>OKFY01000632.1_pt1 | contig 1034 bp, 2 predicted proteins | sample 1610971 | NCBI WGS metagenome assembly OKFY01 (sample SAMN04436702, study PRJEB24849) | human gut metagenome | biome: human gut; feature: NICU; material: stool | host: Homo sapiens | place: USA: Saint Louis, MO | collected 2010-08-03 | reverse complement strand
CTGCCTGTCACGCAGGGGGTCGCGGGTTCGAGTCCCGTCCGTTCCGCCACTTATTGTTTAAGGATGATTTTATACGTCCTTATAAGTTGAGAAACCGCAAGTCATACAAAGACTTGCGGTTTTTTTCGTCTTATGTTTTCCTCCGGCATTCCGGGGAAGCAAAAGATAATAAGTGAATCGCCACAGGTTTAACAGACACCTCGGAGTCATTTAAAATGGCTTAAAGGGAGGTGGACATGAGCAGTAAGCGTTATCCTGAAGAGTTTAAAATTGAAGCAATCAAACAGGTTGTTGATCGTGGCTATTCTGTTTCCAGTGTCGCAACACGTCTCGATATCACTACCCACAGTCTTTATGCCTGGATAAAGAAATACGGGCCGGACTCTTCCACCAACAGAGAGCAGCCAGACTGACAGGACAAATCAAACAGTTCTGGCTGGAGTCCGGTTGCGTTTATGGCTATCGCAAAATCCATCTCGATCTGCGAGATAGCGGGCAACAATGTGGGATTAACCGGGTCTGGAGGCTGATGAAGCGTGCCGGGATAAAGGCTCAGGTCGGATATCGAAGCCCACGAGCGCGTAAAGGTGAAGTCAGTATCGTGACACCCAACAGGCTCCAGCGACAGTTCAACCCGGAAGCTCCGGATGAACGTTGGGTAACGGACATAACTTACATCCGAACCCACGAAGGCTGGCTGTATCTGGCCATAGTTGTTGACCTGTTCTCGCACAAAGTTATCGGCATGGTCAATGCAACCCCGGATGACAAAAGATATTGTTCTGAATGCACTTTTGATGGCCGTGTGGCGACGTAATCCCCAAAAACAGGTGCTGGTTCATTCTGACCAAGGTAGTCAGTACACAAGCCATGAGTGGCAGTCGTTCCTGAAATCACACGGTCTGGAGGGCAGTATGAGCCATCGTGGTAACTGTCACGACAACGCAGTTGCAGAAAGCTTTTTCCAGCTACTGAAGCGTGGGTGATGCTGCCAACTTACTGATTTAGTGTATGATGGTGTTTTTGAGGTGCTC
>OKFY01000620.1_pt1 | contig 1096 bp, 1 predicted proteins | sample 1610971 | NCBI WGS metagenome assembly OKFY01 (sample SAMN04436702, study PRJEB24849) | human gut metagenome | biome: human gut; feature: NICU; material: stool | host: Homo sapiens | place: USA: Saint Louis, MO | collected 2010-08-03 | reverse complement strand
CATCAGCAAAAGGGGATGATAAGTTTATCACCACCGACTATTTGCAACAGTGCCCTATTTATCGCTACACCACAAAATCATGAATGACCGCAGCATGGCGGTTTTATTTTCTTATGCCGTCAGGGCATGGAAGGCGACCACGCCGGAGTTAAACGGGCACCGGCCGCAAATCGCCGGAAACCGCAATGCTGAACGTATCGCCCGACCCAGCCCCCTCCCTGCAAAGCCCTAATCCCGCTCACCGCCACACAGCTGCCGTACGTCCCCCACGGGGGTGCGCAGTGGGCGCCGCGCGCCTGCGCGCGGGAACGGCGGCCCGCCTTCGGGTCGCGGCGCCGTACTGCGCGTTAGCGGCCGCACGCGGCCGGTTACGGGGGACACTACGCCATACGACAAGCGACCCGCTGAGCTGCACAATCCACGGATAACACAAGCTACATACATGTCGATATGGGAATCCGCCCATCTTGCCGGGCGCCGCTGTCGTGTGGGAATCGGCCCACCTTGCCGGGCGCCGGTGCTGTGTGGAAATCCGCCCACCTTGCCGGGCGCTGCTGTCGTGTGGGAATCGGCCCACCTTGCCGCGCGCCGGTGCTGTGTGGGAATCGGCCCTCCTTGCCGGGCGCCGCTGCCGTGTGGGAATAGGCCCACCTTGCCGGGCGCCGCTGCCGTGTGGAAATCCGCCCACCTTGCCGGGCGCTGCTGTCGTGTGGGAATCGGCCCACCTTGCCGGGTGCGTAATTGCATCGGACTTGACTACCCATTTGCATTTTACTTGGTGACCGTTTGCAGATTACTTGACCATCACCAACTAAATCTGTCCCATTAGATTTAGTTGGCGTAAGGCCTTACATCTTAACGGCTGCTGTGTGCCAGAAGCGGACGTTATAGGAAGCAATCTTTTGCCGGATTCGGTAAAACCCCAATTTTTCCGAACCGCACTCGTCCCCGCGCCGTTGTGGCGCTGATAACTACATGTAGTGGTTTTCTCAGATGCTGCCGATACTACATACAGCGGGTGCGGGGGAACCCGCAGGCCAACACTAAATAGCTGCGCGGAATAGTAGATCACTGAAAGGGAACTCAGCCCGGATTG
>OKFY01000541.1_pt1 | contig 1635 bp, 2 predicted proteins | sample 1610971 | NCBI WGS metagenome assembly OKFY01 (sample SAMN04436702, study PRJEB24849) | human gut metagenome | biome: human gut; feature: NICU; material: stool | host: Homo sapiens | place: USA: Saint Louis, MO | collected 2010-08-03 | reverse complement strand
GTTTTAATTAATACAAGTCCATATTCACTATCTACATACTTTTGTTCATAGCGTGCGATTCTATCTCTAAACACGCCAGCTACCATTGATGAAAACGCACGATTATACATTGGAAACTTAAATATTTTTGCTTCGTGAGTAGACAATTCTCGTTTACCAATCGTTCCATAAATTTTGTTCCGTAACATTTTATAAAAGAATTTGGTTTCTTCATCCTCTTTTAGTCGATCAATTTTTTCAAAATAATCTTCTAATAGGCCTTTACGTGTTCGGAAAGTATACGTTTCTAGTATTTCTAATGCTTTTACATCATAAAAATCCATAATTAACTTTAATTCAATTTCAGTAACTGTTAATGTACGACTAAGATTTTTTCGATATTGTTGAAAATGTGAACCAAAAGCAGTATACGTACTTTCTTTTGCAATTGCTTCAATGGCAACTTTTACAAAAACGAACGTTGATAATTCTTTGTATGGTTGAGGTTTATCATAACTAGCTAACCGCTCTAATAATTTTTCTTTATCAAAACGAACATTTTCTAGGTATACATTCGATGGCAGTTTATAGTTTCTCATGATGTTTGTATATGCTTCAGCAAAATCATATTCAATGAAATCTGATGCATTTCAATCATTCGTTCATTAGGAACAAGTAACTCTTTGTTGTACTTACTTCCTGAAGTTGCTCCACGATAACTATCTGTATCAGGATAAAAAGGTATTTTTTGTGGATCATCCCACCCAAGATAATGGATTTGCGAAGTATTTTTAGTAGAATTTACATAAATGTCTTTCAAAATATAGTGGTTTCCGTTAAATCCATCTAATATGGCACGTGTTAAATAAGTTAATCCTAACATTGTTTTTACTTTTGTTTGAAATGCATCAGATTTCATTACCTCATTGCTCATAAGTTCCACCTAACTTTTAGTATTTATATTTCATTTTTTGTTCGCTCATTTCATCGATTAAATGACCTAACTCTTCGATGAATTGGTTTTGATATGTGTCCATCATACTAGATTCTTCACTTCTATTACGCCCTACTTTATTTCTAAATAGATAAGGCTCTACATTCATAGCTTCGCTTGCATTATCAATTAGTCCTTCAAGAGTATCGATATTCATTACTTCAGAAGGTGAAAAACCTCCTCCTCGGCCATTTCCGTAATCAGATGCCATATCATAGAAATCATTCGTATGATAAATTTCTAGTAATTCTTTTTGGTAAATTTGAACGAGTTTTTCATTTCGACCTTGTTGAATCTCTTGAAAAGTTTCTGACGAATCGTAATCTATATTTGATCCATAGGCTTGATTATATGCATTCTTTGTATAAGCACCTGTGTAGTTTTCTCCTCTGTTCTCTGCCGATACTTCATTGACAAAATCTTGGAAAACATACTTAGAACCTGATGGAATAAAGCCACGAGCTTGGAAATTTTTCATGCGTCGACTTGCTTCTTTAAATACATTCTGGAATTTTGCCATGGGTTACTCTCCTATCACTTATTTTTACGCTGATTATGACAGAACTTTATTTTTATGAATATTTTATATTTAACAAAATGATTAACTATATTATACAGATATTCTCTTGCTTTTTATATACGTCTATATAAAATTCTTGTTT
>OKFY01000539.1_pt1 | contig 1649 bp, 1 predicted proteins | sample 1610971 | NCBI WGS metagenome assembly OKFY01 (sample SAMN04436702, study PRJEB24849) | human gut metagenome | biome: human gut; feature: NICU; material: stool | host: Homo sapiens | place: USA: Saint Louis, MO | collected 2010-08-03 | reverse complement strand
TAGGCCTTAACTGAGTTAGACTTATAAGCTGAAGATAAAGAGCCATTGTTCAATGAACGTATTTACTAAGTTGAAGTGGTGGCCACTATCGGTGAAAACCCATCAAGTTTCGCCAGGACTGGGTAAAGCAATAAAGGTATCTGTACGTATCTCTAGAATGTTGTAGAAGATATAAATTGATCAAACGATTGAAGACTTTTTGCTTAAGAATTTGGTCAAAATTTCCACCAAAAAATAATCACCTCAGGATAGTTGTTGTAGAGTCGACTGACTCAAGTAAAGAACGGAGTGCAATTTAAAGTAGTTGGTCCGTTAAGCTAGCTCAGTAATGTCTGACTTGGTGATTTGGTGTATCTACGGTTAGAACTTGCTGAACAGAATAAACACTTGAAATATATAGCTATATAAAATATTTCTTTTCTTATTCCTGTACTATCTGCATATGTCTTGTAGAACAGAGCCCCTAATTACCAAACTGGTTTAAAAAGCTGTCTACATCAAACTCTTCGTTTACGTGGTCGCCATTGTCGAGCAATGTCATGTTCAACCCGTCTAGTATCAGCTCGTCGTTTTCAAGTATGTTGTTCATGTCCAAGTTGTTGTCTGTGGTGGCAGGTACTTTGTCGTCCAATTTTAGGTCCTCGTAGTCCATGTTGGACAACATGTCTTCGTCGTTGGTATTGTCGTTGATGTCAAAGCCAATAAAGTCGTCAAAGTTGTCAAACTTTTGTGGGACGGTCTCTGCTTTCTTTCTGGCCTCTTCTTCTGCTTTCTTGGCTTCCTCTGCCTTCTTGGCTGCTTCTTCTACCTTCTTGGCTTCCTCTGCCTTCTTGGCCTCCTCTGCTTTCTTGGCCTCTTCTTCCTTCTTCTTGGCCTCCTCTGCCTTCTTCTTGGCCTCTTCTTCCTTCTTCTTGGCCTCTTCTTCACGTTTCTTTCTTGCCGCTTCTTCTTTGACTTTCAATTCGTCAAGTTTCTTTTTCTTTTCAACCATAACGCCGAGACACCACTCTGCATCATTGAGTTTCGACACTGTTTGGTCTAGAATAGCATGGAAGTTTTGGATTTCGCCGTTGAGCAGTTGGGTTATGGATTTTTGGATTAGTTCGTTGTTGGGGCCAGTTATCACATTGCTTTGCTTTCTGTTTTGGTCGATTACCTCAAATATGTATCCTGATGATTTCAATATCTCGTCGAGTGAGTTATGTAATCTTGTTTGGAGGTTTTCTGGCATGGTGGGGGGAAATAAAGGTGTGATAAAATTATTCTTGTTGGTTTATGCGACGTTTGTATCAGGGAAATACCACCTTGATATATAGGGACATCTACACCCAGAGTGTAGACGGAGACACGACCTCCGAAGGATCGGTCTGTTGACGAAGTATATATCTACATACGCACACATAGTGATTAATATACTATCAAGTGTTCACTGATACTCAGATTCCATTAATATAAGTCGTGCGTATTAGGTCAACATTGGTGAAAAATTTGCACTCATCGAGAGCCGGGAATTAGTATAAACAGAAGAGAAAAGAAAGGTATTTAGGATATAGAGACCGAGTTTCAGTCGACACTTTTAGTGGGCGTAAACTTCATAAATCAATGATTTCGCCTGTGCTGTCAAGCGCCAAGGCATTAATCGTAAAATC
>OKFY01000525.1_pt1 | contig 1809 bp, 1 predicted proteins | sample 1610971 | NCBI WGS metagenome assembly OKFY01 (sample SAMN04436702, study PRJEB24849) | human gut metagenome | biome: human gut; feature: NICU; material: stool | host: Homo sapiens | place: USA: Saint Louis, MO | collected 2010-08-03 | reverse complement strand
ATAAGTTTAATTTTGATATAGTTTTTCAATCTCAGAGTAGTTCCAATTTGAAGAGAGTTCTAGATTGGTGTAGTTGTTTTAGAGTTAGTGTTGAGAGAGGTTTAAATCAAGGGTAGTTCCGGTACAGTGATTTGTACAAAGTCAGAGTAGTTGTAAACGAGAAGAGAGTTTTAAACTATTGGGGTTGTTGTTCAATTAGAAATTGGTTTATTTGAGAGAGTTGTAATTTGGGTTCAGGGAGTTGTTGAAATTCCGAGTGGCTCATTTCAGAAGAGAGTTCCAAACTAGTGTTGTTGTTGAATTAGTTTTAAGAGTGGTCTAAATCAAGGGTTGAGTTCTTGGTTCAGGGAGTTGCTCAAACTTAGAGTTGCTCATTTGTGAAGAGAGTTCTAAATAGATTGTACAGTTATTCAAATTTATCACCCGGTTAATACATTTGTTGAAATTAGCTATTCACTGTTTTACTGGTGTAGTTTCCAAGAGAGATATTCAATTACTGAGTGGCTCACTTGAGAGTGTGCCAAATTGGTTGAATTGGGGTTGTTAAATCTGGTTTAAATAGTTCTGGTACAGTGAGTTGAGAGTTCTAGAGATATTCAAATTGATCACCAGATTAAAGCATTTGTTGATATTGCTGCAAATTAGAGCAGTAAGTTAGATCATTTTGAATTGGTTACAGAACTGCTAGTGTGGGCTAACGAGTGGGTTAATTGTTGTGGTGATTACAGCAGGGGGTAGTTTTAGAGTTGTTCAAATTCGTTAGGCAATTGATAGTGTTAGCTTGATCTTGAGGGACTTTGAATTCGGAGTTGCTAACACGTACAAGTCGTTCTTGTTGGCAGTTAGACTTCCGTAAATTAAACCAGTGGCCCCCCCTTGGTTAGTCTTGGCTGGGGCTACATCTAAAGATATCCAAAAAATTTTGGGAAAATTCAACACTATCTCTGATAAAGAACCTTCGGGATGAAATTTGATCGACAAATTTCTCTTCACCTGTCGTTACCGCGTTTTTATGTAAGCTTCATTTTTATGATCTGATTACTCCTTGAATGACTTTTTGGGGTAAACTTTTCTCTACAACTGTGTTTGGTGTCTTATAGACATGAGTTTATCCTCCAATTCAGAGTTTCTGCTTCGTTTGGCCTACAGTAGCAGTCGGTCTTATAGAGAGGAACCTGAAATTGCCCCAGTCTTGCATTGCATAATCGTATATTTATTAAACTTCTAATTAGATCATTTCAAGTAGTATTATGGACATAACCAGATCCAACAGCATCGCTTACTCACCTTTGAGACTTATGCCATAATTCTAGGGTTAACTGTCTCATCATTTCTTGGTGTAATGTTTTGCCATTTCCCCTGGTTCTGTAATTCATAGACAACAAAAATTGTTAACTTTCCATGTTTGCTGAGACTGATGTTCAATCTGAACCCGAATCCATGAGCGTGGTAATATTAATCGTTTTTTTTGATTTCTCTTGACGTTTATATTTTCCAGCTCCTTTTAAAATCCGTCTTACTGCTCGTGTTATAGCTAGATACGTGTACTCTAGGTGTTCGTGAATCGGTGTTTTTCCATCCTGCTGTGTTGATTCGTTGCTGGCACGAAAGATAATGTTATGGCAAATCTGGCGAGAGCTATTTGTAGTTGAAGACTCTGACCTTGTTGTTAGAAGACAATTGGATGATCTGCTGCTCCGTCAAATTGAACAGAACTATCACGGGATTCCAATGACTACTAGTTCACAAACAACGTCAATGTGTTGGATACATCTGTGGTGGAAAGTAAACTGTTTTTGAAAGTTTTTA
>OKFY01000468.1_pt1 | contig 2643 bp, 1 predicted proteins | sample 1610971 | NCBI WGS metagenome assembly OKFY01 (sample SAMN04436702, study PRJEB24849) | human gut metagenome | biome: human gut; feature: NICU; material: stool | host: Homo sapiens | place: USA: Saint Louis, MO | collected 2010-08-03 | reverse complement strand
GAAATAAGTATTTTTATTCATTATTGATGTGAAATATGTTATTTATGCAACTCAAACTTGGCAGCATTAGATATTTTGTAACAAACGTTATCTAATGTAACTACCATAATAAAACGTTTTCCTTAGGAAGTGAATTAGAAATTTAAAAAAAAGGCTACTTAAATGAGCATTAATATTGTGCGAGACATATCTTTTTGCTATTGTCAACTTCTGAAAAAGACCACTAAGTGGAAAAAATAAGAGAAAAGAAGGGTGAATAATTTTTTATGACAAAAAGTGTAAAATTTTTAGTGTTACTGTTGGTAATGATTCTACCAATTGCGGGGGCGTTATTGATAGGTCCAATTTCGTTTGGCGCCGAATTGAGCAAAAGTCCAATCGTTGACAAAGTAGAATTAGATCACACTACTTTATATCAAGGAGAGATGACCTCCATTAAAGTATCTTTTAGTGACAAAGAAAATCAGAAAATAAAACCTGGCGATACTATTACTTTAACTTTACCAAATGCATTAGTTGGAATGACCGAGAACGATGGCTCACCACGAAAAATCAATTTAAATGGTTTAGGGGAAGTTTTTATCTATAAAGATCATGTTGTAGCAACATTTAATGAAAAAGTTGAATCTTTACATAATGTGAATGGGCATTTTTCTTTCGGGATTAAAACGCTTATCACCAATAGTTCGCAACCGAATGTGATAGAAACGGATTTCGGAACAGCAACGGCGACTCAACGTTTGACGATTGAAGGAGTGACTAACACAGAGACTGGCCAAATTGAGCGAGACTATCCGTTTTTTTATAAAGTAGGCGATTTGGCTGGAGAGTCAAATCAAGTACGTTGGTTTTTAAATGTGAACCTCAATAAATCCGATGTCACAGAAGATATTTCAATTGCGGATCGACAAGGAAGTGGTCAACAATTAAATAAAGAGAGTTTTACATTTGATATTGTGAATGACAAAGAAACTAAATATATTTCACTTGCCGAGTTTGAGCAACAAGGTTATGGCCAAATTGACTTCGTAACAGATAATGACTTTAATTTACGCTTTTATCGGGATAAAGCACGCTTTACTTCCTTTATCGTCCGTTACACTTCGACAATCACAGAAGCAGGCCAACATCAAGCAACATTTGAAAATAGTTATGACATCAATTATCAACTAAACAATCAAGACCCAATGAATGAAAAAAATACATCACAGGTTAAAAATGTTTTTGTAGAAGGCGAGGCAAGCGGCAATCAAAATGTGGAAATGCCAACAGAAGAAAGTCTAGACATTCCTTTAGAGACAATAGAAGAATGGGAACCAAAGACACCTACTTCGGAACAGGCAACAGAAACAAGTGAAAAGACAGACACAACAGAAACCGTAGAAAGCAGCCAACCAGAAGTTCATGTCTCGCCAACAGAAGAAGAAAATCCAGATGAAGGTGAAACACTAGGCACGATTGAGCCAATCATACCTGAAAAACCAAGTGTGACAACTGAAGAGAATGGCACAACGGAAACGGCAGAAAGCAGCCAACCAGAAGTTCATGTCTCACCAACAGAAGAAGAAAATCCAGATGAAAGTGAAACACTAGGCACGATTGAGCCAATCATACCTGAAAAACCAAGTGTGACAACTGAAGAGAACGGCACAACAGAAACCGCAGAAAGCAGTCAACCAGAAGTTCATGTCTCATCAACGGAAGAAGAAAATCCAGATGAAAGTGAAACGTTAGGTACAATTGCACCAATCATACCTGAAAAACCAAGCGTAACAACTGAAGAGAACGGCACAACAGAAACCGCAGAAAGCAGTCAACCAGAAGTCCATGTCTCACCAACAAAAGAAATTACTACAACTGAGAAAAAACAGCCATCCACAGAAACAACTGTGGAGACAAATAAAAATGTTACATCAAAAAATCAACCACAAATACTAAACGCTCCATTAAATACATTGAAAAATGAAGGAAGCCCACAATTGGTTCCCCAACTGCTTAGTGAACCAATTCAAAAATTAAATGAAGCAAACGGGCAACGAGAACTTCCCAAAACAGGCACAACAAAAACACCGTTTATGTTAATAGCAGGAATACTGGCAAGTACATTTGCCGTTTTAGGTGTAAGTTATCTACAAATCAGAAAGAATTAACAATAGAAAAGCCATCCAGCTTTCGCTGGGGGGCTTTTCTATTATCTGGAGATAAATTGTTGATAGGCGCCAATCAAAAACTATGCTACAGTAAGGTATATAATGCTCGAAAAGGAGGGAGTAAATGACTAAAAAAATATGGTCGCACTTTCGGAAAAGCTTCACTTGGTACATTTTGATTGGCGTGATTGTTTCATTATGTAGTGCTTTAGCAATTTATTTTTTTCAACAGTTGTTAGATCATTATCAAAAAAGTTTCCAACTAGGGTTGTTAGTAGCGTATGGAACAACAATTATTTTAATTCCGCTATTGTCTTACTGTGAACAGAAACCGAAAGCTTACTTAACTAATGGCATCTATTTCTATTTGAAGAAATTAAGTTTAATAAAAATGAGCAAGATTTCCTATGAAGAATATCTAAAACTGGGAGCGGGAACTTTACTACAAAAACTAGAAGTTGGTGCAGCAGCTGGGAGAAATATCCACTTGAAT
>OKFY01000461.1_pt1 | contig 2793 bp, 2 predicted proteins | sample 1610971 | NCBI WGS metagenome assembly OKFY01 (sample SAMN04436702, study PRJEB24849) | human gut metagenome | biome: human gut; feature: NICU; material: stool | host: Homo sapiens | place: USA: Saint Louis, MO | collected 2010-08-03 | reverse complement strand
GCAGCCTCTGAACTCCATGTTAGTAAATCAACCTTAAGTGCGTCATTAAAAGATTTGGAAAGTGAATTGGGCCATTTACTTTTTGACCGTAACGGGAATTCTTTGACGTTAAATTCCTATGGTGATAAAATCGTCCAATCTGTATATATCATTTTAAACGAGGCCAAGAAAATGAAACTTAATCTGCATGAAATGATTGAGAATCCAGTGATGCGTTTAGGTTTTGGAAATACGTCCTTGATGTATAAAGTGACAGAGAATGAGGATCAACTGAATCGTTTTTGGGAATGTTACCATGGTTCATCGTTTGAGTTATTGAATAAATTGGAGAATCATGAGTTGGATTTTGTGATTACTTCTGCAGATGTGAATAGTCCAGTTTTAAAGAAAGAACAATTAATTGAACTAGAAATGTATCTTTGTGTTTCAAGAGAAATTAAACAAGAAATTGAGGAAGAAGGCTTCACCTGTTTGACCAACTATCCATTTCTATTTTTGCCTCATCACTTAGATCATTTAGAAGCTACCAAGAGTGTGCTAGAAATGTTGCAATTAACAAGTCCGCTTGTTTGTTGCTACGATACGTTGATGCTTACTCGTCTCATTGAAAAAAGTAAAGGAGTTTATGCGGTGATCTCTCTTCGGAAAGAACAACTGCAGGAAATTGATTCTAAACTCTTCTTTTTACCGATTGAACGAAAACAAAAATTTTATTTATACCGAAATGTTTCCAGTTCGGTTTTTGTCCAACCTGGTCAAATCAAGGCAACTTTACAAAAGTTGCTAGAGACTTAGCCATTAAAATTACTTTGGAATAGTTACCAAAAATAGCTTTATTCGCTTAGATTTACTTCTGCTGCGGATAAGGCTATTTTTGTTGTTCATTGTTTAAAAGAGATGCTCAATTATGGGGCTGTTCGATATTTCTGAACAGAATGTTCAATTATTTAATAACTTAAGAATCGATAAATCGTATCTATTACGGTTCAATTTAAAGGGGTTCTGGTGTATAGTTTGGCTATCTAAAGATTTACTTTTTTAAGTATAAAATAACTAAATGGCAAGGAATATAAAGAACTGTTGATACGTGAGTACTTGCGATAACTGTGTCGTTAGAAGTTTAAGTGTCATTGTTGCTTTTCCTGTTTTATGTAGTTGCTAGAAAGGACTGTTTTTATGATCGATAGAAAAAAAGTTATTTTGTATACTTGTTGCATGAGTTTGTTTGTAGTGACCATGGATGTTACGGTTGTCAATGTGGCGTTACCATCCATTCAAAGTGATTTTCACACGAATCTGTCTACATTACAGTGGGTAACAGATGGCTACACTTTAATGGTAGCATCCTTATTATTGTTATCTGGGTCTACAGCAGACCGAATTGGCCGTAAACGAGTTCTTCAATTGGGCTTAGCCTGTTTTGGTTTAGCGTCTTTCCTATGTGGGATTTCGCAAACCCCAGGGCAATTGATTGCGTTTCGCATGTTGCAAGGGATTGGTGGTTCTATGTTAAATCCGGTAGCAATGTCTATTATCACACAGGTATTTACTGAAAAGTTAGAACGTGCGAAAGCAATTGGCTTGTGGGGCTCTGTTACAGGGATTTCCTTAGGCATGGGCCCGATTATTGGCGGACTAATTGTTTCTTATTTTAGCTGGCGGTATGTCTTTTTTGTAAATGTACCGATCATTGCAGCGGCAATCATCCTTACACAAAAATTTGTACCTGAGTCAAAAGTAGAGAAAACGGCGAAAAATGATTTTGTTGGTCAAGCATTGATGATTCTTTTTCTATTTAGTTCTATCTATTCCATTATCGGACTACCTAGAAAAGGGCTTTTCGCGCCAGATATTTTAAGTACTGGGATAATCGGCTGCTTAGCCATTGTTATTTTCTTTATTTATGAATATAACATTGACAATCCGTTAATCAATCCGCGCTTCTTTTTATCTATTCCATTTACATCGGCTTCTTTTTTAGCTATTTTTGGCTTTATCATATATAACGGTTATTTATTTTTAAACACGCTATATTTGCAAGAAATGAGAGGCTTCAGCCCGTTGGAAGCTGGCTTATCAACCATTCCTTTGGCTTTTGTTAGTTTTCTTGTTGCCCCGAGAGCCGGCGAAATGGTAGGGAGAATAGGGACGAAACGTCCTATTATGCTTTGTGGTATTTCAATGTTGGCTGTTAGCTTTTTACAATTATTTGTAACTAAAACAACGCCTCGGCATTCCTGCTGAACCGCTCTTCCGATCTGATATTGCTTTTTAGGCATTGGGTTTGGGATGTTAAATTCGCCGATTACCATTACAGCGATTGAAGGAATGCCACTTTCTCAGTCAGGAACGGCAGCAGCCATTGCGGTGACATGTAAGCAAATTGGCAATTCTTTAGGGGTTGCGCTACCAAGTCTTTTAATTACAAAGCCTATTACTAGTTCGCTTACTCGAACACCTTTTACAAACGTATGGCTTTTATTTGGATGTTGCGCCATTGCGATTATCTTTTTAAGTTATTTATCCAATTCTCCGCTAGCGAAAAAGTCATTGCGCAGAGTTAGGTTTTATTTTTAACAAATCAAGATTTTTTTGAAGGGAAAGGAAGACAAACTTAGATGAAAAAAATAAATAACCGATTAGGACTCTTTTTATTTTTTGTTTTACTCTTTTGGGCAAAAACGATTCTGGCGTATTACCTAGATTTCTCATTAGGCGTTAAGGGCAGTCTCCAGCGAGAAATTTTATGGTTCAATCCAGTTGCTACTACGCTGTTATTATTTGGCTTTAGTT
>OKFY01000421.1_pt1 | contig 3595 bp, 6 predicted proteins | sample 1610971 | NCBI WGS metagenome assembly OKFY01 (sample SAMN04436702, study PRJEB24849) | human gut metagenome | biome: human gut; feature: NICU; material: stool | host: Homo sapiens | place: USA: Saint Louis, MO | collected 2010-08-03 | reverse complement strand
GGATGACATATTTAAAAAAGTTTTAGAGAAAAATAAATAGAAAGGAGCGGAGGTTTGCGGCCGCATTAAAAAGCTTTTTGCTCCTTAAAAACGATGAAATTAACAACAGAAAAAATAAATGAACTGCTAGGTGTTGATGATGCCTACAAAGCGCCAGAAGCGCTCATGAATATATTACTAAATCGTGATAAACGAGAAATCGTGTTTAACAAATTTTTAGAAATAGAAAATGACTTAACTTTCGATTGGTTTCACGAATATTTTCAAGACGAACACGCTGATCGGAAAGTCAAGAAACAAGATTTTACGCCAAATTCTATTGGCGAAGTGATTGCAAAAATCGTAGGACCTGGAAGCGGATTGACACATGAAGTAGCTTCTGGGACAGGTGGAATGATCATACAAAAATGGCGAGCAGACAGACTATCTATTGGTTTTTTTGAATATAAACCATCAATGACTTTTTACGATTTAGAGGATCTTGAAGAAGACGGCGAAGTATTGTTAATCGATGGTAGCTTGATTTAGGAGGAATAGCGATGAATAAACAAGAATTGATTGAAGAATTAGAATGCATAGAAGTTTCTACAGACAGCCTTGATTATTTGAAAGGTGCTAACTATGCTGTCGAAAAAGCAATTAGCTTAGCAAAACAACTAGATGAACCGAAAAAAGTCGTTATTCCGAAGTTCGTGGCAGAATGGATTGAATATGCTAAAAAGAAAGGTGATAGCCTAAGCGCTTCATTCAAACCGTGGGACCTATATGGCGCTGAATACGGTAAGGTTAATAGCTGGATAAAGGACAATGAAGAGACTTATGCTCGTGCTTGGCTAGATGGATATGAGGTGGAAAAAGAACTAAGGTATGTAATAAGTGTTCCCAACGATAGTATTCATAAACACTATTTAGCTAGGTTTATAAATAGTAATTTCGAAATGCCTGTTTTTAGACACATTGGCGAAGAAGACCCACTATTTATTAAAGACAAAGCAAAAGCAGCCGTTATTGCTGACTGGGTGAAAGGTACGGTTGAGAAGTGGGAGGAACAGTGATGAAACGCAACTGGAAAAGAGTAATAAATAAAGTTAGTGGCATTGCAATAATGATTCTTGTAGCAAAAGCAGCCGTGAGCTATTTCGTGTATAGCAATGACATAACAAGCAGTGACCTCGTTTATTTCCTTTCATGCTCGTTTATTTTGGGGTTAGGGCTATATTTAGGAGGTTCAAGTGTATGAGTTATCCAGAAGTTTATATCTTAGGAAGGCAAGTCGATGGCGTTTATGTTGAGTATTCAGAACCATATCTTTCAAAAAAAGAAGCTGAATTTGATAAGCATCACTATGAAATGGGCCAATCAATGTCACATGATGCTGGCTCTTGGAAAATTTTAAAGTATGGCAGACCAATTACATTGGAGGTGCAACATGGGTAAGAAAAAATCAAAAATTAAAAAGAAAAAGTGTCGCTTGCAAGAAAAGGCAATTGCAAACGGCACTCAAAATTCTAAAAAATAAAAAAAGTCGGAATCGCTCCGACCAACCACATTGATATTATAACATAAAAGGAGCGATTTAACTTGATTCAATTGTTAAAAGAAGTTGATTTCAGTCAGACTAGAGCCAATGCGAGAGCCGTGTTGAAAAATTTTAGACGTTTGGACCGAATAGCTGGTCGTTCCTTAGTAGATGTTCGATCACCAATCATTACAGACATGCCAAAAGGTATAAAGCATGGCAACAAAGCAGAAGATGCGTTGATCCAGATGATTGATGTCGAAGTAGAGCGTGATGCAATCCTAACGGCTTTGATGTCACTAAGCATTATAAGTCGTCAAATTCTTCACTACAGTTTTTGCGTGCAGGACCATTACTCTAATTACAAGATTGCTAGAGAAGTCGGCTATTCCGAAAGAAGTATTCAACGCATGAAATCAGAAGCTTTGATTGAATTCGCAGAAGCTTACCGCAATGGAAAAATAATTGCATATAAATAAAATTTTTGGCGGTTTTTTGGCGGAAAGTTGGCGGTTTTTATCAATATTTAGATGTTATTATGGTAGTGTCGAAAGATAAGGAGACGAGGGTAAGGCATGCATTACCTATCTTAGCTCCGTTTCGCTTATCTTTTGAGGCTACCTATAAAAAATAAAGAATAAGGATGTGGAAAGTCCAGTTCTTTCTGTCTCGTTTAGTCTAGGTAGCAAATATTGCAATAAACTTGGCATTAAGCTTACACGTAGACGTACGCCGAAAGCACTTGTCAAGATAGCGCTATGTAGTTTGCAATGATCACTCACAAATCATACGTTCTCAAACTAAAGAAATGAGGTGTAATTCCTCTCTCTTTTTTCTACAGGTTTGTGAGTGATTACTATTAAAAATTGAAAAATCAATAGATTTAAACCTAGTGAAGAGCATTTGAACAATGTGCTAGGGTAGTATGGGATAAGTCGATAACTAAAATGAATTGGGATACTGATTGATTTTAGTGGTGGATTTTACAGCAATGTAAAAAGGGCTAATAGTAAAAGCTATTAATCGCAAAGTACTACGTGGAATTTGTGCAGGTGTAAGGTACGAAACTTTCGGGCGTGACAATAGACGCTCCAGTGGAGAATAATCTAAGTTAGGTGGAAGTGTGAGAAGCTTGGCAGACCTTAGAAACCTCAAACCAAGCGCTTTGCAGAGAAACTGAGAAATCAGTGTTTAACGAAAGAAGTCGGTACGAGTAGCTTAATGCAGCAATTATTTACAGATGACAAATAATAAAAATGGGACTCTTATGTAAATGCTGAATGTTCAAGTGAAAGTTATTAGCCGGTAGAGCTAGATCATACAGAAAAAGCAAAGAGAAGCTATTGGGTAGCGCCCGATAGTTCAGCCTCTTTGGGTATGTGACTGAATAACACTGTAAACAAAGGAAGCAGGAAGAAAAGCCTAAATCTGTTGATTTTTGAGTTTTTAATTATCGCTGTGGCGGAAGTAGAGAGACGCAAAGGTGTAGATAGTGAGCGTAAGGCGCACTATTGAGACCTTGTACAAAACTAGAGAGGGCTAGTGCATGAGTGGTGCAATTCCACTCCAGCGATATTAAGATTGCGGTAGACAATCTTAAAAATGGCATAATGGGAAAATCCTTTCGGTTGGCGTGTAGCATCTGGGATGCAACGAGCATATTGCGAGATAAGAAGCAGGTTCGATTCCTGCCACGCCAATAGGTAGCTTTGCTACTTAATAAAAGAATCGTCAATAGATGTTTCTTACTTTAACGGTCGGTTCACCTCCTTCGGAACAGCCAGCCTGCGAAACAGGATAAAGTGGCTAGCAACCTAGTATTGCTAAATAAGTGTTAGATTGGCTAGGCAGTCTAACATAAATCTTTAGACTACTCAATATAAATGAGTGGTCTTTTTTTGTACATAAAAAGCCACTAGACCCAGTCTAGTGGCTAGGTAGCATTCGTGCACAATATTTTTTGATTGCTATTTACAAAAAGGAGTTGCTACCTATGAATAGTATATCAAGAAGTGATTTATTGAATCAAGTACATAAAAACAACTAGGAGGGAAAAACATGATCCAAAACTATTGG
>OKFY01000371.1_pt1 | contig 5032 bp, 3 predicted proteins | sample 1610971 | NCBI WGS metagenome assembly OKFY01 (sample SAMN04436702, study PRJEB24849) | human gut metagenome | biome: human gut; feature: NICU; material: stool | host: Homo sapiens | place: USA: Saint Louis, MO | collected 2010-08-03 | reverse complement strand
TTGGAAAGATAAGCATATACAAGAGAATATAGAGAAGTACATGAAATGATAAATTATTAGACAGAAAGGCGGTGAGGTCATGGCAAAGTACACAGAGTGGCTAACCGATGAAGGGTTAATCAAAATCGAAGGATGGGCACGAGATGGCCTCATCGATAAGCAGATAGCCCAGAATATCGGGGTAGCTTATTCAACTTTCAGAGAATGGGTAAAAAAATTTCCAGCACTTTCGGCATCCTTAAAAAGAGGAAAAGAAGTTGTTGATAGACAAGTTGAAAATGCTTTGTTTAAAAGTGCTATAGGATACGAATACACTGAAATTACTAAAGAAAGAATGGCAGATAACGGGCAAAAGAAACGACATAATGGTGAATCATCTTTGACAGAAGAAGAGTGGGAAACAGCACTTGCTTATTTTAATTACAGTTGTGCATATTGTGGTAATTCAGATGAGATGACTAAAGACCATCTTGACCCATTAAAAAATGGCGGCGAGTTGACTTTTTCAAATGTAGTTCCTGCATGTCGTTCTTGTAATTCAAGCAAAAAGGATCATCAATGGCTTTCGTGGTATCAAAACCAAGACTTTTACGACAGATACAAAGCAAATAAAATCACTGATTATATATCATTCGTGTTAAGCTTTCCGAAAAAAGAAGAAAACACAGAGCTAGTTGTTACAAAAGAAATAACTAAATTGGTAGCCCCTAATCCAACTGCGGCTATTTTCTGGTTGAAAAATAGAAAGCCAGACGAATGGCGAGATCGAAAAGAAACTCAAATTTCTGGCGAAATGTCTGTTAGCAATCCATTCACTAACTTATCTGAAGAAGAATTAAGAAGGTTAGCTAAAGATGATGGATAAAATTGTTTTAGGTGCAAAGTTAGAATTATCCCGCCGTTATTTTTGGGACTATTGCAAATTAACGGCATCTGACTTTTACAAACAAGATAGAGTGTACTTAAAAGAATTATGCGATGATTTACAAGAATTCATTTATGATAGTGACGATGACGTTCTAGTTATCAATGAACCACCTAGACATGGAAAATCAAGAACTGCTGGTAAGTTTGTAGAATGGTTATTAGGAAATGACAATCAAAAAAAGATAATGACGGGTTCGTATAACGAAACATTATCTACAACATTTTCTAAAGGTGTGAGGAATGCTATTCAGGAAATAAAAGCTGATGAAGGCAGGATAGTATTTTCAGATGTATTCCCTGGTGTAGAAATAAAATCAGGTGATGGCGCTATGAATTTGTGGAGCTTGAATGGTGGGTACAATAATTATCTAGCGACATCTCCAACAGGAACAGCTACAGGTTTTGGTGCAGACATCATCATCATTGATGATTTAATTAAAAATGCTGAAGAAGCAAATAATGCTATGGTTTTAGAGAAGCACTGGGATTGGTTTACCAATACTATGCTTTCTCGTTTAGAAACAGGCGGTAAAATTATAATCATCATGACTAGGTGGCATTCTAATGATTTAGCAGGAAAAGCTTTAGAGGAGTTACCTCAATCTGGTTATAAAGTAAAGCATATTAGCATGAAAGCATATAACGAAGAAACAGACACTATGCTTTGTGAGTCTGTCCTTTCTAAAGAAGAATATTTCCGTAAAAAGAAAACGATGGGTGCAGATATTGCTTCTGCTAACTATCAACAAGAACCGATTGATTTAAAAGGTCGTTTGTACCAAAAATTTTCAACATATGAAACACGCTCTAATTACATTAAAATATGGAATTATACCGATACAGCAGATACTGGTGCTGATAATCTTTGTTCAATTGTTTTTGGTGAGACAGAAGATCATAAAGCAGAAGTATTGGATGTTCTATTTACAAAAGAACCAATGGAACAAACGGAAACAGCACACGCTGAACAAATTAAAAACAACCAAGTAAACCATGTCCGCATTGAGTCTAACTCTGGTGGGCGTGGTTTTTCTCGTAATTCAGAAAGAATCGTTAAAGAACGAGGATATCGTGGTGCTTATTACGAGCCGTTTCATCAATCGGCAAATAAACAATCACGTATTCTTTCTAATTCGGCACTTGTAGAAAATAATGTGTATTTCCCATCAGATTGGAAAATAAGATGGCCAGAATTTTATGAAGCTATGACGACCTACCAAAGGGAAGGTAAAAACAAACACGATGATGCACCAGATGCTGTAACAGGCATTGTAGAAACATTAGCAAATGATAACCAAGTTAGATTTATCCAATATTAGGAGGTGTGAAAATGTTTCAAAACAATTTAAGTTTGAAGCGGTATAAAAGATTACGAACAAAATATTCTACACAAATTAATGAAGAAGTTTTCGATCCTAATGATTTTATTACTGAAATGAAGCCATTTTTTGATGATAGAGAGCGCAAATACAAAGCTTATACAAGCGAACAAAATGAGATCGATAGAAGACCTAAACCAAACACAAAGATTATAAAAGTGAATAATAAACTTCATGCTGGTTTATACAATACTATTGTCGATCAAGCAGCGGACCATTTCACAGGCATTCCAATTAAGTGGGATTATGATATTACAGAACAAAGAAAGTCCTTAATTCAAAAAACAAAGGATTTATTTTTAGGTAACGTCAGCGCGAAGATAAAAACACCTAAAGAATTCGATAGACTAGCAGAATTAGTTAAAGAAATGCGATTCGCAATGTTGGATTCAGACACGGCACGATATCAAGGCGCTTGTGGAGTTGCTTTTCGTTTGTTAGAACCCGTTGAAACTGCGGGAGAGTGGCAATTGTGGGCATGTAATGTTGAGCCATGGAGAGCCGAAAAATATGAAAATGCAGATATTTTCATTCGAGAGAAATATGACACACACCAAAAGAAGTTTTTCGAAGAAATGAAAGTTGTTACTAAGAAAAAAATCTTAACGTATAACAGATACGTGGAAACAAATTTAATGAATGCGGCTGAAACATTTAAATTGACAGCAGAAACTGATAACCCTTTAGAAACCTTCTACCTATCAGAATTTAAAAACAACACGAATCGTTATTGCGATTTTGAAGTAGCAGAGGAACTTTCTGATGCATTTGATAGAAGCCTGTCAGACCAGCAAAACGAGGTAGAGCAATTTAAATTAGCGTATATGATGATTAGCGGGTCTCGTTTAGGCGAAGAAGAAGAAGCACAGAGGATGATGGAGCAATTAGGTATTATTAACTTGCCAGATCCACAAGCTAAGGTTGGCTATGTAACGAAAGATATTAACAAAGATTTCAACGAGTATCATCTTAATCAGCTGAAAAAGCTTTACTACACAGTCACTAAGTCAATCGACTTCAACGATGAAGTATTTAAATCCAATAGCTCTGGTGAAGCTCGCAAGTGGCAAATAATAGCACTAGAAGCCAAAACAAACACGAAAGAACAGTACTTTAAAGAAGGATTAAAAGAAGTTGCAGAGACCATGGCAGCTTTTATAAAATTTAACGATAAATTAGAAGTAGATGTTTCTAAAATTGTGTTTACATTTAGTCGTAGTTTACCAACCGATATTGGATATCTTGCTGAGGCGTTACCTAAATTAGCACCTTATGTATCAAAACGTACTATCATTAATCAAATTCCATTCGTTAAAGATCCAGATTACGAGGCGGACATGATGAATTTAGAACAAGGGCAAAACTATCCAAGTGGGGAATACGGCAAGCTAGGCGGTGCGGATAATGACGAAGAAGAAAATAACGGCTAGTGAACGTTATTGGGAAAAACGCCGAGAATTAGAAGACAAAGCACGTTTGAAACTAGAGAAGAAAACTCTTAGTGAGCTAGAATCTGTTTTTGAACGTGCTTTAGTTAAAATTCAACGACAGCTATTGTCACAAGCGGATTTACATGACATCACACAAAGTGAAATGCTAGAAGACTTTAGCAAACGAGACCAAGAAAAGTACCGCAAGTATATCGAAAAAAACTATGAAAAGTTGATAGAATCAGATGAAGCTTATAAGCAATTCATTGATGAATATTTTCCGTCCTATGACTATGCGAAAGTTAATCGTTTGTTACAATTACGAGCAGATATCTTTTCAACGCTAGCTGATGAAGCAATCGCAAGCGACGTTAACGGTAAATTTAATAACGACTTAGAAAACATTACAAAACGAATCTACAATTCTAATTCTAATGCGTTAATACAATTATTAGGCGGTTCAGCACCTGGATTAACTAAGAATGAACTAGAAAGCATCATGAACTATCCGTGGAGCGGAAAAACATTTTCATCTCGCTTGTGGGGCAATATATCAACTCTAGAGCAACGTTTGAGCAATTCCATTATTAATTCATTGGCAAGTGGTGAAGGGGTTGTGGAAGCTCTTAAAACGATGAAAAACGATGGTGTTATTAGCGGCATGTTTAAGTTGGAACAAGGAAAGTTTAATCGATCGATTGAAAATCTTGTTAGAACGGAATATTCCCATTTTGCTGTGGAAGGTATTCGTGAATCATTTAGAGGGGCTAATGTCAACGAATCAGAAAGTTGGTCTGCAGAGGATGAACGTGTTTGCTCCATTTGTGGCGGATTTCATGGCCAATTAATTAAGAATGAACATCCTCCCTACCACACGTTGTGCAGATGCACAGAAATACCAAGAATTCCAGAAATAAGCGATGATATTGACGCTTTGTATGAAGAAATGTTCGGTGATCTGTTAGACGAATTCGCAAGTGATCAGTGGGGTGTTAAGTTGAATCATCCGAAAGTGTCTATAAAAACTAGTATCTTTGATAAAACAAATATGGCAAAATCAATTGGTGAAGAGAACTATTTGAAGTTTATAGAAAGTTTAGATTCTATAGATAATACTCAAATTAAAGAACTGCTAAATCGTTTAGGGAATCGCTTCAATTTTAAAGACATTTCAGAATCAAAAAGCTTTGTTAATGGTAATGATATACAATTATCAAAAGAAGCGTTTGACGGCACTAAAAATAAAACTCAAATGCAAGTAGTATTTCATGAACTGGGTCATGCTATAGATAATAT
>OKFY01000367.1_pt1 | contig 5192 bp, 8 predicted proteins | sample 1610971 | NCBI WGS metagenome assembly OKFY01 (sample SAMN04436702, study PRJEB24849) | human gut metagenome | biome: human gut; feature: NICU; material: stool | host: Homo sapiens | place: USA: Saint Louis, MO | collected 2010-08-03 | reverse complement strand
ATAATATTTTAGACATATAACTCTTGTAAAAAGTTTTGACAATAAAAATAATACGAATATCCTTAAATGTGTTGAAAAAAATAAACATAGATGGTATTCTAATTGTGAGAGGAGAGAATATTTTATGCTTAAACTTCTCAATAAGAGTCAAAAAACATTGTTGTTTACATTTATAGCCTCAATATCATTAATTTTTGTGTAAATGAGTGTCAATATTTATTTAAGCAACAATAACTAAATACGAACCGACTACCATAGGACTGGTAATCCTAGAGGGTAGTTAAACAATTCATGCTCCAACATGAACTGTAATCGGCTCGCTCGCTGTAAGTATGCTACAACAATCTATAGTATAACAATTTTTAAGAAGAATTTCCATATTTTTTAGGATGTTTAGTATTTTCCTAAAAGCATATTATTGTTAAATTATTGATTGTAGAAAAATACAGCAGGCGGAGAATGTATACAGTAAATGTGTGCATTCTTCGCTTTTTTTGTTTTCTTTAACTTGTTGTTAATTGCAGAGTAGGTGAACTAATGACGAAATATTATGAAATCAAAAAGCCTTCTTATGCAGTGCTGAAGGCTGAAAACCTAGATGAATGTTTAAATATCTACACCAAGATATACAGAGGTGGAGAACTTGAGAATGTTGAATTAAGGAATTTTATTTCAACGGTTAGAGAGGTTACTGAACTAGAAGCTAGGGAGCTTATTTCAGAAGCATATTATGAGATGATTGAAGGATTGGCATTCGGACAGTAGTTAAAATTTATTTTTAAGGAGGATATGGAACAGTATGGAAAACTATAATCCAAATATTCGATGGGGTATTCATACAATTAAACTAAGCTTTCAACAATGGGACTACAAAGGATTTATTACTTTTGAAAAAGGTGGAAATTGTAAGGGATTAGACATATTAGAACTAGATGTAGACGATTTGTATGAAAAGAAATTTAAAGAAAATCCAGCCAATTTTAGATTGCTTGGCGCAGATGATGATGGCGAAGAATGGTTCGCAATGACTTTAAAAAATGATAAAGAAGAACTGTTGGTTGAAGATGAATGGTATCGTTTGAAAGATTATATTGTAGGTGTTGAGATTGTTGATTTTGTTGAGGAGGAAAAATAAATGAAATTTTACGAAATTAAGGACCCTTATTATGCATTAATCGCTGCTGAAGATGAAAAACAATGTTTAAAACTTTACAAGGATATTGTTTGCGAAGTAGAAGACGAAAAAGAATTTTTCGATGATATGAAAAAATTGATAAATACGAAGCGTTGAAAATGGTTGCTGACAGCAGAGTGGGAGAGCAGGAAATGACAGGAATTGAAAGAGCTTTTGAAGATTTAGAGGATCTTGAAGAAAACGGCGAAGTATTGTTAATAGATGGTAGCTTGCTTTAGGAGGGAAACAGCGATGAATAAACAAAACCTAAGATTTGAATACAAAGACGTTCAGCAAATAATATAGAGCATGCTTACACTCGATTTTTAGATGAGGCATGGGGCACTCAATATGTGAACTATCTTGAAAGTCAAGGATTAAAAAATGTGTCTATTTATGCAGTTGAAGATTTAGAAGAAGTCGAAGAAGATGGATATTATCGTTTGATTCAAAAATTAGAAAATGAATCAATTTTAAAATTCGAAGTTTGGGAAAATGAAAATGGTTATTATCGAGGTCTTTGTTCAGAATTGGAGGATATGTAATGATACCAACAAGATTTTTTCTGTTTGAAGGCAAAGGAACAACTTATTATGCACTAATAAAAGCGACTGATTGTGGCTTTGCGTTTGAAGTATACGATAACGAAGTAATGACGATTGAAAGTAAAGAGGACGAAGAACAATTGTTGTCTAGTGTGAAGGAAATCAGTTTGTCAGAAGCAATAGAAGAAATGAAGAGGCTTGTCAGTGAAGATGAAAAACAAATAGCTGACCGAGAGATTTTAGAGCAACTCTCTAACGACGAACTGTATCTTTTAGGTATTGATAGAAGATTGGTATAGGAAAAGGACGTTATGCATTGGAAGGAGGAATTTACGATATGAAAGATAGACGTATGCGCGCACCTTGAAAATAATAAAATTTCAAAAGTAGCATATGAAAATAAATAAAAAGAAAAGAGGAAATAAAATGCAGAATGCAGAAGTGAAAAAGCGTTTTAAACAATACAAAGCAGGAAAACATTGGGTAGTAGCACCGATTGTCTTTTTAGGATTATTCAGTACAGCGATGTTAGGAAGTCAAGAAAGCTTTGCTTCAGAAACGGAAACCCCTGTTAAAGCATCAGAACAAGTGAATACACAGAAAGACACAACAACGCCCACCACCACAGAGAATGTTGTTGTGCCTAATCAAGAAGTGACAAATACAAAAGATTCATCACAAACAGTAGTTCCAGATACTACTGATAGTGCTAATTCTACAACAGAAAAAGCATCAGAACAAGCAACAACTGGGGAACAAACTAAGCCAGTAGAAGAACAGCCTACGGTTGAAACTCCTGAAAAAGAAGAACCAAAACCTGAAGAAAAAACGCCAGAAGTTGCTCCAACAGGTAATGAAGCGTTAGACAATACGGTGAAAGATGCTCAAAAAAATGGCGTAGATGTGAAGGAAGAACCAGAAAAAACAGTTTCTTCTAAAGAAGAAGCCGATAAAGACTTCAAAGAACAAGAAAACAAAATCAAAGATACAACGAATGCGCAAAAAGAAATTGATAAAACAATTAATGATGCAGTAGATAAAGCGAAGGAAAATGGTGTCGATGTCAAAGAAACAGAAAAACAAAAGTACAAAGACCAACAAAAAGCTTTAGAAGATGCAAAAAAACAAGCAGCCGCTTTAGAAGAAGCAACAAAAGTTATGAATGAAGCCAACAAATTAATCGAAGATGCGATTAATAAAGCAAAACAAAACGGTACACCAATTAAAGATGGCGGAATTATCAATGCCACGGTTAAAGATGCTATGGAAAAAGCAAAACAGATTGCTGATGCTATTCAACTTACGGATAAAGAAAACACGGACAATAAAAATCGATACATTGTTGCTATGGACAAGTACAACAAAGCGAAAAAAGAATTAGACGAAAAAAATGCTCAAATTAAGGCAGAAAATGAAGCAATTGCAAAACGGAATGCTGAAAAGAAAGCCAAGTATGAAAAAGAATTGGCTGAGCATAATCGTACCAAGCAAGAATACGAAAAAAATAAAAATAAAGAAGGCTATACGAAAGACCCAATCGAAAAACATTTAAAATTTGACCGTACAGGTGTAAGTAATGGGAAAATTACCAACATGAAAATGAACGGCAATAAATTTGTGAATGGAAAAGAACTGATTAAACGCAATCCACAAAGTGCTGGAGGGTTACATGAGCTGGTAGCAAAAGATTTCAAGGGTTTATTAAGTGACAGCCAACAAGCAGGCAAAACGAAACATGGCATTGGCGATGGTTATTTTGTACAAATGAGTAAAAATAAACCAATCACTGTAACCTATGAAAACTTAAAAGCGAATTATAACGGTACACAAATTACACGAGCAGAATTTACTTATGAATTATTAAGTAGTACGTCAAAAGATGGAAAAGTTGGCGCATATTTATTTGATGATCCATCTAAAACGATTGTTTATGGCTTTAAAATTGGAACAAAAGATAAAGCTTCTGCTCGCATGAAACTATCTATTCGTTTCTTTGATAAAAATGGTAAAGAAATTAAACCAGAAAAAGGCAAGCCGTTTGCTTACTCATTAGCTTCGCTTAATTCACGTGGTGAAAAAACGTCTTATGAATTTGTTGAAGCAGGTAAAAATAGCAAGTATCACCAAATCAATGGCTCAAAAGTTGGATTACATGGAAATAGAATCTATTCTAAAGGCGATATTGATACGGGGACAGAAGGAATTTTCGCTAATGACTGGGACGGTTCTGGTCTTGCAAAAGAATACTATGGTGCAGGCGTAATGACAACGGATGAAGGCATTAGTTTTATTTTTGGAAATGAAATTGTTAATAATCCAGGGTTTGATGGCTCTTCCAATTGGTTTGCGTTCAATACGGATTTGAAATCTTATTCAATTACGCCTAAACCTGAAAAACCAGCGTATGAGCAAGAAAAACCGCTTGATACTACACAGTTAACACCACCAACGCTAGAAGAGTTAAAAGAAGCGGTATCTAAAAAACTTGTAGTTACAGCAGAATCACACCCAGTACAATTACAAACAACCGTACATCCTGTAAAAGTTGCTGAAAAACCTGTAACACCACCAGCTACCCCAATGAATACACCAAGTAAGCCTGTCAAAGCACCTGAAAAATTAACGGTTGAAAAAGCAAGTGTGCTTCCTGAACTTCCAAAAACAGGGGAGAAAGAAAATGGCTTTATCAGCTTAATGGGAGCTAGTCTATTGCTTGCGGTTGGTGGCTGGCTTGGACGTAAGAAAAAACAAGATGGGACAAACTAAAGAAACGCAAAGTGAAAATAGAGTAACCCAAAAATCAAATAGAATTTCTCTCTCTAGCCATGGTGGGAAAAGGATACTAAGCGTGAGTAATAAAGACATTACAACACGCCCAGTCTCTAAGAATGTAAATGGCAAACTCACAGAAGGAGTAGCCTACTGTGTCAGCGTTCAATTGCTGTTTAAAGAAAAACTTATGGAGCCGTTAGCAGACGGATATTTGCACATCTTAGAGATAACATACCCAAGTGGAAGAAAAAGAAAGTTATGGTTATACAAGGCGTATTTTTTTGAGGACGATTGGTGGATGTTCCCAAGACTTATCCAGCATTAACAAATCATGAGCCATTAAATGTGGGAGAGCATATTCAAAATGATGTAATATGCTCTCTTCTTTTTTATCAAAAAAGAGTAATTAAGGATACATAGCATTAATTAACTACGAAAGGATGTGCCGTATTGATAAAGATAGACAAAAGAAAAGTAAAAGCTGTAAGGAATCAAATGTTTGCTATAGGAATAGTAACTGTAACTATCGGTCTATTTATTAGCTTAGTATCTGTAGGAGCAATGACCTTTTCAGCTAAAATAAGCGACAATGTCCTTCAGTTAAAAACGATAGGAGATTGGTTGATTGTTAGCTTATTAATTACATCAATTGTTTTCACTAATGTGTATTTGGTTTTTGCTTACAAAAATAGAAAGAGATA
>OKFY01000355.1_pt1 | contig 5653 bp, 9 predicted proteins | sample 1610971 | NCBI WGS metagenome assembly OKFY01 (sample SAMN04436702, study PRJEB24849) | human gut metagenome | biome: human gut; feature: NICU; material: stool | host: Homo sapiens | place: USA: Saint Louis, MO | collected 2010-08-03 | reverse complement strand
TGTTTCAAGCTTTGCAAATTCAAAACCAGTTAAATAATCATTAGGATTTTTCAATATGTTTAGCAAGAAATGGTTTTTGACTTCTTCGCCATCAGGGCCAATTACTACTGGCTCTGCTAGTGCAACTTGATTAGAAATATCTTGTACCAATTCATAAACATCAGACGATTCCATAATAGAAGAATCGTTAACAAAACGTTGTGAATATCTTGTTACATTGCCATAAATATCTTCAATCCAGCCACGCTTTTCCAAAAATCCATATACAGCATTTGAAAGTCTATCTCTTAGCTTCAAAATCTCACCGCCTTTCTATTATCGATAGATAGAATCTAAATATTCATCCATATCATCTTCGTTGACATCAATCATTTGATCCATTGTTTCCTTATGCGCACAAAGGAAAGCAACAAATCCATCAATCTTTCTCTTTGACTGGTTTTTACTTGGTACTTTACGGCCTTGAAAATCCATTTTGACAACCACATTTAAAGCGCAATACAAAAATAAAGGATTATCAAACATAATCCTTTGCTCATAAAATAATCGCTCGGCATCTTCAAGCGGCGAGTTCAATACTCTTGCGTACTGATCAACTTGCACACATTCCAAGCCTAAATTTTCCAATTTTTCAACTAATCGGTCACTCATCGCTGGATCATAATTGACTTGTTGAACATCATAAAAATCCATGCAATCTTCAATAAAATGAAATATTTGTTCTTGATCAATTAACTTACCATCGCAAAATTCAACAAATCCTTGTTCTGCTAATTCAGAATATGGTACATTATCTTCCTTTTCTCGAAAATCAATATTTTCACTAGGAATAAAATATAATTGTTTTACTTTGAGTATCGCTTTTCCTTCGGCATCCCATGTAGGAAAATTTAATGATACACAAGTTAAATCTCGGCTTTTAGATAAGTCCAAACCAATCCAACATGGCTCACCACTTAAGTTTCCTAATTCATTTGTGGGAACCAAACACGGTTCCACTTGATCTTGTTCAAAGAAATTATCTGCACCATTCACAAACACATCTAAATGCTTCGTTAAAAATTCAGCTTTCGAGTGAGCGGAACGTTGCGCAGTTTTAAAGGCTGATTCTAAAGCAGACAAATCAACAGATATTCCCCAGTTAGGATTGCACATTTCCCAAACTTTTCTATCTGTCCAATCGTATCCCTTATTTGGTTCATAAATCAAAACAAAGTTTGAATCATTATCATCGCGCTTCAAGACTTCTTTTGCTTCTTTATAAACACGAATACCAACCGAACTACTCCCTTTACCAGCTGTAGAAATATTAAACATTAACGGCTGTGGCAATGAAATTTGTGCAGATTTAAAGTTATCGTACTGCTCCATTTTCTCTTTTTTATGCAGCTCATCATTTAAAACAAAATATGGATTGGAACCTTCTATGTTATCAATGTTTTTTGTCTGAACAATAAACTTATTTGTATAAGCCATATCTCCATGTAAATAGTCATACGTAATACTTGAAACGGTGCCTTTTGGACCTTTAAATATTTTAGTCCCATCTAATAGCACTGGATTATTTAGGATAGTAGCGGCAAAAGGCTTAGCAGCATACTGGGCTTGCGCAAAATCAGAAGCACATGCATAGCAATCGACAGATAAGGCACCTTCGCCATACATAGCATATCCCAACGCCCCTACGGCTATTAATGTTTTCCCATTTTTCTTTGGTATTTGTACGTATGCCTCACGAGTAACACGGACTACTTGCCCTTTTTCATTTTCTTTTACCCAGCCATAAATCCAAGAATAAATGAATTTTTCCCATGGCTCTAAAAGAAATGGTTTACCTACCATATCACCTTTTGTATGAACAATAAAAGATTCTACCCAGTCCATCATTTCATTTGCACGATCAGCATCAAACCAAATATCTTTTCGTTTCTTCCATCGATACCAACGATCTATTGCTAAACGAACCGTTTTCGGATATTTCTTAGGATGTTTTCGAACTTCTTTCGCAAATAAATCAGCATAATTTACACCAGGTTCAATCATGTTTCATTCCCTGCCTTTTTACGCCATTTTTTCCGATGTTCTGCCAATTCATCTACAGGCTTTTCTTCTGGCCGTTTCATTTCTTCATCTGCTCTAGCTGTTGAACCACCAGTAATTTGTCTGCCTGTTTTTGACTTGTTGGTCAATCCTAATAAATCCAATGCTTTCATTTTTTTATCGGCCCAAACTTCGACTTGTTGCGCTAATGGATGCTTGCTATTGTTAGTAGCTCCAGCCTTGTTTGTTGTTTTTTGGGTTTCGGGAAATCCTTTTTCTTTCCACAGCATGTATTTGTATTGGTAAACTTCAAAAATATCCAAGTATGATTCAATCAATGGATCAAGAGTAATAGTGTATAAATCAGACTTGCGCATAATTTCTAAAATTCGCGTTTTTTCGTGATTAACTTTTTCATCAATAATCGCTTTGCGTTGCGCTTTTGTGGTCATTTTTTATACACCCCCCTTTTATTTTTAAAATTTTTGACCTAACGACACGCGTGACTGCCCCCTACCCTATCCCCCGACAAAAATTTTGAATCAAATTTGATAGGGGGGCTTCATTTTTTTAAAATTTTTAATTGAGTTGGATAATTACATTTCTGACATTTTAAACCTTCCAACAATTTGTGTGTTTTTATTTCCCATTTACATTTAGGATTGATACACCAATGCTTTGTTAACTGCTGTTTCATATTTACTTCCTCCTAAAATAAGATGGAAAAACTTTTTTCTCATCTACTTCATTTTCTTCAATCACATGACACTTCGGACACAACAAACGAATATTGTTTGGATCAAGTTTGAGCATTTCGTTCTTCTTGATTGGTATTATATGATGCCGATGTGCTTGCCTTCCAAATACAAAACGACCACACCTTTGACAACAGCCGTTTTCTCTTTCATAGACAAAGTCAGCGACATCCTGCCATGCTTTTGTTCGATAAAATGATTTGTTGTCATGATGATAAGCATTGATTTGCTTTTTCTTTTTTCTTGACTTCCTAGCATGTTCGGAACAATAAGCCCCTTTTTCTGTTGTATTAGAGCAACCTTCAAACTGACAATAACGCATTATTCAGATTCTTTAATAATTTTGAGAATATCACCTTTTGCACGTACAGCACTTGGAATCTCAATACCTTTTCGTTTTGCATATTCACGCAATTCTTTTACAGTCATTTCTTCTAATACAACAGATTCATCATAAGATGAAACAATCTCATCTTGTTCTTCATCATCAGCAGAACTTGCAGTTGTTAATAATCGTTCACCTTTAATTCCATCGTTATCAATCGTTACATTCCCAACAGTAATTGGTAACCTACCAACATATAAATCAGCTTCTTTACTCAACATTGATTCAGGATTTTCATTAACTTCAAAATCAGGTTCTTGACCTTTAGGTACAAACCCATTTCTTTTTTCTTTGGTATCCCAATACTCTGTGCCAGATGCTGAACTTCTAATTAATACACGCATTGTTTATCACTCCTTATACATAATAAAATTTAAACTTGCCATTCGAATCAAAAAGCGTATAACCTTTTTTATCAACCACTAAATACTCACCATTGCTATACTCAATGATCAATCGATTATTTTTTATTTTTGTACTTAAAATAAAATGCTTGTTTCTTTTCTTATCTAAATACCTAGGTCTATATACCACGACCTCACCACCTTTCTATCAAACAATTTATCATTTCATGTACTTCTCTATATTCTCTTGTATATGCTTATCTTTCCAACCACCATAACCACAATAAACTAGCTTGCACGCATCGATTTCCTTTGGCGTAGCTTCTCTCATCATTTTGACAATGGATACATTTTCTTTTATCAGCACAGACAGTACAACACGCATTGAACCAGTTGAGCGGTTCGACTGTGGATATTTATGTGTTAACGATACATACCAATAGTTTTGGATCATGTTTTTCCCTCCTAGTTGTTTTTATGTACTTGATTCAGTAAATCACTTCTTGCTATACTATTCATGGGTAGCAACTCCTTTTTGTAAATAGCAATCAACAAAAATTGTGCACGAATGCTACCTAGCCACTAGAACCCATAGTCTAGTGGCTTTTTTATGTACGAAAAAAAGACCACTCATTTACGTTGAGTAGTCTGCTTTAATTCTTTTTTCAAACGATTTAGTTTTCTTGCATCTTCCTGCTTAATTATTTCAAATAACTTAAACACAACAATTCCTCCAAACAAAAAGAGGCACTTGCAAGCTAGTGCCTCACGTGAATGTAGCAGAAACATCTATTGACGATTCTTTTATTTAAGTAGCAAAGCTACCTATTGGCGTAACAGGAATCGAACCTGCCTCTTATCTCGCTATATGCTCGTTGCATCCCAGATGCTTCACGCCAACCGAAAGGATCAATTTCACTATGCCATTTTTGAGATTTCCTACCATAATCTCAATATCGCTGGCAAGGATTTGCACCTTGCATGGTTTTATTCGTAAGAGCGCCCACAACGAAGCCGTTGCCTGCAACGCAAAAACCTTATCTTTCCTATAAGCGTCTACCTGTTCCGCCACAGCGATAAATCACTCACAAACCTGTAGAAAAAAGAGAGAGGAAATCCACCTCACTTCTTTAGTTTTATAATTGGTGGTTTGCGAGAGAATCTAAATGAGATCACAAGTGACTAAACGAAGAAAGTAGTTTTTTTACTTCCTTGTAATCTCAAATCAAAAAAATAAGTAGGCAATCGTTCCGTTAATGTATTTGTGTAAGTGTGTCGCATTTCTTATTTTTTTGACACTATCATAATAACTCGTTTCAAAGGTATATGAAGTGTAGATAAAGTGTATAAAAGAGGTATAAAAAGTGTATAAAAGAGGTATAAAAAGTGTAATAAATAGCTACTTAAAAGCAACCAGTTCCAGCGCCGAAGCAAATTGAACAATAATCATATTAGATTCTTGTTTCACTGATTCTTCACTGATACAGTTTCGTTGTGCCGCTAGATAGATTGGATTGCCGTTGATATAGCGATCATAGAAGATTCTTTTTCTTCTCTCCGTTACATCTGGTTTGTGCGGATGCTGAATCGCAGAATAACCTCTAACAAAAAGCTTATGAAGGTAATCAAACTCTTCTTGGGCTTCTTCTTTCTGGATTAACATTTGCTCGGCTTCAAAAGCGTTATTGGCCGTTGATGGTGGAACCAAAGAGAATGAAGCTGTTACTTTTGGTTCCCTCGGCTGGCCAACACGACATCTAGCAGCAAGATAGGCAGATAGGAACACACTGACATTATGTTTTGTTTGTTCCATATCTACGTCCTTTGCATCTGGTGTTTCATATTTCTTTACGTCAAAAAGTACCATCCTTTGATTCCCCCGTTTGTGATTTGTGGTATAATGATAACGACTTTCCCACAAGGTTATCCACACATTATCCACAGTCGGAGGAATCCGGCTTTTTTTGTTGGCAGCTTTCTTTACTCATGATAAAATACTTTTATTGTGACCAATGTTTGGGGCAAAGTAACCTCACATATCACAAGCTACCACTTTTCTGGTAAAATATTCTTCTTAGTCAACCAGTGGTCGGTTGGCTTTTTTGTACTTGATTTTTTATAATGGGTTT
>OKFY01000338.1_pt1 | contig 6143 bp, 1 predicted proteins | sample 1610971 | NCBI WGS metagenome assembly OKFY01 (sample SAMN04436702, study PRJEB24849) | human gut metagenome | biome: human gut; feature: NICU; material: stool | host: Homo sapiens | place: USA: Saint Louis, MO | collected 2010-08-03 | reverse complement strand
TGATACCCGCCCAGTCTCTGCCATAGAACATTTCGTTTTTGATACGCCCGAAGAACAAACTTATTTTTATTTAGGTGTTCAGCCAAGTAATCAGCAGATTATTCAAGTGAAAATCAGAAGTTTGCAAAAAGAGCCCGTAACTGTCGCTTTAAGTATTCATGATGCAGTGAACGGAACGGAAGGACAGATTGACTATACGCAGACGAGCCCCAAACTAGATTCTAGTTTGACAAATTCCATCACACAAATTGTTCATTTGCAAAATAAGGAAGCTACGGTCACTGTAAAAAACTTTGAAGAAAAAATAGTGAATTATGAAATCAAAATACCCAAAGAGCCATTTTCTGGAGTTAAATTAGGCGCATTACGGTTTATTAAACAATTAGAGGATGAATCATTAACAAGTAATCAGTTTACATCAACCTATGCGTATACTATTTCCGTCATGTTGACAGAAGATAAACAACCATTTGATGAAGGAGCAGAATTGCAACTAAAAAAAGTTGGTACAACGATCAGTGCTGGCCAACCTGTGGTTCAAGTAACATACCAAAATCGGCAACCAAAAGTTATGAAAGAAGCAACAATTACCAATTGGTTAACCAAAAAAGGTCAGACAAAAGAGTTACTAAAAAAAGTACAAGCAGATGTGACAGTGGCACCTAATTCGCTATTAGCTATGGATCTGCCATTGAATGACGTTGTCCTGCCAGCGGGAACTTATACTGTTCACAGCCAAGTAAGCGCTGGTAATCGCGAATGGCAGTGGCGAAAAGATTTTACAATTACACAAACGCAAATAAAACAATGGTCGACGAATACACCTTCAGCAAAAAGGCAACCGTTTTTGTTAGTGGGGAGTAGTGCAATGGTCCTCGTTGTAGTTAGCATTTATTTTTACCTTAAAAAGAGTAGAACTAAATAGTAAAGAAATAAAAAGGAAAAGCAGGTGTTGGTTATGAACAAGAAAATGACTAATCTAATCTGTGTCATATTATTAGGCACGATGATTTTACCAATTAATGGCTTAGCTGAGGGGACTGAGTCAACAACAGTAACGAGTGAAATGCAACAAATTATTGAAGATTCATTACCTAAGCTATCAGAACCGTCCAAGCAAACGATAGAAACAACTGAAACAACCGATTCTTCAATTGAAAAAACTCAAGCAACTGAAGCAACGAAAGAAGTAGAAACTGTTTCCTTTACTTGGTCACAACAAGAATCAGAACGTCAAGTAACTGCCGGAGCGGATTTTTATCTAAAAATAACTAGTAATGTAACTTGGGCGGAAATCCAATTGCCTCAGGAAATTCAATATAATCCCCAAAAGAACCAACAATTGCAGGAGCATAGTTCTTATAATCAAGAACAACATAGCTTGGTTTTAAGAGACTTAGCCCAGTTGGGGGAGAGTTACTTGCTGTTAACGACAACAAAAGCAGGAACCTTTACCTTGTCAGTCAAAGATAAAAACCAAGAAACGTTGGCTAATAATTTAGACGTGACGATTGTGAAAGAGCAAGTAGTAGTGCCACAAGAGACCCAGAAGAGTAGTGAGCAGAAGCAAACAAAGGAAAATGAAAAAAGCAACCCCGTCGTTAAGTCTAAAAACATTGCCGCTAAAGCGAATGGGATTACGGTCGGTTTGACTGCACCAGCCACTTATCGTACATATACTGACCCTGCGACAGGAACAGCACCAGATTACTTAACTGTTTCTTTACCAGTTTCCATCAGCCAAGCGGGCCTCACTGGTACTTCGATTGAGCTTCCTTATGGCTTTTATCCAAGTAAAAGTGACCCGATTTTTAAAGACTTTGATAGTACAGAACCGATTTTTTCGTTGGTCACACCTAGTACACCTAGTGCTAACTCCATTGTGGCTTCGTATGTAAATGATACGGCCAATAAAAAATTAATTATTCGCTTGAAAGAAACCAAGACAACTTTAGAGACGATTAATTTACGTTTTAAATTTAATGATGTCTATGATGCCAAAATCCCACCTGAACAAATCGTGTGGAATAATCTCCAAGCGAAGGTATTTGATAATACGGGGACACAAATAGCAAGTTCAGCGGCAAATAAAGTGTTAAAAACTGATGTGGCTGTTTCTAGTGCTTCATATGTGCTTTCTGGTTACGCAGTTCCTAGTGATGACAATTATTTTGATGGTGATATTGTTGTGACAAACTCTTATCGGTTTAATTATTTAGCTAGAGCGAATTTAGACACTAGTTATGAGCATCAAGTGTATGTTGAAATTCCCACAGGAGCTACATTAACGGGAACTTTAGCTAATGCGTTATTAAAAACTGGGGTCACAAATGCACAAGACCCTAGTGTGCCAGCGGGTTTTACTCGGTACTATCAGAAATTAGTAACTCTCTCACCAAATATTTTAGAAAACCCAGCAACTCGAATTGATTTAGCCTATACTAACACAAGGGTTACTTTGAATAAAACGTATGCAGAAGGGAGTACTTTTTCTGTCAATTTTGGAATGAAGGTAAAATTCCTAAATGGGAAAATAAATACGCTTACCACTACGAAACGTTATGTAAAACGTTCTCGGCCAGATTTTCAATTGTCAGGAACAGGCTATCATTCGACTGTCACAGGTTCTACTAACACAGTTAATAACTTAGACAATTTAGCGACAGCTGGAACTTTTTACACTTTTGGCTATGGTTCATTTAGCCGCTCTGCTACTATTAAGAATACTGGCGCTAAACCAATTCAAGGAGTGACATACAAATTACAAGAATTAACTGCAGGCTCAGCTAAGGGAAATTTTGATAATCTCTATATTTATGGTGTTACTGATGGAGTGAGTACCCCCGCCTATTATCGGCCTTTGTATCATATTAAAAATGCCGTAACTGGAACGAGTCGTTCTAGTTGGAGCAGTACGCCCGCTACTACTGGCTATTTTAGCCCTGCTTTGCCAACTTTAGCAACCAATGAGTATATTTCAACCATTGATATTATTCCTATGGGAACCGATGGTACAACCGCCAATTCGTTACCTCCAGGGAACGGAATGATTTTTCGATATGGCATTAAAAGTTGGCCAAATGGGCGGTGGCCAGATGGGACAGTACTTTATAAGATGACTAATCCAATCACCTTTGGAGCCACAATGCAGTACCAAGATGCAACGGGGACTCCTACAGAGCTTAAATTAAACAATAATGTAGTATATTATAATAAAGGCGTGGCCTTACGTGTTTCTGCTAGACTTACCAGTGTTAATAGTGAAAATAAACTGCCTGGGGACACGATTAACTATGAAATAAGCGGGAGAAATAGTGGCTACTATACAGATACTTCTTCTGGGGATTGGGAGAATCCCATTATTACAATTAAAGTTCCCAAACAGTTACGTTTAAAAGCGACTACGAAAAAAGATTTTATTGATGAGAGTAATCAAGTGACCTATCCAGCTTCGGTGACCGTTGAAACCTTAGCTACAAATGATACAACTTACAATTATTATCGTTTTAAGACGTCCAGCACGGCTTATAAATCTAAAGTAACGGGAGAGGCTAGTTTTTTTCGGATTCCTTTAGAATTTGTAGTGGATAGTTCAGCTACTTCTGGAAGCTATCAAATTCCTTATATCGCCTATAGTAGCCCTAAGCCAACTGATTTCTTTCATGGTGTACTTACTCAATTATCCGCTGCAGAGGCTAAAAAAATCGGTGTAGACAACACGAAAGAAAATAGCTACGAGATCAACTCATCTCCTTTTAATGTCGGCTTTTCTGTTGTGGATTCTTCTAAGTTAGACAGCGCTACTAATGCTCGTGGCTCCGCGACGCAAGCTTGGTCAAATACGAATATCTTTGCGGTAGACCGCAAAGGCACCCCGCAAATGCAAACGGTCATTAAAAATTCTGGAAATACAAACTTCAATAACGTTCGCTTGTATAATATTTTACCTTCTTCTAGTGATGGTCGTGGTTCAACAGGCAGCATCGGGTTTACAAACTTGACCAGTAATAATGGGACAGCCAAAACTTACTATACAACTAAGCCTGTCTCACAATTGCCTAGTTATGCTAACAATGATTTGCAAGCGTGGAATGCCACTAAACTAACCAGTTTAGGGTTCACTACAACTAAACCCGCTAATTCAGCTTTAATCACAGCAATCTATGTCGATTTTGGCGCAACGACAATCAAACCAAGTGAGACATTAGATGCGATTATGAGTTTTTTAGTGCCAGATGCAGAGAATCAAAAAGCAATTAACCAATTTCAATATTCTGCTAAAGAAGCTAAGGCAGGAGCCACTTTAACAGCAGTTAGTGATGAAATTACCTTTAGCACAGAGTTTGCTCAAGTAGCCTATGAACAAAATTTACCGAGTATTACAGTTCCTGGAAGTGGAGTGAAAGATTTACCTTCTCCGCAAACAATCCAGTTAGATGTGAATGATGCCGGCAAAATTGTCATTCCAACAGCCAAACCAACGCTTAGTGGTTATACTTTTGTAGAATGGCAAGATGTTGAAACACCAACCAAAAAATATCAACCGGGAGCAACGATTAGCTTTACGTCTACGTCAACTACCACAAAAATAACTCTGAAAGCTATTTGGAAACCAATCTCAGTGAATGTGACTTTTAGTGCCAATGGGGGCTCGGGTGGTACGGCTGCTAAAGCCTATACTTTTGGGACAGTAGTTAATTTAAGCACGGTTGTGAAGCCAACAAGAACAGGCTATATTTTTCAAGGTTGGGCGACAACAGCCAGTGCCACAACACCAGATATTACAACAAACCCTCTCGTTAATTATGCCTCAGCTAAGACCTATTATGCTGTTTGGAAGGGGAACGCTTATACCGTAAAGTTTGATGCAAATGGGGGAACTGGTACTATGCCTAACGCTAGTTTTATTTATGGAACAGGCAAGCCATTACCAGCCAACACCTTTACGAAAGAGAGTAATACGTTCCTTGGTTGGTCAAGGACACGGACAAGTGCAGTTGTCTATACGGATAAACAAATAATTTCGACATTAACTGCTACTAATAATGGGACTGTAACTTTATATGCGAAATGGAGTGGGCAACGACCTGTATTGATGGGGACACCAAGTACGTTTGATTTTGGCAAACAAACGATTTCGCCAACGGCAAAAAGTTATGGACTAAATTCAGCAAGCTATGTCGGAAGTCCCGAATTACAACAAGCTAGTTTTATGTTACGTCTAGAAGATAATCGACCAACTAGCACAGGTTGGAAATTAAACGTTAGTTTATCTGAATTTAAAGATAAAACTGGTAAATCTTTACCACAAGGAGAAGGAATTACCTTGAACTTTGCGGACACTCAACTTCAAAAAGTTCAATATGCTAATACAGCCGAGGAATCAGTAACGACTGGTTTTACTAATGGACCGATGTTAGGTTCTCAAGCTTTTCGATCGGGTGCAACAGCCCAATCAATAATCACAGCAACTGGAGCACAAGGAAGTGGAACTTGGCAACTATATTTTCCTTTTGAAGAGATAAAATTAACTGTGCCTGCAAATGTAGGAGAAATATCAAAAGTATATCAATCGACAGTAACTTGGTCATTGGACGATGTAGTCTAATCTTAGTATGATTTACTTAGAAGGAAAGTTAATTGTATTAAGAAAAAACGCTTCTAAGTTTTACAGGAATATTAAAAAACAAACGAATTGTTAAATACGTTTGTTTTTTTCTATACTTTTTTCGATTTATCCTTTATAATGTAACTTCGATAGTTACATTAACTATTAAATGCAAACAAAGGAGGAGAAGTATGGATAAACAACAGCGAGGCATTCAAGTGATTAGAATTTGGCTAGGGGTGACGATGTTAATTCATGGAGTGATGAAAGTAACGTCATTGGAAGATACTTTAGCGTTTTTTGCTAGTATTGGTTTGCCAAGCCTTTTCGTGTATGGTGTAGCAGCAATTGAATTAATTGGTGGATTATTTATGATTATTGGTTTTTTAATTCCATTGGTATCAGTAGGATTCATAGCAGTTTTAGTCGGAGCTATTTTTTCTTTTGGTTTGGCAAGTGGTTTTAGTGGTTATGAGTACGCCAGTAGGCCTGATAAGACGCGTAGTGTCGCATCAGGCACACTTCGCATTACCCT
>OKFY01000332.1_pt1 | contig 6586 bp, 5 predicted proteins | sample 1610971 | NCBI WGS metagenome assembly OKFY01 (sample SAMN04436702, study PRJEB24849) | human gut metagenome | biome: human gut; feature: NICU; material: stool | host: Homo sapiens | place: USA: Saint Louis, MO | collected 2010-08-03 | reverse complement strand
TGGCCGGGCTGATGTGGGGATTAATTTTTGTTGGACCGCTGATCATACCGGAATACCCGGCGGTATTGCAGTCGATGGGGCGCTATCTGGCGCTGGGGCTGATCGCATTGCCGATTGCCTGGCTGGGACGTGTGCGCCTGCGTCAACTCGGGCGGAAAGACTGGTTAACTGCGCTGACGCTAACAATGATGGGGAATCTGATTTATTACGTTTGCCTGGCAAGCGCTATCCAGCGCACCGGCGCACCGGTCTCCACGATGATTATTGGTACATTGCCGGTGGTGATCCCGGTCTTCGCTAACCTGCTCTACAGCCAGCGTGACGGCAAATTATCATGGTGGCGTTTGTCGCCTGCGCTGGTGTTGATTGGTATAGGCCTGCTGTGCGTGAATATCTCGGAGCTGAATCAGGGACTCCCTGACTTTAGCGGCTGGCGATATGGCTCTGGCATCGCACTGGCGCTGATTTCGGTGGTGTGTTGGGCGTGGTATGCGCTGCGTAATGCCCGCTGGCTGCGCGAGAATCCGGATAAGCACCCGATGATGTGGGCGACGGCCCAGGCACTGGTGACGCTGCCTGTTTCTCTGCTCGGCTATATTGCCGCCTGCCTGTGGTTGAACGGGCAAACGCCGGACTTTGCTCTGCCCTTCGGTCCGCGTCCAGCCGTGTTTATCGGCCTGATGATAGCCATTGCGGTATTGTGTTCTTGGGTTGGCGCACTGTGCTGGAACGTCGCCAGCCAGAAGCTGCCGACGGTGATCCTCGGCCCGTTGATTGTCTTCGAAACGCTGGCTGGTTTGCTGTACACCTTTATACTGCGCCAGGAATTTCCGCCGCTGCTGACGGTAAGCGGTATTACGCTGCTGATGGTTGGGGTAGTGATAGCCGTCAGAGCCAAGCCACAGAAACCGAGCGTCATGGTGATTTCACAATCATAATGTGCCGGATGGTGCTCCGCTTATCCGGCCTACTGGATAATATCTTGTAGGCCGGAGCAGACGTTAAACTTTAAACACCGCCACCGTCTGGTTCAACCGTGCGGCCTGCTCTTCGAGCGCGGCTGCGGCGGAAGCGGATTCCTCCACCAGCGAGGCGTTTTGCTGCGTGACGCGATCCATCTCAGCCACCGCCTGACCGACCTGATCGATACCCCGACTCTGTTCATCAGAGGCCGACGCAATTTCTCCCATAATATCGGTAACCTGGGTGACGGCACTGACAATTTCCGCCATCGTCTCACCCGCCTCATGCACCAGCGCCGTACCGGCATTGACCCGATTCCCTGAGTCATCAATCAACGCCTTAATTTCTTTTGCCGCCTGAGCGCTACGCTGCGCCAGCGTGCGCACCTCGCCTGCGACTACAGCAAAGCCACGCCCCTGTTCGCCCGCTCGCGCCGCTTCTACCGCCGCGTTCAGCGCCAGGATGTTGGTCTGGAAAGCAATACCGTCGATAACAGTAGTAATTTGCGCAATTTTGCTGGAACTGGTGGCGATTTCATCCATCGTACGCACCACGCCATCAACCACGGTTCCGCCTTTCTGCGCCGTCTGCGAAGCATTTTTTGCCAGGCTGGTCGCCTGACGCGCGTTATCTGCGTTCTGTCTCACGGTTGCAGTAAGTTGTTCCATGCTGGCTGCGGTCTCCTCCAGAGAGGCGGCCTGCTGTTCGGTACGTGAAGAGAGATCGTTACTGCCAGCGGCAATTTCACCCGCGCCGGTATAGATGGTGTCAGCCCCGTCACGCACCACGCTGACCGTGTTCGCCAGCGCCTGCTGCATGTCGCGGACGTTGCCTGCCAGCAGCGCCATTTCATTACTGCCATCGGCATTGATGCGGTGAGTCAAATCACCTGCGGCAATATGGCGAATATGTCCCATCACCTCGTGGAGCGGCTTGAGCAGCACTCGCTGCATCGCCAGCCAACTGGCGATAATCACGGTGACGACAATCAGCATCACCGCGGACAGCAGCCAGATTATCTTCTGGTAGTCACTCTCATTGTCCTGTACCCCGGCAGTGGCCAGCGCCGTTTGCGCGCTACGCCATTCCCGATAAACTTCCTGCATGGCCGTTTGCTTTTGCTCGGCGTTCTGCTTGAACATCTCTTCCAGCTTTCCTTCAGCCAGCAGCGCGTTCATTTTTGCCAGCGTCGCAGAATAGATGCCGTACTGTTCTTCCAGTCGATCGGCCAGATGCTAATCCAACCCCGGCGTTTCCGGTAGAGCGTAGTATTTATCGTAATGCTCTTTCGATTCGGCCAACAGGCGATTTGCTGTGTTCACCAGCTCCTTCAACTGACCGCCGTTAATCTCGCTAGCCATCGTTCCCTGTAAACGCAGCATGCCCCGGTTGAGCGTGACGCGAGCCTGGTTCAGGCTAATCCACGCATCGGTAAACTCGGCCACATTCTGGCTGGAAAGTTGAGACACGTTAAAGTTCTGCTTATCGTTATTGAGTGCGCCAATAAAGACGCCCGCGGAGATAAGCTGCATTGCGCCCAGGGCGAGTAACACGGTGATAAGTAAGGTTATCACTTTGATTCGTTTGAACATCTGTAGCCTTTTTATTATGCAGGTATTGTCTGAGGTCTAACTATCGGCAGCGGCGTGCGCTTATTTAATCCTGTCGAGCCGCTTTTTTCGCCGCCCCTCACCTTTCCAATAAGATTCAGCACCTTAACGAAATAAGAAATTTTCGTGACATTCATCACAAAACACCCCACCCCGAAAGGGTTATATCCTTCGCCATAAGTTGTATTTAAAATACATCTTATATTATTGAGAATGAGGTAACGGCAATGTCTTATCGCGATCAACCTTTAGGTGAACTGGCGCTCTCTATTCCTCGCGCTTCGGCCCTGTTTCGTAAATACGATATGGATTACTGCTGCGGCGGTAAGCAAACGCTGGCACGCGCTGCCGCGCGTAAAGAGCTGGATTTAGACGTTATTGAGGCACAGCTCGCGCAGCTGGCTGAACAGCCGCTGGAGAAAGACTGGCGTACCGTGGCTCTGGCTGAAATCATCGACCATATCATCGTGCGTTATCACGACAGACACCGCGAACAGCTGCCGGAGCTGATCCTGCAGGCCACAAAAGTTGAACGCGTTCACGCAGACAAACCGAACGTACCGCGCGGTCTGGCGAAAAACCTGACCATGCTGCATGAAGAGCTGTCCAGCCACATGATGAAAGAAGAGCAGATCCTGTTCCCGATGATCAAACAGGGCATGGGTAGTCAGGCGATGGGGCCAATCAGCGTGATGGAAAGCGAACATGACGATGCGGGTGAACTGGTGGAAGTGATCAAACACATCACCCACAACGTGACGCCGCCGCCAGAAGCCTGCACCACCTGGAAAGCCATGTATAACGGCATTAACGAAATGATCGATGACCTGATGGAACACATCAGCCTGGAAAACAATGTGTTGTTCCCGCGTGCCCTCGCAGGTGAATAAAAAAAGGCGCCCGAGAGCGCCTTCCTGAAGTCCGAATTCGGCCACTGCTTATGTGGCCTTTTTTGTGTCCGATATGACAACGCTTAACGCATACCCGCCATACGTTTCTTACCGATAAACAACCAGCCCAGACCCAACGCGATGAACCACAGCGGCGTCACCATCAACGCCTGACGGGTATCATCTTCCAGCGTCAGCAGTACCAGTACGAAGACGAAGAACGCCATACATACCCAGCACATCAGCTTGCCTAACGGCATCTTGTAGATTGATTTTTCATGCAGGTGAGGACGTTGCTTGCGGTACACCAGGTACGAGCAAAGAATGATGGTCCAGACGAACATGAACAGAATCGCCGACACGGTGGTGATCATGGTGAACGCGCCAATCACGCTCGGGTTCACGTACAGCATCACCACGCCGCCCAACAGACAGATACAGGAGAAGGTTAAACCCTTCGCCGGAACTGCGCGTTTAGACAGCTTGGCAAATGCTTTAGGCGCAACGCCTTCCTGCGCCAGGCCGAACAGCATACGGCTGGTAGAGAACACGCCGCTGTTTGCGGAAGAGGCAGCTGAAGTCAGAACCACAAAGTTGATCAGGCTCGCCGCAGCAGGCAGACCAACCAGCACAAACAGTTCAACGAATGGGCTCTTGGTTGGTACTACCGAGCTCCACGGCGTTACGGACATAATCACGATCAGCGCGAACACGTAGAACATGATAATACGGATTGGAATCGAGTTAATGGCGCGCGGCAGAGATTTCTCAGGATCCTTGGTTTCCGCGGCGGTCGTTCCCACCAGCTCAATACCCACAAACGCGAATACCGCTATCTGGAAGCCGGCAAAGAAGCCGCTCAGACCTTTCGGGAACCAGCCACCGTCATTCCACAGATGCGTGAACGATGCCTGAACGCCGGTTGGCGACTGGAAGTGCGTCAGCACCATCACCAGACCGACGACAATCAGGCCGATGATGGCGACGATTTTGATCATCGCAAACCAGAACTCCATCTCACCGAACATTTTTACGGTGGCGAGGTTGAGGCTCAGCAGCAGCACAATCACCGCCAGCGAGGCGACCCAATCTGACAGTTCGGGGAACCAGAATTGCGCATACGCGGTAATCGCGACAACGTCTGCCATCCCAGTAACGACCCAGCAGAACCAGTAGGTCCAGCCGGTAAAATACCCGGCCCACGGCCCGAGCAGGTCGGAGGCGAAATCACTAAACGATTTGTACTCCAGATTCGAGAGCAGCAATTCACCCATTGCCCGCATCACGAAAAACAGCATAAAACCGATGATCATATATACAAAGATGATCGACGGTCCGGCGAGACTGATGGTTTTACCGGAGCCCATAAACAGGCCAGTACCGATAGCACCACCAATAGCAATAAGTTGAATATGACGGTTTGTGAGATTGCGCCGTAGCGACTGTTCAGACGACGCCTCTTCAGCGGTGTCGACTTTTACCTGATCTACCATGTTTTTTTCTTCCTGTACCTGTCTGTGTTGTTCAGGCTCTACGGCCTTTAGTGTGTCTATGATACGACGATCCTGTTATCAGGACTCATCGATATTAGGTAAGAATTGGCGGGATGAACACTAAGATTTAGATATAATGTTAATTTAATGTTTAAAGTGAGTGTCATATCACTCTGATAGCGCGAATCAGCTCACAAAAATACACGCTGATGCGGCATTTGCAAGATAAAATATCGACAACGACGTAACTATAGCTTTTCACGCTATTTATTTGTTCCCCCCGACCTCGGGGGGAACAGAAGTCACTGCTTACAGGATCTCAAGCAGCTCAACGTCGAACACCAGCGTGCTGAACGGAGGAATGGACGCGCCAGCACCACGCTCGCCGTAAGCCAGTTCCTGAGGAATAGTCAGTTCCCATTTCGAACCTACCGGCATCAGGGTCAGTGCTTCAATCCAACCAGGGATTACGCCGTTAACCGGGAATTCAGCCGGTTCGCCACGTGCGACAGAGCTGTCAAACACGGTACCGTCGATCAGTTTACCGGTATAATGCACGCGAACGCGGTCAGTACGCGCCGGAATAGCCCCTTCGCCCTGAGTCAGAACACGGAACTGCAAACCGGATTCAGTGCTGTTCACACCCTCTTTCTCACGGTTTTCTTCCAGATATTTGACGCCATCAGCCGCCATAGCCTGGAAGCGTTCGCGACGTACTGCATCAGCGCGTTCATGGATTTCACGCAGCGCGCGATGCACAACATCAACCGGCACTGCCGGGTGCTTACCTTCCAGCGCGTCAGCGATACCCGCTACCAGCGCTTCAGGCAACAGTCCTTCCAGTCCGGATTCGCTCAGCTGTTGTCCTACCTGCAAACCAATGCCATAGCTTGCTTGCGCTTCGATAGTGTCAAAATTCGGGTTAGCCATCATATTTCCTTTCATCGGATGTAAAGTAGCGGGCAGCATATCAGCCATGCCGCATCCGGTAAAACTTTGTCTCGGGAACAGATGACAAATCGCGAGGAAACATAAACAATAGGAATATCCCGCGTTGACGTCACGAAAGCGGGTAATATGACGAACATCATAGCGTTAGCCATCTATACTCTATGATCGAGGAACGAGACGCGGAGCAGGAGGAAAGCCATGCCCGGGCGCTTTGAATTAAAACCAACCCTGGCGAAAATCTGGCATGCACCGGACAATTTTCGCATTATGGATCCGCTACCGCCTATGCACCGCCGCGGCATTATTATTGCTGCTATCGTGCTGGTGATAGGTTTCCTGCTTCCTTCCAGTGACACCAGCGATGCCCCTGTGGTGACGCGTACTGCCCAGCTGGATTTACAGTCACAGTCGCAGCCACCAACCGAGGCTCAGCTACAGGCACAGTTAGTCGCCCCGCAAAACGATCCCGGCCAGGTCGCTCCGGTTGCTCCAGAGCCAATCCAGGAAGGAGAACCTGATGCGCAGCCGCAGGCTCAGCAATCTCAGCCGCAGACGCAACCTTTCCAACAGGATAGCGGAATTGAGCAACAGTGGCGCTCTTATCGCGTAGACTCGGGCAAAACGCTGGCACAGGTCTTCCGTGACCATAACCTCCCGCCAACCGATGTGTATGCAATGG
>OKFY01000320.1_pt1 | contig 6864 bp, 9 predicted proteins | sample 1610971 | NCBI WGS metagenome assembly OKFY01 (sample SAMN04436702, study PRJEB24849) | human gut metagenome | biome: human gut; feature: NICU; material: stool | host: Homo sapiens | place: USA: Saint Louis, MO | collected 2010-08-03 | reverse complement strand
CTCGTATGAATGCATAAATTAACCCCTGAAGGTCCAGGAATTCGTCCGCACTCCCAAAGGGGACATTACAGCTTGGTGTTAACAATAGCCTTTTTCTCCTGTGTAAGTTCACACAGATATTGCAAATACCTCAGGGTTAATAAGGGGGTTACCTGATGTTGATGCAACATGTCGGAGTAGGCTATTTTGGGTATTACCGAGCAACTGCTTATGCGATGAAACACTCCCTTATGCCCGAGATTGCGAAGTTAAGAATGAAGGCCCTGAACTTCTGGGATAAGCATGGTATCCGTGCCGCAGCTGATGCTTTTGGCGTATCAACACGAACGCTCTACTGGTGGCGCCAGTTGCTTCGCACCGGTGGTCCTCAGGCGCTTATTCCAAGAAGCAAAGCCCCCCTGGTTCGCCGTTCAAGGCACTGGCACCCTGATGTGATCAAGGAAATCAGGCGCCTGAGAACTGAGCTACCCAATCTCGGCAAAGAGCAGATTTTTGTCAGGCTGAAGGCATGGTGTGAACTGCGACATTTTACCTGTCCCAGTACATCAACCATTGGAAGGATCATTGCCGGAGCGCACGATAAAATGCGGATGGTTCCCGTTCGCCTCAGTGCCAGAGGCAAAGTCAGGTTGATAAAAAAACGCTCAGTGAAGCCCAGAAGGCCTAAACAGTACCGCCCGGTAAAAACAGGCGAACTCATAGGGATGGACGCGATTGAACTCAGAATGGGGGATCTGCGCCGCTATATTATTACCATGATCGACGAGCACAGCGACTACGCGCTCGCCCTGGCAGTTCCTTCACTCAACAGCGATATCACCAGCCATTTCTTCAGCAAGGCCACAAAGCTCTTTCCTGTTGCTATCAAACAGGTTGTTACTGACAACGGTAAGGAATTCCTTGGAAACTTTGATAAAACGTTGCAGGAAGCCTCGATTAAACACATCTGGACCTATCCGTACACACCGAAAATGAATGCGACCTGTGAGCGATTTAACCGGACACTTAGAGAACAATTTATTGAATTCAATGAATTGTTGCTTTTTGAGGACCTGAATTTGTTTAATCAAAGAATGGCTGAATATCTGGTGCTGTATAACAGCAAAAGGCCACATAAATCACTCGAACTGATGACGCCAGTGGACTATATTTTACGTGAGAGTAAAAATTGCAATATGTGGTGGACCCATACATCTCCTTGCCTTACGGCAGCTAAGAGGCTACTCTGTTGGTGTCTAGTCAAGCAGATGGCCTCGTGTGGTTGGTTAATGAAAATTAACGTCCTACGGGGCTTTCTTCTTTCTGCCTCACAACATCAAAACACTCAAACATCATGAGGCAAAAAGCCTCAAGCGCCGACACCATTATACCGTGTTTACTCCCATCCTCCCAGGGCTAATAAGCTGGTAAGTTAATAACTTTTAAGATGGTTTCCGCCGTGTTTCTGCCCTGCATCTGCTGGAGTTCAGTCATGAATTTTCCCCTCTGTCGATATGCTCCGGTTACCACTTCTGCGCCGTCCAGTGTAGCGGTTCTGTGCAGACGCAATGTAGTGCCAGAACAACCCCCTTGTTCGCCAGCTGCGCCCATGTCTGATGTTAACCAAACGACTCAGCTACCAGTTTGAAGATTTACGCCCAAATAGAGGTCTACGCCTATGACAAAATTCTCCAGGCAATATCAGATATCAGTAGCGTCATGTTCGAAAGAGATTTTTAAAGTCACTGTTCCTGATTGTATTTCTTTCAAAATTTAATGAAGGTAAGGTTATTTAGCCAATTGACGCGCCACTTGAATAAGTTATTATTACTTACAAGCACTCTGAACTATCAGCAATTTCACAGACTCAAATGCCTGTAGAAATATTTTTGTATCGGTATTATTTTAAGGAATCAATTATGACACTCACTGCATATTACCAGCTAAGGAATACAAAGGCCGCAGGTCTTGGTTTCGAATTGCTGACCAGTGAACCGGGAGCCTTTATTGTGCTGGAAGAATGCAGTTATGAGAAACCGTATGAAATTGCCCGCTATGGGCATAACGGGAGTGCAGGCGATCGTTCGAATGCGTTCAGCTGCGCGATGAATAAAGCCCGTAGTCTGCAGAATTACAGTGGAGCAAAGCTGGATTACAACGTTTACGAAGAAACTGCCTGAATCATCCTGTAATAGCTGTGTGTAGTCTTTGCCCGCCGCTGGCGGGCTTTTTTATGTGACACCGGACAGGAGCGCCAGGCATCATGACTGCGCCCTCTCCTCCTTTGCTTCACTTCCTGTCAGGTTTAAGACGACTATCAAACCGGAACGGTATCTGTTGAGCCTTCTGCACAATCCCGTAAAACTCAGGGTGCTCAGGATTTAACAGATAGTTGAACTCTACCGGCGATAAGGCTGAGGGAACACGCAGAGCAACCGAGCTCCTGGTAAATGACCAGGCATCTCCGTAATCAGCCAGTTCCTGAGGCGCATCCTCATCAGCCCAGTTGTCCGGTAATTCATCCATGTTTGCGCTTTGGATCAGTTCATCAGGCACATCGATACTCAGTAGCGTAAAAAAGTCCATTATCTGTGCCGCATGCAGGTGTACCAGCGTCTCCAGCATCGTTAGTGATGCCGTTTCGGAGACATATACCATTGACACCCCCACGCTATTCCAGCGCCCACCAGCCTCTTTCGCACCATATCCGGTCCAGGCCGTAGAAAGATACTTTGTTTTCGTCAGCCTGTAGAGGATCACGAGTACACCCCATGCTCCAGACGCGTAATCAGCTTAATGACCTCATAGGCTCCCGTTTCGGATGCCATCAGGTCTGCTGGCACTTTCCAGCTCAATGCCCGGTTAGGTTCGTTCAACCACTTCTGTGCGGCTTCCCTGTCGCCTTCAAACAAATCTACCGCCCGATCAATAACGCGGATAATCCGTACCAGACGTTCACTTTGTTCCGGGTTAAAACGTGCCTTCACACTGCGGCTAAATGTGGTTGACGGGATACCGGACATTTTTCTCAGGTCATTCTGGGTTATTCTGGCCCAGTCAGTGATCCGGTTCACCACCTTCCCGTCCAGGCCTTCATTGATTTGGCCCAGGAGCGCTACACCATCAGCATTATTTAACCCGGCAACCTGCCAGAGGCGCTGTGGTCTGGCTGGAGTTGAGGACAAACTAAAAGTTTTCATAGCAAACCTCCATTTGGTCATTACATTATACCCAAATGGTAACACCAGAGCAAATATCAACCACCAGCAGACGGAAGGCATTTTTCCTGATTGCGATAACTCAGAGTGTAGCGATCGGTATCGAGTCCCACCTCGTTGTGTAGGCTGGAGAGAGCATATCTCTCTTCATTGACCACGCCGGTGCGATGCCACGACCGGCAAACCATACTTTGCCTTTGCCTGAGTTGTTTATCGTATCCAGTACGTTCATGAGCGCGTCACTGTTTGCATACGACCTCCCTTCATCAAATAACGATAGCTGGGTAACTCCGCAGGGACGGAAATCGTTGAGCATGACTCCCGCCTTTGCATAGTTATGTCCTTCTTTCCAGATTTTATCCAGAGCCCGGCCAGCCGCCGCGATAATGTCCCGCGTATCACGTGATGGAATGCAGAGCTGTTCGCTGGAGACTTTGCTGTAATAGGGTTCATGTTTTGAAAAAGGCGAGGTTTTTATGAAAACTGATACCTGACCGCAGTATTGACGTTCCTGGCGCAATTTTTCCGCAGCACGTTCAGCATACTGGCAAATTGCCTGCCGCATGGTTTCATACGTTGTTATACGCTGCCCAAAGCTCCTGCTGCATATGATCTGTTGTTTTGGTGGCGGGGCATCCTCCAGGTCGATACAACTTTCTCCCCGTAGTTCCCTCACTGTTCGTTCAAGAACTACGGTGAAGTTTCGTCTTATGAATGCAGGGTTAGTACGAGCCAGCTCCAGCGCAGTGGTTATGCCCATTGCATGAAGCTTACTTGTGGTTCGTCCACCAACCCCCCACACCTCCTCTACCGGCATCAGAGAAAGCATCTTATCTATCCGATTACGCTGGCCTGCAGTCAGTGCGAGTACCCCTCCGAACTGGGGCCAGGTCTTACTGGAATACTGGCAGGCTTTCGCAAGGGTTTTTGTAGGGGCCAGGCCTACCCCTATCGTCAGTCCAGTGCAGCGGAAAACATGATCCCTTAGCTGATGTCCGTATTCCTCAAACGTCATGCAGTTATCAATCCCACCAGCCCAAATAAAAGACTCATCGATGGAATACTCTTCGACACGGGATGATAATTCCTCCAGGCAGAAATGTACTCTGGCGCTCATGCTGGCATACAGCTCGTAGTTACTGGAGAAGGCAATCACGGGCTCCGGGAAGCGCTGCTCACGCAACTTAAACCAGGGTAAACCCATAGGAATGCCGAATTTTTTGGCCAGTTTACAACGAGCTATAACGCAGCCGTCGTTGTATCTGAATGTGACTAACAGTTAGTTGTTAATAATATGCTGATTTTAAATGATATTTAATTACTAACTTTTTTCTGTGATTTTGGCCTTGATGGTTACTTATGTTGGTAGGATCTAGAGATGAATCTGGTGAGAAACAACTCGCATCTTTACCGACAAGGCATCCGGCAGTTCAACAGATCGGGAAGGGCTGGATTTGTTGCGGATGAAGGTAGAGGAAGGAGATATCATTCTGGTGAAGAAACTCGACCGCCTTGGCCGCGACACTGCCGATATGATCCAACTGATAAAAGAATTTGACGCTTAGGGTGTTGCTATCCGATTCATGGATGATGGGATCAGCACCGATGGCGAAATGGGAAAAATGGTGGTCACTATTCTGTCTGCGGTGTCGCAGGCCGAACGACAGAGGATACTTGAGCGCACGAATGAAGGCAGGCAGGAAGCAAAACTGAAGGGCATCAGGTTCGGTCGCAAACGAGTTGTAGACAGGAGGAAAGTCTTGGAACTCTACAGTGAAGGTATGGGAGCGACAGAAATTTCACGCCAAGTAAGTGTTGCACGATCTACGGTCTATAAAATTCTTTCTGAAGAGAGATGAAGGGTCTGGATATAGAAGGCAATATTTTTAACTAAAAATGGATTAAATGTGAATTCAGTGTAACCTTTTGTTAAAAAATAAAACAATCTAACACCATATGTGGTTGATATAATTGATTAATTTTAATTTAACGGTTTGTTAAGAGAAAATTTGACATTGTCAAAAAAAGAAAATTGCGGCAAGAAAATACTGTTGGCCAACACACTATTCAGATGTCATAAGCGTTAATTTTCCTTAAAAAGGAGTTCTTATGGAATTAAAAGCTAGTGAATTCGGTGTAGTTCTGTCAGTTGATGCTCTTAAACTGTCCCGACAGTCTCCACTAGGAATTGGTATCGGCGGCGGTGGCGGTGGCGGTGGCGGCGGAAGTAGTGGTGGCCAGGGCGGTGGTTGTGGCGGTTGCAGCAACGGTTGTAGTGGTGGAAACGGTGGCAGTGGTGGAAGTGGTTCACATATCTGACGCGCTGGATTAACCGGTCAGGGGGCATGGTGCTCCCTGATATTCAAAAGGAATTAATATGTTGAATATTCTGCCATTTGAGATAATTTCCAGAAATACAAAAACCTTGCTCATCACCTACATTTCTTCGGTGGACATTTCCCATGAGGGAATGAAAAAAATCCTAGAGAGCCTGCATACCCAACGGGGTATTATTCCTGAATCCTACCTTGACGAACTACTGGATTATGAGGCTATTGACAAAGACAAAGGCAAAGAGTTTCTTGTAACAACTGGCGTGATAAACAAAACTAAAGCATCGTCTCTCTGGGAACATTCGGTCATAATAAGCGATGTTCCGCACCTTTTCAGGGACGTAGAGGACCAATGGAAAGCGGATGGAATTCTAGTTTCTCATGTCCAGGACGTACGAGAACTGGATTTTAATTTACCCGACTCGACGTTGATCTGGTTGCACTTTGAAAAATATGACCCAGAGATTATCCAGTCAGTGTACACTAAATTCGAGAAAAATAATGGCGTTGCATTCATACAAAGCTACTACCTCAAAGAATCGTTCAGAATAGATGGAGTATATTCGCCAGTACTTGGAACACCTTGTCATTTTTGCCACATTGAGAGATGGCTGAACAGGGAAGAAAAAAGCTTCAGGCGCAATGAAATGTCTTGGGCAAATCTGCTTAAGTTAATGAAAAAACAAAAAATGTCGCTGCCAGCTCTGGCTTTAAGTGAGTCAGAACGAGGGTTCAGCCAGCATTTGATTAAACGGAGGCTTCAGGAACTGGTTGGCACCTCACTCGTTAAAAGTCATGTAGATACCTTCATGTCATCTGTGAGTGCAGATTTAATTACCTGCGTTCTGAGTAAAGAGCCGGTAATTCACTGGCAGGCTTGTGGTTGCGTGGAGAGATAAAATGTCAAAACATGAACTCTCTTTGGTTGAAGTAACACATTACACTGACCCTGAAGTTCTGGATAGTGTAAAGGATTTTCATATTAGAGGGAATTTTGCCTCCCTTCCCGAATTCTCTGAACGAACTTTTGTTTCAGCAGTACCGACGGCCCATCTTGATAAATTTGAAAATAAAGAAGTTCTTTTCAAACCGGGCTTCAGTTCAGCAGTGAACACCTCCCCCTCACTTCACTTCAGCAGGGAAAGATGTCCATCCGGAATTGGCTTTTGCGACAGAAATAGATGTTCTGTTCACACTATTGAAAAGCTGCTCGTTAATGCGTTCAGTTCTCCTGATCCAGCCTCCGTCAGGCGGCCTTACCCTTCAGGTGGTGCTCAGTACTGAGAGATCCCCTCATAATTTCCCCAAAGCGTAACCATGTGTGAATAAATTTT
>OKFY01000287.1_pt1 | contig 8103 bp, 7 predicted proteins | sample 1610971 | NCBI WGS metagenome assembly OKFY01 (sample SAMN04436702, study PRJEB24849) | human gut metagenome | biome: human gut; feature: NICU; material: stool | host: Homo sapiens | place: USA: Saint Louis, MO | collected 2010-08-03 | reverse complement strand
GGGGGGGGTGCCCGCCGGTCTCGGCCATCCGCTCTCTCGTCTGCCACGGGTGCAGGAGAAAGTCGGGCAGATCGCCGGGCTGCTGCTGGTCAACCGCAGCCTGCTGGAGCAGGCCGCCGCGCTGCGCTTTTCCGCCATCGAGGCCAATCTGGCGAAAGTCACCATCACCGACAACGCCATTCAGGCGGTGAATATCGCGCTCGAGCTGACCGGCAATCATGGTCTCAGCCGACAAAACCCGCTGGAACGCCACTACCGCAATGTGCTCTGCGGACGGGTACATACCCCACAGAGCGACAGCGCCTGGCTGGCAGCTGGCAACTTCGTCTTTCAATCACAAGGATAATCACGATGCGTCTATCATTTTCAGGCCGGGTGGCGGCCGCGCTGATGCTGCTGGCGCTGGGCGGCTACGCGACAGCGCAGGAGCGGCTTACCCTGCGTATCGCCGATCAAAAAGGCGGCATGCGTTCGCAGCTGGAGGCGGCCAACGCCCTGCAAAATCTCCCTTACGACATTAAGTGGGCCGAGTTCCCGGCCGCCGCGCCGCTGGCGGAAGCCCTCAACGCGGGCGCCGTGGACGCGGGGATCATCGGCGATGCGCCGTTGCTCTTCGCCCTGGCCAACGGTGCGCCGGTCAAAGCTATTGCCGTGGATAAAAGCAACCCGGCGGGGACCGCGGTGCTGGTATCCCCCGGCAGCAGGTTAAAAAGCGGCGCTGATTTAAAAGGCAAACGCATCGCCACCGGTAAAGGGTCGATTGGTCATTTCGTGGCGCTGAAAGCGCTGGAGCAGGCGGGGATTTCACCGAAGGAGGTGCAGTGGGTGTTCCTCGGCCCGGTGGACGCCAAAGTGGCGTTGCTAAACGGCTCGGTGGACGCCTGGGCGACCTGGGAGCCCTACACCACCCAAATGGTGAAGACCAACGAGGGGCAGATCCTGGTGAGCGGCAAAGGGCTGCTGCCGGGGAATACCTTCCTCGCGGCAACGGATTCCGCGCTTAACGATCCGCAAAAACGCGCCGCGCTGCAGGATTATCTCCAGCGCCTGGCCGGCGCCGAGCGCTGGGCCTACGCCAATCTCGACAGCTACGGCAAAACGTTGGGGGAGATCATCCGCTTCCCGGCGGAGATCGCCCGCGCGCAGTTTGCCAACCGCCAGTCGCAGTGGCAGCCGCTGGCCGAGGAAACAGTGGCCCAGCAGCAGGCAACGGCGGACTTTTATCTCGCCAACGGCCTGATCCGCACCCGGCTGGACGTGAAGCCGACCTTTGACCGCCGTTTTAGCGTGCCCGCCGCCGAGGTGACGCCATGACCAGAACCACTTTTTCCCGCCGCCGTTTTTTACAGCTCAGCGGCGGCCTGGCGCTGGCCGGGGTCTCTCTGCCGCTGTGGGCTCATGATATGGCGGACATGGCCGGCGGCGATGCCCATCCGGCGCTGCGCCTGCCGCAGCCCTACAAGATCAAGCTGGCGATCAACAAAAGCGCGGTATGCCTCGCGCCGGTCGCCGTCGCCGAGCAGCAGAAGATATTCAGTAAATACAACCTCGACGTTGAGTTTGTTAACTTCGGCAACTCCACCGATGTGCTGCTGGAGGCGATCGCCACCGGTAAGGCCGACGCCGGGGTGGGGATGGCGCTACGCTGGCTGAAGGCGCTGGATCAGGGCTTTGACGTCAAGCTCACCGCCGGGACCCACGGCGGCTGTCTGAACCTGCTGACGGCTAAAGACTCGCCGTTCGGCGGCCTCGAGAGCCTGAAGGGGCAAACCATCGGCGTCACCGACATGGCCGGACCAGATAAAAACTTCTTCGCCATTCTGCTTAAGCGCCACGGTATCGACCCGATCAGCGACGTGCAGTGGAAAGTCTACCCGGCGGATCTGCTCAGCGTGGCGCTGGACAAGCGCGAAATCGCCGCCATCAGCGGCAGCGAGCCGTTCAGCTATCGTCTGCTGGAGACCGGCAAGTATCAGCTGATCGCCAGCAATATGACCGGGGATTATGCCAACCTCAGCTGCTGCGTGCTGGGGGTGAGCGGGAGCCTGGCGCGGGACCATAAACCGGCCGCCGCGGCGCTCACCCAGGCGATCCTTGAGGCGCACAGCTATGCCGCTGCGCATCCGGAAAGTGTGGCGCAATCCTTCCTCGCCCATGCCCTGAATACCAGTGAAGCGGAGGTGAGCGGCATCCTGCACGGGCAGGGCCACGGCCATCACGCGGTGGGCGAAGCGTTCGTGAAAGAGCTGACGCAGTATGCGGTCGACCTGCAGCGGGTGCAGGTGATCAAGCCGGGTACCGATCCCCATCAGTTCGCGGAGAGTATCTATGCCAACGTATTCGCCTGAGCAGGCTCTGGCGCGCCCCACCGGCCGCGCGCCGCTGTGGGGAGAAGGGCTGCTGGCCGCCGCGCTGTGGCTGCTGGGTGGTCTGTTTACTCTGACCTGGCCCGATGCCGGGCGGCGCTGGCCGTTTAGCGAAGGCTGGGCGCTGGCGCAATTCACCCTCGGCGGCGGCTTGCTGCTGCTGGCGCTGAGCTATCGCTACTGGCGGGCGCGCGGCGCGCGTGTGCTTCATGCCGGCAAGTGGCTGGCGCTGCTGCCGGTGCTGTTTGCTGTCTGGGAAGGGCTGACCGCCAAAACTGCCGTGTTGCCGGTACCATTCTTCGCGCCGCCGCAGGCGCTGATCGAGGTGCTGCACGACGACTGGCCGCGCCTGCTCGACAGCCTGCTGCACTCCCTGGGGCTGCTGGGGCTCGGTGTGCTGCTGGGTACCAGCAGCGGGTTCATCACCGGTCTGGCCATCGGCTGGTCGCAACGGATTGGCTACTGGGTGCATCCGGTGTTACGTCTGCTGGGGCCGGTGCCGTCCACCGCGCTGCTGCCGCTGTGCCTGTTTATTTTTCCCTCGAGCTTCGGCGCCAGCGTGTTTTTGATCGCGCTGAGCACCTGGTTCCCGGTCACGGTGCTGACCTGGTCCGGAGTGATGGGCATTGATAAGGCGTGGTACGACGTGGCGCGGACCCTCGGCGCCAGCCAGCGTTTCCTGATCCTGCGGGTGGCGATCCCCGCCGCGTTGCCGAACGTCTTTGTCGGCCTGTTTATGGGGCTCGGCGCGTCGTTTTCGGTGCTGATTGTCGCCGAAATGGTCGGGGTGAAGTCGGGGATCGGCTTTTACCTCCAGTGGGCCCAGGGCTGGGCGGCCTATCCGAATATGTATGCCGCGCTGCTGGTGATGGCCTTGTTATGTTCCGGCCTGATAAGCGGATTATTTATGCTGCGTGACCGTCTGCTGAGCTGGCAGCGAGGAGGGATGCAATGGTAACCGAGACGATAGCGCGCGGCGCGGCGGTATCCATCAGCCATCTTCATCATGCGTTTACGCTTGGCAAACAGACGGTACCGGTGCTGGAGAATATCAGCCTGCAGCTGCGCCCGGGGGAAAGCGTGGCGCTGCTGGGCCCTTCCGGCTGCGGTAAATCAACCCTGCTGCGGCTGCTGGCGGGGCTGGAAGCGCCGCAGAGCGGACAGATGCAGATCGACGGCGCGGCGCCCGGCGCCCCGGGGCCGGAGCGAATTCTGGTGTTTCAGGATCCGACGCTCTATCCGTGGCTGACGGTGCGGCAGAACGTGCTGCTGGGCCCGCAGGCGCAGGGCAAAAAGGGGCTGGAGGCGAAGGCAGACGCGCTGATTGACCGCATCGGGCTGCAGGCCTTCAGCGAGGCGTGGCCGCGGCAGCTGTCCGGAGGGATGGCACAGCGTGCGGCGCTGGCGCGCGCCTTGTTGAACGAACCGCGTCTGCTGCTGCTCGACGAGCCGTTGGGCAAACTCGATTCGCTGACCCGCATCAGTATGCAGCGGGAGCTGATCGCCCTCTGGCAGCAGCAGGGATATACCAGCCTGCTGGTGACCCACGATATCGAAGAGGCGCTGCTGCTGTGCGAGCGGGTGCTGGTGATGTCGCCGCGTCCAGGGCGGATTATCGCCGAGTTTGCGCTGCCGCTGGCTTTTCCCCGTCATCGCGATAACCCGCAGCTGCTGCAGCATCGTCAGGATATATTGCGCATCCTCGGCCAGGAGGCGGACTGGTAAGCTGAACGCATTCCCCGGTGGCGCTGCGACAAATGTCACGGAAAGGTAGGCCGGCGCAAGCGCAGCGCCGCCCGGCAATGGGCATCCGGCGCCAGGCGCCTGTTTTTGCCCGGTGGCGGCTGCGCCTTACCGGGCCTACGAACTGCGACAAATGTCACGGAAAGGTAGGCCGGCGCAAGCGCAGCGCCGCCCGGAAATGGGCATCCGGCGCCAGGCGCCTGTTTTTGCCCGGTGGCGGCTGCGCCTTACCGGGCCTACGAACTGCGACAAATGTCACGGAAACGTAGGCCGGCGCAAGCGCAGCGCCGCCCGGCAATGAATATCCGGCGCGACGCCATGGTCCGGCTTAAAAATCCATCTTCACCGTGAACTGCACTTCGCGCGGGTCGCCAATCTGGTTGCCGAGGTTATTGGTGCCGATCGAGGAAGTGTAATAGGTCTTATCAAACAGGTTCTTCACATTCACCTGCAGTGTCACCGGATACTGCAGCTTCATCTTATAGGCGGCAAACACATCCGCCACCGCATAGCCCTGCAGATAATAATCCGCGCCGTTGGTGCCGGAGCGCTTGCTGACCGCGTGGCCGCCGCCGCCGACGGTCAGGGTGTTGCTGTTATAGACGTTATGAATGTCATAGGTCAGGAACAGCGAACCGGTATGTTTCGGTACGTTTGGCAGCGGTTTCCCGGCGTAATCCGGATCTTCCAGCACTTTGGCGTCGGTGTAGCCGTAGCTGGCGATCACGCTGAGGTTATCGGTGATGGACCCCGCCAGATCCACTTCCACGCCCTGGGAACGCACTTTGCCCGCCGTTTTGGCTACCGTCTCATCGCCAATGCTCTCGGTGTACAGCACGTTACGCTTGTGAATATCAAACAGCGCGATATTGGCGGTAATGCCGTTTAACAGGTCGAATTTGGCGCCCACTTCGTAAGAGGTGGACTCTTCCGGCGGCAGCTCGCCGATATAGCTGGCGATCGACGACTGCGGCATAAACGACTGGGCGACGTTGGCGAACAGGGAGACGTTCGGCGTGACCTTGTAGACCAGGCCGGCTTTCGGCGTCCATTTCTCATCGCGGCTGTCGGTATTGACGTTAAACGGTCGACCTTTACCGGCGTACTGGGTGTAGTACTGGTAGCGCACGCCGGCGACGGCGATCCAGTTGTCGGTCAGGTACAGCGCGTCCTGCACGTATGCGGCATAGCTCTCCTGCTGGATCCGCTGGTCGCTGTCGGAGGCGGAGACGGTATTACAGGTGTCGAGAGTGCCGTAGACCGGATGATAGATGTTAAAGCCTTTAACGTTCTTACAGCGCAGCATATCGGTGCGCAGCAGATCGTAATTCTCATAGGCGACGCCGGTCAGCAGCTCGTTATAAAAGCCGCCCACTACCACGTTGCCCTGCAGGTCGGCGCGGGTGGAGTGCATCTTCTGCGTTGAACCGTGGGTACCATCGACCCGGCGGGTGAGGTTGCCGGTCGCCGAATCATAGGCCATTACCCGCGCCTGGTTATCGTTGTAATGATCCTGGCTGTAGCTGTAGTCGAAGCGCGCGGTCCAGGCGTCGTTAAGGCGATACTCGGCGTTGAGCTGAGCGAGATCGGAATAGCCATCGGTAATATTAAACGCTTCATCGAAGCGGGTTTTGCGATCGACGTTAACCGCATGGCCGGTATTCAGATCGAAGATAGTGCCGCGATCAAAGGGGGCGCTGTAGTCGCGGTGCGAATAGGACGCGGTCACCGTTGCCCGCTCGCCAAACCAGGTCAGGGAAGGGGCGATAAAGCTGCTTTTGTTTTTACCGAAATTGCGCCAGTAATCCTCATTCTGATATTCGCCGATCAGTCGGTACGCCAGATTTGTGCCTTCGATGGGGCCGGTGATGTCGACGCTGCCGGTGCCGCCGCCAAAGCTGGTGGAGGTCCCGGAAACCGAACCGGAGAACTGCCGCTCCGGCCGTTTAGTGATGACGTTGATCAGCCCGCCGGGGTCGAGGATACCGTACAGCGTCGAGGCGGGCCCCTTCAGGACTTCCACCCGTTCGGTGGCGGCGTTAAAGCTGCGCGGCAGCACGGTGCGCAGGCCGTTGGTCATGATCGAGCCGTCGCGGTTGGCGCCGAAGCCGCGGCGGGTAAAGGCGTCCTGGGTACCGCCGAGGGTGTTGGTCTGCACCACGTTAGCGACGTTATACAGCGCCTCATCGAGTGAGGTGGCGTGCTGATCTTCGAGAACCCGATCGCTGACGGTATTGACCACCTGGGGAATATCCAGCAGCGGCATCGAGGTTAGCGTCGCAGTGGCGGAGTTGAGCGGCTGATAGCCGCTGGTGGCGCTTTGCTGCGCGCCGTCGGCCACTACGGTGATAGTCTCTTCCGCGTCGTTAGTACTTTTCGCCGCGCGATTGTCGGCGGCCATTAATCCCGGTGAGGCTAAAAAAAGAAGCGAAAAAAGCGCGCGCCCTGGCAACGTCCTGCAGGCGACATGGGGTTGAGTCATTATCTGTTTCTCGTGAACGAATCTGCCTTTGCGGTCAGATTAAGCCAATAAAATCATTGCCCTGAATAATAAAAGCACTCTGTTTAGCGTCTGAATGCGCCTTCAGATGTGTAATTGAGAATCATTCAATCATGAAGGGATGTAGTAGTAAACGTTATGCAAGATAAAAATTCAGCGGCGAGGAACAGGACGTTTTAAACACCTCCAGTAGGGAATGTTCTGTAGTTATCTATCTGATATTATTTTATTTTAATTATATTGCGTTGGCACAGTCTCGCTGTAGTCAGCGTCCCCGTCTGAAGACGATGGCGAGTATTGACTACTACATTCATCCCCGTCATGATCAAAAGAGAATGAGATTTATTTTGATTTGACTGCAGAATGTCCAGCTATCGCCTGGAACGCTGCGGCGCAGGAGCGAGTTATGCCACAGCGGGTGAAACCTGCAGAGCAGGGGATCGTACTGGATGCCCTGTCGGCCGGCTACGGCCAGACCCTGATCGTTGACGATATCAACCTGACCATTCCCACCGGCAAAATGACGGTGCTGGCCGGGGCGAACGGATCCGGCAAATCCACGCTGCTCTCGACCATCGCCAGAATGCTGAAACCGCTCGGCGGCTGCGTGCGTCTGGACGGGCAAGCCATTCACCAGATGCCGACGAAAGCCGTCTCGCGCCAGCTGGGCATCCTCCCGCAATCGCCGTTGACCCCGGAAGGATTGACCGTTTTCGAGCTGGTCTCGCGCGGGCGCTACCCGTGGCAGGGGCTGATGCGCCAGTGGTCCGAGGCCGATGAGCTGGCGGTAGAGGAGGCGCTGCGCTTAACCGGTACCGCCGAATTCGCCCATCTGCCGGTGGACAGCCTCTCCGGCGGCCAGCGTCAGCGCTGCTGGATCGCCATGGCGCTGGCCCAGCAAACGGCCACCATTCTGCTCGATGAGCCAACCACCTGGCTCGATCTGCGCTATCAGGTCGATATCCTTGAGCTGCTCCAGACCCTCACCCGCGAACATGGCCGCACGGTGGTGACAGTACTCCATGACCTTAACTTTGCGGTGAACTACGCCGATCTGCTGGTATTCCTTAAACAGGGGCGCATCGCCGGCACGATTAGCGACAACGATGTCTGTAGCCCTGAGCTGATTAAACGCGTGTTTGACGTTGACGTGCAGATGTCGATTAACCCGCAAACCGGCAAACCCTTCTTTATGCCGTTTCGCGCCCGCCAGGCAGCGGCACAATGAGCGTGGCCATCCTGCTTTCCGCGCGGCGTCGCCCCCGCCCCCGGCTGGCGCTGCTTCTGCTAACGCTGCTGCTTATCGCCGCCTCGCTGGTGCATCTTGGCTTAGGCGCCCGCTGGATCGCCCCGCAAACGGTGCTGCAGGCGCTGCTGGAGTACGATCCGCGCAACTTTGAGCAGCGGATTATCATCGATCTGCGTCTGGTGCGGCTGGCGACAATATCAGATCGGAAGAGCGTCGTGTAGGGAAAGAGTGTAGATCTCGGTGGT
>OKFY01000257.1_pt1 | contig 10000 bp, 9 predicted proteins | sample 1610971 | NCBI WGS metagenome assembly OKFY01 (sample SAMN04436702, study PRJEB24849) | human gut metagenome | biome: human gut; feature: NICU; material: stool | host: Homo sapiens | place: USA: Saint Louis, MO | collected 2010-08-03 | reverse complement strand
GGATGCGTGATCTGATCCTTCAACTCAGCAAAAGTTCGATTTATTCAACAAAGCCCCTCCGAACAGCTGTTTTACCCGGTACATCGCCGTTTCCGCTATCGAGCGACGGTTATAATCTGTTGTCCATTTCCACCGCGCATTACTCCCGGTCAGCCGCTGATTCGCAACAGCACGGTTACGGTCTGCATATTCACCGGGCCAGTAACCCGCGCCTTTTCGGGGCGGGATAAGCGCGCTGATTTTCTTACGCCGCAGTTCATCGTGACAGAGCCGGGTGTCGTAAGCGCCGTCTGCCGATGCTGCCCTGATTTTTCTGTGAGTCTGCCGGATAAGACCCGGGAAGGCTTCTGAGTCCGTCACATTGTTCAGCGACAGGTCTGCACAGATGATTTCATGTGTGTTGCTGTCAACTGCCAGATGCAACTTTCGCCATATACGACGGCGTTCTTTGCCGTGTTTTTTGACTTTCCATTCGCCTTCACCAAAGACCTTCAGCCCGGTGGAATCAATCACCAGATGCGCGATTTCACCTCGGGTGAACGTTTTGAAACTGACATTAACCGACTTTGCGCGCTTGCTGACACTGGTGTAATCCGGGCAGCGCAACGGAACATTCATCAGTGTAAAAATGGAATCAATAAAACCCTGTGCAGCCCGCAGGGTCAACCTGAACACGCGTTTAATGACCAGAACGGTGGTGATGGCGAGATCAGAATAGCGCTGAGGTCTTCCCCGTGATGAAGGCGTTGCCGACTCATACCAGGCCTGAATAGGTTCATCATCCAGCCAGAAAGTTATGGAGCCACGGTTGATGAGGGCTTTATTGTAGGTGGGCCAGTTGGTGATTTTGAACTTTTGCTTTGCCACGGAACGGTCTGCGTTGTCGGGAAGATGCGTGATCTGATCCTTCAACTCAGCAAAAGTTCGATTTATTCAACAAAGCCGCACCAAATCATCACTCGAAGATATTCAGGCATGGTACATCCGCGGCAAGCCCCTAATTTGTACTGAGGGGCAAAGTGAAAAAAGTTACTTTTTGTTGAAACGACAGTTAGCAATATCCCCCGCTTGCGGGGGCCATACCCACCAGGAGCAAACGCAGAAAGCCCGAGATACTTCTGCTGTACCGGGGGCTGGCGACATTTCAGGCAACACTCATAGTTGACATCCTCCCCGCCCTAAAGGGCGGGGAGGATGTCAATAATAGCAGACCACATCATGATGTCATTCTGACCGACAGATGCCAGAAGCAGAGGATCCATCCCATTTTATACCTACCTTATAACACTTAGAAAAACAACATGTTAAAAATGTTTATTGGAAACAATTTTATTTCCAATTGTAATGATAACCATTCTCATATTAATATGGCTACGTGATAATTAACTTTTGATGCACTCCGCATGTCTGACCGTGCCACTACCACAGCTTCCTTAACGTTCGAGTCGCTTTATGGCACCCATCACGGCTGGTTGAAAAGTTGGCTGACGCGCAAACTCCAGTCTGCCTTTGATGCAGATGACATTGCCCAGGACACTTTTTTGCGGGTAATGAGCAGCGAAACGCTCTCGACGATCCGCGATCCTCGCTCTTTCCTGTGCACTATCGCCAAACGCGTGATGGTGGACCTGTTTCGCCGAAACGCGCTGGAAAAAGCGTATCTGGAGATGCTGGCGCTTATGCCGGAGGGGGTAGCGCCTTCACCTGAGGAACGCGAAAGCCAGCTCGAGACCCTACAACTCGTCGACAGCATGCTGGACGGGCTAAACGGAAAAACACGTGAAGCGTTTCTGCTTTCGCAACTGGATGGCCTGACATACAGCGAGATTGCGCACAAACTCGGTGTTTCCGTCAGCTCCGTGAAAAAATACGTGGCGAAAGCCGTCGAGCACTGCCTGCTGTTTCGTCTGGAGCATGGGTTATGAATCCTTCGTTAACCGATTCCCGCCGTCAGGCGCTGCGTTCAGCTTCCCACTGGTATGCCGTGCTAAGCGGCGAGCGCGTCAGCCCACAACAGGAAGCGCGCTGGCAACAGTGGTATGAACAGGATCAGGATAACCAGTGGGCCTGGCAGCAGGTTGAAAACCTGCGCAACCAGCTTGGCGGTGTGCCTGGCGACGTTGCCAGCCGGGCGCTGCACGATACCCGCCTCACCCGCCGTCACGTGATGAAAGGATTACTGCTGTTGCTCGGCGCTGGCGGAGGCTGGCAACTCTGGCAGTCGGAAACCGGCGAAGGTCTGCGGGCAGATTACCGCACCGCCAAAGGCGCAGTCAGCCGTCAGCAACTGGAAGATGGCTCCCTGCTCACGCTGAATACCCAAAGCGCGGCGGATGTGCGTTTTGATGCGCATCAGCGCACCGTCCGGCTCTGGTACGGTGAAATCGCCATTACTACCGCGAAAGATGCGCAGCAACGCCCCTTCCGCGTCCTGACCCGTCAGGGCCAACTCACCGCTTTAGGGACAGAATTTACCGTCCGCCAGCAGGATAATTTCACGCAGCTTGACGTGCAGCAGCACGCCGTGGAAGTGCTTCTCGCCAGTGCCCCCGCGCAAAAACGCATCGTGAACGCTGGTGAAAGCCTGCAGTTCAGCGCCTCTGAGTTTGGCGCAGTGAAACCGCTGGATGACGAGAGTACAAGCTGGACGAAGGGCATCCTGAGCTTCAGCGATAAACCGCTGGGTGAGGTGATAGCCACGCTAAGCCGTTACCGCAACGGCGTGCTGCGCTGCGATCCCGCCGTTGCCGGGCTGCGCCTGAGCGGGACGTTCCCGCTGAAAAATACCGATGCGATCCTGAACGTTATCGCTCAAACGCTTCCCGTTAAAATTCAGTCTATTACGCGGTACTGGATAAACATTTCACCGCTGTAAGAAAAATAATTCTCATTTCGATTGTCCTTTTTACCTTCTCGTTCGACTCATAGCTGAACACAACAAAAATGATGATGGAGAAGGTATGACGCCGTTACGCGTTTTTCGTAAAACAACACCTTTGGTTAACGCCATTCGCCTGAGCCTGCTGCCGCTGGCCGGTCTCTCGTTTTCCGCTTTTGCTGCACAGGTTGATATCGCACCGGGATCGCTCGACAAAGCGCTCAATCAGTATGCCGCACACAGCGGAATTACCCTCTCGGTTGACGCCAGCCTGACGCGCGGCAAGCAGAGCAACGGCCTGCACGGAGATTACGACGTCGAGAGCGGCCTGCAACAGCTGCTGGACGGCAGCGGACTGCAGGTAAAACCGCTGGGAAATAACAGCTGGACGCTGGAGCCCGCGCCCGCGCCAAAAGAAGATGCCCTGACCGTGGTCGGCGACTGGCTGGGCGATGCGCGTGAAAACGACGTATTTGAACATGCTGGCGCGCGTGACGTGATCCGCCGTGAGGATTTCGCCAAAACCGGCGCAACCACCATGCGTGAGGTGCTTAACCGCATCCCTGGCGTCAGCGCGCCGGAAAACAACGGCACCGGCAGCCACGACCTGGCGATGAACTTTGGCATCCGGGGCCTGAACCCACGCCTCGCCAGCCGCTCGACCGTCCTGATGGACGGCATCCCCGTCCCCTTTGCCCCTTACGGTCAGCCGCAGCTTTCACTGGCTCCCGTTTCGCTCGGCAACATGGATGCCATTGACGTGGTGCGCGGTGGTGGTGCGGTGCGTTACGGACCGCAGAGCGTGGGCGGCGTGGTGAACTTTGTTACCCGCGCCATTCCGCAGGACTTTGGTATCGAGGCGGGGGTGGAAGGTCAGCTCAGCCCAACCTCTTCACAAAACAACCCGAAAGAGACGCACAACCTGATGGTGGGCGGCACAGCGGACAACGGTTTTGGCACCGCGCTGCTCTACTCCGGCACGCGCGGCAGTGACTGGCGCGAGCACAGCGCCACCCGCATCGACGACCTGATGCTGAAAAGCAAATATGCGCCGAATAAGGTGCACACCTTCAACAGCCTGCTGCAATATTACGATGGTGAAGCCGACATGCCCGGCGGCCTGTCCCGCGCGGATTACGACGCCGATCGCTGGCAATCCACCCGCCCGTATGACCGCTTCTGGGGCCGTCGCAAGCTGGCGAGCCTGGGCTACCAGTTCCAGCCGGACAGCCAGCATAAATTCAACATTCTGGGGTTCTACACCCAAACCCTGCGCAGCGGCTACCTGGAGCAAGGCAAACGCATCACCCTCTCGCCGCGTAACTACTGGGTGCGCGGTATTGAGCCACGCTACAGCCAGAGCTTTATGATCGGCCCTTACGCGCACGAAGTGGGCGTGGGCTATCGCTATGTGAATGAATCAACGCATGAAATGCGTTACTACACCGCCACCAGCAGCGGGCAGTTGCCGTCCGGCTCAAGCCCTTACGACCGCGACACGCGTTCCGGCACCGAGGCGCACGCCTGGTATCTGGATGACAAAATCGACATCGGCAACTGGACCATCACGCCGGGTATGCGTTTCGAACATATCGAGTCATACCAGAACAACGCCATCAAAGGCACGCACGAAGAGGTGAGCTATAACGCACCGCTTCCGGCGTTGAACGTGCTCTATCACCTGACTGATAGCTGGAATCTTTATGCAAACACTGAAGGCTCGTTCGGCACCGTACAGTACAGCCAGATTGGCAAGGCTGTGCAAAGCGGCAATGTGGAACCGGAAAAAGCGCGAACCTGGGAACTCGGTACCCGCTACGACGACGGCGCGCTGACGGCGGAAATGGGGCTGTTCCTAATTAACTTTAACAATCAGTACGACTCCAACCAGACCAACGACACCGTCACTGCACGTGGCAAAACGCGCCATACCGGGCTGGAAACGCAGGCACGTTACGACCTGGGTACGCTAACGCCAACGCTTGATAACGTTTCCGTCTACGCCAGCTATGCGTATGTGAACGCGGAAATCCGCGAGAAAGGCGACACCTATGGCAATCAGGTGCCATTCTCCCCGAAACATAAAGGCACGCTGGGCGTGGACTACAAGCCGGGCAACTGGACGTTCAATCTGAACAGCGATTTCCAGTCCAGCCAGTTTGCGGATAACGCCAATACGGTGAAAGAGAGCGCCGACGGCAGTACCGGCCGCATTCCCGGCTTCATGCTCTGGGGCGCACGCGTGGCGTATGACTTTGGCCCGCAGATGGCAGATCTGAACCTGGCGTTCGGTGTGAAAAACATCTTCGACCAGGACTACTTCATCCGCTCTTATGACGACAACAACAAAGGCATCTACGCAGGCCAGCCGCGCACGCTGTATATGCAGGGGTCGTTGAAGTTCTGATGTGTTAACGCCCGGCTTGCCGGGCTTTTAGCTGGAATGTGACTATGTTGGCATTTATCCGTTTTCTTTTTGCAGGCCTGCTGCTGGTGATCGGCCACGCCTTTGCCGCCACGGTTCAGGACGAACACGGCACGTTTACACTCGATAAAACGCCACAACGGATTGTGGTGCTGGAACTCTCGTTCGCCGATGCGCTGGCCGCCGTGGACGTCAGCCCGATCGGTATTGCCGACGATAACGATGCAAAACGCATCCTGCCCGAAGTGCGTGCGCACCTGAAACCGTGGCAGTCCGTCGGAACGCGCGCGCAGCCGAGCCTGGAAGCCATTGCTGCCCTGAAACCAGACCTGATCATTGCCGACAGCAGTCGCCATGCGGGGATTTACACCGCCTTGCAGCAAATCGCGCCGGTACTGCTGCTTAAGTCCCGCAACGAAACCTACGCTGAAAATTTGCACTCAGCGGCTATCATCGGCGAAGTGGTAGGTAAAAAACGAGAGATGCAGGCGCGTCTGGAACAACATAAAGAGAAGATGGCGCAGTGGGCCAGCCAGCTTCCCACAGGGACACGCGTGGCCTTTGGCACATCACGCGAACAGCTATTCAACCTGCATACCCAGGAGACCTGGACCGGCAGCGTGCTGGCTTCTCTGGGGCTGAACGTTCCCGCTGCGATGGCGGGCGCGTCCATGCCGTCCATCGGCCTGGAGCAACTGCTGGCGGTCAATCCTGCCTGGCTGCTGGTTGCCCACTATCGCGAAGAGAGCATTGTTAAACGCTGGCAACAAGATCCGCTCTGGCAGATATTAACCGCCGCGCAGAAGCAGCAGGTTGCTTCAGTCGACAGTAACGCCTGGGCGCGGATGCGCGGTATTTTTGCCGCAGAGCGTATTGCCGCTGACACGGTAAAAATCTTCCACCATCAGCCGCTTACCGATGTGAAATGACCGCGCTAAAACACCCGGTGCTGCTGTGGGGGCTTCCCGTTGCAGTACTTATTATTATTTTCTGGCTGAGTCTGTTTTGCTACTCGGCCATTCCTGTTTCCGGAGCAGACGCAATCCGCGCCCTGCTGCCTGGACACACGCCAACGCTACCAGAAGCGCTGGTGCAAAACCTTCGTTTGCCGCGAAGCCTGGTCGCCGTTCTGATCGGCGCAAGCCTGGCGCTCGCGGGCACGCTGCTGCAAACCCTGACCCACAACCCAATGGCCTCTCCTTCACTGCTCGGCATTAACAGCGGCGCGGCGCTGGCTATGGCGCTTACCAGCGCGCTGAGTCCGACGCCGGTTGCAGGCTATTCCCTGTCGTTCATCGCGGCATGCGGGGGCGGCGTGAGCTGGCTGCTGGTCATGACCGCAGGAGGCGGGTTTCGTCATACCCAGGACAGAAACAAACTGATCCTCGCGGGTATCGCGCTGTCGGCCTTTTGTATGGCCCTGACCCGCATCACCCTACTGCTGGCCGAAGATCATGCTTACGGCATCTTTTACTGGCTGGCAGGCGGAGTGTCCCACGCCCACTGGCAGGATGTCTGGCAGCTCTTGCCGGTGGTGGTCACTGCAGTCCCTGTCGTGTTGCTGCTGGCGAATCAACTGAACCTGCTCAACGTCAGCGACAGTACCGCCCATACGCTGGGAGTGAACCTGCCGAGACTACGTTTGATCATCAATATGTTAGTGCTGCTTCTGGTTGGCGCGTGCGTCAGTGTGGCAGGTCCGGTGGCGTTTATCGGCCTGCTGGTGCCACATCTGGCGCGCTTCTGGGCAGGCTTCGATCAGCGCAACGTACTGCCGGTGAGCATGCTGCTGGGGGCCACGCTGATGCTGATGGCAGATGTACTCGCACGCGCGCTGGCCTTCCCCGGCGATCTGCCCGCAGGCGCAGTGCTGGCGCTGATTGGCAGTCCTTGCTTTGTCTGGCTGGTGAGGAGGCGAGGATGAAAATTGCGCTGGTCATTTCCATCACCCTTGCCCTGGCAGGCTGTGCGCTGTTATCACTCCATATGGGGGTGATCCCCGTGCCGTGGCGCGCGCTGCTGACCGACTGGCAGGACGGACGCGAGCATTATTATGTATTGATGGAGTACCGACTGCCGCGCTTGCTGCTGGCACTGTTTGTCGGTGCAGCCCTCGCCGTGGCGGGCGTGCTGGTACAGGGGATTGTGCGTAACCCGCTAGCATCACCGGATATTCTCGGCATTAACCATGCCGCCAGCCTTGCCTCTGTGGGAGCACTGCTTCTTATGCCATCACTATCCGTGATGGTGCTGCCGCTGCTGGCCTTTGCGGGCGGTATGGCGGGGTTGATCTTGCTGAAGATGCTGGCAAAGACCCACCAGCCGATGAAGCTGGCGCTCACCGGCGTGGCGCTTTCCGCCTGCTGGGCGAGCCTGACGGATTACCTGATGCTCCTGCACCCGCAGGATGTAAACAGTGCCCTGCTGTGGCTGACGGGTAGCTTATGGGGGCGCGACTGGCACTTTGTGAAGATTGCCGTGCCGTTGCTCATTCTGTTTTTGCCGCTGAGCCTGCGCTTTTGTCGCGATCTCGACCTGCTGGCGCTGGGCGATGCACGAGCAGCCACGCTCGGCGTGTCGGTTCAGCGCACCCGGTTCCAGGGGCTGATGCTGGCTGTCGCGATGACAGCAACCGGCGTGGCCGTCTGTGGCCCGATAAGTTTTATTGGTCTCGTCGTGCCGCACATGGTGCGCAGGATCGCCGGCGGGCGTCACCGCTGGCTGATGCCCGTTTCGGCCCTGACGGGCGCGTTGTTGCTGGTCATTGCCGATCTGCTGGCACGAATCATTCATCCGCCGCTGGAGCTTCCGGCAGGCGTGCTGACCGCCATTATCGGCGCACCGTGGTTTGTCTGGCTGCTTGTGAGAATGCGATAAATGAGATTACGTACTGAAAATCTGACCGTCAGCTATGGCGCACAAACCGTGCTGGATGGACTTTCTCTCGCCCTGCCTGCCGGAAAAATCACGGCCCTGCTCGGCCCTAACGGTTGCGGGAAATCGACGCTGTTGAACTGTTTTTCTCGCCTGTTAACACCAGACTCTGGCGAGATATTGCTTGATGAAAAACCCATAGCCGGTTTTTCCGCCCGCCAGCTGGCTCGCCGCCTGGCTTTACTGCCGCAACACCATTTATCCCCCGAGGGGATCACTGTACGGGAACTGGTTTCCTACGGCCGCAGCCCGTGGCTGTCGTTGTGGGGGCGACTCTCCGCGGAAGACAACGAGCGGGTCAACGTGGCAATGAGTCAGACCCGGACGCGCAATCTGGCTGACCGCAGGTTAACCCAGCTTTCCGGCGGCCAGCGCCAGCGTGCGTTTCTGGCGATGGTGCTGGCACAGGATACCCCACTCATTCTTCTTGATGAGCCTACGACCTACCTCGATATCAATCATCAGGTTGAACTGATGCGCCTGATGGTTGAACTCAAAAGGCAGGGGAAAACCGTAGTGACGGTACTCCACGATCTGAATCAGGCCAGCCGCTATTGCGATCATCTGGTGGTACTGGCAAGCGGTCGCGTGATGGCGCAAGGTGCTCCGGAAGCAGTGATGAAACCAGAGCTTCTAAAGACGGTGTTCAGCGTAGAAGCGGAAATCCATCCCGAACCGGTATCTGGCAGACCCATGTGTGTGGTGAAGTAGTCTGGCGAAGTCATAAGGATCATCACAGGACAGATAAAGGAAGTGATAACCACCTGCCAACAGGCACCAAAATCTGGCTGGTTGCCGGTATCACCGACATGCGCAACGGCTTCAATGGTCTCGCCGCAAAGGTGCAGACGATGCTGAAAGATGACCCGATGTCCGGCCATGTCTTCATCTTCCGGGGCCGCAGCGGCAGTAAGGTCAAACTGCTGTGGTCCACCGGCGACGGGCTGTGCCTGCTGACCAAACGGCTGGAACGCGGCCGCTTCGCCTGGCCCTCTGCCCGCGATGGCAAAGTGTTCCTGACCCCGGCGCAGCTGGCAATGCTTCTGGAAGGCATCGACTGGCGGCAGCCTAAAAGACTGCTTACGTCCCTGACCATGTTGTAGGCCTCTTTATCCTGGTTGTCGTTGAATAAGCCTGGTAAAATGCGGGCTTATGAACAACACCTCCCCCTGACGACATCCTTCTGCTGAAACAGCGCCTGTCCGAACAGGAAGCGCTGAACCGCGCCCTGCTGGAAAAGCAGGCCGACCGGGAGCGCGAAATAGACCATCTGCAGGCGCAGCTGGATAAGCTTCGCCGGATGAACTTCGGCAGTCGTTCTGAATAAATCTCCCGCCGCATCGCGCAGATAGAAGCCGACCTGAACCGGCTTCAGACAGAAAGCGATACGCTGACGGGTCGGGTTGCCGATACGGGCCGGGCCCCGTATCGTTTTAACCCTGAATATTCATCGCAGATATTGTTTCGGGTTTTCCGGTATACCAGCCCTGAACTAGGTAACCGGGGCCAAGAGAACGGACGAATTCAAACTGTCCTGGCGTTTCCACCCCTTCAAACACCAGTGGTTTGCCAGTACCACGTAACCCTTTCACCACAGAAACAAGTAGCGCTCGCTTCACCGGGTCATCAATATTGGCAATAAAAATACGGTCTATTTTTATCTCATCGAAATCCAGTACCGTCAGCCATTCAATATGGGGGCCGCTTGGAAAACGGAATCTATGGTCACTCCCGTTTTTGCAACACCGATTTTGACGATAAAT
>OKFY01000254.1_pt1 | contig 10124 bp, 8 predicted proteins | sample 1610971 | NCBI WGS metagenome assembly OKFY01 (sample SAMN04436702, study PRJEB24849) | human gut metagenome | biome: human gut; feature: NICU; material: stool | host: Homo sapiens | place: USA: Saint Louis, MO | collected 2010-08-03 | reverse complement strand
CCGGGAAAGCGCATTTTCAGTGAGAGGTGTACTCGACATCGTAGGGCGTGCTCCGGTCAAAAAAGCCTCCCCCCGGGGGATCCTCCAGGGAGTGATACCCACAGGCATCAGGAAAACGCCGTGCTGCCACGGCGCGCGCGGGATGCGAAAGTCAGATTACAGATGCAGCGTACGCTGAGCGGCCGGCATCCAGGTTCGGGAAACCAGTTCGGTACGATTGACCACTTCGGTCTTGGCGAAAATATTGCGCAGGTGCGTTTTTACCGTCGAGAGCGAGATATCCAGCTGGCGGGCAATCAGCTTATTGCTGGCGCCTTCGCGCACCATGCCGACGATTTCCCGCTCTTTCGCCGTCAGGATGGCGGGCAAATCATCTTCTTCCTGCAGGCAGTCGCGAATGGCCAGCTCTACCAGCGGCAGCACCGCCTGGGCCCGCTGGCGCTCTTCGCTGGAGAAAGGCACGTCGCGCATCAGCGAGATACCGGCGACGATCCGCCGCTCGCGGCGGATAAAGATCTCGGTCATGTCGCGCACGTTATTCGGCAACATAAATTCATGATAGTAATGCCGGTTGCGGTCGCAGAGCCGCGGCGTCATCGCCGCCACGGTGGTGTTCTGGTGGCTAAAGTGCGACGGCAGAAGCGGATCCAGCGGCTGGAAGTTTTCCAGATATTGTTGGTGCGTATTATCGGAAATATTATGCAATATATAGTTTTCGGGTTTTAAACGATTATTTACTCGATAAAACACCGCTGAAGTTAGTGGAATTAACTGGGAAATAGTCTGTAAACAACGGGCTATTATCGCATCATTACGGCTGGCTTTTAACAAAGCAGACATGATAGGGCCTCCCCGTCGAGATGATGGTACATGACACATGGATGACTACTGATAATTGAAGCATACATTTCACATTTAAGTAACACAATCATTAACATATTAACAATGTGATAGCCGTTACAAAATTTTCAGCAATACATTGTTATATAAAGCATTTAAAAAACACCCCGGCCATGCTTTACGATAGCGGCGTTAAAACATAAACAAATAAGATTAACACCCGGCGTACCTGCCCCTGGTGATAAAAAAACCCTATTCCCGACGCGTGATTCTCATCCTAAAGAACGATGGATTTTTGTTTTTTTTCACTTATACCCTTAACAGGATGCAATTAATTTTCGCCGCGGCTTAATCATGTGATTACGCCAGACCCGCTGTTGCCAAAATAATATCAACAGCACCGGTCATTAACCGAGGATAAGCCGATGCTGAATATCGCCGCCCTGCGCCAGCAGCAAATTCCGCTGGCCGCTGAGCCGCGCTCGCCGGTGCCGTTTCATATTCTGATGAAGCCGATTGGCCCCGCCTGCAATCTCGCCTGCCGCTATTGCTATTACCCGCAGGACGAAACGCCGGTCAACAAGATGGATGACGCGCGGCTGGAGCAGTTTATCCGCCGCTATATTGCCGCCCAGCCCGCCGGCGCGCGGGAAATCAACTTTGTCTGGCAGGGGGGCGAGCCGCTGCTGGCCGGCCTGAGCTTCTACAAAAAAGCGCTCGCCCTGCAGGCGCGCTATGCCCCCGACGGCGTGACTATCAGCAACAGCCTGCAGACCAACGGGACGCTGATCAACGACGCATGGTGCCGACTGTTCCGCGAACATGGTTTTATTATCGGGTTGAGCCTCGAAGGCAACGAAGCGCTGCAGGACTACCATCGTCCGGATAAACGCGGCCGATCGACCTGGTCGGCGGCGCTGCGCGGCATTGACCTGCTCCATCAGCATCAGGTGGACTTTAATCTGCTGGTGGTGGTGCATAACGAGATGGCGGCCCACGCGGCGGCGATTTATGACCGGCTGGTCAGCCTCGGCGCGCGCTATCTGCAGTTTCAGCCGCTGATGAGCGAAGGCGCGGCCCTGCGCGAAGGATACCAGCTCAGCGCCGATAACTGGGGACGTTTTATGGTCGGCATCTGGCGACAGTGGCGGAAGCGCTGCGATAGGGGGCGGGTGTTCGTTATCAATATCGAACAGGCGTGGGCGCAGTATTTCACTCATACCAGCGGCAGCTGCGTGCACAGCGCCCGCTGCGGCAGCAACCTGGTGATGGAGCCCGACGGACAGCTCTACGCCTGCGACCACCTGATCAACGCCGAACATCGGCTGGGCCGCCTCGATGAGCAGACGCTCGCCGCCGCGGTCGACGCCTCGGTGCAACTGCCGTTCGGTCAGCAGAAAAGTCTGCGCCGCGAATGCCAGACTTGCTCGGTAAAAATGGTCTGCCAGGGCGGCTGCCCGGCGCATCTCAACGCCGCAGGCAACAACCGCCTCTGCGGAGGCTACTACCGCTTCTTTAGCGACATCCTCGCGCCAGTACGCCCCTTTTCCCGCGACCTTAATGGCCTGAAGGCCTGGCGGGCCGCGTTTGTTGGGACTGCGCATACTGCGTAGCGCCTTACCCTGATGATATCCCCCTCTGAACAGGAGAGTCAGTCGTGAACAAAAAAGCCATGGCCGCGGCGGTCAGCATGATCCTCGCCGGTGGCGCGCACGCCGCGCAGCAGGAGCGTCCAAACGTCATCGTGATTATCGCCGATGATATGGGCTACTCGGACATCAGCCCCTTTGGCGGCGAGATCCCCACCCCCAACCTGCAGGCGATGGCCGAGCAGGGAATGCGCATGAGCCAGTATTACACCTCGCCGATGTCGGCCCCGGCGCGCTCAATGCTGCTCACCGGCAACAGTAACCAGCAGGCTGGGATGGGCGGCATGTGGTGGTACGACAGCACCATTGGCAAGGAGGGCTACGAGCTGCGGCTGACCGACCGCGTCACCACCATGGCCGAGCGCTTTAAAGACGCGGGGTATAACACCCTGATGGCCGGTAAATGGCACCTCGGTTTTGTTCCCGGCGCCACGCCGAAAGATCGCGGCTTTAACCACGCCTTCGCCTTTATGGGCGGCGGCACCAGCCACTTTAACGACGCGATACCGCTGGGGACCGTTGAAGCCTTCCACACCTACTACACCCGCGACGGCGAGCGCGTCTCCCTACCGGATGATTTTTACTCCAGCGAAGCCTACACCCGCCAGATGAACAGCTGGATTAAAGCGACGCCGAAGGAACAGCCGGTCTTCGCCTGGCTGGCCTTCACCGCCCCTCATGATCCCCTGCAGGCGCCGGACGAGTGGATTAAGCGCTTCAAAGGCCAGTATGAGCAGGGTTACGCCGAGGTCTATCGCCAGCGCATCGCCCGCCTGAAAGCGCTGGGAATTATCCATGACGATACCCCGCTGCCGCATCTGGAGCTGGATAAAGAGTGGGAGGCGCTAACGCCAGAGCAGCAGAAATATACGGCGAAAGTGATGCAGGTGTATGCGGCGATGATCGCCAATATGGACGCGCAAATCGGCACCCTGATGGAGACGCTGAAACAAACCGGGCGCGATAAAAATACCCTGCTGGTCTTTTTAACCGATAACGGCGCCAACCCGGCGCAGGGTTTCTACTACGAATCTACCCCGGAATTCTGGAAGCAGTTCGATAACAGCTATGACAACGTCGGCCGCAAAGGATCATTTGTCTCCTACGGCCCCCACTGGGCCAACGTCAGCAACGCCCCCTACGCCAATTATCACAAAACCACCAGCGCCCAGGGCGGCATCAATACCGACTTTATGATCTCCGGTCCCGGGATCACCCGCCACGGTAAAATCGACGCCTCGACGATGGCGGTGTATGACGTGGCGCCGACGCTATATGAATTCGCCGGCATCGATCCGAACAAGTCGCTGGCGAAAAAGCCGGTGTTGCCGATGATCGGCGTCAGCTTTAAGCGCTATCTCACCGGCGAAGTACAGGAGCCGCCGCGCGGCAACTACGGGGTTGAACTGCATCATCAGGCGGCCTGGGTCGATGGCGAATGGAAGCTGCGACGGCTGGTGCCGCGCGGCCTCACCGCCGGCGACGCGCCGTGGCAGCTATTTAATCTGCACGACGACCCGCTGGAGACGCATGATGTCGCGGCCGAACATCCCGATCGGGTCAAAGCCATGAGCGAGGCCTACGAGGCATTTGCTAAGCGCACCATGGTCACCCGGGCACAGGGCAAGATGATCGACTACGTCGGCATCGACAGCAAAACCGGGCGCTATCTGGCAGTCGACCCCGCCACCATGAAGCCGGTGCCTGCGCCGCAGGCGATCCCTGTGAGCGAGATCCATTAACCACCACGGCTATCGTTCTTCCGGGCGATAGCCGGGACCTGACGCGCTTTTTAAGGTAATCGGAAACCCCATTACAGGAGAGTGCGGATGGCGAGAGTCGTGGTGATAACCGGCGGTGGAACCGGAATTGGCGCTGCCTGCGCGCGGCTGATGCGCGCCGCGGGCGACCGGGTGTTTATTACCGGACGGCGCGAAGCGCCGCTGCAGGCTGTCGCCAATGAGACCGGCGCCACGGCGCTGGTGGGCAATGCCGCCGACGGCGAGGTGTGGCGCCAGCGGCTGCTACCGGCCATCCTCGACCAGACCGGCGGGATTGATGGCAACAGCCCCGCCGCCGAGACCAGCGACCGCCAATGGCGCGAGGCGCTGGACGGCAATCTCACCAGCGCCTTCGCCAGCGTTCGCGCCTGTCTGCCTTCGCTGATTGCCCGCCGCGGCAATGTGCTGTTTGTCGCATCCATCGCCTCTCTGGCCGCCGGGCCGCAGGCCTGCGGCTACGTCACCGCCAAACACGCTTTAATCGGCCTGATGCGCTCCGTCGCCCGCGATTATGGCCCCCAGGGGGTACGCGCTAACGCCGTCTGTCCCGGCTGGGTCACGACGCCGATGGCGGATGAAGAGATGCACCCGCTGATGCAGGCGGAAGGGCTGTCGCTGACTGAGGCTTATCAGCGGGTCTGTCGTGACGTTCCGCTGCGCCGCCCCGCCAGCCCCGAGGAGATAGCCGAGGCCTGTCAGTTTCTCTGTTCACCGCAGGCCGCCATCATCAGCGGCGCTACGCTGGTCACCGACGGCGGGGCCAGTATCGTCGATGTTCCCACTCTGGCGTTTGCCTAACGCCCTACTCTGTTCAGGAGCCCCTATGACTTCAGAAGCCGTATTTATCCAGGTCGGCGCGCTGGCCGATGGTTTTGCGCCGCACGGTAACCTGCTGGCTACCGCCAGCCTGCCCGCAGGCGAAAACTTTACCTTTTATGTCGCCGGGAGCGAGCCGCAGCAGCTGGTTATCGAAGATGAGCAGACGCTAAGCTGGAACGGCAAGCGCGCCCCCTGGCGGGCGACCGCCCTGCGCCCGGACATTCTGTTTATCGACTTCCTTGACCCGGAGCGGGATAACGCCAGCATTAGCGCGGTATGCAACCTGACGCAGCGCAATGCCACGCTGGTATACGGCCAGCTGCCGGACGAAGCCGCCGCGCGGCTGGACGCCTTCAGCCGGGTAGAACAAGGATTGCCGCTGACCGCGGTTGAGGCCCGTTTCGTCTTCGCCCGCCTGGATGCCCAGCCGGGGCCGCTGCCGGGCTTTACCACCGCGCTGGTCGGCATGCGCAATCAGTACACCTATAGCCCGACCGAGCGCTATGAGCACATCTATCTCAACGACAATTTTTACGCCTGGCAGTGTCTGGACGGCGTGGAAAAGGGGCTGGCGGATGTCGATCGCTGCCACTATGTGCAGGTGGCGGAGGATCTCTATTTGTTCGTCTGGCGGGAGAAAATCATTCCCACGCTGGGGGTGATCCTCATCGATCTGCAGCAGATGCGCACTGACGGCAAGATCATGGGCTATCAGGGCAGCGATTTCGGCGCCCTCAGCAATTTCCCGGTCGGCGCCAGCGCGAAGATCCTCAACGTCACCCGCCATCAGGAATAGTAGGGCGCCGCCGGGCACGCTTTCAGGCACCGCACCCGTCATTTCGCCGGGTGACGGCTGCGCCTTACCCGGCCTACCGGGGCCTCTCACAGGCTCACACCTCGCAGGCCCGGTAAGCGCAGCGCCACCGGGCGATGCTATCAGACACGGAGCCGCTTTATTGCCGGGTGGCGGCTGGCGCCTTACCCGGCCTACAGGAGCCTCTCACAGGATCACACCTCGTAGGCCCGGTAAGCGCAGCGCCACCGGGCGATGCCATCAGGCACGGAGCCGCTTTATTGCCGGGTGGCGGCTGGCGCCTTACCCGACCTACGGTCCGTAGCAGCCAGCCGTTAACTTACCCACTTGTGCGACTGAAACTGCCGGTGTTGCGGCCTCAACATCGCTGAGACGTTCCCGGAAGGCCGGGGCAGCCCGCATGGATGCGGGCTGAGGGCCGTGTTTTGCACGGACGCTGCCTCGGCCCGACCCGAAGCCTGCAGGGATAAGTCGAAGGCACTGCGCAGCGGCGATGTTGCTGGCCGGAGCCCGGGGGTACAGGGGGCGGCGGCGACTGGCCGCCCCCTGTGCGCTCCCAGCACCATGACTGCCATAACGCAGACAATTAACCGGGAGCGCAATCGGCCCGGAAGTAACATAGAAGCTGTAGCCCTGCTAAGCGCAGCGCGAACAGGGACATTTCCGGTTGCGCCGTTATTTTGCCGGGTGGCGGCTGGCGCCTTACCCGGCCTACGGTCCGCGTCATGTATAGCCTTCCCCCCTCTCCCCGCCGGGAAGAGGGATTGCCTCAGGCGCTGGCGCCGTCCAGCCGCGCCACTTGCTCCGCGCTCAGGCTCAGCGCCGCCGCGCGGGCAAAACTCTCCACCTGAGCCACGCTGGTGGCGCTGGCGATCGGCGCGGTCACCCCTTCGCGGCCGATCAACCACGCCAGGGCAACCTCAGCCGGCTTCGCGCCCTGCTCGTCCGCGACCGCCGCCAGGGTATCGATAATCCGCATCCCGCGCGGATTCAGGTGCTTACCAATCCCGCTTCCGCGCTGGCTCTGTGTCAGATCCGACGGCTGGCGGTACTTACCGGTTAAGAACCCCGAGGCCAGGCTGTAGTAGGTCACCACCCCGATATCGCGGCTGACGCAGAGATCGCACAGCGCGCCTTCAAACGCAGAGCGGTGGTAGAGGTTATATTCCGGCTGCAGCACCTGCCACGCAGGCAAGCCGCCCTTACGCGCCACCTCCAGCGCCCCCGCCAGCTGCATCGCATCGAGGTTAGAGGCCCCCATCGCGCGGATTTTTCCGGCCTGCTGCAGGCTGTGGAAGGCCTCCAGCGTTTCCGCCACCGGGGTTTGCGGATCCGGCCAGTGGGAGAAGTAGAGGTCGATATAATCGGTATTCAGGCGACGCAGAGAGTCGTCAACCGCCTGTTGGATCCAGGCTTTGCTGAGCCCTTTATGGCCGGGGAGGCCGAGATCGGAGCCGACTTTGGTGAAAATTTTGACTTTATCACGCATGCCGGGGCGCGCCTGTAGCCAGCGGCCGATTATGGTTTCAGATTCGCCGCCCTGGTTGCCCTCCGCCCAGCGGGAATAAACATCCGCCGTATCGATAGCGTCAAAACCGTGGTCAACGAAAGCATCAAGAAGAGCAAAACTGGTTTTTTCATCGATGGTCCAGCCAAAGACGTTGCCGCCAAAGACTAATGGGGCGATGGAAAATCCGGTTTTGCCCAAAGGACGTGTCATCATGCCGAGTACTCCTTAGCTTATATTCTGCTTCCCTCAGGTAACCACAGGGGTCAGGAGAGGAGGTCGATTGGATAATCAGAAAAGGAATCTTACGGCGGGCGCTCCACGCCCGCAGGTACACTCTGACATTATGTCCCGGAATAAACATCAAAGCTAAAATATTTGCCAGCTAATTTTTTATAGGTGCCGTCGGCAAGAATCTTCGCAATCGCGCCGTTAATTTCCTGACGCAGCGCCTCATCGTCTTTACGCAAACCTATCGCCGCCCCGGCGCCAAACAGCGTATCGTCCTGCAGATGGCCGCCGACAAAGGCGAATTCCTTACCCTGCGGCTGCTGCAGGAAGCTGTAGTCGGCCATCATCCCGGAGAGCACCGCGCCGTCGATGCGCCCCGACTCCAGGTCACGCACCACGCTATCGGCCCCCTGGTAGGCCACAATGTTTATCCCCTGCGGCCGCCAGTGCTGGTTAACATACGTCTCCTGCGCCGAGCCCTGCTCCACGCCGATGGTTTTGCCCTTCAGCTGTTCCGGCGTATTGCCTTGCAGGGTATTTTTACGCGCCACGAGGAACACCGGCCCGTTATACAACTTGTCGCTAAAGGCAATCTGCGCTTTGCGCTTCTCGGTCATATACATCCCGGAAAGGATCGCGTCGAATTTACGCGCCTTCAGCGCCGGGATAATGCCGTCGAAATTGCTTTCCACCCACACGCATTTCGCCTGCAGCTGCTGACAAATGGCGTTGCCTAAATCGATATCAAACCCCGCCAGCTTGCCCTGCGGATCTTTCCATTCAAACGGCGCGAAAGTCGGGTCGACGCCGAAGCGGATCTCCTTTCCCCCTTCGGCCAGCGCCGACGTCGACGCCATTAATGCCAGCCATAGCAACAGTGATTTTTTCATTCGCGTTCTTCTCCAGAGATTAGCGACAGTGTTTTTCCACCAGACGGGCGAACAGCGTCGCGCCGGTGGTGATAATGTCATCGTTAAAGTCGTAGCCGGGGTTGTGCACCATGCAACCGCCCTTCTCCCCTTTCTCGCCATTGCCGAGCAGGAAGTAGCTGCCCGGGCGTTCGCGCAGCATAAAAGCGAAATCCTCGCTGGCGTTCATCGGCGAGACCGACTCCAGGACCCCTTCGCGGCCAAACACCTCCAGCGCCAGCGCCCGGGCGAAATCGGTCTCTTCAGGACTGTTGGTTAATACCGGATAGGAGTCGTAAACCTCCACTACGCTGCTGGCGCCATAGCTTTTGGCGGTAAAGTCAGCGAGCTCGTGAATACGCTTGATCAGCAGGTCGCGGATTTCCGGCTTCATCGCCCGCACGCTCAGCTCCATCACCGCGCTCTCCGGAATGACGTTGGAGGCGATACCGGCCTGGAAGGTGCCGACGCTGACCACTGCCGTTTCCCCCGGCGGCACGTTGCGCGCCACAATGCTCTGCAGGGCCATCACCAGCGCCGCACCGGCGACGATCGGGTCGACGGTGCGCTCGGGGTGGGCGCCGTGGCCGCCGTAGCCGGTAATCGTGATTTTGACGGTGTCCGCCGAGGCCATGAAGTTGCCGGCGTAGAAGCCCAGCTTGCCTACAGGCAGGCCTGGCATGTTGTGCAAGCCAAAGATGCGTTCGCAGGGGAACTGCTCGAACAGGCCGTCTTTAATCATTAAATCCGCGCCGCCGATAGCCTCTTCCGCCGGCTGAAAAATCAGATGCACCGTGCCGTTGAACTGACAGGCCGGCGAGGCGATATATTTCGCCGCCGCCAGCAGAATGGTGGTGTGACCGTCATGGCCGCAGGCGTGCATTTTTCCTGGCGCCGTGCTGGCCCAGGGTAAACCGGTGGTTTCCTCGATCGGCAGGGCATCCATATCGGCGCGTAAACCGATGGTGCGCGGAGAATCGCCTTTGCTCAGGCTGCCGACCACGCCGGTCTTGCCGAGACCGCGCGTCACCTGATAGCCCCACTCCGTCAGCTTGCTGGCGACCAGTTCGCTGGTATTAAACTCTTCAAGACTTAATTCCGGATTGGCATGTAAATAATGACGGATAGAAATCATTTCCGCTTCCGTCGCTTTAATTTCTGGAATTACATAATCACTCATGCCGCTCTCCGGGAAATAAATTAAGGACTTATCACGGTATCGCGATGAAAAGTTTATGCAAGCAGCATTTCTAATACCTGGAATGGACGCATCTTATTTAATAATCCATTCACCACAGCGCAATGAATAATAAAAATAGTTCAATTAAAAAATAAAAGTTTATTTTTTTGAGAATTTCCCGTTATTTACCCTACCCTGCACGGCCACATCCAGCGTTATATAAAATAAACGGGCAGACAATTACAGAGGCTTTTCCTTCTCGCTATCGTCACGCTGGCGGGCTGCAGCGCGCCGATCGCCGCCTCCACCAGCGGCGTGGCGTCAGATACCGCCTCCCTGCCCTCGAAGGTCAACGTTTATCATCTGACCGAAAAAGAACTGTCCACCCAGGCAAC
>OKFY01000248.1_pt1 | contig 10480 bp, 9 predicted proteins | sample 1610971 | NCBI WGS metagenome assembly OKFY01 (sample SAMN04436702, study PRJEB24849) | human gut metagenome | biome: human gut; feature: NICU; material: stool | host: Homo sapiens | place: USA: Saint Louis, MO | collected 2010-08-03 | reverse complement strand
TTTTTATGGGAAACAAGGTTCTTTTATTATAAAATAACAAATATTTTTTAATTAAAATTAAAAATAAATGTTGACTTAATGTGTAATTAAAAGATATACTATGTTTGTTAACAAAATAACAATGAACACGAAGGGAAGTCTTAAATGAAAAACAAAAAAATAACAACAAGTTTATTAACAGCAAGAATGGTCTTAGCTATCGGAATCACACCTTTTGTACATAGTAACACAATGGAAGCAGCTACTTTAATTTCACAATCAGACCATGAAAAAGTAATGAGTTTTACCAAGAAAGACTTAAAAGAAGCAACGGGCATTCAATTGGAGCCGGCGACAGTACAAGCCGTTCATCAGGAATTAAAGCAACAAATCACCTGGGAAACATTAGGCTATTCCACAATTGATGCGCAAAATATTGCGACACGTTTTACACAAAATACATATCAGGCTCTGGGGATTTTAACAGATATCGCCAACCATTCAGACCTTCAATTGAAAGTCATTACCATTAATAATCCATATCTAGCAACAGCTAAAATTGGTACCTTTAAGTGGGAAACCGTAACTCCTGAAGTTGGCGGGGACCATGAAACAGCAGACAATGAACTAACCACACCGACACCGACTGTTGCCAGTCTTCAAGAGATTGACGTAGAAATCGAATACGATGAAAATGAAATTGAGTTCACCTATGAAATAAAATCGAACGGAACAATTGAAGCAACGTATGAAGATGAATTTGCTGATTTAGAATTAGAAGGTAAGGCAGCACAAGACAAAATCATGACTCTTTTAGATGGATTGTCAATCAAAACAGCTACAAATGAACAAATTAAAGAACACATTACGAAAAAGTTAGCCGTGAATGAACAAGTAAAACAATTTGATTTTGAAGCTAATTTTACTGATAAAACAGAAATTGAGTTTGTATTAAAATAACACAGAATTATATAGTATAATTCAGCAATTAAAACAGCATTGACAAAAATGTCAATGCTGTTTTTCTATGAAAGAATAGAAATCTTTATAAGAATGATTGAAAAGCTTTCTTTGATACGCCCGGGGTGTTATAATATAGTGATGCAAGTGAAGGGAGTGTTGAATATGCCAGAAAATTTACAACTGGTTATTATTACAGGAATGAGTGGCGCTGGAAAAACAGTCGCTGTTCAAAGCTTTGAAGACATGGGCTATTTCTGTATCGACAATTTACCACCAAGCTTAATCCCAAAATTTTGGGAATTAATTAAAGAATCTGGAAAAGTTACCAAGATTGCGTTAGTGATCGATTTACGTTCACGGACCTTCTTTAGAGAAATTCAGGATATGTTAGTCGAACTTGAAAATACTAATTTTATTGATACAACGATTTTATTTTTAGATGCCACCGATGAAGAGTTGGTTTCTCGTTATAAAGAGACCCGGCGTGCGCATCCAATGGCGATGGATGGTTTAGTGACAGAAGGTATTCGTAAAGAACGTGCAATGCTGGAAGAAATCAAGGCGGATGCTCAGTTGGTCATTGACACCACGGACTTGTCCCCTCGTCAATTGCGGGAACGTTTGAATAAAGAACTAGCAACGAGAGAGACACACGAATTTCGAGTGGAAATGGTGTCCTTCGGCTTTAAATATGGGTTGCCGATTGATGCAGATATCGTTATGGATGTTCGCTTTTTACCTAACCCCCATTATATTGATGAACTACGACCGTTAACTGGAATGGATCAACCTGTTTATGATTATGTGATGGGCTTCCCAGAAACAGATGAATTTTATACCAAATTTATCGATTTACTGCGAACAGTCTTACCTGGATATAAAAAAGAAGGTAAAAGTAGCGTCACCATTGCAATTGGCTGTACTGGCGGACAACATCGCTCTGTTGCATTGACAGAACGTGTTGGTGCTGAATTAAAAGAGGAAGATTACCATGTAAATATTACCCACCGCGACCGCTTAAAAAGAAAAGAAACGGTTAATCGCTCTTAATGAAAACCTATCGAATTCGTAAACCGAAGATCGTGGTTGTTGGTGGTGGAACAGGCTTGCCAGTAATTTTGAAAAGTTTAAGAAATCAAAGTGTTGATATTACTGCCGTCGTAACGGTCGCTGATGATGGCGGTAGTAGTGGCGAGCTTCGTTCCTCTATTAATAACATGACACCTCCGGGAGATTTAAGAAATGTTTTAGTGGCATTGTCAGATATGCCACAATTATATGAAGATATTTTTCAATATCGTTTTGATAAATCAGATAGTCATTTTGCCAATCATGCAATCGGTAATTTAATCATTGCTGCTGTCTCAGAAATGAGAGGAAGTACGTATGAAGCGATTCAATTGCTTTCAAAAATGATGCATGTTGATGGACGGATTTATCCATCATCAGAACGGCCATTAACGTTACATGCCGTATTTAAGGATGGCTCAGTGGCGGTGGGAGAATCAAAAATTGCACTGGATCGCAAGACGATTGACCATGTGTTTGTAACAAATACACACGGAGAAGAACAGCCAAGAGCTGCGCGTAAAGTCGTCAAAGCAATTGAAGAAGCAGACATGGTCGTGTTAGGGCCAGGGAGTCTTTTTACAAGTATTTTACCTAATTTAGTTATTACAGAAATTGGTGAAGCCATCAAACAAACGGCAGCCGAAGTAGTCTATATTTGTAACATCATGACCCAAAAAGGGGAAACGGAACATTTTACGGATGCCGATCATGTTCGTGTCTTAAACGAGCATCTACAAGCGCAGTTTGTTGATACAGTACTGGTTAACACAGAAAAAGTACCAGAAAATTACATGGATCCTGAAATTTATGATGAATATTTAGTTCAAGTAAAGCATGATTTTCAAGGATTACGTGAAGAAGGATGCCGAGTCATTTCGACAGACTTTTTAGAATTAAGAGATGGCGGAGTTTTTCATGATGGGGAAAAAGTTGTTGAAGAACTTTTCCGTATCGTATTTGGAACGAAATATTAATTAATCAAAAGAATCAAGAGAGGAGGAGCTTAGATGTCTTTTGCCTCGGATGTCAAAAAAGAGTTAACTGGTTTAGAAGTCCATCGAGAACACGCGAAAGCAGAATTAGCAGCATTAATTCGGATGAACGGCTCACTTAGCTTAGTTAATCAACAGTTTGTCTTGAATGTACAAACGGAAAATGCTGCAATTGCTCGTCGAATGTATTCATTGCTGAAAGATCATTACCATGCACAAGCAGAATTATTAGTTCGTAAAAAAATGAAACTAAAGAAAAATAATGTTTACATTGTGCGTCTAAAACAAGATACACAAAAAATTCTAGCTGATTTGGATATTATGGATGGGGTCGTTTTTAATGGCAATGTGTCAAATGAAATCATGGGTAACGCGCAAAAAATGCGTTCCTATTTACGCGGGGCCTTTATGGCTTCTGGCTCAGTTAATAATCCGGAAACAAGTCGCTATCATTTAGAAATTTTTTCAATTTATGAAGAACACAATAATGATATTTGTAAGATGTTGAATTACTATGACTTAAACGCTCGAACATTGGGACGCCGAAATGGATATATTTGTTATTTAAAAGGTGCTGAAAAAATTGCCGACTTTTTAACGTTAATTGGTGCCACGAACTCTATGTTGAAATTTGAAGATGTCCGGATTGTCCGTGATATGCGGAATTCAGTAAATCGTTTAGTGAATTGCGAAACAGCGAATTTAAATAAAACTATTGATGCGGCTTCAAAACAAATTGAAAATATTCAATTTATTGAAAGTACAGTAGGGCTGACGTCATTACCGGAGAAACTTCAGGAAATCGCAGAATTACGGTTAGAGTATCCGGAAGTTAGTCTCAAAGAACTAGGGGAAATGATTCCTTCAGGAGCTATTTCTAAGTCAGGTATTAATCATCGTATTCGAAAAATTAATGAATTTGCAGAAAAATTACGAGAAAAAAGTGCGTAACTTTTCTGCTCCAGAAGTGAAGAATAACATTTCCGTTTGAAGTGCTATCCTTCACTTTTTCTTTAAGCGTGTAAAAAAAATTAAAGTGTGCAAAAAGTGTGTAGCACTGAAATGTAGTGTTGACCTGTGGTTTAAAGAAACGACGTTGGCACGAATGTTGCATGTAATAAAATGCAAGCGATTACTTATTGCTGTTTTTAACTAAAAGATTAAAAACTATTGGAGGGGTCAAAATGGTTCAACGATTAATTAGTGCAAATGCATCAGAAATCAAACGGATGTCAAAAGAAGAGCTGTTTCAGAGTATTAAAGCGAGCGAAGGGCGCGTAATTTTATCGGAAAATGTGGTAGTTCATCCATCCGTAGCAGGTGATATCACTTGTGCGGAAATGTCAAAAGCATATGGCGCAGACATGATTTTATTGAATGTTTTCGATGTTAATCAACCGATTGTAGTAGCCGCTTATGAAGGGCAATATACTGCGGAAACATGTGTCCCTAATGATGAGGTTGTTCATCGTTTGAAAGAACTAGTCGGTTTACCGATTGGCATGAATGTCGAACCTGTTGATGAAAATTTAGACTTAGCTTCAACGAGAGTTTCGATTGAACCAGGTAGAAAAGCATCAGCAGCTACTTTCAAAAAAGCCAATGAACTGGGTTTGGATTTTATCTTATTGACAGGTAATCCAGGAACTGGCGTGACCAACGACTTGATTGCTGAGAACGTGGCCTTAGCCAAAAAACATTTTGATGGCATCATTATTGCCGGAAAAATGCACAGTTCAGGCGTAGATGAACCAGTGGTCAGTTTAAAATCAGCTGAACAATTTATTGAAGCGGGCGCTGATATTGTCTTAGTCCCAGCAGTCGGCACGGTTTGGGGCATTGATGATCAACAAGTCAAAGAAGTTGTGGATTTTGCACATTCAAAAGGAAAATTAGTTATGAGTGCCATTGGAACTTCACAAGAAAGTGCTCAACCTGAAGTTATCCAAGCAATCGGCATTAGAAATAAAATTTTAGGCGTAGATATTCAACATATTGGCGATGCCAATATGGGCTTAGTTGGTATTGAAAATATTAAAGAGCTTTCTGATGCGATACGTGGGAAAAGACATACTGTTGCTAGAATGGCTCGTTCGATTAATCGTTAAAAAAGTGAACAGAGGCACGAATTCAGAAAATTTGAATTCGTGTCTTATGATTTTTTTATTGAAAAACGGTATACTAAAAGAGAAATAAAGGTTTGAAAGGATGAGGTTTTTTATGGATATTTCAGTAATTGATGCAACAAAAGTTAACACAGAAACAGGGCTTCATATTGGTGAGCGCAATGCCCCTGTCAAAATGATAGAATTTATCAATGTTCGCTGTCCTTATTGCAGAAAATGGTTTGAAGAGTCTGAGGAACTGTTAGCACAATTTGTCAAAAGTGGTAAAGTTGAACGTATCATTAAGCTGTTTGATAAAGAAAAAGAAAGTTTACAACGCGGCAATGTGATGCATCACTACATTGACTATTCAGCGCCTGAACAAGCACTGTCAGCATTGCATAAAATGTTTGCTACGCAAGATGAATGGGGAAACTTAACCTTAGAAGAAGTAGCGACGTATGCTGAAAAAAATCTGGGCTTAAAAGAACAAACAGATGCAACGCTTGTTTCCGCCGTGATTGCTGAAGCCAATGCGGCGCACATTCAATTTGTACCAACGATCATCATTGGTGAGCATATCTTTGACGAAAGTGTCACTGAAGAAGAATTACGAGGATACATTGAAAAATAAAAAAATGGAAACAGCGACCGTCGCTGTTTCCATTTTTTATTTTTAATTTAAGGCGCTACTATTTTCCATTACTTCATCGATTAAACCATATTCTTTTGCTTGTTCGGCAGTCATATAGTTATCACGATCGGTATCACGTTCAATCACTTCAATTGGTTGGCCAGTTCGTTCAGCTAAAATTGAATTTAAACGTTGACGAGTGTCTAAAATGTGACGAGCAGCAATTTCAATTTCTGTTGCTTGCCCTTGAGCGCCACCAAGTGGTTGGTGAATCATGATTTCCGCATTTGGTAAAGCGAAACGTTTGCCTTTTTGACCAGCTGTTAATAAGAAGCTACCCATAGAAGCCGCCATTCCTAATACGATCGTTTGGACATCCGCTTTAACGAAATTCATGGTATCGAAAATCGCTAAACCTGCAGAAACGCTACCACCAGGAGAGTTAATGTACAAGTAAATGTCTTTTTCTGAATCTTGGGCATCTAAGAATAATAACTGTGCAATCACTGAGTTTGCCACGTTATCATCGATAGGGCCGCTTAGCATAATGATGCGGTCTTTTAATAAACGAGAATAAATGTCATAAGCACGTTCACCGCGAGATGATTGTTCAATAACTGTTGGAATTAAATTCATAAGTAAATCCTCCTATATAAAGAAACTTTTAAAGTCATTCTATCACAAAGCACTTTGAATGCCTATGAAAAGTATACCTCTTTGGTCAACAAAGGTCAACGAAGTCGCTTGAAAAATTTTGTATCATTTTTTATCCGAAACTTTTGGATTATGTTATACTAAAATGGAAAATTAGAAAAGAGCGAGGGGAAAAATATGTTTGTTTTTATCGCCGGAATGGTAGGTGTAATCGTCGGTGCGCTAATAGTCACAGCAAGTGCCGCCTTACATTCATCTTACAAAGAGCGAAAAGAAGTACGTTATCGTGAACTAGAACATTTGGTTAAAGAAATTGAATCATTGAATTTATTAAATAAAAAAGTCAAAGAAATTTTACAAAAGCGTGAATTATATATAGACAGATCAATTGAATACTTATCGATGGATGATTGTTTCATCAGCATCGATGATTTTATTTATTTGGAATCATTTTCTGCTCAAAATAATTTTTACTTACCGACGTACTTAATTGAAGAATTTTTCAAAAAAATTGCGCATCGTAAAGTCATTTTGACGGCCAGCGAAGTTGCTGAAATGGGTGGTCACACCTATAAAGGCGGCCGTGTTATTTTAGAAAATTTTTCAGACGAGATTTTAGCAATTATTGAAGATAAAAAACGTAAAATGCAGCGTTTGTCTAACGAACCACTTCATTATTTTAAAGCGATTAAATAAAAAAAGAACCAGCGTACCCGCTAATTTTTTGGGGTATCTGGTTCTTTTTCTTGTTGTTCCATATCGGTCATAGTGTCTTCAATTTCTTTATGTAAGAAATAAGAAATAACTGTACGGATGATCACCAAGGTTGCCAATTTCAAAATATCTTGAAAAGTTGGTTTGACAATGGATTCAATAATATCAGCAGCAATTAAAATTTCTAAACTTAACAGAATGTAGCTGCCAAGGAAGTTTTTGATGAACGTATTCATTTTGGTTAAGGTAAAGCGGCTTTGATTTTGTCGTTCACTTTTAATGAAGTCTTTTCCTGCTAAACAAACACCCCAAACTAAAACAATAATCGAAAAAACATTCAGTCCTAAAATACATAGCTCAAAAAGTGGGGTTAAAAGCGTCATTAACTGATGGGGCCACTCATTCATCGTATTCACTCCTACCAAAAAGCCTTTTCTTTAACTATAACGAAACGGCTGACTAACGTCAAATATTGTTGAAATAAACGGGCTAAACTATTTAGCTTATAGAACAAAACTAAGAAAATTATGAATAGCATCTAACAATTAAGTAAAAGGACTGTAAAGGTTCTTTTACTTTTTTTGTGTAAAAAAAGACTTTTAAAAGGAATCAGGTGTCAAAAAGTAAGTGAAAACCAACTTTGTCAGTGGATAGTCTTTTCATTAATTTTTAAAAGACAAATTTTACGTTTTCAAGAGCCGAATACTGCCAAGTTTTAGCCTATAAAGGTGATAGAATCAGAAATTGAGTAAGAGATGTGTCACAAAAACAAGGGGACACATCGACTTGATGAAAGATTTAAGGAGCTGTAGTTGAAGTAAAGAGAAGCAAGTGTCCCAAACACTAGCGAAAGAAAATAGGGAGGATTAAAATGTTTAAGAAAGCAACGAAATTATTATCGACAATGGTGATTGTCGCTGGAACAGTTGTGGGAAATTTCAGTCCCACAATGGCTTTAGCCGAAGGAGTGGTTAAAGCAGGAGATACAGAAGGAATGACCAATACGGTGAAAGTGAAAGACGACAGTCTAGCTGATTGTAAACGGATATTGGAGGGACAAGCTACTTTCCCAGTTCAAGCGGGTGAAACGGAACCGGTTGATTTAGTGGTTGTTGAAGATGCCAGTGGTAGTTTTTCAGATAATTTTCCACATGTAAGACAAGCGATTGATGAAGTGGTTCAAGGTTTATCTGATCAAGACCGCGTGATGCTGGCTTCGTATCGTGGCGGAAAACAATTTATATTTCCTGATGGAAAAGTAAAAATTAATTCAGCTGATTATGATATGAATGTGCGTGTTGATACTCAATTAACCCATGATAAAAGCCAATTTGTTTCTGGCTTTGGAGATGTTCGGACGTATGGTGGTACACCAACTGCCTCAGGATTGAAACTTGCTTTAGATACGTACAATCAAACACACGGAGATTTAACGAATCGAAAAACATATTTCTTATTAGTGACAGATGGGGTCGCTAATACACGTTTAGATGGTTACTTGCATAAAACCAACACCAATGATTCAATCAATGAATATCCAGATCCAAGACATCCTTTTCAAGTTTCTGTTGAGTATAGTAATGACTATCAAGGTGCAGCAGCAGAAGTTTTAGCGTTAAACCAAGAAATTACTAACCAAGGCTATGAAATGATTAATGCGTATTGGGAAAGTGTTGAATCTTTAAGTTCAGTAAATTCATATTTTGATAAATATAAAACAGAAGTGGGTCCTTTTGTAAAACAAGAGTTGCAACAAGGATCTAGCACACCAGAAGATTTTATTACAAGCCAATCTATTGATGATTTTACAACCCAATTAAAACAAATTGTCAAAGATCGTCTGGCGCAATCGACACCAGCAACAGCTTCATTAACGATTGCCAATCAATTTGACATTCAATCGGCGACCGCTACGGACGATGCTGGAAATGATGTGCCTGTTCAAATTAACGGACAAACCATTTCAGCAACTAGTACAGAAGGTTACGTAGGAAACATCACGATTCACTACGAAGTCAAAGAAAATACAGCGATTGATGCAGCAACCCTTGTAAGTAGTGGGACAATGAATCAAGGAACAATTGCTAAGGAATTTCCAGAAGCGACGATTCCTAAAAATGACAATGCGCATGCGTGTGACGTGACGCCAGAAGATCCAACGATTACAAAAGATATCGAAAATCAAGAGCACTTAGATTTAACCAATCGTGAAGATAGTTTCGATTGGCATGTCAAAACAGCCTTTGGTAACGAAACAAGTACTTGGCAACAAGCCAGTTTAGTAGATGATATTAACCAATTATTAGATATCCAAAAAGTCGTTGTCACAGATGAAAATGGTAAAGATGTTACAGCTAACGGCAAAGTAACACAAGAAAATAACAAAGTAACTTTTGAAATGAACAAACAAGCAGACAGCTATGACTATTTAAGTGGTCATACGTATACAATGACTATCACCACTAAAATTAAAGCTGACGCAACGGACGAAGAATTAGCGCCTTATATTGAACAAGGCGGGATTCCCAACCAAGCGGACTTGAACTTTGGCAACGAAGGGGACGTGTTACATTCCAACAAGCCAACCGTAACACCGCCTGCACCAACGCCAGAAGATCCAACGATTACAAAAGATATCGAAGGCCAAGAACATTTAGATTTAACCAACCGTGACCAAGAATTTAAATGGAATGTTAAAACAGCCTTTGGTAACGAAACAAGCACTTGGACCCAAGCTAGTTTAGTGGATAACGTCAACCAATTATTAGATATCCAAAAAGTCGTTATCACTGATGAAAATGGTAAAGATGTTACAGCTAACGGCACAGTAACACAAGAAAATAACAAAGTAACCTTTACTATGAACAAAAAAGATGACAGCTACTCTTACTTAGCTGGTCATACATACACAATGACTATTACCACTAAAATTAAAGACGGCGCAACCGATGAAGAATTAGCACCTTATATTGAACAAGGTGGCATTCCCAACCAAGCCGACTTAAACTTTGGCAATGAAGGTGACGTGTTACATTCCAACAAACCAACCGTAACACCGCCACCTGTAGATCCAAACATCACTAAAGACGTAGAAGGTCAAGAACATTTAGATTTAACCAACCGCGATCAAGAATTTAAATGGAACGTCAAAACAGCTTTCGGTAACGAAACAAGCACTTGGACCCAAGCCAGCATGGTGGATGACATTAATAAAGTGTTAGACATCACAGACGTGAAAGTCACAGATGAAAATGGCAAAGATGTTACAGCTAACGGCACAGTAACACAAGAAAATAACAAAGTAACTTTTGAAATGAACAAAAAAGATGACAGCTACTCTTACTTAGCTGGTCATACATACACAATGA
>OKFY01000216.1_pt1 | contig 12865 bp, 7 predicted proteins | sample 1610971 | NCBI WGS metagenome assembly OKFY01 (sample SAMN04436702, study PRJEB24849) | human gut metagenome | biome: human gut; feature: NICU; material: stool | host: Homo sapiens | place: USA: Saint Louis, MO | collected 2010-08-03 | reverse complement strand
GACACGAAGAGTGGAAAAGGGGGAGAGTAAAATGGAATCAAATTTAATTCACTCAAAATTGAGAATGAAAGGAAAAAATGTTGAATGGTTGGCAAATGAAATGACTGCATACGGGCAGCCCGTATCCGCTTCAACGATTTACAAAAAATTAAAAGGAGAAGTTGTTTTCAAAGCAGCGGATATTAAATTGATTTCACAGTTGTTGGATTTGAAGAATGAAGAAATTATGACTATTTTTTTTAGCGAATTAGTGTCTAAAAAGACACATATTGATGTTGAAAGGATTGTGATGAATGAAAAAAATTATTAATAAGTTATTTTCGCTTTGTTTAATTATTTTTATTATTTTAGGATCTAATACAAGTATTATTTCTTATGCGATAGATAATGAAAGTGGACCGCAAATTCGGTCTGTATCTGTGGAGTATCCAGAAAATAAGACGGAAATTGTTGCGACAAAAGATTGGGCAACTGTTTCCTTGGCGTTATCAATTTCCGAATTAGCAATTGGAGAGACGATTACATTAAGAATGGATAGCGAAAAATATTCCTATTCAATGACACCTTTTGAAATCAGTGATGGGCTTCGAGTGACTCCAAATGATGATGGAACTTGGACGATTAAAGCGTTGCAAAATATTGTAGACTATTCAGCTGATTTAGAATTAAAATTACGATATAACCAAAATTTGTCAGAAAATTTTGAAGATAAAGTGACTTTTACTTTTGGAGATTCACAAAAAGTTGCAATGATTAACATTGGGCAATATGTTGAGAAAGTTCCAGAAACTGAGCTCGTTCGGAAAGTTCCTTTAGGTTTTACGCCAGAAGGAAGAGTTGCTTGGGTCATCTATTTTAACTATAACCAAGCAGGACTTTCAGGTTCAGAAAAAACAACCTTTAAATTTTTAGATAATGTAGGTCCAAACCAAACATTAGCTGTTGACAGTATTGCCGCGTATCTCACCAAGCAGCCTATTTTAGAAGTAAATGGTGAAATGATTCGGAATTTAGAGCATGATGAATACAGTTACGATGCTAGTCAATTTTTCCAAAAACATGCTTCTAAAAGCGGACTTAATTATGAAGCGGAGAAATTTGAAGGAATACCAACGGCTACGGGCAGTTATCTTTCTAACAAAAACGCCTATTATATTTATTTAGAAACAATTCCAAATGAAAATATTCCAAGTGATGCCTTACTATCAAATTACACCTATATGCGTATTTCTAATGAGGGATTCGATGCTTGGGAAGATGAAGACATCGCTTATATCACTGCGGATGAAAATAGTGGAGGAACAGGTCAAGGTGGTGTTATTTTAGAAAAAATAGACGCAGAGACAGCTGAAGTTCTGCAAGGCGCTATTTTCAAACTTGTGAATAAAAAAACACAACAAGTTATTCAAGAGAATTTAAGGACCAATCAATCTGGACAAATCCGTTTAGCTGGTTTAGAACCTGATCAATATGAATTAATTGAGGTTAAAGCACCACCCGGCTATAAATTAGATGCAACGCCAGTATCATTTGAAATTAAATCAGGCCAAACTCAGACGATTCGTCTGAAAAAAGAAAATACACGTTTAGAAAATCAATTAAAAGTAGAAAAAGTAGATGAAAATAATGAGGCGAAGCGTTTAGCGGGTGCTGAATTTTCGTTGTATGACCAAAAAAATAATCTAATAGAAAAAGGTGTCACGAATGAAAATGGCGAGCTGTTATTTTCAAATTTATCACCTGATGGAGAATATTATTTAGTTGAAACGAAGGCGCCTAATGGCTATGAATTAGACGATACTAAACATCCTATTTCATTTGCTGGAAAAGCCGACTACACTTTAACATATCGGGTGAAGAATAAGCAGCAAGTACAAATTGGTTCCATCAAAATTGTTAAACAAGATAAAGACAGTAAAAAACGTTTAACAGGCGCAGAATTTCAGTGGAAAGATACGGTGACAGGAAAAACAGGAACAGTGACAGTTGGAACCGATGGAACGGTCACAATTCCCAACTTATCCGTCAATCGTACGTATGAAATCACAGAAACGAAAGCACCCACAGGTTATGTACTAGACAAAACCGTGCATAAAGTCACTTTAACAACTGCACAAGCCAATAAAGTAGTGACTGTAACTGTTGACAATGTAGCGCAAAAAGGGTCTATCAAAATTGTTAAACAAGACAAAGACAGTAAAAAACGTTTAACAGGCGCAGAATTTCAGTGGAAAGATACGGTGACAGGAAAAACAGGAACAGTGACAGTTGGAACCGATGGAACGGTCACAATTCCCAACTTATCCGTCAATCGTACGTATGAAATCACAGAAACGAAAGCACCCACAGGTTATGTACTAGACAAAACCGTGCATAAAGTCACTTTAACAACTGCACAGGCAAATAAAGTAGTGACAGTAATCATTGAAAATACAGCGCAAAAAGGTAGTCTAGCAATAATCAAAGTAGACAAAGATTCAAGAAAACGTCTAGCAGGTGCAGAGTTCAAATGGCGTGATACGGTGACGGGAAAAGAAGGAACAGTTGTAGCCGACAAAAATGGACAAGCACTGATAACAGATTTGCCAGTCAATCGTGTATACGAAATTACGGAAATTAAAGCACCAAATGGCTATATCTTAAATAACAAGACTTACCGAGTTATCTTAACGACTAATTTTGCAGATAAAATTGGTTATTATACCATTGAAAATACAGCGCAAGAAGGTAGTCTAGCAATAATCAAAGTAGACAAAGATTCAAGAAAACGTCTAGCAGGTGCAGAGTTCAAATGGCGTGATACGGTGACAGGAAAAGAAGGAACAGTTGTAGCCGACAAAAATGGACAAGCCCTGATAACGAATTTGCCAGTCAATCGTGTATACGAAATTACAGAAATTAAAGCACCAAACGGCTATATCTTAAATAACAAGACTTACCGAGTTACCCTAACGACTAATTTTGCTGACAAGATTGGTTATTATACCATTGAAAATGTTGCGCTACGTGGCAATTTAAAATTAATTAAACAAGATAGTTATTCAAAACAACGTTTAGCAGGTGCACAATTTAGATGGCGTGACACAGTGAACGGGAATACAGGCGTAGTAACTGCTAATGCTAATGGTGAAGCAACTTTGTATAATTTTTCCGTCAACCGGATTTATGAAATTACAGAAATAAAAGCACCAAATGGTTATATACTTGACAAAACGGTGCATAGAGTTCTTTTACCTTCGAATTATGCTAGCAAAACCTACACGTTTACCAAAAATAATCAAGCACAAAAAGGCGCCATCAAAATTGTTAAGCAAGATGGATATACGAAACAACGTTTAGCAGGTGCACAATTTAAATTCCGAGACACAACCAATAATTATACTGCAACGTTTACAGCGAATAGGAACGGTGAAGTACTGATTACTGGATTAGCCGGTGATCGTATCTATGAGATTACAGAAATCAAAGCACCGAATGGCTATATCATAGATAGACGTGTTCATAAAGTTGATTTACGTGGACAAGGTGGTAAAACCTATACATTAGTCTTAAATAATCAAGCACAAAAAAGTGCCATCAAAATTATTAAGCAAGATGGATATACGAAACAACGTTTAGCAGGCGCACAATTTAAATTCCGAGACACAACCAACAATTACACAGCAACGTTTACAGCGGATAGAAACGGTGAAGTACTGATTCCTGGATTAGCCGGTGATCGTATCTATGAGATCACAGAAATTAAAGCACCAAACGGCTATACTATAGATAGACGTGTTCATAAAGTTGATTTACGTGGACAAGGTGGTAAAACCTATACACTAGTCTTGAATAATACATCACAACAGGGCGCTATCAAAATTATTAAGCAAGATACGGATACAAAACAACGTTTAGCAGGCGCAAAATTTAGATTCCGCGATACCACCAATAACTATACGGCAACATTTACAGCAAATGGAAATGGTGAAGTACTGATTCCAGGATTATCGTCAGATCGTATTTATGAAATCACCGAGATTCAAGCGCCAACTGGGTATGCGTTGGATAGTAGGGTCCATCGGATTGACTTACGAGGCCAAGGCGCAAAAACGTATACGTTAGTGTTAAACAATAAAGCAAACTATGGTGCTATTAAAATTATTAAACAAGATGTTGAAACAAAAGTACGTTTAGCAGGCGCTGTTTTTGAATGGAAAGATACAACTAACGGCTATACACAAAGAGTGACAACTGGGGGAGATGGTACAGTTACTATCAGTGGACTATCCGTAAACCGAGTGTATGAAATTAGAGAAGTTCAAGCGCCAGCTGGTTATTCACGAAATACTACGCCAACACGTGTCAGTCTGATGCAAAATCATGCGGGGCAAACAATTGCAATTGTTCGAGAAAATCGCAGAATACCAGTTTATAATCCACCGCCACCAACAGTTTGGCCCTATGTGCCACCCATCACTAACTATAATCCACCTGTGTACTATAATCCGCCAAGATATTATTATGGGGGATGTGTCATGGTTATCGTGGTGGTGTGTTGGTAAAAAACAAATAGAGAGAAAGGAGTATCTAATGAGTCAATCCGCTTTACCGAAACTTGGGGTAATTTCAACGGGCGCCCTTTTCGTGACTGATTTAATTGGTGTTATTCTAGTTTCAATTGTCACTGCCTACATTCTATATCGTTATTTTTTGAAAAGAGGACAAATTACATGATTTATTTGTATCAGTTATACAAAGTAATTATGTTCATTTTCTTAACCTATTTATTTACAAGTTTATTTCTCAGTTTTCGAACAAGAAAAAAAACAAGAAGAGAAGTCGAAGTAGCAGAAGAATTTTTCTGCTACTTTCTTGTACCGTGTGTAAACGAGGAGAAAGTCATCGGAGAAACATTAAAAAAACTGGTTGCTTTACCAATTAAGAAAAAAATAATTGCGATTGATGATGGATCAACGGACCAAACCAAAGCAATGATGGACAGTATTGCTGGTCCAATCCAAGTTCTGTCTCGTCAATTTCCTAATGCGCAACAAGGCAAAGGCGCCGCTTTGAACCATGCTTTCCAAATTGTATTAGCAGATGCAGAAAAAAAAGACTACTCACGAAATCAAATATTGGTGGGAGTAGTGGATGCAGATGGTTTTTTTAGTGAGAATATTATCAATGAACTAACTGCTGTTTTCGCAGATACGACAATCTGTGCTGCGCAAACAAGAATCAAAATGAAAGATGTTACAAGTTTTATGTTTATTGCACAAGATGTTGAGTTTTTTACGATTAATAATTTTATTCAAAAGGCACGTCGGGCAACAAAAACCATCGGACTTGGTGGCAATGGTCAGTTTTTTCGGTTATCAATGATTACCGAACACTTAGGTTATCAGCCTTGGGGAAATGCTTTATTGGATGACTATGAGTTAACCATTAAATTAATGCTGAAAGAGTTATCGATTGCTTATATTGACGAGGCCTTTATGGCTCAAGAAGCACTGAGAGATGTGAAACGTTTTATTCGGCAACGAAGCCGTTGGGTTCAAGGGAATTTAGATTGTCTAGCGTATTTACCCAGGGTGATTAAATCAAAGTCATTAACGCTAAGGCAGAAGTGCGGCATCTATTATTTTTTAGCGCAACCCTTTATTAATCTCGTCGCAGGAATCCTCGTTTTTGTTTTAACTGGGCTTCAACTGCAACACTTGTATAGGTTAGGTTTTTCGTTATCTCTAGGTATTAGTTTTGCTTTGGCTGTCAGTATTTCGCTAGTTTTCGGCATTTTTTTTACAATCAACTATTATCACGAGTTGAAAAATTTTCAATTAGAAGTACCGGCAAAAGTGGGGTTAATTAGTTTACCTTTTACTATTTCCTACATGTACTTAATTTTATTCGTTAGTGTGGTAATGGCTTATTATCGGTTTATTAAAGGGAATAGCACGTGGATAAAAACGGAACGCAATTGATTTTTTATTGCACTTTCCAGAGTTGCGTGGTATTATTTTTAATAGTTTAATAGCAACATGGTGATGGTGTTCACCACGAACTATTTATCGGACGAATAAATTAATGACGCCTACCAAACGGGAGAAGTGTACCCTTTGGTAGGCTTTTTCTGTACGCTAGGATTGGCGATAAGAAAATTGTAAAGGAGCATGTAAAGTGAAAAAAGAAACAAAGCAACTACTATCAATCGGCGGTTATATGGCAAAATGGTTGCTCATTACCGCAATTATTGGTTTATTTATGGGGGCGTTATCCGCCTTTTTCTTAAAGAGTCTCACCTATGTAACAGATGTTCGTTTAGCAAATCCTTGGTTACTCTTTATCCTCCCCATTAGCGGTGTTGTTTTTACGTATTTCTATACGCGTTTTGGGAAAAATGCTAGCCGAGGAAATAACTTAGTGATTGAACAAGGCAATGGCGGGGAAGAAGATATTCCTTTGCGCTTAATTCCTTTAACATTGTTTGGCACGATTACTACGCACTTATTTGGTGGTTCTGTTGGTCGTGAAGGGACGGCGGTGCAAATGGGGGGCGCAATCGCAAATGCTGTAGGAAAAGTCTTTAAACTGTCCGCTTTGGAACGACAAGTAATTATTATTAGCGGAATTAGTGCAGGTTTTAGTTCTGTTTTTGGCACACCATTAGCGGGAACGGTTTTCGGATTAGAAGTTTTGGCGATTGGAAAAGTTCGTGCAGAGGCACTTTTCCCAAGTTTTTTTGCAGGCTTATTTGCTAATTTTGTGACTGAAAGTTTTGGTGTAACACATACGCATTATCCGATGGGCAAAATTCCGACTTGGTCGGTTGATCTATTCGTAAAATTATTTTTGGCATCGATTTGTTTTGGTTTGGCAGGTTGGGTTTTTAGTCGTTCCATTGTCTTTTTAAAAAAGACCTACGCAAATTGGTTTGCTAATGTCTACCTTCGTGCGTTTCTTGGGGCGTCCATTGTCGTTCTGTTTGTGCTCGTCTTAAACAACCAACGTTATTTAGGCTTGAGTTTACCTTTATTAGAAGATGCATTTGCAGGCAATGCGCAGCCTTTTGATTTTGTTGGGAAATTATTCTTTACGGTGTTATCCTTGGGTGCCGGATTCCAAGGAGGGGAAGTAACGCCATTGTTTGAAATTGGGGCTACGTTAGGTAGTTCTTTGGCCCCTTTGTTACATCTATCAATTCCTTTTTTAGCAGGGTTAGGATTTATTGGTGTTTTTTCTGGCGCCACGAATACGCCGATTGCTTGTTTCATTATGGGCATTGAACTATTTGGTAGTGAAGCGGCGGTCTATTTTTTCATGGTTTGCTTAATCAGTTTTATGTGTTCTGGAAATAGTGGTATTTATGCTTCACAACAAAGTTTGTATCGCAAAGGAACAGCAGAATATCCTCTCTTTAACGCATTAAAAAATCGACGTAAATAAGATGTTTTTTTATGAAAATATGCTAAACTAGAGAAGATGAGGTGAAGACATGAAAGACTATCAATATCCATTAGATTTAGATTGGACGACAGAAGAAATGGTGATTGTCACTAATATGTGGACAGCAGTTGAGCAAGCCAACGAAACAGGCTTGCCTGTTGACAAATTTTTAACAACCTATCAACAATTTAAAACGGTCGTTAAAAGTATCGGCGAAGAAAAACGCTTAGGTCGTGAATTTGAAAATGCTTCAGGATATTCGTTATATCGTACGCTTCAACAAGCTAAAAAACAGGGAAGCGGTAAATTAAAGCTGGGGGATGATTAGATGACTGAAACGCAAAAATTTGTTCAAACAATTCAAAGTTGGCTTTTTGAAGCAGCCGATGTGATTCGAATGAACTTGGAATCAGAGTTAACCGTTCAACAGAAAAATGGCCGCACCGATTTAGTAACAAATATGGATGAACAAACCCAAGAATTTTTAATGAATAAAATTCAAACAAATTTTCCCGAAGATCAAATTTTAGGGGAAGAAAAAGGCTACAATACTTTAAAAAGCTTTGCTGGTCGCGTGTGGATCATCGATCCGATTGATGGCACAATGAATTTCGTGATGGAAAGAGAAAATTTCTGTATTATGTTAGCTGTTTATGAAGACGGCATTGGTAAATTAGGTTTTATCTATGATGTGATGCGAGAAGAACTTTATTGGGGCGGCAAAGGGCTTGGCGTTTATCGAAATAATCAATTATTAAAAGCGCCTACTATGAAAGCCTTGGCAGATGGATTATGGGGCATGAATGCTTACATGCATGGAAAAAATATTCATCACGCAACGGAAATCGGACAAGCAAGCATGGGCGTGCGTATTAGCGGTTGTGCAGGTTTGGAAATTATTGCCATGTTAAAAGGCAACCATCATGGCTATTTATCTAATCTAAGTCCTTGGGATTATGCAGCAGGCTTAGTACTTTTGGAAGAATTTGGGTTTAAATACTCTGGTATTACAGGAAAACCATTAACTTTTACGGGTCGTGAATACTTTATTGCAGCAACTCCTGAAACCTATGATGAAGTATTTACCCGATATTTAAATGAATCGGAATAATCAAAGAAGAGCGTTGCTGAAAGGTAAGGCTCTTCCTCTTTTAAAAGAGAAAAATTTGTAAAAAAATGTCCTTGTTTTCAGAAAAAGCCGAATAATTTCTAAAACTTTCATTATTTTTGCAGGCGAAAGCCTTTTTTTAATGAAAAAAGTTTGCTATAATAAGCAGTCGGCTTTTATGGACTTAAGTAACATAAGCGTATATAGATAAGGAGCAATTAAATTGAAATACAGAGATGATATTCGTAACGTGGCAATTATCGCCCACGTTGACCATGGTAAAACAACCTTAGTAGATGAACTTTTAAAACAATCTGACACTTTAGATGGACACACACAATTACAAGAACGTGCAATGGATTCCAATGCACTTGAAAGTGAACGTGGAATTACTATCTTAGCAAAAAATACAGCCGTAGATTATAACGGTACACGTATCAACATTCTAGATACACCAGGACACGCGGACTTCGGTGGTGAAGTAGAACGTATCATGAAAATGGTAGACGGTGTTGTTTTAGTTGTCGATGCGTATGAAGGAACAATGCCTCAAACACGTTTCGTATTGAAAAAAGCATTAGAACAAAAAGTAACACCAATCGTGGTTGTTAACAAAATTGACAAACCTTCTGCTCGTCCTGAACACGTAGTAGATGAAGTTTTAGAGTTATTCATCGAATTAGGCGCAGACGACGATCAATTAGATTTCCCAGTTGTTTATGCTTCTGCTTTAAACGGAACTTCAAGTGAATCAGATGATCCAGCAGATCAAGAGCCAACAATGGCCCCAATTTTTGATAAAATTATTGAACATGTGCCAGCTCCAGTTGACAATTCAGACGAACCACTTCAATTCCAAGTCTCATTACTAGACTACAACGATTACGTTGGACGTATTGGGATTGGCCGTGTGTTCCGTGGCACAATGAAAGTCGGCGACCAAGTTGCGTTGATGAAATTAGATGGCAGCGTGAAAAATTTCCGTGTAACGAAAATTTTAGGTTTCTTTGGCTTACAACGTGTGGAAATTGATGAAGCAAAAGCGGGCGATTTAATTGCCGTTTCTGGAATGGAAGACATTTTCGTTGGGGAAACAGTTGTAGATGTTCACAATCAAGAAGCATTACCAATTCTACACATTGATGAGCCAACCTTACAAATGACTTTCTTAGTTAACAATTCTCCATTTGCGGGACGTGAAGGAAAATACATTACCGCTCGTAAAATCGAAGAACGTTTAATGGCTGAATTACAAACAGACGTATCTTTACGTGTGGATCCAATTGGCCCAGATTCTTGGACTGTATCAGGCCGTGGCGAATTGCATTTATCAATTTTAATTGAAAACATGCGTCGTGAAGGCTATGAATTACAAGTTTCTCGTCCAGAAGTTATTGAACGTGAAATTGATGGAGTTAAATGTGAACCATTTGAACGTGTTCAAATTGACACACCTGAAGAATACATGGGTAGCGTGATTGAATCCCTAAGTTTACGTAAAGGCGAAATGCAAGATATGATTAATGCCGGTAACGGACAAATGCGTTTAATCTTCTTGGCACCAGCTCGTGGCTTAATTGGTTATTCAACAGAATTCTTATCAATGACTCGTGGTTATGGTATTATGAACCACACCTTCGATCAATACTTACCAATGATTCAAGGAACGATTGGTGGCCGTCATCAAGGTGCGCTAGTTTCAATCGATACTGGTAAAGCAACGACTTACTCAATCATGAGTATTGAAGAACGTGGTACAGTTTTCGTTGAACCAACGACAGAAGTTTACGAAGGAATGATTGTTGGGGAAAACAACCGCGACAACGATTTAACTGTGAACATCACAAAAGCTAAACAAATGACTAACGTTCGTTCGGCAACGAAAGACCAAACATCAGTCATCAAAAAACCGAAAAAATTAACGTTAGAAGAATCATTAGAATTCTTGAATGAAGATGAATACTGTGAAGTAACACCAGAAAGCATCCGTTTAAGAAAACAAATTCTTAACAAAAACGAACGCGAAAAAGCAAGCAAGAAAAAGAAAAAAGCTGAATAATTTTTCGACAAATAAACATTTAAACCAACTATGCTCGTTTTACTACGAAAATAGTTGGTTTTTTTATGAAAAAAACGGATTAATGCGTATTTTTAAGATAAGGATATTTTTTATGTGTGGATAACTACTCGTTATCCACAACAAGCAAATGTCGCTATTTTTGAAAGCTTTTGATAGCAAGCTTTCACAATTTTTCATTCTTTTTGATGTTTCACGTTAACTGGTGTTTCACGATTGTGTCTTGTTTTAACACACCTTGTTCCTGTTAGATTAGCGTGTTAAAATGACTTGTAGAACAAAGATTGGAGCGCAATAAATGAGTGCATTACAAGAATTATTAAAAGATACATTTGGCTATGATGATTTTCGGCCAGGACAAGAAACGATTATTCGTCATGTATTGCGACAAGAAAATGTCTTAGGCATTATGCCAACAGGTGGAGGCAAATCGATTTGTTATCAGTTGCCAGCCTTACTTCTGGATAATTTAACATTGGTGATTTCACCATTAATTTCTTTAATGAAAGATCAAGTAGATGCCCTGAATTTAATGGGGATTCCAGCTACATATATCAATAGTACCATTTCCTATCAAGAAATGAATCATCGTATTCAATTAGCAGTTAACAAAGAAGTCAAGCTATTGTATGTTGCGCCAGAGCGATTAGAATCTTATGATTTTCAACAGATGCTGACACATGTACCGATTGATTTATTGGCAGTAGATGAGGCACACTGTATTTCACAATGGGGGCATGATTTTCGTCCAAGCTATTTGCGTTTAGCAGAGATTATCGATCAATTTCAACAACAACCAACCGTGATTGCACTAACAGCTACAGCAACGCCACAAGTAGCGGAGGATATTGTCAAGCAATTAAGAATTCCATCAGAAAATGAAATCAAAACAGGATTCGCTCGAGAAAATCTATCTTTTCAAGTCGTGAAAGATCAAAACAGAGACGTTTTTCTTTTGGAATATTTAAAGATGAATACTGGGCAATCAGGTATTATTTATGCAAGCACGCGGAAGGAAGTTGAACGAATTTATCATTTATTAGAGAATAAAAAAATTGCGGCTGGGATGTATCATGGGGGCATGAGTGAACAGTTACGTAGTGAAAATCAAGAAGCATTCTTGTATGATCAAGTGCAAGTGATGGTAGCAACAAATGCCTTTGGTATGGGGATTAATAAGAGTAATGTTCGTTTTGTCATTCACGCACAAGTACCAGGGAATATTGAATCTTATTATCAAGAAGCCGGCCGAGCTGGTCGTGACGGTCTGCCTAGTGATGCTGTGTTAATGTTTGCTCCACAAGACTTGCAAATTCAACAATACTTTATTGAACAATCTGAAATGACCATTGATTATAAGCAGAAAGAGTACTTGAAATTACGGGAAATGTCACAATATGCGAATGCACAAATGTGTTTACAAAAATATATTTTACGCTATTTTGGTGAAGAAGGGACGGACTGCGGTCGCTGCTCAAATTGTCTGGATAATCGAGAATTAGTCGATATTACGGTCGATGCCCAAAAAGTCTTGTCTTGTGTAAAACGTATGGGAGAACGTTTCGGTAAGGGCTTAGTTGGTAAAGTCTTGACTGGCTCAAAAGATCAAAAAATTGATCAATGGCATTTTGATCGTTTGCCAACATACGGACTAATGAAAGGTCGCACGCAAAAAGAAGTCACACAGCTGATTGATTATTTGACAGCAGAACGTTATTTAATTCCTTCTGATGGGCAATTTCCGTTGTTATCAGTCTCGACAGAAGGTGTTCAGGTGCTTTTAGGGGAACGGAAAGTCTTCCGAAAAGAAGACCAAAAAGTTCGAAAAGTAGCAGTGGATGATGCCTTGTTTGAACGATTACGCGAATTACGTATGGACATGGCTCAAGAGGCAGGCGTGCCGCCATATGTAGTCTTTTCCGATAGTACACTTAAAGAAATGTGTGAAAAATTACCGCAAACAACGATTCAATTATTGCAAATAAAAGGGGTCGGCCAAAATAAATTAGATAAATATGGCACCGCCTTTTTAGAAGTAATTAAAGAATATCAAGAGACGAAAAAATGATATAGTTTGTTATTTTATTTAAAATTAAAAGCAGAAAATAAGAAAAAATTCTTTTAATGTATTTGTTGTTGTATTGATAAAATAAGCTTGTTATATAAAGAGATTTCTTACTTAATATATCGCTTGGTTTTAGAAAATTTCTTAAAGGAAATTTTCTGAAATCATCATGTATCTAACTGAGAATTAT
>OKFY01000212.1_pt1 | contig 13113 bp, 9 predicted proteins | sample 1610971 | NCBI WGS metagenome assembly OKFY01 (sample SAMN04436702, study PRJEB24849) | human gut metagenome | biome: human gut; feature: NICU; material: stool | host: Homo sapiens | place: USA: Saint Louis, MO | collected 2010-08-03 | reverse complement strand
TGGAGCACCTCAAAAACACCATCATACACTAAATCAGTAAGTTGGCAGCATCACCTTAAAAATAGACGAATTAATTTCGCAGGCGCTGGCCCACAGCCGGAGAAATAGAGAAATCTTATGAATCATTGGTTTAAGGCAGGCAGCTGTCGCGTTCAGAAACCGCCGACCCGTGGATAATGATAGTAAGATTATTCCTGGTAAATGAGTGTTTGCCGATCCCGAGTTGTTGAACAAGCTGCTAAAAATAGCCTGCGCCATATCAATATATATTAAATGCAGAACGAAAAATAAACAATGGCAATATGTGCCTTGCCAGCCAGTGATAAAAAAGGGCCGCGGTAGCGGCCCTTTGTTCAGGAGTGAAGATTAATGATGCTCAACCTGATGGCTGTGCTCTATATCTTCCGATTTTTTGCTAAAGCGGCGACGAACCACCACAAAGAACACCGGCACGAAGAAGATCGCCAGGATCGTCGCGGTCACCATCCCGCCCATTACGCCTGTACCGACGGCGTTCTGCGCACCGGAGCCGGCGCCGGAGCTGATAACTAGCGGCATTACCCCGAGGATGAACGCCAGAGATGTCATCAGGATTGGACGTAGACGCATACGTACTGCTTCAAGCGTCGCCTCAATCAGCCCTTTGCCCTCTTTCTCCATCAGGTCTTTGGCGAATTCAACGATCAATATTGCGTTCTTCGCCGACAGGCCGATGGTGGTCAGCAGACCCACCTGGAAGTAAACGTCGTTGGTTAGCCCGCGGAAGGTGGCGGCTAACAGCGCACCAACCACACCCAAGGGGACGACCAGCATAACCGAGAACGGAATCGACCAGCTCTCATACAGCGCCGCCAGACACAGGAAGACGACAATCAGCGAGATGGCATACAGGGCAGGGGCCTGGTTGCCGGACAGTCGCTCCTGATAAGACATCCCGGTCCAGTCGTAGCCGATACCGGAAGGCAGTTTACCCGCCAGCTCTTCCATCAGCGCCATCGCCTCACCGGTACTCTTGCCTGGCGCGGCCTGACCGAGGATTTCCAGTGACGGCAGACCGTTGTAGCGTTCCAGACGCGGCGAACCGTATTCCCAACGCGAGGTCGAGAAAGCAGAGAACGGCACCATCTGACCATCGCTGCCGCGAACATACCACTTGCCGATATCTTCCGGCAGCATACGGTATTTCGCTTCGGACATGATGTACACTTTCTTCACGCGGCCGCGGTCGATAAAGTCGTTGACATAGCTTCCGCCCCAGGCTGCGCCCAGCGTGGTGTTAATGTCGCTGATGGAGACGCCCAGCGCCTGAGCTTTCTCCTGATCGATATCGATTTTAAACTGCGGTGTATCTTCCAGACCGTTAGGGCGCACGCCGGTCAGCACGTCAGGATGCTGCGCCACCATGCCAAACAGTTGGTTACGCGCCTGGGTCAGTTTTTCGTGGCCCAGACCGCCCTGGTCAATCAGCTCGAAGTCAAAGCCGGTCGCGGTACCCAGTTCAACGATAGCCGGCAGGTTAAAGGCGAAGACCATCGCATCTTTAATCTGCGAGAAGTAGCCCATTGCTCTCGCGGTGATCGCTTCAACTTTGTTTTCCTCACCCGGACGCTGGCTCCAGTCTTTCAGCGAAACGAACGCGATACCGGTGTTCTGGCCGCGGCCGGCGAAACCGAAGCCGTTAACCGCAAACACGGATTCCACGTTGTCCTTCTCTTTGGTGAGATAGTAATTCGTCATCTCATCCAGCACTTTCTGCGTACGCTCCTGGGTGGCGCCGGCAGGCAGCTGCGCCATACTCAGGAATACACCCTGGTCCTCGTCCGGCAGGAACGAGCTCGGCAGACGGACAAACAGCCATGCCATACCCACCACGATGATCAGATACAGCACCAGATAACGACCGGTGCTGCGCAGAATGTTGCCTACGCTGTCGGTGTAATGGTGCGTGCTCTTATCAAACATGCGGTTAAACCAGCCGAAGAAGCCGGTGGTCGCGCCATGGCTGCCTTTCTGAATGGGTTTCAGCATCGTGGCGCACAGCGCCGGCGTCAGGATTAACGCCACCAGTACCGACAGCGCCATCGCGGAAACGATAGTGATGGAGAACTGGCGATAGATGGCCCCGGTTGAGCCGCCGAAGAACGCCATCGGGATAAATACCGCCGACAGCACCATAGCGATACCAACCAGCGCGCCCTGAATCTGTCCCATCGATTTACGCGTCGCTTCTTTCGGCGGCAGACCCTCTTCCGCCATCACGCGCTCGACGTTCTCTACCACCACGATGGCGTCATCCACCAACAGGCCGATGGCGAGCACCATCCCGAACATCGTCAGGGTGTTTATCGAGAAGCCAAACGCCGCCAGCACCGCGAAGGTGCCTAACAGGACCACCGGTACCGCGATGGTGGGGATCAGGGTGGCGCGGAAGTTCTGCAGGAACAGATACATGACCAGGAACACCAGGATGATCGCTTCCACCAGCGTTTTAACCACTTCGTGAATAGAAATTTTCACGAACGGGGTGGTGTCATACGGGTAAACGATCTTCATCCCCGACGGGAAAAACGGCTCCATCTTCGCCAGTTCAGCGCGAATAGCGTTGGCGGTATCCAGCGCGTTCGCGCCGGTAGCCAGTTTAATACCCAGACCGGATGCCGGCTGGCCGTTAAACTTCGCCACTACGTCATAGCTTTCGCCGCCCAGCTCAATTTTGGCGACATCACGCAGACGAACCTGGGAACCGTCCTGGTTCACCTTCAGCAGGATGTTGCCAAACTCTTCCGTATTGGTCAGACGCGTCTGCGCGATGATCGAGGCGTTAAGCTGCTGGCCTTTCACCGGCGGCGTACCGCCTAACTGGCCCGCGGCCACCTGGGCGTTCTGCGCTTTCAGGGCGCTGATCACATCCACCGGCGTAAGCTGGAAGTTGTTCAGTTTGTTTGGATCCATCCAGATACGCATCGCATACTGGGAACCGAATAGCTGAACGTCGCCGACGCCGCTGGTACGGCTAATCGGATCCTTCATGTTGGCCGCCACGTAGTCCGAAATATCGTCCTGGTTCATGGTGCCGTTGGTGTTAATGACGCCGACAACCATCAGGAAGCTGCTGGACGCTTTCTCAACGCTAATCCCTTGCTGCTGTACTTCTTGCGGCAGCAGAGGCGTCGCCAGCGCCAGCTTGTTCTGAACCTGAACCTGGGCGATATCCGGATCGGTACCGGATTCGAAGGTCAGCGTAATGGTTGCCGTACCGGTGGAGTCGCCATTTGAGGACATGTACATCAGGTGATCGATACCGTTCATATTCTGTTCGATAACCTGAGTTACGGTGTTCTGCACCGTTTCGGCGTCAGCACCGGGGTACATGGCGGTAATGGAAATTGCTGGCGGCGCAATCGTCGGATATTGCGCCACCGGCAATTTGAGGATCGATAATCCCCCAGCCAGCATGATGATAATGGCGATCACCCATGCAAATATGGGGCGATCGATAAAGAAATTAGGCATGTCTTAACGGCTCCTGTTTAAGTTAAGACTTGGTTTGTTCTGATGGCGCGTTGCCTGCGGCTTGCTGTTTATCATCAGAAGCTACTTCCTGCGCTTTTACCTGCACACCTGGTTTGATTTTTTGCAGGCCGGTGACGATAACGCGATCGCCGGATTTCAGACCGTCAGTGACCAGCCATTTATCGCCGATCGCCTGAGAAGCAGTGACCTGGCGGACTTCGACTTTATCGCCTTCCCCCACTACCATGACGCTGGCGTCGCCGCGCGGCGTACGGGTAACACCCTGTTGCGGTACCAGCAGGGCGTCAGGGTTAATCCCTTCTTCCAGACGGGCACGGACGAACATCCCCGGTAGCAGGGTGTGATCCGGGTTCGGGAAAATAGCGCGTAGCGTGATTGAGCCGGTGGTCTGATCGACGGTGACATCCGAGAATTCCAGCGTGCCGGACTGCGGATACTTAAGACCGTCATTAGTCACCAGCTCCACTTTCGCTTTGCCGTTTTCCTGTTTCAGGCGGCCGTCGGCTAGCTCCTGCTTCAGGCGCAGGAAATCATTGCTCGACTGGGTGACGTCAACATAGATCGGATCCAGCTGCTGAACGGTTGCCAGGGCGGTCGTTTGACCATTCTGTACCAGCGCCCCTTCGGTCACGGCGGATTTACCAATCCGGCCGCTGATCGGCGAGGTGACTTTGGTGTAGGCCAGATTGATGCGCGCGGTTTCAACGGCCGCTTTCGCCGCGACCACGGCCGCATTGCTCTGCTGCGCCGTCGCAACGGCGGTATCGTAGTCTTGTTGACTAATATATTTGGTGCCCAACAGTTTCTGATAACGCTTGACCGTCAGTTGATCCATGTTTGCCGCCGCCTGGGCTTTTGCCAGGTCGCCTTTGGCGCTGTCATAGCTGGCCTGATAGGTGGCTGGATCGATCTGATACAGGGAGACGCCGGCCTGGATATCGCTACCTTCCACGAAGTTACGTTTTAAAATAATGCCACTGACCTGAGGACGGACTTCCGCAATGCGATAGGCGCTGGTGCGGCCTGGCAGTTCGGTGGTTATTTGTAGAGGTGCGGATTTGAGCGTCACAATACCGACTTCCGGCATGTGCTGGGCTCCCTGTTGAGCCGGTTTATCGTCACATCCTGTTAGCGCTAAGCTGCCTGAGAGCATCAGAACGACCGCCAGAGGCGTTAACCCTCTGTTTTTGTTCATATGTAAACCTCGAGTGTCCAATTTCAAAATGTTCAGTGGCTCAAACAACCACAAACCCACTACAGTCTTTCTATTATGGTCATGCTATGGTACATACATTCACAAATGTATGTAAACGTAACCTCTGTAAAGTCATTAACCTATGGCACGAAAAACCAAACAACAGGCACGTGAAACCCGGCAACTGATTCTGGATGTTGCTCTGCGTCTGTTTTCGCAGCAAGGCGTATCATCTACCTCGTTGGCAACAATTGCAAAAGCTGCGGGTGTAACGAGGGGGGCTATCTACTGGCATTTCAAGAATAAATCAGATTTATTCAACGAAATTTGGGAGCTGTCAGACGCCAGTATTAGCGATCTCGAAATTGAGTATCGGGCAAAATTCCCCAACGATCCACTCTCAGTTATCAGGGAGATTCTAGTCTATGTTCTTGAAGCGACAGTGACAGAAGAACGTCGACGATTAATGATGGAGATTATCTATCATAAGTGTGAGTTCGTCGGTGAAATGACCGTGGTGCAGCAGGCCCAGCGGCAGCTCTCCCTGGCGAGTTATGAGCGTATCGAGCAGACCTTGAAAGAGTGCATCGCGGCGAAGCTGCTGCCCGCCAATTTACTCACCCGGCGGGCGGCCGTGTTAATGCGCAGCTACCTTTCCGGGCTGATGGAAAACTGGCTGTTTGCCCCCGATTCGTTCGACCTGCATGCGGAAGCGCGGGACTACGTCGCTATTCTGCTGGAGATGTATCAATTCTGCCCGACGCTACGCGGCCCGGAGAGCTTGTCAGCTTAAAGGTAGCGCGCGGATGGGCGTGAATTTTTAGCGCCGTCCGCCGCTATTCGCCAGCGCTGAGAAGTGCTATTCTGCGCGCTTGCGACGACCCCCGGTATTCTCCGGCATTTGCATTCATTCATATTAACTATGCTGCACACGATCTCCAGGCAACGCGCCACGTTCATCTTTATTATCACGCTGCTCTGTTTTATTGGCCTTTTCAGCCCAGTCCAGGGCCGCGCCGCGGATCTCCCCGATCGGGCAGAGGTGCAGAGCCAGCTCAATACGTTAAACAAGCAAAAAGAACTGACTCCGCAGGACAAACTGGTCCAGCAGGATCTGACTCAGACGCTGGAAACGCTGGATAAAATCGAGCGTATCAAAAGCGAGACGGCACAGCTGCGACAGCAGGTCGAGCAGGCGCCGGCGAAGCTGCGCCAGGCGGTGGAGAGCCTCAATAACCTGAGCGATGTCCCGAACGACGACGCGACGCGCAAAACGCTAAGTACGCTCTCCCTGCGTCAGCTGGAGTCGCGCGTCACCCAGACGCTGGACGATCTGCAGAATGCGCAAAACGATCTGGCGACCTATAACAGCCAACTGGTTTCCCTGCAAACGCAGCCGGAACGCGTGCAAAATGCGATGTTCAACGCCTCCCAGCAGCTGCAGCAGATCCGCAATCGTCTGAATGGCACCTCGGTGGGCGACGAGACCCTACGCCCGACCCAGCAGGTGCTGTTGCAGGCTCAACAGGCATTGCTCAACGCGCAGATCGAGCAACAGCGCAAGAGCCTCGAAGGCAACACTATCCTGCAGGATACCCTACAGAAGCAGCGTGACTACGTCACCGCCTGGAGCAACCGGCTGGAGCATCAGCTACAGCTGCTGCAGGAGGCCGTGAACAGCAAACGGCTGACCCTGACCGAGAAAACCGCCCAGGAGGCGGTTACCCCCGACGAAACGGCGCGTATTCAGGCCAACCCGCTGGTCAAGCAGGAGCTGGATATTAACCATCAGCTCAGCGAGAAGCTGATCCAGGCAACAGAGAACGGTAACCAGCTGGTGCAGCGCAATATCCAGGTCAAGAACTGGCTCGACCGCGCGCTGCAGTCTGAACGGGATATTAAAGAGCAAATTTCAGTTCTGCGGGGGAGCCTGCTGCTGTCGCGTATTCTTTACCAACAGCAACAGACATTACCGTCGGCGGATGAGCTGCAGGATATGACCAACCGCATCGCCGACCTGCGGCTTGAACAGTTTGAGGTGAACCAGCAGCGCGACGCGCTGTTCCAGAGCGATGCCTTTGTCGCCAAACTGGAGGAGGGGCACAGCAGCGAAGTGAACGATGAAGTCCACGCCGCGCTACTGGAAGTGATCGACATGCGTCGCGAACTGCTTGATCAGTTCAACAAACAGTTGGGTAACCAGCTGATGATGGCCATCAACCTGCAGATCAACCAGCAGCAGCTGATGAGCGTCTCGAGCAGTCTGAAGGAAATTCTGACCCAGCAAATTTTCTGGGTGAACAGCAATAAACCGATGGACTGGGAGTGGATTAAGGCCTTCCCGGAGGCGCTGAAAGGTCAGTTTAAGGCGATGAAAATCACCGTGAACTGGGAAAAAGCGTGGCCTGCGGTGTTTGTCGCTTTCCTGGCCGGTTTACCGCTGCTGTTGATTGCCGGCCTCATCCGCTGGCGTCTGCAGTGGCTCAAGGATTATCAGGCAAAGCTTGCTTCCCAGGTGGGACAGCTGCGCAACGATACCCAACTGCATACGCCGAAGGCGATCCTGATCGATCTGATCCGCGCCTTACCGGTGGTGCTGTTGATTCTGGCTATCGGTCTGATCTTACTCACCATGCAGTTAAATATTAGCGGACTGCTGTGGGCGTACAGTAAAAAGCTGGCTATGTTCTGGCTGGTGTTTGGCCTGTGCTGGAAAGTGCTGGAAAAGAACGGCGTCGCGGTCAACCACTTTAATATGCCGGCGCAGTTGACCAGCCACTGGCGGCGGCAGATTGTTCGCGTCAGCCTGGCGCTGCTGCCGCTGAATTTCTGGTCGGTGATTTCCGAACTGTCGCCGCTGAACCTGATGGACGACGTGCTGGGGCAGTTGGTGATTTTCTTCAACTTACTGCTGATCGCGGTGCTGGTTTGGCCGATGTGCCGGGAAAGCTGGCGCGATAAAGAGTCGCACAGCCTGCGCCTGCTGACGATCACGGTGTTGTCTATCGTTCCGGTGGCCCTGATGGTGCTGACGGCAACCGGCTACTTCTACACGACGCTGCGTCTGGCGGGACGCTGGATCGAGACCGTGTATCTGGTGATGATCTGGAACCTGCTGTACCAGACCGTGCTGCGCGGCCTGAGCGTGGCGGCGCGGCGTATCGCCTGGCGCCGCGCGCTGGCGCGCCGTCAACATCTGGTGAAGGAAGGGGCGGAAGGCGCCGAGCCGCAGGAAGAGCCAACTATCGCTCTCGAGCAGGTCAACCAGCAGACGCTGCGCATCACCATGTTGGTGATGGTCGCGCTGTTCGCAGTGATGTTCTGGGCGATTTGGTCTGATTTGATCACCGTTTTCGCCTACCTCGACAGCATTACCCTCTGGCACTACAACGGTACCGAGGCGGGGGCCAGCGTGGTGCGCAGCGTGACGATGGGCAGTTTATTGTTCGCCATTATGGCGTCAATGGTCGCCTGGGCGCTGATCCGCAACCTGCCGGGTTTGCTGGAGGTGCTGGTGCTGTCGCGGCTCAACATGCGTCAGGGGACCTCCTACGCCATCACCACCATTCTCAACTATGCGATTATCGCTATCGGGGCGATGACGGTATTCGGGGCGCTGGGTGTCTCCTGGGATAAACTGCAATGGCTGGCGGCCGCGCTGTCGGTTGGTTTAGGTTTTGGTCTGCAGGAGATCTTCGGTAACTTTGTCTCCGGCCTAATCATTCTGTTCGAACGTCCGGTGCGCATTGGGGATACGGTCACTATCGGAACCTTCTCGGGGACGGTAAGCAAAATCCGTATTCGCGCCACCACCATCACCGACTTCGATCGCAAAGAGGTGATTATCCCGAACAAGGCGTTCGTTACCGAGCGCTTGATCAACTGGTCGCTCTCCGACACCGTGACCCGGGTGGTGATTCGCCTCGGCGTCGCCTATGGCTCAGACCTGGATAAGGTGAAAGAGGTGCTGCTGAAGGCCGCGCACGATCATCCGAAAGTGATGCAGGAGCCGGCGCCAGCGGTTTTCTTCACCACCTTCGGGGCCAGTACCCTGGATCATGAACTGCGTCTGTATGTTCGAGAACTGCGCGATCGCAGCTACACGGTGGATGAGCTCAACCGCGCCATCGACCGCCTGTGCCGGGAGAATGACATCAACATTGCCTTTAACCAGCTGGAAGTTCATCTGCGCAATGAAAAAGGCGATGAAGTCACCGAAGTGAAACGGGACGGGAAAGGCGACGATCTGGCGCCCACCACCGCGTCCTGATCGAAGAGGGGCGGCGCAAAGCCGCCCCTGCTGTATCAGGGCGCCAGCGCGGCGAGTTCTTCATCGCTCAGCCCGGTGAGCTCCTGCACGGTTTGACGTTCGAGGCCGCGCGCCAGCATTCTGGCGGCGATGCTGCGGGTAGCTTCCTGCTCACCCTCTTGCTGTCCCTGTTTACGGCCTTTCTCTTCCAGCCATTCGGCAATGGTCATCATCAGCTCCTTATGCCTGGGCGACTGCGCCGCCAGCGTGCGGATCAGCGCCCCCGGATGTTCCGTAGTTCCCGCCTGCAACATATAGCGCAGCAGCGTATTCAGCTGCGCTTCTGTCAGATAGCCTTGCGTCATCAGCGCAATCAGCGGCACCTGCAGCTCGGCCAGATCGCGATGGCGGATATGCTTTTGCAGCAGCTCCAGCATGGCCATCCGCCGATGACGGGCGATCTGATTATCTGGCATTACGGTGAGGTCCACCAGCGGAAAATCATTGCTATAGAGCGCCTTCGCCAGCGCCGGATCGGCGAATAGCTGTTGCCAGTTGCGGGCCCAGGGCCAGGGGCTCACTTTGCCGTGATAAAACAGAATCGGCACCACCAGCGGCAGCGTGTCGTGGCCGGCGTCCAGATGACGCTGCATGGCGGCCAGCCCATAGCGCAGCAGGCGAAACGCCATCAGCTTGTCCGGGGTACTCTGGTGCTCAATCAGCGCGTACACATAGCCCGCTCCATGACGCGTGCGCAGTGAGTAAAGGATATCGGAATAGCTGGCGCGCAGGTCCTCTTCAACAAAGCTACCGGAGACCAGCTGCAGCGAATCCAGTTCGCAGATCGCCAGAAACGGCGCGGGGAGGTACAACTGCAAAAAATCCTTCGCGACCGCCTGATGCATGAGCATCTGGCGAAACACCGCGTCGTGTGGGGTTTGACTGACTTTTTCCATCAATATTGTCTCCAGTGGCGTCATGCGCAGAGGACCAGACTGCCAGCACACTGCCGGAGACAACATCCTACTTCTCTGGGTTTTGCGACCCGCTTTCCGCGTTTTTTAACTTGTTTGCATAATCCCGCCGGACAATTTCCAGCGCGCTCAGCACGGTTTGCGCCGGGATCTGATGCGATTCCAGCAACATGATTAAATCGACGGCCAGTTTGACCTCATCGGATGCATTTTCCAGCGACATCGGGCTCTCCTGTTAGCGCGTCAGCCGCGCCAGTACGTTTTCAATCTTGTCCAGCGCCTGTCGGCAGCGCGCCAACCGGCCGCTGTAGGCTTCAACTTCTTTCCCCAGCCGCTGCTGCTCGTCAAGGCTGGTCGCCTGCGCCAGCTGACGCTGGCGTTGGTCGCGCATCGCCAGCAGGCGGCGCTCATACTCCTGATGCTGCAGGCGACGGCGCTGCCAGCGGCTCAACGTTGGCGACGCGTGGTCCCAACTGCGCAAGGACCAGGTGGCGGTTTCACGGCGCAGCGCGGCGATTTGTGCCGCCAGACGCTCGGCAATCCAGACCACCTGCGGCAGCTGCTGGCGCTCGACGGCCTGGCGGAGCTGGTTAAAGTTGTGTTGGGCTTCCGCCAGATAGGCCTGCATCAGCGTGCTGCGGGTGTGGAAGAGCTGGCGGTCAAAGCGCGGGCTGAGGGTCGCGTGCTCCGCCAGCGGCGCCACCAGCGCGGCCAGCTCACTCAGCTGGTCGTTCAGCGTTTGTAAAAGTTGAGCAGTTTTCACCAACCCCCTCCATTTTCCGTCAGCCAACTGTGCTACAGTAGCCTCATCTGTTTGATAACGATTCGCATTATGCCACCTGTTATTTTAACCATTATCGGCTGGCTGGCGGTAGCGCTGGGTACGCTGGGCGTCTTCTTACCGTTGCTGCCGACGACGCCGTTTATTCTGCTCGCCGCCTGGTGCTTTGCCCGCTCATCGCCGCGCTTTCACCAGTGGCTGCTGTATCGCTCCTGGTTTGGCGGCTATCTTCGCCACTGGCAACAGTACCGCGCCATGCCTCGCGGCGCTAAACCGCGCGCCATTGCGATGATCGTGGTGACTTTTGCTATTTCGCTATGGCTGGTTAAGCTTACGTGGGTGCGCATCATGCTGTTGGTCATTCTGGCCTGTCTGCTGATCTTTATGTGGCGCATTCCGGTGGTTGACGCAAAGCAACAAAAGCACTGATGCGCAATAATGCCTGTTGCAATTGTTGCCGACAGCCAGTAAATTCTGGCGTTTTCGAGCGCGGGCAAGCCTGGTCAAAGGTTAAACAAATGTTTCTTTGGCCCCTTTTGCACGCCCGTGGGTAATACCGTTTCAATCAGGCATACACTTATGACCGCAACTGCACAGCAGCTTGAATATCTGAAGAACAGCATCCAGAGTATCGAGGATTATCCAAAACCTGGCATTCTTTTCCGCGATGTCACCAGCTTACTGGAAGACCCGAAGGCCTACGCGCTTAGCATTGAACTGCTGACCGAGCGCTACAAAGACGCGGGTATTACCAAAGTGGTAGGGACTGAGGCGCGTGGCTTCCTGTTCGGCGCACCGGTTGCGCTGGCGCTGGGCGTGGGCTTTGTTCCGGTACGCAAGCCGCGTAAGTTGCCGCGTGAAACCATTGCCGAGACCTATGAGCTGGAGTATGGCACCGATCAGCTGGAGATCCACGTTGACGCCATTAAACCGGGCGATAAAGTGCTGGTGGTTGACGATCTGCTGGCGACCGGCGGCACTATCGACGCCACGGTCAAACTGATCCGCCGCCTCGGTGGCGAAGTGCACGATGCCGCTTTCATTATCAATCTCTTCGATCTGGGCGGCGAACAGCGCCTGGAGAAGCTGGGGATCCACTGCTACTGTCTGGTGCCGTTCCCGGGCCACTAAGCAAATCCCTCCACATAGCCTCGCCGATCGGGCGGGGCTGTGATAGCATGACCCCTTCGTGATTTCACCTTCCAGCGTTTCAGAGCCAGCCCATGAGTTATCAGGTCTTAGCCCGTAAATGGCGCCCACAAACCTTTGCTGACGTCGTCGGCCAGGAACATGTGCTGACCGCACTGGCGAACGGCTTGTCGTTAGGGCGCATTCATCACGCTTATCTTTTTTCCGGTACCCGCGGGGTCGGGAAGACCTCCATCGCCCGTCTGCTGGCGAAAGGGTTAAACTGTGAAACCGGCATCACCGCCACCCCCTGCGGCGTGTGCGATAACTGCCGGGAAATTGAACAGGGGCGCTTTGTCGATCTGATTGAGATTGACGCCGCCTCGCGAACCAAAGTCGAAGATACCCGCGATCTGCTGGACAACGTCCAGTACGCGCCGGCCCGCGGCCGCTTTAAGGTCTATCTCATCGACGAAGTCCATATGCTGTCGCGTCACAGCTTCAACGCGTTGTTAAAAACGCTGGAGGAGCCGCCGGCGCACGTCAAATTCCTGCTGGCGACAACGGATCCGCAGAAGCTGCCGGTAACGATCTTATCCCGCTGCCTGCAGTTCCACCTGAAGGCGCTGGACGTTGAACAGATCCGCCATCAGCTGGAGCATATTCTTGGCGAAGAGCAGATTGCCTTTGAGCCCCGCGCGCTGCAGCTGTTGTCGCGGGCGGCCGATGGCAGCCTGCGCGATGCCTTAAGCCTGACCGATCAGGCGATTGCCAGTGGGGAAGGGCAGCTGACGGCCGCATCGGTGAGCACCATGCTCGGTACCCTTGATGACGATCAGGCGCTGTCGCTGATTGAAGCGCTGGTTGCTGCCGACGGCGAGCGGGTCATGGCGGGCGTCAATGACGCCGCCGCACGCGGCGTCGAGTGGGAGGCGCTGCTGGTCGAGATGCAGAGCCTGCTGCACCGCATCGCCATGGTTCAGCTGTCGCCTTCGGCGCTGGGCGCCGACATGGCCGCGGTCGAAGTGCGGATGCGCGAACTGGCGCGAACCGTACCGCCCGGCGACGTTCAGCTCTACTACCAAACGCTGCTGATTGGTCGCAAAGAGCTGCCTTACGCCCCGGACCGGCGGATGGGCGTCGAAATGACGCTGCTGCGTGCCCTGGCGTTTCATCCGCGTAAGCCGCTGCCGGAGCCGGAGGTGCAGCCGGCACAGGCCGCCGCGCCCGCGCCGCGTCAGCCGGTTGCCCC
>OKFY01000191.1_pt1 | contig 15737 bp, 14 predicted proteins | sample 1610971 | NCBI WGS metagenome assembly OKFY01 (sample SAMN04436702, study PRJEB24849) | human gut metagenome | biome: human gut; feature: NICU; material: stool | host: Homo sapiens | place: USA: Saint Louis, MO | collected 2010-08-03 | reverse complement strand
GTAATCGCCATCTTCATCGCTCTCCCTGCGGTGGATATTTTCCCGGACGCGCTGATAGCGCCCCAGATAAATCGTGACTCTGTCGTCAGCCTGTTTCTGCGCATCCAGAGGACGCAGCACAGCGGTACGGCCGAGCTGGACGGCATGCTCCTGCTGGCAGCAAAGTTGCGCATCCGGCAGTAAATGGCGGGCGACGCAAAGCTGCAGCCGCACGTCAAGATGAGATCCGAGCCAGACGTGCAGAAGCGCCATCAGGTCGCTGAACAGTTCGCCGCCGGGCAGCCAGCCGCGAACCTCATCAGGCTTTTCCGTGGCCAGCTGCAGCAACACCTGACCGTTCACATCCGTGGCGTGGGTTCCCATCACTGGCCTATGTTGCAGGCTAACCGGCTGACGGACGCTCATCGTTAACGGCTGCGACAAGGGGATCCGGCAGGGATCGTGGTGGTACACCGTCGCCCGGGTCCCCGGGGCCAGGAGCGCCACCAGCGCCTCCATGCCTTCCCCGGATCTCCCCGGCAGCATCATCACCGGCAGCAGCGCCAGAAATCGCGACAGCGGCGCTGCGGCAACGGCGGCACATCCCGGTATGCCCAGCCCCGCCAGGCCCAGCAGATACTGCGAGATGTTGTCCGTGCCGCCCGCCCGAAAGGTTGCCGGGTAGGAATATTTGCGCCAGATACGGTAATACTGGGCGATCAGCCGATGGTTAAAGATATCGAGGAAATCCTCGGTGGCCTCGACGCCTTCCCGCCGTTGCGCAATGTCATCGCTATAGTGGGTCGGCAGCGGGGATTCCACGCCGTAGAGTCCCATAAAAGTCACGCGAACCGCCGGCGGACGGGGCGGTTCAGGATCGTCCATTCCACGGATTTCGCCAGCCGGAAAGCCCATCCCCGGATGCGGGCGAAAGCGTATGGGTTCATCACCTACTAGCCAGCCGCTGCCGATGATCGGCGCCTTCGGATGGTTCTTCTCCAGCAACTGGCAGAAGCGGTAAAAATTCATGTACGGCAACTGAGGCCGGAGCTGCGCCATCAGCCGGGCAGGCGCAGACTGTGATTCTCTTTCCACCGGATACATTTCCCTTCAGGTTGAACAATGAGCGTCAGCTGGTTGAACTGATTCATATCGGCATACAGTGCGAAAAAGCGGTTGAGCATGTCGCCAAACAGGTGGACATCGCCCGCACCGGTAAATCCGCTACCGTCGAGCGTCACTTCGATATCCAGCCCGCGCAGCAGGAAGCCCTGCTCGAAACGCTGAATTCGGCGATGGCTGACCGCCAGAATGGCGTCCAGACGGCGATTATTGAGCTCATCCTCCCGCCAGTTGTAGAGCGACAGCGTGCCGCGCAGCACCTCGGCGCTGCTCATCATGTTGAGAAAACGGGTGCCCAGATGGCTCATGACCCGCCAGTGGTAGCGGTCTTCCGCCGGGGGATAGGCCGGCAGCGTGGGCTTACAGAGATTGCAGACGGTAAGCGGCGTGGCTGATATCGACTCACAGCGATCCAGCAGCGTGCTCTGTAGCGCCCGGCGCGGCAGCTGGCCGTTAGTGCCGGTGATGCGCAAGGAGACCGTTTCCCGCGCCAGCTCCCGGTCAGCCTCCCATTGCTGTCCGCCGAGGATAAGCCAGGTATCGTGCATGCCGGTTACGCCCCGTTTTACGCGGGTGTGGTAGTAGCGCTCCGGCGCATGGCGACGCATCATTCCCCCCTGGTGACGAAAGCGGGTGAAAGGCACATAGCGCGCCTCCCCGGTGCGCCCGGAGCCGGTCACGCTGTCAACAGAATAGATTTCGGTATGCCCGTCCTGCAGGCGCTTCGGACGCAGGAGGTATTCGCTCTCCAGCCCGCTGATGGTCAACGGATCGGCCTCAAGGGTAAACAGGTTAATCACCGGCACACAGTGCAGGCGCAGGCTGCTTGCGCTGACGGGTAAATCACTTTGCCAGACCTCGCTGAACACCACCTCAAGCGTGAAATGCGATATCCCCGCCGGCAGGGTGATGTTTTCCAGGCCATTTAGCTGCACGAACATAAATTTTTCGCGAAAGGTGAAATACTCGAGCAGCAGCTGATAGCCGCTGAAAGCACTCTCCCCCTTCGGCCATAAACGATCCTCCTCGCTGAATCCCCCCGGGGAAAAATAGCCATCGAGGCTTACCCGCTCTGTCTGACCCGGCAGACGCAGGTACAGCGCGGCCTGGCGTCGGGTCAGCCACAGATGGAGGGCGCTGCCGGTAACAGCGTCTTCCCCCAGGTACAGCGCCAGGTGGCGGAGATCGGTCTGCGACCAGTTAGCCAGCTCGCTACAGGCGAATCGTAGTCGCAGGGCCGAACGTCCGTCCGGCTCCGCCGTCATCACCGCCTCCTCTATCGCCAGCGGGTTAAGCGTCAGATCGCGGGTGGTTCGGTACCGGCACACGGTATTTTTCGGCCCCAGTGGGCGGGAGCTAATCTCAAACCCGGCGGGCACCGTTTCCGCCATCTTCATCGCCGGCAGCGTTGGGGTCAGCACCACGATCGATAGCGATGGAATAGTGCGCAAATAGTGCGGCCACAGCATGCTGACCAGCCCCTCGGTCAGCTCCGGCAGATCATCATCAATTTTTTCGCGCAAGCGACCTACGGAAAAGGCAAAGCCTTCAAACAGGCGCTCAACGTAAGGGTCCGGCGTACCGGCTTTATCGAGATCCAGCATCGCCGCCCGATCGGGGTGAGCCTGCGCGAACGCTTTTGCCGCCTCGCGCAGGTAGCGCATTTCAGCATCAAAATATCGCAGGGTTAAATCGTCCATTATGAATATTCCCTTATTCGTCTACAGGGAGACACGCAGCATGGCTGCGCGGTCAGATTAGTTGGCCGTCGGGCGGCCATGAGCGAAGGAGGCCTGGCTTTGCAGGTTAACGCCAATCAGTGAGGGAGAAGGTTCAATATCCCTCTTCGCCGGGTATATCGTCGGTCAGCGGAACACGTTCCGCAGACGCGCGCACGCTGAATATCGTCTCCGGTAGCGTAAAGTTTCGCAGCACCAGCAGCGCCAGCGGTCCTTCCCCCGCCTCGGTACGCAGCGTGTAGTTCAGCAACAGACCATCCGGCGCTTTCCAGCTCAGGCTCCAGCTGCTGCTCGTTCCGGGATAAGCGCTGACCACCGCCTTATCCAGCAGACGGATCCACCCCCAGGCGCCCGGGAAATCGCCATACTGGCGGGTGCCCGTCCGGGTACTGACCCAGCTCAGACTGGCGCCCGGCGCTTCGGTGTCAGCGGGCCAGCTGAACCGCCGCCAGACCGGCATCTGGTTCATATAGACAAGTTTCTGACTGTCGATGACCAGCTCCGTCTGCATCACGCCGTCCGCGGTGCCGGGACGTAGCGCAAAATGCAATCCCGCTTCGCCGTTGGCGAACGCGACGTCGGAGAGATGGCTCAGGGTATTCATCGCCTGCAGAAAGGCCGGGTTAAACGTCAGCCCCTGAGCATTGATACTGTCCGCCATCCAGCGGCTCCCCTCTTTATGCAGCACGCCGTTCAGCCGGGTCTGCAGAAAGCGGGCGATGCGCCCGGTCTCGCTGTCGAGGTATTTTGCCAGCAGCGGCAGAGAGACTTCACTGCTGGTATTTTTAAAGGGGTAGCGACCGCCAAAAGCGCTATTCCAGTCCTCCACCACCGCGCTGCGCCACTGGGCGTTGAGACTTTCCGCCGCCGGGGTCAGCACCTGCTGCCAGGCCTGTTCCATCGGGCGAACAAACAGCGTTTGCCCAAATCCACTCCACTGCTGGCCCAGCCCCGCCGCCACCAGGCTGCCGTAGTCGCGCGTTTCGGTTAAATCCACGGCCTTGCCCTGGAATACCGTCTGCGCAAGCAACCGGGTCATCGCCTGCGGATCGGTGGCGTTGGTGACCTGCTGCAGGCGCAGACGCACCTGGGTGACGCGGGTCAGGAAGGTCTGCAGGCTAAGACGGCTGGTGGGTGTCCCGCCGTCGCGATTGTCCAGCAGCGCCAGTACGGGCCCGAAGGTGGCATCCAGAGGACCGCGCGCGCCGGACCGTTGATCGATGGCGGGCGAGTTATCACGGTTGAACAGCTGCCTGGCCGATTTGACCAGCGAATCGGCGATGGCTTCCCCGGTCTGGCCGGTTCGCCCCTGCACGCTCAGGGTGTTCATCAGCGCCACCAGCGGCGACAGGCGCACATCGGCCATCAGGGTCAGCTGGTCGATAGCATCGGAGAGGGTCGCCGCGCGCTGCCAGCGCAGACTGTTGAGGAAATCCAGCCAGGCGCCGCTGAAATCAGCGAAATAACGCTCCGCCAGCCTGGCTCGCAGAGCTTCCGGCGACGTCGACTGCGCGGCAGTCTGCTTCGTATCGCTCAGCACCCAGTCCATTTCATCGCGGCGTTCCGCGACCACTTTCTCAATGGCCGGCTGCACGGCCTGCTCCCAGGCCTGACGGGTAAACATTCCCGGCACCACCTCATCAGTGCTGAACAGACGCGAAGCATCGGTGTCGGCAGTCATATCCGCCAGGCGCATATCGGCATACTGATTCGCCACCTGCGCGAGCATCTTCTGGTAAAGCGTGGACTCACTGTTGCGCTGGCCCAGTTGGCGAATTAACCGTGTGCGCACCTGGCTGACCAGACCGTCATCGACAGGCAGACGCCAATGCGGATGCGACACCAGACTGGCGGCATAAAATGCCAGCAGCGAAGGGCCGCTGCCCTGCCAGACGGCGTCGGCGATGCCTGAGCGCTGCGGCCAGTCCTGCATTAGCGTAGTGGCGAACCACGCGGCGTCCATTTTTTCCGGGCGGGTCAACATCAGATATTGTTTCAGTTGTCCGTAAGCGGTCTTCGTCATCTTCTCACGCAGTGGGCTGTCCGGCGGCAGCTGCACGAAGGCGGTGAGCTGCTCTTCCAGATGATGCGCCGCCGCATCGCGCAGCAGCGGTTGCGCCATCTCCCCGTAGCGCGGGAACAGCGCCGCCAGCAGGTCATCGTTCTGACTGAGGCCAGCGCGGAGGTACCACGGCGCTCCGTGCTGCGAGCGGTATTCCAGTTGAGAAAGCGTTTTCTGTAACGCGGAGAGCGCATGCAGGCGTACGGCCAGCGGCTGTTTTCCCGCCGAGGCCTGCTGCACCTGCTGCTGTGCGATCGCCACCAGGTGGCGGTTGGCGATAAAAGAGACTGTCATTGAGGCGGCCCAGAGTAACATCAGGGCGGCGGCGGCCACGCTCATCCCACGCATCCAGTTGACTCCCTGTTTGCGCGGACGTAGACCGGCTGGCAACCACAGCACTGAGTCTGGTATCGTTTCCCAGCGGTTATCCCGTCCCCAGTGATGACGGACACTGCGACCAGCCTCTACTGACGCCTCACTAAATACCACCCCGGCCAGCGGCTGCGGGCGGTAAGGATTAAGCAATACCGATAACGGCTCCGTCACCGTTTCCGGTTTACGGGTCAACTGATCGGCCAGCGCGAGTAAAAAATTGTGCTGTGGTTGCCCGCATATCTGCTGGATGCCCTGCTCTATCAGTAACGACGCCAGGGCAGTGAACTGTTCGGCAACTATTTGCGGCGTACAACCTGCAGGTAACAGGCAGCCTACAGGCTGAGTGATACGTCCATTTTTTTCGTTGCCCCCCTCATACAGCGACCAGACGTATAGGGGTAGTTTCCAGCCAAGAGCTTCGTAGCGTAGCTTTAGAGAGTGAGACACACTGTCCATTTCATCTGGCGTGAGCCTGGGCTTCGTTCTGTTCATCGTTGTCAAAACGCCGTCAAAGCCCGATGTTACCCACACCATACCATCAGCCGGGCGATAACGCAGTTTACGCAGCGCTGTGAACCAGGCGTTATCTACCGCTGCCCCAGGGTCTCCACCCCACAGCAATAATGTACCCTGATCTTCCTGCCAGAGTTCCTGCGTGAGCTTTGGGGTCAGTTGTTCTACGTCTCTGACTGAGCCAATTATCAGCAGAATACGGACTTTGCGGGACCAGGCGCGTCCATACTGATAGCGTAGAGTCTGGCGAATTTCCCCCACCGTAATATGATGGGGAGGTGTCAGCGCCACGCGCCCTTCTTCGCCGGGTAAGACGCTGTCCTGCTGCGACTGCCGGCGATATAAACTCTCCTTCACACGGCGGGACATTGCAGGAAGGTAAAAAACAAATACCAACGCCAGACAGACCAGGACAAACGCCAGTACCTGCTCGCCCCGCGTATTGATATTCAGCATGCCGCCATAGCGGGTGATCCCCCACCATATTGCAGCCATCCCGGCCAACGTAAGCCCGGCCAGGCCAAACCGGCCCAGGCCATTACCCGGTATATTCATCTTCACTCCCTGGGGTGATGGTACTGATAAAATGTTCCTGTTCGCTGGAAAATAACGCCAGCAGGGGCTGTTTACGGAGGCTGACCAGATCGGCTGCCAGCGCGGTCAGGAGCCAGGGCGCTGCGGGTCCCGGAATACCGCACCATTTTTCCAGCAGCGCGATATCTTCAGCTTTCCATGGGGTATGCATTTTGCCGCCCTGCGTGATAAGCGCGGCGCTTCTTTCCGTCCATTTTTTTGCGTCCCCGATAACGGAGGGCGTATGGCAGGCGACAGTCTGGGTTTCCAGAAACAGGGTGATATCGTCTTCAAAGTTCGTCATATCTAAGGGCATAGGACGTAACAGCCGTGATGAGTGCGGCAGATGGTATTTTTGCGCCACATCATCGCTGGTCAGCAGCAGCACGGCCAGCCCGTCGGAGTATGCTGTACCACCGTTGAGCTGGATGACCAGGAGTAAATTGACCGTCAGTACAGGCTGCTTCAGGCGCTCCTCCACTTCCGACAGTGAGAATGAGCCGGTAACGGTAATATCATCAGGCACGGCGCGGCCAGGAATGTGTTCTTTCCAGAGATTACTGAAACTGCTGGTCAGCTCAGGCGAGGGATTATCCGTGATCAGGGTGACATACAGCGGTAGCTCTTCCGGCAGGCACTGCACGCGCTCTTCTATACTGGTCAGCAGCGCATGCATCGCACTCAGCTGCACGGGCTCTTCTGCCGGAAGGTAATTAATCCGGCGGGTAAGTCCGTATTGCTGAGGCCGCTCACTCCCCCAATGCGCCGCAGAAATATGATCCGGCAACAGCACTGCACTGCCCAGAACGGCCAGCCAGCGCCCTGCCCAGTCTTCCCACCTCTGCTGTCCGTATTCCGCCTCTTTCAGCAAGAACTGATGCGCTTTCAGATCCCTGTCCCACAGATAGCAACGCAGGCAAAAAATCAGCAACCAGCACCCTGCAGGCATCAGGGATACCCACCAGATATTTATCACTGAGAGAATTTTTACGGTGCCGGAAGCATGGAGGGTAAAGAGCAGGACACCGATAATCGCCATCAGTACACCGGCAAACAGCCATCGGGTCAGTGAAGGAGCCGATGGCTGCTCCATGGTCAATGCTTTTGTTCGTACCCAGCCCATTTTTTATCCTATCGCGCATTCCGGCGCGCCGGAAATCACCTGGCAACCGCACTGACATTTGCAGCCATCGACCACGATGGCTTTACCATCGGAAGACCATTCCGGCGCTCCCTCAATAATGGCATTAGTGCCATGTCCCGGAATCGGGCAGCTGACTTTATCCCCCACCAGCGCTACGGGCTTTCCATTTACAATCATGGTGGAGGATGCGGAAATAACAGCACCGCCGTGCGTGGTTTTATCGCCGAGTAATACAAAACCTTTGGACATTGAATTTCCTTTTATATATCAGCGATACAGTAATTATTAATTAGAATACTCAATCGCATCTATTTCAACCTAAAGAGTGAGGCAATAACATTTAATAACAGATAAAAACCGGCGACTCCTGCCAAAGGAAGAATAATAAACATAAAATAATATCTGGAATATCTGCACACCTCTCTTTACTTAATACATACTTCTTCCCCCAGGTGATATCCCCTACATTAATAATTTTTCACTTCGAACGCCAATTGCCAGACGACCTTATGCTCGCGAAAGTCGCCTTAATTTCTATTGCATGCTCTATACAATAAAAAATACACTAACAACAAAATAATCAGAATTATAAGCAAATAAAACAGACATTTTCTGATTAGGTGGCAACAGTGGGTATACCTCGCTAATATGACGACTATTGCTCCCTATCATTTTGCGTTCGCCATAACCTATGGGAAATCCAAAGCGTTCGCGCATCCATCGCTGCGTCATTACTGGTTCAAGACTAAAAGGCAGCGAATTAGGAAATAACCAAGCCGTTTTATTTTCATCTTCTAACCGCAAAGTCACTTCCTCAAGATTTTTTCTGGTTATTTATAAAAGATGAAAATATTTCTTCTCGCCTCATATCCAGCCTGAAAATATCATCACTAACAGTAATCGTTGGTTTTGTTTTGTAGGGAATTAAACCTTGTTCATAAATATCCTGATAAGGTTTACCTAATTGCTTCACAAGTGTTCGATATCAATATTCATTTGCCACCAAGTCGCTTTTTCTCCAGCGCAATATGAATCTCCTTTGCTCACTCCAGTGGATAAAAAGTCACGATTTCTGAAAATAAATCCTTGTTATAGGTAAATCCGACAGAACTATTTTGATGAGGCATAGGTAAGGTATATATATCTCCCCCCCTATAAGCAGTCATAACAATTTTTGCTTCAACGTAAACCATCGGAAATCCTAGATAAGCCCGCACCCACTGGTGAATCATAACTCGTTCCAGACCAAACGGCATAGGATTAGGAAACAGCCAGTCAGTTTTGGCTTCATCTTCAAACCTTAACATTTCTTCTTTCAGATTTTTAATGAGCACCACATTTTCCGTTGACAATCATCGTTGATGACGATGAATTAATTTCACTACTGTACATGATTTTACCATCCATTAGAAAAAAACCTTATATGTTGAACGCCACCGATTCTTTAAAATAAGATATAGCATCACACATTATTTATTAACGACACAACGAAATACATACTGCGGACCAACACCATATTTTTCATAGTCACCATCAACTTCTTCTGGGAGTGGTGAAGCAGATTGTCTAAACATAGTCAATGCGTACTGTCTGTCGCCGCCAACATTCCCACGCAACACTTTCTTGGTCCCTTGCTCTGGTCCCTGAGGATTCTTTACCGGAGAGTGGGAGTAATAATCTTCTGCATACCAGTCATTGGTCCATTCTGAACCACTCAGTCCCATATCATACAGGCCTAAGGGATTTGATGGGTATTTACCTACTGGATAAATGGGAAGCCCCATCCCATCAGTGTATTTATTCAGTTCATCCTGGCTGGGGACATTTTTTCCTGGTGAAAACTCACCATTGTTAGTAGCAAACGGAAGATACTGACCTCTGGATCTTGCTGCAAACTCCCATTGTGCCTCTGTCGGCAAATCAATTTTTTTACCGGATTTTTTACCTAACCACTGACAATAATCTTTTGCCTGTTGCCAGATAACACCTGCAGGATAATCCCCCTTTAGCAGAGAAGGATGACGTTTTGCCAGTATATCCACAGGTGGATTTTTTTTATCTGTTACTTTCAAATAAACATTAAAATCATCGTTGGTGACTTTATATTTTGATATCGAAAAATCACTTAAAATAACCTTATGTAAAGTTTTATCATCCTGTTGTATGCTGAAAAGTAATTTTTCACCAACTAATGGACCAAAATCACCCATTAAAAACTCACCACCCTGAACAGGGACCATATTAGAGACCGATTTATCCACAAGTGCTTTAGCTGCTTTTTCACTCCCGGTGGTATTTCCCTGATCGCACCCGAGCAGTAAACTGGCGGCAACAGAAGCAACTACGATTAATTTTCTCATCTTATCACCTCAGCCATTGCATCAGGCAGTCATTATCCCCGTCGGGTGCTGGTCATCAATCATGGCAAGATATTCTGACATCAGGAAATCCGGCGTAGATTAAATATCCTATCCGGTTCAGCCGAATATTCGTTGAGCATTCTGATTCGGTTAAAATAAGAGATAGCATCACACATTATTTATTAACGACACAACGAAAGACATACTGCGGGCCAACACCATATTTTTCATAGTCATCGTCTTTATCGATCTTCGGAACTGGCAATTTTGATTGCCTGAACATGGTTAAAGCGTACTGTCTGTCGCCGCCAATATATCCACGCAGGACTTTTTTAGTACCCTGCGCAGGTCCCTGGGGATCGTTTACCGGAGAATGAGAGTAATAATCTGACGCATACCAGTCATTGGTCCATTCTGAGCCACTAAGTCCCATGTCATACAGACCCAGGGGATTTGGGGGATATTTGCCTACTGGGTAAAATGGGAAACCAAAACCATCTGTATATTTATCTAATTCATCTTTACCCGGAACATTTTTTCCAGGTAAATACTCACCATTATTTGTTGGAAACTGAAAATATTGACCTCTGGATCTTGCTGCATATTCCCATTGCGCCTCTGTTGGTAAATCAATCTTGTTACCAGACTCCTTACCTAACCACTGACAATAGCCTTTTGCCTGTTGCCAGGTAACACCAACAGAATAATCTCCTTTTTGCAAGGATGGATAATTTTTTAAAAAAAATATGGATGGGTGCTTTTTTTACCCCTGTTATTTGCAGATATTTATTATAATCATCGTTGGTAACTTTAAACTTTGATATCGAAAAATCACTTAATACAACCTTATGTAATACCTTATCATCCTGGTTTATGCTGAAAGGTAGTTTTTGACCGACTAATGGTCCAAAATCCCCCATTAAAAACTCGCCGCCCTGAACGGGAACCATGTTAGAGAGTGACTTAGCAACAAGCGCTTCAGACAGGGTTTCACGCTTGTCAGTACTCTTCTGGTCACACCCGAGCAGTAAACTGGCAGCAACAGAAGCAACTACGATTAATTTTCTCATCTTATCACCTAAGCCTTTGCATCAGGCAGTCATTGTCCCCGTCGGGTGCTGGTCGTCGATCATGGCAAGATATTCTGACATCAGGCTATCCGGGACAGGTTTAAACAGGCTGTCCAGCGGAATATTATATTCATTGAGCGTTCCGACTATAATATAGTATTACAGTCAAACGATATTATTTATTAATAACGCAACGAAATACAAAAAGAGGACTAACTCCAAACTTTTGATAATCATCACGCCCAGCAAATTTTGGCACAGGTTGTGACGATTGCCTGAATATAGTCAAGGCATACTGACGATCTCCGCCAACATACCCCCTTAAAACTTTTTCATTACCCTTAACTGGACCTTGAGGATCATAAACAGGGGAGTGGGAATAATAATCAGTTGAATACCAATCATTACTCCATTCGGCTCCACTTAGCCCCATATCGTATAAACCTAGCGGATTCGGAGGATATTTCCCAATTGGATAAATAGGAAAACCATAACCATCTGTGTATTCATCTAATTTCTTTTGTTCAGGTATATTAGAACCAAGCTCGAAATTTCCATTATTAGTCGAAAAAGGAAGATACTGCCCTCTTGACCTTGCCGCATATTCCCATTGTGCTTCTGTCGGTAAATCAATATTTTTATCGGACTCCTTACCTAGCCACTGACAATAATCTTTTGCCTGTTGCCAGGTCACACCAACAGAGTAATCATCTTTTTGCAAGGATGGGTACTCTTTTACCAGAATATTAATGGGAGGTTTTTTTATTCCTGTTATCTGCAGATATTTATTATAATCATCGTTGGTAACTTTAAACTTTGATATCGAAAAATCACTTAATACAACCTTATGTAATACCTTATCATCCTGGTTTATGCTGAAAGGTAGTTTTTGACCGACTAATGGGCCAAAATCCCCCATTAAGAACTCGCCGCCCTTAACGGGAACCATGTTAGAAAGCGACTTAGCAACAAGCGCTTCAGACAAGGTTTCACGCTTGCCAGTACTCTTCTGGTCGCACCCGGTCAGTAAACCGGCTGCAACGGAAGCAACTACGATTAATTTTCTCATCTTATCACCTCAGCCATTGCATCAGGCAGTCATTGTCCCCGTCGGGTGCTGGTCGTCGATCATGGCAAGATATTCTGACATAAGGATGTCAGGAATGGGTTTAAATGGCTCATCCGGGTCAACAAAAACCGGGAGGTTATTATGCAATAAGGTGAGCTTTTCACCATAATTGGTGTAGAAAAAAAATTTGTGTTCCCCGATACCTAAAAAGTTAATCACATCCTTTTCATTCAGTTCTTTATTACCTTTCTTCTCCCCTGGCGACAACGTCAAATGCTGCATAACATTGTTATAATCTGCCTGACTTTGTACCCACTTCAGCGCCATAAACACCGCTTGCTTTCGCCTCTTGAGAGGACCGAGCTTCCAGCTGTTAACGGAAAAAAAATCATTATTTTGATTGCGAGGGTCAAGCCAGTCTACCCAATTCTGATCAATTAATGTGGCAATCACTGCCCCTTTTGTTTCTGGAGGAGTATATTTTAGCTGATCCGGATTAGACAAAATACTATACATTAAATCAATTCGTTTTCCCTCATCACTAATCTGATTACTCAAGTTAACTAACACTCTAGTTACATCGATGTACATCGCATCAATTGCCTGTATCCCTTGTGCCGCCATAATAATAGGAATTGCACATAAAGAACGGAAGGCATCTCCCTCCATCATCAGCTCAATCTTCTGATAATCCACATTCCTCAGCATAAACATAAAACTCTTCATAAAAGCCGCAAAACTGCTGCCATCAACTTCAAAACCGACTTCCCCTTTGGCTCCCACTCCCCAACATAAAGCCGCTTTACAGTAAATACGAAAACGTCCCTGAATATAGGTGATATAAAAAACCCCACTTCCCCCAGCGCCTGCCTGCACCGTCATCCCCGCTTCCAGTTTGGCTATCGCGGCAAACTTCTTCTCTTTATTGACAAGGGGTTTGTTATCTTTCTCAACACCTATAGCTACTGGCGTATCATCAGGATGCGGGTCAAACCACTCAATGGCACCACTGATATTACCTCCCGCCTGAGCACCAACAAAAACACCAATTTCACCTCCCCCCTGTGCTTCAGGTATTGTTGAGGTCTTTAAATTCACCTGCTGCTGTCCTGGCAACGGTGGAGCAGTCAGGGTTGCAGGACGGCCTTTAATGCCATAGCCCTTTCCCATTTCTCCACTCCAGTCTGCTGTCACCCCTAATTCAATTGCAGCACTGGCACCAACGCTACCTGACAATACCAGTTTCATGGCAAAACGCAGCGCTCCCATATTACAGACACCATCCGGTGTCTGTGGAGTCACTTTTTTCGCCGGAAATAAAAGGCTGACACCTAACCTGTCCGGCAGGTACAGGGCCGTTTCGGCCTTCGCCTCCCCCAGTGCAAAACTGGCATGACCTTCAATTTTTCCCTCCAGTTTTTTCTGACGGATTATATTCCGCTGATGCACCCGCTCCATGGCTGTAACGCATCAGTTGGGCCAGTGCGCTAATGTCAATATACTGATGGATTAGGAAATAGCCCGTTGGTTTTACTTTCATCCTCGAATGTCAGCGTCACTTCTTTAAGTTTTTTCCAGATCATTAATAAACGCTAGATATATTCCCTCACGTTTCATATCTAATCTATAAATATCATCACTAACCGTAACACTTGGTTTTGTTTCGTAGGGGACTAACCCTTGCTCATAAATATCCTGATAAGGTTTACCTAATTGTTTCACAAGTGTTTCGACATCAATACTCATTTGATAAATACACCACACGTCCTTGTATCCTGCTAGTACTATCTTCATTGCGCAAGGAAATGGTCCAGCTATGAGCGAACCATTGCAGAACAATTACCCACCCAACCTTTTTATCTCTAACGCGGCTTGTATTTCTTTGGCTCGCTCAATTGAGTAAAATGTGACTTTTTGTACAAAAAAATCTTTGTTATAGGTAAATGCAGCAACGATATATTGATGAGGGACAGGCAAAGTATAAAATTCCTTCACACCAACATAAATAGTCATGATTATCTGCGCATCAGTGTAAATCATTGGATGACTAAGTTTGGCCCTTACCCATTTCTGGGTCATTACTGGTTCAAGACCAAATGGCAGCGGATTAGGAAATAACCAATCCATTTTATTTTCATCTTCTAACCGCAAAGTCACTTCTTCAAGATTTTTTTCTTGGTTATTGATAAAAGATAAAAATATTCCTTCTCGCCTCATATTCAACCTGGAAATATCATCACTAATAGTACCCGTTGGTTTTGTTTTGTAGGGAATTAAACCTTGATCATAAATATCCTGATAAGGTTTACCTAATTGCTTCACAAGTGTTTCGACATCAATATTCATTTGCGACCAAGTCGCTTTTTCTCCAGCGCAACCTGAATTTCTTTGGCTCGCTCCAGCGGATAAAAAGTCACACTTTCAACAAAAAAATCTTTATTATAGCTAAATGACGCAACTATATTTTGATCAGGAGCTAATAGCGGATAAAACTCCTTTACTCCTCTATAGAGCGTCATAACCACTTTCGCATCAACATAAATCATCGGCAACCCAAAACGCGCCCGTACCCACGGCTGCGTCATCACAGGCTCCAGACCAAAAGGCATCGGATTAGGAAACAACCAGTCACTCTTGCTTTCATCCTCTAACGTTAATGTTACTTCTTTCATTTTTTTTTCAAGATCATTAACAAATGCTAAATATATACCCTCATGCTTCATATCCAGCCTGGCAGTATTATCACTAACCGAGCCATAAGGTTTTGTTTTATAATTAATCAAACCTTTATTGTAAATTTCTTGGTATGGCTTTCCTAATTGCTTTATCAGTGTTTCGACATTAACATTCATTTAATATAACCCCACATTTCGGTTTAACTTATGTAGTTTTGCTCTGATCTCTTCGATTTTCTCGTTACTCATACCATATTCATTCTTAAGGCATTCAGCATTCGCATCCCAGTTGGCATTGACGGCAGCTTCTAAGTCACGAGCATCTAGCTCTTTTTTAGTTATCATCTCGCCGCTTTCTGTCTCTACCTTACGATTATTACGCCCGCCATAGGTTTCACTACATTTTTGATGAACAGCTATTGGAATAGCAACTGAAGCAACCTTATCAACCATCTTATCTATATATTTACTTCCCTCATCAGGATATAAATCCTCTAAATATACACGAACCGCATCTCTAGATGGAATATGATCGACTTGATATTTTCCCTGCCTTGAACGGCCTTCAAAATTTTCATAATAGTCAACCTCATACTCTTCCACAGGGGCTTTCTTAAAATACACATAGATTGCCGGGACAACCCCCATCGGGTCAACAATAATAAAGTCATCGAAATCCCGGTCTTCGATGGGCAATGTTTCAATATTTGGTTCCTGTTCCTCCGGGATCGGCGTTCCCGGTACGGGCGGTAACGATTCCGGGGCCGGGTTAGGCAACCCCCAGATGCTCCGCGGTTCCGGAATGGGTGTAGGCGGTGTGGTAGAGCCGCCAGCGCTCCCGTCATGAACAGTCGTCTGGCTGGAACCCCACTCAAATTTTCCCTGCCCGGCGGACCGGGACCAGACAAATGTGCCTTTAATTGAAGGATCTTCAAAACCCCATGTCTCTTTATCCAGCTGTTTTGCAAACCGCACCCGGACCCGATCCAACCCGCTTTTTTCCCCCACCTCATAGCTGCGGGAAACCAGTTCCCCTGACTCAGGATCTTCTTCAAT
>OKFY01000153.1_pt1 | contig 20689 bp, 20 predicted proteins | sample 1610971 | NCBI WGS metagenome assembly OKFY01 (sample SAMN04436702, study PRJEB24849) | human gut metagenome | biome: human gut; feature: NICU; material: stool | host: Homo sapiens | place: USA: Saint Louis, MO | collected 2010-08-03 | reverse complement strand
AGTCATCGGGCATTATCTGAACATAAAACACTATCAGTAAGTTGGAGTCATTACCCAGCTCATCGCGCAGTGAGCCAAAATCCGCATCTGAAGCACGGTCAAAAAGGTAATCCAGTTTGCGATTTACGTCGCTCAGCTGGTTGGTAACTATTTTCAACCCGGACTCCAGATCACCTGGGCCAGCTTCAAGGCAGCGCCGCAGATACTCTGACCGATTACCACCTGAAACCAGGTCTATATAGGCCAAAAGTTCATCTGATACTTTTGCGGTTATTGTTGGCATTCAGTCCTCACTTTGTGCATTTTTTAAACGAAAAAAGGGTGTCTAATACGGTGAAATCATAGTATTACCAAAGTAATAAATAAAAAATTCTTTAAATCAGTAAGTTAGATTGGATTTGTAATACCTGGGTAATACCGCAGCATGGCTAAATTTGGTTTTTTTTCTTTTAAATCAGTGTGATATAGTGATTTATCACGCTGCGTTAGGTGTATAGCAGGTTAAGGGATAAAAAATCATCTTTTTTTGGTAGGGCGATCTCCGTAGGTTAAGGGGCATTTGGCTAAAAAGCGTCCTATTCTTTGATGGTCATGCTTGCATGACCATCTGAGCAACCAAAAACTACAGATAAACTACAAAAAACGTTTTGCCTTAGTGTTGAAAGACTACAAATAGACTACAATAAAACTACAAATAAACTACAAAAAACGTGACAGACTACAAATAGACTACAATAAAACTACAGATAAACTACAAAACTCGATTGACCCCTTCTTACGAGTGTTGTAGAGTCATTTTCATACAACGGAGGGGGTTATGAATAAACCAGCAGATCTGAAACCCCGCAACTTATCGGCTGCTGTCAGATTGCGCCTAAATGAAATCGAGAACTGGCTGGACAGAGGGCTAACGCGGCATGAAATTGCTGAAATCCTCGACAGCGAATACAGCTTTTCGGTAACAGCCAAAGGGCTTGAGATGGCACTGTATAGAACGCGGCAAAACCGAAAAAATGTATTGCACAATACACATGATAAGAGTAGCGCGAAGGGTGCAGCGGAAAGTGTATTGCACAATAGACAACCGTCTGAGCCTGAAGCGCAGGAAAGTAAAAAAGCAGAGAGTCCCGGCATTATTGATAAAGAATTCTTCAAGAAAATCGGTGAGAATTTCGACCCTAAGAAGTTCAACAAAAAATTCTGAGGTGATTTATGAAAGTAGCGGTAATTAATTACAGTGGCAGTGTTCGTAAAACCTTAATTTCATCTTACCTGTTAGCCCCGCGCCTGACTGGTGCAAAGTTCTATGCGGTAGAGACTATCAACCAGTCTGCTTCCGATCTGGGTATTGAAAATGTGACCAGTTTTAAAGGTGACGACTTCTCACGTTTGATTGAGGGGTAATGACTCCAACTTACTGGTAGTGTTTTAGCGAAGTTAAGTGACACAATAGTTTAATCTGGAGGAATTAATGAAGAGTTATGAGTAATTTTAATTTTCTAACAGACATCAGCCCTGAACTCGCTCAATTTGGTAAAAGTGCCGAGCTGTATTGCCATGATGATAAGCAGGTAGCACTAGTGAAACTTAGGTGTTTTACTGAAGTAGTCGTTGGGGAAATTTATTCACGTTTATCGCTAACCCCACCTGTTCGTGATGATTTATATAATCGACTGCGCAGCTACGAATTCAAGGACGTTGTCAGTGATAAGGGAATCTGGGCCAAATTAGATGTATTGCGACATAAAGGTAACAAAGCCGCCCACTCTAGCAATGGTTCAGACGAGATTTCCCTCAATGAAACACTCTGGTTAATCAAAGAAGCTTATTTAGTCGCCCGTTGGTATGCTCAAGCTATTCTCAATAAGCCTATCACTCCGCCAGAGTTTGTTGATCCGGTAAAACCTATCGATCATACATCTCGCTTAGAAGCAGAGTTAGAACGGCAACGTCAAGAACTCAATAAACGAGAGGCTGAATTAAAGACCCAGCTTGCTGATAATAGTGATAAATATCAACAACAGACGAGTGAGCTAATAGCTCAACTAGACGAAAAAAACGACACACTTTCCAATGTAAAAAAAGAGCAAGCACTATTACAGATTGAACTTGAACAAAAACAAAAAGATCTAGTCGCTTCACAACAAGCCTTCTTTGATTACAGGACGCGTGAAGAGTTTAAACAAGCTAGTATTTCATCAGCTTCAAGCTTTGATCTTGATATGGAAGTGACGCGCCGAAATATTGATATATTTGATTGCTTTGAAGGAGTAAGTTTAACTAAAGGTCAAAACCAAATAGTTAAGCAAATAAATGAGTTTTTAACCGATACCAAACAAAACGTATTTTTACTTAATGGTTATGCAGGTACAGGTAAAACATTTATAACTAAAGGAATTACTCAGTACCTAGAAAGAATTGGTCGTGAATTCGCTATTATGGCCCCGACGGGGAAAGCCGCGAAAGTGATATCAGACAAAACAATGCAACCTGCCAGCACTATTCACCGCGTGATATACAATTACGACAACGTGAAAGAGTACAAAGTTGACGGTGTGGAAGGGTCTGAAACTTATCGTTGCTATGCTGACCTTAAAGTCAATGTAGATACTGCCGAAGCTGTTTATATAATTGATGAAGCGTCAATGGTTTCTGACAGATATTCCGATGGTGAGTTTTTTCGTTTTGGGAGCGGATATTTATTAAAAGACTTGCTCAAGTACATAAATATTGACCACAACGATCATAATAAGAAAGTTATTTTTATTGGTGATAATGCACAGTTGCCACCTGTTGGAATGAATACGTCACCAGCGCTAGATGCCAGTTACCTTAAAGAAAATTATCAAGTCGCTGTGGCTTCAGGGTACTTGACTGAAGTTGTTCGTCAAAAAGGTGATAGTGGTGTTTTGAACAATGCTGCCATGTTGCGTGACGGTTTAGAGCAAAATCTTTTCAATAAACTGAAATTTGAAGTTAATGATCATGATGTATTTAATTTGTCCTCGGAAAATCTACTTAGCACTTATCTAGACTCATGTGATAGAAAAGTTAGCCGTACAGGAGAAAGTATTATTATTGCTTCTTCAAACCGACAAGTAGCTGAGTATAACCGTTTGGTTAGAGAGTACTTCTTTACTGGTCAACAGCAAATGGTCGCGGGAGATAAAGTCATTTCGGTAGCAAATCACTATCGAGCAGACGCTTGTATTACCAATGGTGAATTTGGAATGATCAAGGAAGTACTATCTCCTCATTCTGAGTTGATTAGTGTTGACATTAGCGTCAAAGGTGACACTGGTGACATGGTTAAGCGAAAAGTAAATCTGAGTTTTAGGGATGTGATTCTAGGCTTTCGCAACGACTACGGTGAACCATTCTTCTTTGAAGCCAAAATTGTAGAAAACCTACTTTACAATGATCAGCCGACCTTATCGTCAGATGAGCACAAAGCACTCTATGTTCACTTTTTAAATCGACACCCAGAACTGAGACGTAAAGGTAATGAACAAAAGCTTAGAATTGCATTATTGCAAGATCCTTATTTCAATGCTTTTAAACTGAAGTTTGGTTATTCCATTACTGGACACAAAGCACAGGGTAGCGAATGGAAAACTGTTTTCTTACAGTGTCAAACACACCAAAAAGCCTTAACTAAAGATTACTTCCGCTGGTTATACACCGCTATAACGAGAACTTCTGGCATCCTGTATGTAATGAATCCACCTCAGTTGCGCTTAGGAGATGGAATGAAAATAGCAGGAGCGTACCAACCCAAAGCAGTAAACCTAGACAATTCTGCTCCTGAAGGCGTTGAGGTTGTGCGACCAAGTACCGAAGCAACGAACTCAGTAGCCACAGCGAAGTTTGATTTTCAGACTGACATCCCGCAACTTAAAAAGCTATACCAACTTGTTGATGCATGTATTGAAGGTACAGGGATTACTGTAGTGGATGTCCTTCATTATAACTATCAAGATCGTTACATCTTGCAGCGCGGGAATGAGCAGGCTTCGATAAGTTTCAATTACAAGGGTAACTGGAAAGTGTCTGGCGTAAAGAGCATTACTCAAGATGGGTTCGATGTTGAACTCATGGCTTTGCTTGGTCAATTAGAAGGTACTTTGCTCGATGTACCTGAGCCTTCAAAGGATACTCAGTTCCATTTTTCAGAGCCATTCTTAGAAGAGTTTTATCTAAATGTAATGGATCAAATCAACAGTGTTGGAGCTGATATAAGCAAAATTGAATCTCGTTCATTTTGTGAAAGATATGCATTTGTTAAAGGCAATGAGTTGGCGGTAATTGAGTTTTGGTACAACAAGTCTAGCCAGTTTACTAAAGTTCAACCTATGCCTCAGCTTAGTAATTCCACAAGGCTCATTGACGAAATAATATGTCAAATAGGTGTGCTTCTATGAATGAGCCAGCTAATCGTACAGTAAATAATTTGAGAAAGAGCGGAGACCTGCAAGGGGCTTGGGAGTTTGGTTTTCAAGCGTTGCAGGCAGCACCCCAAGATACTTACTTGAAAGGTGCTTTATTTTGGGTGTGTTATGAGTTTCTTAAGCACCAGCTTGAAAATCTGGTAATGACTCCAACTTACTGATAGTGTTTTATGTTCAGATAATGCCCGATGACTTTGTCATGCAGCTCCACCGATTTTGAGAACGACAGTGACTTCCTGCCCAGCCTTGACAGATGCTGCCTCAGATTCAGGTTATGCCGCTCAATGCGCTGCGTATATCGCTTGCTGATAACGTGCAGTTCTCCCTTCAGGCGTGATTCATACAGCGGCCAGCCATCCGTCATCCATACCACGACCTCAAAGGCCGACAGCAGGCTCAGAAGACGCTCCAGCGTGGCCAACGTGCGTTCACCGAATACGTGCGCCACAACCGTCCTCCGTATCCTGTCATACGCGTAAAACAGCCAGCGCTGACGTGATTTAGCACCGACGTAGCCCCACTGTTCGTCCATTTCCGCGCAGACAATCACATCACTGCCCGGCTGTATGCGCGAGGTTACCGACTGCGGCCTGAGTTTTTTAAGTGTCGTAAAATCGTGTTGAGGCCAACGCCCATAATGCGTGCACTGGCGCGACATCCGACGCCATTCATGGCCATATCAATGATTTTCTGATGCGTACCGGGTTGAGAAGCGGTGTAAGTGAACTGTAGCTGCCATGTTTTACGGCAGTGAGAGCAGAGATAGCGCTGATGTCCGGCAGTACTTTTACCGTTACGCACCACGCCTTCAGTAGCTGAACAGGAGGGACAGCTGATAGAAACAGAAGCCACTGGAGCACCTCAAAAACACCAACATACACTAAATCAGTAAGTTGGCACCATTACCCGCTTCTCTGCTGCGTGATAACAGACATATGAAAGATCAGGTCGTGCCGTTTAACGTTGTCACCAATACCCATCACTACCGGAAACAGAAATCGGGCGTAAAAATTCACCCTTTACGGGCCATGGCGAAAAGGGCTACCCGTATTGTTATGATGTCAGATGCAAAAGCCGATGAGTGACTGCCTGGCAGGCGAGCCGCATGATCCTTATCTGCGCGATGATGAAAACCAGCGGCTGTGGTGATGCTTACCAGGCCCGACAGATTAACCGGCCGGGCGAGGGGAACGTGTCAGACCGGGTAGCAAATCTCTTCCGGCTGGCGCTGCATGATGACTTTACCGTGACGAACAGAGGTCAGCACTTTGGCCTGGCGGCACACCGCATCGTAGTCATTTTCCGCATCTAGGATAAGCAGGTTCGCCGGGCGCCCTTCGGCAATGCCGTAGTTATCACCTAAGCACAGCGCACGGGCACTGTTATCAGTAATCAGATCGAGGCAGCGCTGCAAATCCTCATATCCCAGCATGTGGCAAATATGCAGACCGGCATCGAGAATACGCATGATGTTGCCGTTGCCCACCGGATACCACGGATCCTGAATGGAGTCCTGCGCAAAACAGACGTTGATCCCGGCGCGGTCCAGCTCTGCCACCCGTGTTACGCCGCGACGTTTCGGCCAGGTGTCGAAGCGTCCTTGCAGGTGAATGCTTTCGGTTGGACAAGAGATAAAGTTGATGCCCGACGCTTTAAGCAGGCGGAACAGCTTCGAGCAGTAGGCGTTATCGTAAGAGCCCATGGCGCAGGTATGGCTGGCGGTGACCTGTGCGCCCATCCCACGCACCCGGGCTTCTTCCGCCAGCACTTCCAGGAAGCGTGATTGTGGGTCGTCGATTTCATCGCAATGCACATCGACCAGACAGCCATGGCGCTGGGCCAGATCCATCAAAAAGCCCAGCGAACTGACGCCTTTATCGCGGGTATTTTCGTAGTGCGGAATGCCGCCCACCACGTCGGCGCCCATCTCGATAGCGCGCGTCATCAGCTCTCGGCCACCGGGGAAGGATTCAATGCCTTCTTGCGGAAAGGCGACGATTTGCAGGTCGATAAGCTGGGCCGCCTCCTTTTTCACTGCCAGCATCGCCTCAAGCGCCGTCAGGGAAGGATCGGTCACATCAATATGGGTGCGCACGTGCTGCACGCCGTTATCGCGTAACATACCGATGGTTTTCAGCGCCCGCTGGCGCGTATCTTCAACCGTTACGCTCGCTTTGCGCTGGCTCCAGCGGGCGATACCCTCAAACAGTGTGCCGCTCATATTCCACTCCGGCTCGCCCGCGGTCAGGGTGGCATCAAGATGGATATGCGGCTCGACGAACGGCGGGATAACCAGCTTTTGTTGCGCGTCGATATCGCTGGCGTCAGCCGTCTGCACGGCGGCCTGCGGAGTGATGCTCTTGATCACGCCGTCATCTAAGTCGAGGGTATAAAGCGATTCTTTATGGCGCAGGCGTGCGTTGATAATTTTCATGAGTATTCCCGTAAATGGTTTTGTGACATACGCCAGATCGTTAACGCGACCGAGGCGTTGAGGTGGAATTGCGGATGGCTAATCGGATAGCTGGTCAGCTTTTCAATACGTTGGATGCGTTGATGTAACGTGTTGCGGTGAATGCCAAGCCGCTCGGCTGCTCTGACCACGTTCCCGTTCTCCTGGAGCAGTGTTTCCAGCGTCTCCATCAATAGCCACGGACTTTTGCGATCGCGTTCTATCAGGCAGCCAAGGGTGTCGTGCATAAAATCGCTCAGCAGCGCAGGGTCGCCGATGGCAGAGAGGAGCTTGATAAATCCCAGTTGTTGATAGTCGGTAATGCGCTGGGCCGGGCGCAGAGTATCGCTAAGATCCAGGGCCTGACGCGCCTGCGACAGCGCGCGCTGATAGTCCTGTAATTGCTGCACCCGAGCGGAAAGGCCACACAGTAGCGACAGCCTGTCGTCACCTTCCGCCAGCGCGAGCAGCCACTGTGCTAACCACTTTTTCTGCTGATAAAACTCACCGTCCTCATCCGGCAGCAGGAAGATAAACATATTGCTGCGCTCGACCAGCGGAAAGGGGTTCTCCTGTTGATTGAGCTGCTGCTGCAATCGCTGACGGATGGTACGTCGCGCCTGCTGTAACCAGGCCTCGGCCTGCCCGGGTGGAAACTGGCGAAACAGGTTTTGTATCCCCTCAAGACGCAATGCCACTACCCGCAGGGGGCGGCTAAAATCCAGTTGTTGGTGGATAGCTCGTTGCTGCAGGATGTGCAGATCGGGAAAATCGCCGGTTAACAGTTGCAACAGAATATCGCGCTGCGATTGCAGGGCATTTTCACTGCGCACCAGCGCAGTGCCGATGCGTTCGGTGACAATCACCATCTTTAGCAGATAGGGCTGTTCGATCAGCGGAATGCCCAGCTCGTCGGCCAGTGCGATCAGGCGAGGGGGGATCGCCTGAATATACGCATCGCCGGTGAGGATCACCATCCCGGCTATCCCGCGCTGTTTGCCTTCCATCAGTAAATGGATCAGGTTGTCTTCATCGCGGGGATGGTTGATGCCGGTGATAAAGACCAGCTCCCCGCCCATGATCCATTCGGCGATATTTTCATTTTCCGCCACGTAGTACCAGCGAACCGCCAGTTGCAGCCCCTGTTTACCGGCACGCAGGCGCATGGGGGAGAGTTCCTCCAGGGCGAGGATTTCGCTGACCGTCAGGCTCATAACTACTGCTCCGCGACCGAATCAGCGGCGGGCTGACGTTTGCTCAGACGCGTCAGGGCGATGTAGAGCAGCGCGGAGACGGTAATGCCGACCAATGGGGCGATCCACGGCGACAGATACGCCACCACTGCGCCCACGGCATAGGCGCCCAGTCCCAACCAGTTGAAGCGCGGCAAACGGGCCGTTTGCAGCAGAGGATAACGACCGCCGCGATAAAACCAGTAGTCGGCAAGGATCACGCCGCCAATGGGCGGAATGATACTGCCCAGGAGAACGAGGAATGGGATTAGCATTTCATACATACCGCCAATCGCCAGCACAATGCCGACGCCAGCGGCGACCACGGTTAGGGTACGGCGGCGCTCGCTGCGCAGCAGATGGCAGGCGGCGGCCGAGACGTTGTAAATCGTCGGCCCCTGAATAGTCAGCAGGTTAAGGCACAGCATTACCACCGCGGCGATCGACAACCCCTGCAAAATCAGCACTTCCACAATATCGGCCTGCTGATAGACGATAGCGCACCACGCTCCGGCAACAATCATCAGCCCGTTACCGATGAGAAAGCTACTCATACTGGCAACGATAGCGGTGCGGCTGGAATTGGCCAACCGGGTCCAGTTTGTTGCCTGGGTCGCGCCGCTGGCGAAGGTGCCAAAGACCATGGTGATAGCCGCAGACCAGGTCATGGTTTCGCCCGGTTCAATTTTGGTCATCGCCTGCCAGCCACCGGCGTGATTGGCGGCCAGGTACATCGACACCACCAGCAGAATAAACATCAGCGGCACCGACACGCGAGACAGCGCGTCCAGCCCTTTGTAACCCACCAGCGCAGTGACGCAGAACAGGATGCCGAACAGGATCATCAGCGGGATGGTCATGGCGGCGGGCAGGGCGAGGATTTTGACCAGTGAGATGGCGACCGTTGCGGTCCCCCAGGCGTACCAGCCCAGTTCGGCAAAGCCGAGAATAAAATCGGCGAGTTTGCTGCCGATTTCTCCGAAGCAAAAGCGGCCCATCAGTACGGTATTCAGCCCGCTACGGGCGGCAATCCAGCCGAGCGAAGCGGCGTAGAGGGCCAGCAAAAAGTTACCGATAACCGCAATCCATAAAAGATTGACGATAGAAAAGGAGACGCCAAGTTTGCCGCCTGCGAACATCGTGCCGGTAAAAAAAGTAAAGCTGAACAAAACCATGGAGATCGAAAATACGCCTTTACGTCCGGAGGCGGGCGCTTCGACGAGCGGAAAATCATTGCTGTTTGACATTGTGAAATCTCTGAGTGGCTATCTGAATGGCTATGCAAGAAATAGCAAGAGGTATGCCAAAAATAGCCGGGCAGAGTTAACACAACGAAGTGTGCACATTGCACATAAACCTTGAGTAATCGGCAGGTCATTGTCAGGAGAGTGTGCATGGTGCAATTTTTCGCACCATAACAGAGCAGCGCCGCAGATACCTGTTTCGCTGTATATCCACCTGGTAGAGAGATAGGGGGTGCGCCCGGAAACGGGGACATTTTCATCTCCGGGCTGTGATTCAGGCTGTGGTGAGTATCACATTCACGGTTTGAAGCTGTTCATACTAATGATCAAAGCAATACGTAAATTGAGGTGTCTTAATCAACGGGACAGAACGGTTAAAAGGCGGCGCCGACATCATCCTGTTCGGGGCGAACTCAAGCCCGCCATTACGGTCAACAGCAGCGCGGCAATCGCGACGGGATTGTTACATACCTGCATTATTGATATATGTCTGTAAGCCCGCGGCGAGAATATCGAACACCGTTTTACAGGCTTTACTGTGGCGCAAGTCCTCATGCATAACCAGCCAGGTGTCGAGATGATAGGCAAAGAAACCAGGCATCACTCGCTCCAACGGAACAGGGAAATATGCCAGTTGAACCTGACACATTCCTATACCCGCACCTGCGCGGATAAGGTTCAATTGCGCCACATCGCTGTCAGTGCGTACGGTAAAGCGTTCACGATTCAACTGAGGAAAGTGTTTCAGTGCCTGTAAAATAAAGGGCGTCGTTTTATCAAAGCCCACAAGCGTATGGGTGAACAACGCGTCAATACTCTCCGGCGTACCGTGGCGTGCCAGATAAGACGGCGAGGCATGCAAACCAATTTCAATACTGCCCAACCGACGCGCAATCAGTTGTTCCTGCACCGGTGTGCTCATGCGTACCGCAATATCCGCTTCCCGGTTCAATAAATCCTGCATTCGGTTAGAGATCACCAGTTCCAGGGTAAGCTGCGGATAATCTTCTTTAATTTGTGCAAACAGAGGTGGCAGCACCTCAGTGCCGATGATTTCACTCGCCGATACGCGAACCACGCCATGTAACCCGGCGGAGTGGGCACTGAAGCTGGCAGCCGAACGCTCAATCATACTGGCCGTGTTTTCCATCGCTTGCGCATGGCCTTGCAGCGCGACTGCCGCATCCGTAGGCTGCAGGCCCGTTTGCGAACGTGTAAACAAAACCAGGCCAAGGGCGGATTCCAGCGCTGCTATGTGTCGCCCCGCAGTGGGCTGGGTGATGGCAAGCATGCGTGCTGCCCCCGAGAGGGAACCTTCTTTCATCACCGCCAGGAAGGTTCGATACCATTCCCATGGAATATTTAGATTCATACAAAAATGCATACCTGCTGCCTGATGTCATGCAATTACATTTAGCTCGCACAGACACTACGATGTCAAGCAGACATCCGGCAGAGGTAAGACAATGAAAAACACAAACAAGGTACTCATCCTGGGCGCAACAGGCGGAATCGGTGGCGAAATCGCCCGTAAAGGGGTCTGAGGGCCAATGGAACGAAAACGTACGCTAAGGAAATAACCAATTGTTATAATTGATATTATTCATTCTTCTCTATGAACTGAAAGCCCGCACTAAGCAATGTTTTAGCCTCAAATGACTTTTTTACCTACCCAACTAACGTAACGATCGCACATCAGGTCGTTTTTCAACCGCATAGTGACACCTGCACTCACATGCGAGAAAACACATATGATTTTGACTTCTTGTTTTGGTGGAGAGACAATACCCATTCATAGCAGGAGTACATAATGCCAGAAATTGCATCCCTACAACTTTTCAAAATACTATCTGATGAAACCCGCCTGGGTATCGTGCTACTGCTCAGGGAGATGGGGGAGCTGTGCGTATGCGATCTCTGCACAGCGCTGGAACAATCACAACCCAAGACCTCCCGCCATCTGGCGATGCTTCGGGAAAGTGGCCTGTTGCTGGATCGCAAGCAGGGGAAATGGGTTCATTATCGCTTATCCCCGCATATTCCTTCCTGGGCTGCCCTGGTGATTGAGCAGGCCTGGTTAAGTCAACAGGACGACGTACAGGCCATCGCCCGTAAGCTGGCATCGGCCAACTGCTCTGGCAGCGGTAAGGCTGTTTGTATCTAAAAATTTTGCCTGTACATATATGTTTTTACGAATATGAGGTGTTAAAGATGAAAATGTTAACGGTGTTTGATCCGGCGATGTGCTGCAGTACCGGCGTTTGTGGTTCAGATGTCGATCAGGTTTTGGTCAATTTTTCTGCTGATGTGCAATGGCTGAAAGGGCGTGGGGTTCAGATCGAACGTTATAACCTGGCGCAGCAGCCTATGAGCTTCGTTGAGAACGAAAAAGCGAAAGCATTCCTTGAGGCTTCTGGAGCTGAAGGGCTTCCGCTGCTGTTGCTTGATGGTGAAACGGTGATGGCCGGGCGATACCCAAAACGCGCTGAACTGGCTCGCTGGTTTGGTATACCGCTGGAAAAGGTGGGTTTAGCTTCCACCAGTTGCTGTGGTGGTAAAACTTCCTGTTGTTGAGTATGTCAGGAGGACATATGAAATTCTTAGAGAATATCCCGTCTTACCTGTTTTTCACCGGTAAGGGAGGTGTAGGCAAAACTTCGATTTCCTGCGCAACGGCTATACGTCTGGCTGAACTGGGAAAGCGTGTTCTGCTTGTCAGTACCGACCCGGCTTCCAATGTCGGTCAGGTATTCGATCAGACTATCGGTAACACTATCCAGCCCGTGACTGCTGTGTCTGGTCTTTCGGCTCTGGAGATTGACCCGCAGGACGCCGCCCAGCAATACCGCGCCAGAATCGTTGACCCTATTAAAGGTCTTTTGCCTGATGACGTTGTTAACAGCATCAGTGAACAGCTTTCAGGAGCTTGTACGACAGAGATCGCTGCATTCGACGAGTTTACTGGCTTACTGACTGACGCTTCTCTGCTGACCCGCTTTGATCACATCATTTTTGATACTGCCCCAACTGGCCACACTATTCGCCTTCTTCAGCTTCCCGGAGCCTGGAGCAGCTTCATCGAAAGTAACCCGGATGGTGCTTCCTGTCTTGGTCCAATGGCTGGGCTGGAAAAACAACGCGAGCAATATGCTCATGCGGTTGAGGCATTATCCGATCCTGAACGAACTCGCCTTGTGCTGGTCGCGCGATTGCAAAAATCAACACTGCAGGAAGTCGCTCGTACTCATGACGAATTATCAGCTATTGGCCTTAAAAATCAGTATTTAGTCATTAACGGTGTCCTGCCTGCGAGCGAAGCAGAACGTGATGCACTGGCCGCTGCAATATGGCAACGGGAGCAAGAGGCGCTGGCAAATCTTCCTGCCGGGTTATCTGATTTGCCGACAGACAACTTATACCTGCAGCCGCTGAACATGGTTGGTGTATCCGCATTGAAAGGCCTGCTCAACGAACACGCTGAGATAACATCGCTTCCTGAACAAAGCCCACAGAACAAGCCAGAGAATATGTCGTTGTCTGTCCTGGTTGATGATATCGCCCGCAGTGAACACGGTTTGATTATGCTGATGGGCAAAGGTGGTGTGGGCAAAACCACAATGGCTGCGGCTATCGCCGTCAGTCTGGCGGATAAGGGTTTTGATGTGCATCTCACCACCTCAGATCCTGCTGCACATCTCAGTACAACGCTCAATGGCAGCCTCAAAAATCTGCAGGTCAGCCGAATCAACCCTCACGATGAAACTGAACGCTATCGTCAGCATGTTCTTGAGACGAAAGGCAGGGATCTGGATGAGGCTGGGAAACGGCTGCTCGAAGAGGATTTACGTTCTCCTTGCACAGAAGAGATTGCGGTGTTCCAGGCGTTTTCACGCGTAATTCGTGAAGCTGGCAAACGGTTTGTGGTCATGGATACGGCACCTACCGGGCATACGCTATTACTGCTTGATGCTACCGGGGCTTATCACCGTGAGATTGCCAGGAAGATGGGGGATAAAGGTCATTTTACCACTCCGATGATGCAGCTTCAGGACCAGGAACGTACCAAAGTTTTGCTGGTCACTCTGCCTGAAACCACACCTGTACTGGAAGCGGCAAACCTGCAGTCCGATCTTGAACGTGCGGGGATTCATCCCTGGGGCTGGATTATCAATAACAGCCTTTCGATTGCACAGACGCAATCGCCGCTGCTTTGCCAGCGCGCCCTACAAGAGCGTCCTCAAATCGAGGTTGTGAAAAACCAGCATGCAAGCCGCATAGCGTTAGTACCGGTAATGGCTGCAGAGCCCACTGGCATCGAGAAACTCAGAGAGCTGGTTGTTTAATTTTTTTGTATATACAGGGCGGCAAAGCCGTCCTGTCTGGAGGATTTATGTTACTGGCAGGCGCTATTTTTGTCCTGACCATCGTTTTGGTTATCTGGCAACCGAAGGGATTAGGGATCGGCTGGAGTGCGACGCTGGGCGCGGTACTGGCGCTGATCTCTGGCGTAGTCCATTTTGGTGATATCCCTGTAGTGTGGAATATTGTCTGGAATGCGACGGCGACCTTTATTGCCGTGATTATTATCAGCCTTCTGCTCGATGAATCGGGCTTTTTCGAATGGGCGGCGCTGCACGTTTCACGTTGGGGTAACGGTCGCGGGCGTTTGCTGTTTACCTATATCGTTTTGCTCGGCGCAGCGGTGGCGGCACTGTTTGCCAACGATGGTGCGGCATTGATTCTGACGCCAATTGTTATCGCCATGCTGCTTGCATTAGGTTTCAGCAAAGGCACTACGCTGGCATTTGTCATGGCCGCCGGGTTTATTGCCGATACGGCCAGTCTGCCGCTTATCGTGTCCAACCTGGTTAACATCGTTTCTGCAGACTTCTTTGGGCTGGGTTTCACTGAGTATGCGTCGGTAATGGTGCCGGTGGATATCGCAGCCATTATCGCCACGCTGGTGATGCTGCATCTGTTCTTCCGCAAAGATATTCCGCCAACTTACGACCTGGCTCTCCTGAAAGCACCGGCAAAAGCGATTAAAGATCTGGCAACCTTCAGAACCGGCTGGATAGTGTTGATCCTTCTTCTGGTTGGCTTTTTCGTCCTTGAGCCGTTGGGTATCCCGGTCAGTGCGATTGCTGCTGTAGGGGCTGTCATTCTGTTTGCGGTGGCGAAGCGAGGTCATGCCATTAACACTGGCAAAGTGCTTCGCGGTGCGCCATGGCAGATCGTCATATTCTCTCTGGGAATGTATCTGGTGATCTATGGTCTGCGTAATGCCGGACTAACAGAATACCTCTCCGGTGTGTTGAACGTGCTGGCAGATAAAGGACTTTGGGCCGCGACGTTTGGTACTGGCTTCCTGACGGCTTTCCTCTCTTCCATCATGAACAATATGCCTACCGTGCTGGTTGGTGCTCTCTCTATTGATGGCAGCACTGCAACAGGCGTTATCAAAGAGGCGATGATTTTTGCCAACGTGATTGGCTGCGATCTTGGACCGAAAATTACACCTATTGGTAGCCTGGCAACGTTGCTCTGGCTGCATGTCCTTTCACAGAAGAACATGACCATCACATGGGGATACTATTTCCGCACCGGGATCGTCATGACTCTGCCTGTGCTGTTTGTAACGCTGGCCGCGCTGGCGCTACGTCTCTCTTTCACTTTGTAATGAGATACTGATATGAGCAACATCACCATTTATCACAACCCAGCCTGCGGCACGTCGCGTAATACGCTGGAGATGATCCGCAACAGCGGTATCGAGCCGACCGTTATTCTTTACCTTGAGACTCCACCTTCACGCGATGAGCTGCTCAAACTCATTGCGGATATGGGCATTTCCGTCCGGGCTTTGCTGCGTAAGAACGTCGAGCCGTATGAGGAACTGGGTCTTGCAGAAGATAAATTTACTGACGACCAGCTCATCGACTTTATGCTACAGCATCCGATTCTGATCAACCGTCCGATCGTAGTGACGCCACTGGGAACTAAACTTTGCCGTCCTTCAGAGGTTGTTCTCGATATCCTTCCAGATGCCCAGAAAGCGGCTTTCACCAAGGAAGACGGTGAAAAAGTCGTTGATGATTCAGGTAAAAGACTGAAATAAAGACGAAGGGGGCATTTGCCCCCTTCATTATTACTTCGCCATTTCTTCCAGCAGGTCAATACCAACCGGCTCTTCGCTCTGTAGCGCTGTTAATGCAATACGCTTTGCATACTGCTCTTCCACATCAGAGATGAGAGGCAGCTCGCGGTTCGCCCTGATCTTCAGGAAAGGCGAAGACGGTTGAGCAGCTGCCAGGCTGTTATTAACGACCCATGCCCACGGCTCGATGCCAGCTCGGCGTAGATCCTGCTGCAGGTTAGCGGCTTCCAGTACAGGTGTCGTTTCGGCAAGCGTCACGATAATCACCTTCGTCTTCTCCGGGTCTGCTGCTTTTTCGCTATCACCTGTCTTCGATGTCAGAAAGCGAGAGAATTCGGCTTCATGCTGTCGCCAGAACACACTCATGCAATTGTTGAATGCCTTTACATCACTCATGTTCGTCCTCAAATTTTGCTCAGATTAACCCGGCTCTCATCTTCCAGAATTTTATAAACAGTGGAACGGGCAATACTGAGCCGGCGGGCAATATCTGTTGCACCAGTTCCCTGCTGATGAAGTGCCAGTACACTATTTCTGTCGATGATGCGCTTTCGGCCAAACCGGATACCTTTCAGCCTGGCCTCCTGCCGTCCTTCGTTCGTACGCTCCAGAATCCTCCTGCGTTCGGCCTGGGCTACAGCTGAAAGAATGGTCACAACCATTTTCCCCATTTCACCGTCGGTGCTGATCCCGTCGTCTATGAATCGGACCGCGACTCCCTGAGCGTCGAATTCTTTTATCAGTTGGATCATATCGGCAGTGTCGCGGCCAAGCCGGTCGAGTTTCTTCACCAGGATGACGTCACCTTCCTCCACCTTCATTCGCAGCAGATCCAGTCCTTTCCTGTCGGTAGAACTGCCGGATGCTTTGTCGGTAAATATGCGACTGGCTTTCACCCCCGCCTCTTTAAGCCCCTTGATCTGAATATCGAGGGACTGCTGGCTTGTTGATACCCGTGCGTAACCAAAAAGTCGCATAAAAATGTATCCTAAATCAAATATCGGACAGTGGGTGTCTGTTATAACAAAAAATCGATTTAATAGACACCTAGACAACACCATTTTAGTGTGTCCGAGAATTTATAATATTTCGGACGGTTGCGAAATTGTTAATTCATGACCATCAGGCAGGGAGGCCGGTATGCCCGTCGATTTTCTGACCACTGAGCAGGAACTGAATTATGGTCGCTATGTTGCAGAACCCAATGACGTGCAGCTGGCGCGCTATTTTCATCTTGATGAGCGGGATCTTGCCTTCATTAACCAGCGGCGGGGAAGGCATAACCGGCTGGGAATTGCGCTTCAGCTCACCACCGCCCGTTTTCTGGGCACCTTTCTGACAGACTTAACCCGGGTTCTGCCAGGTGTTCAGCAATTTGTCGCGGTGCAGCTTAATATTCGCCGTCCAGAAGTCCTTACCCGCTACGCAGAACGGGTTACCACCCTCAGAGAGCATACTGCGCTGATTAAGGAATATTACGGTTACCATGAATTTGGCGATTTCCCCTGGTCTTTCCGCCTGAAGCGCCTGCTGTACACCCGCGCATGGCTCAGTAATGAGCGACCCGGCCTTATGTTTGATTTTGCCACCGCGTGGCTGCTTCAGAATAAGGTCCTGCTGCCCGGAGCAACCACACTTGTACGTCTCGTCAGTGAAATACGCGAACGGGCAAATCAGCGGCTGTGGAAGAAACTGGCCGCGTTGCCGGACAGCTGGCAGACCGCCCGCGTGACGGAGCTTCTGGACATTCCTGAGGGGCAGCGTACTTCACCGCTGGAGCAACTGAAAAAGGGACCGGTCACCGTCAGCGGCCCGGCATTTACCGAAGCGCTGGAGCGGTATATCCGGCTGCGAAACCTGGAATTTTCCCGACTGAATTTTACCGGTCTGCCTGCTATACAACTGCGTAATTTGGCCCGTTACGCAGGCATGGCGTCGGTAAAATATATCGCGCGAATGCCACAGCAGAGAAAACTGGCCGTACTCACAGCATTCGTTAAAGCGCAGGAGACTGCGGCGCTGGATGAGGCCGTTGATGTGCTCGATATGCTGATACTGGATATCACTCGTGCGGCGAAGAAAACGGGGCAGAAAAAACGGCTCAGGACGCTTAAAGATCTTGATCGTGCTGCGCTAATATTGGCGCGGGCATGTTCATTGTTGCTGGATGAACAGGCTGACGATGCTGAACTGAGGGAGACCATATTCAACAGCATACCGAAAAGCAGGCTGGCAGAATCCGTCTGCAAGGTAAATGAGCTGGCCCGGCCTCAGAACAACAATTTCCATGACGAAATGGTGGAGCAGTACGGGCGGGTAAAGCGCTTTCTTCCGGCGGTATTGCGCGACCTGCATTTCCAGGCAGCGCCAGCCGGAGAACATACGTTGTCCGCCATTCATTATCTGACCGAACTGAACTGCTCGAAAAAGCGCATCCTGGACAATGCGCCTGAACATATTATTACCGGCCCCTGGAAACGCCTGGTATACGATGCGGAGGGCCGGATACAGCGTGCCGGTTACTCGCTTTGTCTGCTGGAGCGCCTTCAGGATGCACTACGTCGAAGGGACATCTGGCTCGAAAACAGCGATCGCTGGGGAAATCCCCGCGAGAAGCTGTTGCAGGGGGAAGAATGGCAGGCTCAGCGGGTCCCCGTTTGCCGGGCGCTGGGACATCCCACTGATGGACATAAAGGCGTGCAACAGTTGGCGGTCCAGCTAGATGAAACCTGGAAAACCGTCGCATCCCGCTTTGAAGGAAATGCGGAGGTTCATATTTGCCATGACGGTAAACATCCTTCCCTGACTATCAGCAGCCTGGAGAAACTGGAGGAGCCAACATCGTTGCATCGTCTCAACAGTCGGGTAAGGCTGCTACTCCCGCCAGTAGATTTGACGGAACTGTTGCTTGAAATAGATGCCAGAACGGGATTTACACGTGAGTTTACGCATGTCAGTGAATCCGGGGCCCGGGCACAGGATCTGCACATCAGCCTGTGCGCGGTCCTGATGGCAGAGGCCTGCAATATCGGGCTGGAACCGCTGATAAAGCACAATATACCGGCGCTGACGCGCCACCGGCTTAGCTGGGTAAAACAGAATTACCTCCGGGCAGAAACGCTGGTCAGCGCCAATGCCCGCCTGGTTGATTTTCAGTCCACACTGGAGCTTGCTGGCCGCTGGGGTGGTGGCGAAGTGGCTTCAGCTGATGGCATGCGCTTTGTCACGCCGGTGAAAACCGTCAATTCAGGACCTAACAGAAAATATTTTGGTTCCGGACGTGGCATCACCTGGTACAACTTCGTCTCTGATCAGTACTCTGGATTCCACGGCATCGTTGTCCCCGGCACATTACGAGATTCCATTTTTGTGCTGGAAGGCCTTCTGGAGCAGCAGACAGGGCTGAATCCGGTTGAGATCATGACAGACACAGCCGGTACCAGCGACATTATTTTTGGCCTCTTCTGGCTGCTGGGATACCAGTTTTCCCCCCGGCTTGCCGATGCCGGTGAAGCGGTATTCTGGCGAGTGGATAAATCGGCAAATTACGGTGCACTGGACGAACTGGCACGTGGTTGTGCCGATCTGTCGAAAGCCGAGGATCAGTGGGATGAGATGATGCGAACCGCCGGTTCGCTGAAACTGGGCACCATTCATGCTTCAGAACTCATTCGCTCTTTGCTGAAAAGCTCGCGCCCATCAGGGCTGGCACAGGCGATCATGGAAGTGGGGCGCGTCAACAAGACGCTGTACCTTCTTAATTATATTGATGATGAGGATTATCGTCGGCGGATCCTGACGCAGCTAAACCGGGGGGAAGGCCGCCATGCTGTGGCGAGGGCGATCTGCTACGGGCAGCGCGGTGAGATCAGAAAGCGCTATCGTGAAGGTCAGGAAGATCAGCTGGGGGCACTGGGCCTGGTCACTAACGCAGTGGTACTGTGGAACACACTTTATATGCAGGAAGCCCTGAGCTGGATACGCAGTAATGGAGAAGAAATCGGGGTTGAAGATATCGCCCGGTTGTCCCCACTGATGCACGGGCATATCAATATGCTGGGGCATTATACGTTTACGCTACCGGAGGATATTTTGAAGGGGGAACTGAGAGAACTAAATTTCAATTTAAACAATGAATTAACTTCTTAGCGTACGTTTTCGTTCCATTGGCTCTCAAACCCCTGAAGGTGGTGGGACTGGTACTGGAGGCGCTGATTCTGGCTATCGAGTCCGGTCTGCTCCGACGGTGAACGGCAGAGCAGATCGGTGCTCAAGGGGGATTATTCCTGCAGGCCGTGATAGCCGGCTTCTTTCTGGTGCCGGACAGTCAGGATCACTATCCGGTCCGTTTCCCGGTCGTGGCGATAGAGCATCACATAACCACTGTCGCCAAATCCGATCACCAGTTCCTGGTATTCCAGTGGGAGAAGAGAAACCGGGCGGCCCATGTCAGGCTGCGTTTTCAGCTGCTGGATAGCCCGGATGATCACTTCACCGGCTTTTCTGGCCGCCAGCCGGTTTTTGGTTTTGAGAAAGTCCTGCAGGCGCTGTAAATCCCGCTGCGCCAGTGCGGAGACAATTACCTGTGGCATGGTGGAGCATCCTGCTCATTCTCAGTTCCCCAGGTATCTATCCACGCTTCCACCTCTTCGGCGCTCAGGTGCAGACCGGTTTCCTGATAGTGCTGCCATGCGGCCTGTCCATCCCTCAGGTACTGGCTGCGCTTTTCTTCCCGGTCGATGTATTCGGTGATCGCTTCCAGCATCAGGGCATGAGCGGAGCGATGGCGGTCATCGGCAAGGGTTTTCAGGCGGTCTTTGAGTTCATCATCAAGCCTGATGGATGTCGCAGCTGACATAAAATCACCTTTGTAGTCATGTGTAATACATGTGACTACTTTAATCGGAGTCAGTGATATTTGCCAGAAATACGGCTTACGTTGCCCGTTTTCCGCCAAACCCGGACTCATGCACCTGGCTGCATAGCCATGCATCCGGGTATGATTTATCCGGTGCGTTTCTGGCGGGTTTTCGGGTGGTTTGTTGCCGCTTTTACCGGTTATCCGTCAGAAACGCGCTGAGTCAGTCTGGGCGGTGCGCGTAATGAAGCCTTTATGTTAAATAGGGGCTTTTGTTGTCCGGAAAAGGCTGAGCAAA
>OKFY01000125.1_pt1 | contig 28283 bp, 30 predicted proteins | sample 1610971 | NCBI WGS metagenome assembly OKFY01 (sample SAMN04436702, study PRJEB24849) | human gut metagenome | biome: human gut; feature: NICU; material: stool | host: Homo sapiens | place: USA: Saint Louis, MO | collected 2010-08-03 | reverse complement strand
GGAGCACCTCAAAAACACCATCATACACTAAATCAGTAAGTTGGCAGCATCACCGGTGATGCTGATACTGACGAGACGCTGATATGTTTCAGAATTATTTTATCATCTGCATTGGTGGAAAATGCCATAACGCCAGATAATAGTGTTGCAAATAAAACAGATTTTTTAAACATATAAAATACCATCAATGAAGTGATTAAGAAGTTATAGAGTAACAGAGAATTAATAAGATTCTTTTCTCTGAGACGCCAGAATATTTGTTCTGGCGTCTGATTTTGAGTTTATTTGACTAATGAAAATAGATCATTGAGTGATTCGCTCATCGACGGATGAGTAAATATCTGATCGCGTAATATGCTATAAGGCAGCCCGGCATCCATCACCATTTTCACTATATTGATCATCTCGTGGGAGTCAACACACAGCAGTGATGCCCCTAATATACGTTGGGTTTTATTATCAACAATCGCTTTTAATACCCCTCGGGTATCGTTCATCACTCTGGCGCGCGGAATTGCAGCTACAGGCAATGTCACCACCTGAATATCAGCACCACTCTCTCTGGCTTGTTCTTCTGTCATACCAACCCTGGACAGGGGCGGTGTCATAAATACGGAATAAGGCACATTTTTCCGATCATCAGTACTACGTTTGCCTTCACCCAGTAACTCATCACGTACAATGCGGTAATCATCCAGTGATATGTAAGTAAATTGCAGCCCGCCGGTAACATCTCCCATCGCCCAAATATTGTCTGCGGTGGTATGTAATCGCTTGTCAACGACAATTGCCCCGCGCTCGTTTACTGCGATACCGGCATTTTCTGGATGTAACGAAGCGGTAGCCGGTTGACGACCGGAAGCTATTAACAGTGCATCCACCGCCAGTTGGGCGTGCTCGCTATGCACTTGCACTTGATTTTCATGGTGACTGATTCGCTCCACATGGGCATTGAGGATAATATCGACGCCCTGATCGCGTAAAATCGTCGCGATATTATCAGCAATATCCCGATCTTCCCGAGGCAAAAACAGCGAAGCTGCCTCTAAAATGGTTACTTTGCTGCCAAAATTAGCGAACATAGAGGCGAACTCAACGCCAATATATCCGCCGCCCAAAATACCTAAATGCCCAGGCAATTCTTTTAGATTAAGTAATCCGGTGCTGTCATATACACCAGGCGTGGTGGTAATTCCTGTGGGATGCAAATAAAGGTTCATCCGTACAAATAAAGTATCATCCTTATAAATAAAGTTTCATCCTGAGCCTGTATCCGCTATGTTGAGGTCATCGACACAGGGGGTGCAGGCTTTCTCATGTCTGGAACATTCAAGGGGCTGACCCAGGCCCAGATCGATAGAAGGCTCAAGGACGGGCGTGGCCAAGGCCAGGGATCGGACTACAAGCCGTTCATCTACACCAGGGACGTATCCTCGCTGGGGCGCTCCCACCGCCTGCCTGGCAGCAAGACCCGGCGTTTACACCATCTTCTATCCGATCTTGAACTGGCCATCTTCCTGACCTTGGATCGGTCTCCCCATGTCACCGATATCCGTGAACAGTTTCCGATGCGGGTCGAAGATACGGTGCGCATCGCCGAGGAGCTTGGCCTGCCCCACGGTCGTTATAAGGGTACCCCGCAGGTACTGACCAGCGACTTTCTGGTGGATTTCGAAGATCCTCAGCGCCCGAGCATCGTGATTCAGGCCAAGTACAGTACCGACCTGCAGAAGCCTGAAGTTATCGAGAGGCTTGAGCTTGAAAGGCGCTACTGGCAGGAAAAAGGTATTCCCTGGGTCATCGTCACGGAGCGCGAGGTATCCAGGGTGGCATTTGCCAATATCCAATGGCTCTATCCTGCCCATGCTGAAGACGACATCGCTCAGGACGATCTCGCCCATTACCAGCAGCTGTTTCTGCTCGAGTTTCAGCGTCACCCAGACCGGAAGCTGACCGCTATTGCCCAAGGACTGGATACCTCCGGCCAGCTGGAGGCCGGTCAGGCGCTCTATTGGCTACGCCAGTTGCTGGCCCGGCACTGTTTCCTGTTCGATCTTGACACTCCTTACCGGGAGCTGAAGCCGAAAGACCTGGTTGCCAACGCTCATCAAATGCATCAGGAGCTGAGCAGTGTTGCCCGTTAATCAGGTGTTCCGGATGGGGGAACTGCGAAAGCGCCTGCTGTGGTCCGGTACCGAGCAGGCAATCTGGATCGATATCGATTCGGACACGGCGTTGCCCGAACCGATATCGATTGCAGAGCTGGAGCGTCTGCTCATGGAGCGGGAGCTGGAGAGCATTGCCGATCCCTTCGAGGAGACAGTCCTACGGGAGGTTGAGGAAGGTTCCCTTGATCAGCAGAAGCGTGATGAAGCTTGGGCAATGCTGGCGGATTTTGTGCACGACCCCCAGCTTTTCGTGCGGCGCCCCAGAGGGCTCATTGTCAGAGGCATCATGGAGCGCCATGGTGTCACCAATCAGACGGTGTACAGGTTACTGAGGCGCTACTGGCAGCGAGGCATGTGCAGGAATGCCCTCTTGCCGGACTATGTCAACTCGGGCGCCCGTGGCAAGCGCAGAAAGCCGAACCAGGCCAAGCTGGGCAGGCCCAGAGTGGTGATGGAGGGGAAAGGGTGCAATGTCACGCCGGACATCGAGCGCATTTTTCGCCGGGTCATCGAGGAACGCTTGCTCAAGGAAAAACATCCGTCCATTCCGGATGCCTACGCCGCCGGGCTGAATCTGCTCCGTGCTGTTCTGACGGAGCTGCCGACCTCCGAACTGCCTACATTGGGGCAGTTCCGTTACTTCTATGGGCGCGAATATCACTTCACCGACACCTTGCCATGCAGGGTGTCCGCAGTGGATTTTGCCAAGGACTTCCGACCGCTCAGCAGTACATCGACGACCGAAGCACTGGGGCCCGGATACCGCTACCAGATCGATGCCACCATCGCCGATATCTATCTGGTTTCAGAACATGATCGCAGCCTTATCGTCGGCAGGCCTGTCGTTTACATGGTGATCGACGTGTTCAGCCGCATGGTCGTTGGTATGTATGTCGGATTCGAGGGGCCTTCCTGGGTCAGTGCCATGGTGGCATTGGCCAACACGGTCGCCGACAAGGTTGAGTATTGCCGCCAGTATGGCGTGGAGATCGATGCCAGCGACTGGCCGGTCAAAGGCTTGCCGGATGTGGTGCTGGCCGATAAGGGCGAACTGAATGGCACCAAGGTGGAAGCATTTTCCCAAGCCTTCGGCGTTCGCATCGAGAATGCACCGGCCAGGCGAGGAGATGCCAAGGGGATCGTCGAGCGTTATTTCCGGACGGTGCAGGAGCGTTTCAAGCCCTATGCCAGCGGTGTGGTCGAGGACACCACCAGCCGGAAGCGGGGTGGCCACGACTACAGACTTGATGCCAGTCTGACCTTGCCCGAGTTCACCCAGATCATCATTGCCGGCATCCTCTACCACAACAACTTTCATACCTTGAGCAAATACGACAGGACCTCTGGTATGCCGGGCGATCTGCCAGCCATCCCGGTCATGCTGTGGAACTGGGGCTTGGCCAACCTGACCGGCCGGTTACGTACTGCGCCCGAGGAGCTGGTGCGGATCAATCTCTTGCCCCATGAGTCGGCCACGGTTTCGGAGCTGGGAATCAGGCTGTTCGGCTGCTTCTACACCTGCCAGGAAGCAATCAGGGAGGGTTGGTTTCACCGAGGCCAGGGGCGCCGGCCGACAGGGGTAACGGTCGCATACGATCCACGTAGCGCCGACCACATCTATCTGCGGCCGTCCAATAGTCTCAAGGACTACTGGGTTTGCGAGCTTGCCGACCGCAGTCGACGCTTCAGGGGGATGACCTTCTGGGATGTCTGGCTGCTGTCCAGAGAGGAACGGCGTAGCGATACCAACGCGGCGGCGGAAGCTTTGGTAGAGAGAGGCAATCTTCTGAAGCAGATCGAGTCCATCGTTGCCCAGGCAGAGGATGCCAGTCCGGTCAATACGGGTATGACCACGAAGGATCTGGGAACCCAGATCCGCGAGAACAAGCAGCAGGAAAAGCGCCAGGAACGCCAGAAAACAGCATTCAAACCGGAGAAAGCACAGCAGGAAAAGCCAGCCGAGGTGATCCCACTGCGGGGCGAGAAGCAGGAAGATTATGCCTTCCCAGATCTCAGTGACCTGATATTCAAGGAGGAAGAGGATGACTGAAGAATTCCAGCGCGGAGTCATTCCCCTGGCGCGTTACCAGGAGCAGCAGCTTCCTGAGTATCAGGACAATCCGCTCATCAGCGCATTGCCTCCGATTCCTGATCTGCAGGAGGTGGTCGGTCTATTGCAGCAGCTTCCCGGTTTCGAGCCGCAGGAGGCGCTTCTGGATGGTCGGCTCAGGGCACATGCGATTGCCCGCCTGTTGCACGGCTTCTTCCAGCCGCTGAGCCATCACTTGGAGCTGGAGAGCAAGATCAGTCTGATGATCCGTCAAGGGTACATCGGTCGGAATCCGGCCAGTGGTGCCTGGTATGCGCACCTGCAGAATGGCTATCGCCGTGTCGAGGAGGAGGATCTGGATGCGGCGGTGTACCAGAGTGTCTCCTCTACGGCCAACAGCCTGTCGCTGTTCGGCTGCTCCGGTTGCGGCAAGACGCGCACGCTGGAGCGGATTCTGGGCATGTACCCCCAAGCCCTCCATCACCCTGATTACAACATCACTCAACTGGTCTATCTGAAGGTCGACTGCCCAATTGACGGTGACTTGGATGAGCTGTGCCTGAGCTTCTTCAACGAAGTAGACAAGATCCTGGGTACCCACTACAGCCGTAGCCACGGACGCAAGAAGCTGGGTACCAAACGTCTGCTGGCATCCATGTGCCAGGTAGCCAATCAGCACGCGCTCGGAGTGCTGATCATCGACGAGGTTCAGAACCTCAACGAGGCACGCTCCGGTGGTGCCGAAAAAATGCACAATTTCTTCGTGTCGCTGGTGAACACCATCGGTGTTCCGATCATTCAGGTCGGCACCCACCGGGCCAGCAAGTTCTTCCAGCGCACGTTCCGGGCTGCTCGGCGGGTCTCCGGGTTGGGCAGCATCCGCTGGGATAGGTTGCCTCGGGACGAGCATTGGAAGCGTCTGTTGAAGCGGCTCTGGAAGTATCAGTGGCTGCGAAATGCGGCGCCGCTGGATGATGAACTGGAGGCTACGATGTACGACCTCACCCAAGGGGTCATGGACATCGTCATCAAGCTGTTCGCGCTGGCGCAGATCCGGGCGATAGTGACAGGTGTCGAGTGCATCAAGCCGCTGTTGCTGCGCAGGGTTTTCGAGGACGAGTTCAAACCGGTCCATCCGATGCTAGCGGCCTTGCGGAGCGGTAGGCCCGAGCTGATCGCCAAATATGACGACCTGCTGATGCCAGAGATCGAGGGACGGTTGCTGACCCTGACTCGCTCTCTGGATAGCGTCCCCCAACCTAAACCGCCGGCCCCTCCGGCTGATGACAAGGCAAAGCGGCTGGCCGCCCTGCTCGAAGGTATGGAAATCCCGAGGGACATTGCCATTCCCATGGCCGATGAATTGTTGGCGGAGAATCCGGACATCCCGCTGGCGGCCCTGATTCACAAGGCCACGGCCTACCTCGCGCAGGACGCTCCCAAGAGGCCCGGCATTTCCAGAGTTAAGCGGACGGAGTGGGGGGGGCTATCCGAGGAGGATCTGCGCCGACGTTATGCCGATGGGCCTGAAAGCGAGGCCTATGACAGATTCAAGCAGGCTGGCCTGATCCTCGACCTGCGGCCTCTGTTGAAGGCAATATGAAATGTACTTCCCCAGGCTCTACCCGGACGAACTGCTTTACAGCGGTATTGCCCGGTGCCGGGTACATCTGGGGATAGGCAACCACAAGACCTTGCTGCACATGCTTTTCGGTGACAGCAAGGTTGCCGCGATTACCGATCTGCCTACACACCTGACTGCGTTGGCGAACAACACGGGCTTGGATGCGGAAGGCATGATCCTGAATCACACGCTGTTCCCGCTCTATGCCCCTTTCATTCCGCCGGAGCGCCGTACCGATCTTTTTCAGGCCATGCTTGCTCCCGACCGGCCGACGATTGGTCTGTCTGGGGCCTCGACGGCCTTGGTCAAGTGGCCCGATTGGCTGCGTTACTGCCCGATCTGCTTTGAAGATATGGCTGCGCGCTACGGTGAACCCTACTGGCGGCGTAGCTGGCAGATTCAAGGGATAGATGCCTGTCCCGAGCATGGCTGTCAGCTCCTGAACTCACCTATCCCGTTCCGTCGAGCGCAACGGCACGAGTTTCATCCAGCCTCTCCACTGTTTCTGCCCCGTGATCTTCGCGTGAGTCCCGTGGGCGAAGAGGCTATCAGACTCGCCAAGGCTGCTATGCAGCTGCTGGCGCTCGAAGAGGTGCAATCGCCTGGTTACGGACGCTGGACCAACCTGTACCGGTACCTGGCTACAGAGTGCGGCGCCAGGCGCGGCCGGCAGGTCAGGGCTGAAGTCATCTGGGAGAAGATCCTGGCATCCCATCGCAGGGATTAGCTTGCTGCGAACGGTCTGCTGACATCCGGGGAGCCTCCGCCCTGGCTGTTGGCGATATTCAGGAAGCATCGCAAGGGATTCAGTGCGCTGCAGCATCTGATCGTCTGGACCAGCCTGCGCCCTGGCCAGCATGCTGGCGAGCTGATCAGCGAGGCGAAGATTCGCCAGGTCGACCCTGCCTCCGACCGGTCAGTGCAGCTGCTCCCCGCTGAATTTGAGCAAAAGCAGCAATACCGAGCCGTTTGGCTGCAAGCACTGGATAACCACGGTGGCGCCAAGGCAGCCAGGCAAAACGGAGGAGAGGCATGTTACGCCTGGCTCTATCGTCATGACCGAAGCTGGCTGATGGCTGCAAATCAGGCCAGACCGCGCCGACAGGGCAACAACAGCCATGTTGACTGGCAAGCGCGGGACAGAAAGCTGGTACGCCTGCTGATCCGAATTGGCAGAGACAGCGAAGAAGACCGGAGCCTTCCGCGCAGGAGTCGCAACTGGTTCCTGCAGCAGCTACCCCATCGGGCATCAGTCGAGCATCATCTCGCTCAACTGCCCCTGTGCCGCACTTTCCTGGATCGCTATGCCGAGTCTGTCGGGGAATATCAGATCCGTCGCCTGACTGCAGCAATGCTGGAGGATGTACAGACTGGCATAACGTCCAGGCGCTGGGAGCTGGAAAAGCGTTGTGGGTTAGAAAAGAGCAAGATGGCACCTCTGACCACTGAGTTCATTCGATTGGTAGGAAGTTGGATTGAATAGGACAGTATTTCGTCAGATCCCGAACGGATCCAGGTTGCTGGCCGTTGGAAATTTTTTCAGGGCCCCGACTTCGGCGGCCGAGTGGCGCTTGGCGGCTCTCTTTGAGCGTAACGGTCAGCTGCAGCTGCAGCGGTTCGCACCGGAGATGTCGTGTGTCTTGGCCGTTGGTCGCGAGTTTCTTGGCGAAGAAGGGGCTCCTTATCGTCCCAGTGGTTTCAAGAAGACGGTGGTGCTTCCTGCAATAGATACCTGGCGGGAACGGCAGTTGGGTGAGTGCCCACGTCTGGCCAGAAGGCTTGCTGCAAATCCTGAGATATCTGGACAGCGATGCTTTGTGTTCGAGGTCGATGGTCTGACCGTCTGGTTGCCGAAATTCGAGCTGGCGCGAAAACTGTTCTTCCACGCTGCCTTCATCGTCCGTGCAGCCTTCGCACCGAATGGCTTGGACATGGTCTTCACGCTCTACAGAGAAGGCGATGTTGTTCATATCCATACGCCCCCGAAGACAGGTGCGCCAAGTCAGCTTCTCAAAATCAAGGGATACAGAGACCATTTCAGTTGGCTGCTGCTGAATCAGGATGTGAAGCGATCCTTCGAGTCAATCTGGCAAAGCCTCAATCAAAGGCAAGAGCGGGTACCGCAAGAGTCGGCGTATGCCAGGTGGCAGTTCGACTTCATGGCACCCCCTTCCCTCGTGGGTACCACCATGGATGTGCGAGGCCCCTTTGATCCGGAAAGCAACGAATTGCTGGTCTGGGAGATCGAAAAGCTTCAGGGGCTCCGGTTTAGCCATCGCGGTGATATTTTTTTCCACCATCCTGCTCTCAAGTTACCCGTCAGGGGAGATAGCACAGGCTGTGTATCCGTGCCATCGGGAGCCAAGGAGTTGGAGGTAGATACTGACGAAGAGCCGACTGCTGCCAAGGAGCAGAGGTTGATTCACCTGCCCGTTGAGGGAGTCACATTTGATGCTCAGCTGCGCACCAAGATCGCCTACAACGGGGAGCGTGCCAACGCTCATGGCAAGAAGGTCGACGACGAGCAATGCCCGAGCAGAGAAAGCCAACTTTTCGGTGTGGCTGATCCTGTGAGCGAGGGCAGCATAGCGTCAGGAGAATTCCAACAATTGGGTGAGGGAGAGGGTGATGGGGACGAGCATGAACGGCTTGCAGATCGTTTCTCGCTGCTCCGAGAGATTCTTGAACAAATCACCCAAGAGTCTGGAGTTGCGCTGGTAGCACTGGAGGTGAGGCCTCTGCCGCCCGTTCCACGTTGCAGCTACCACATGATCGATCACGAAAAATCACGCTGCTATCTGCTGGCAAGGTTCAAACTACAAAACGGCGATCAACGCTACCTTCTAGAAATAGATACCTCAGACAACCGGAAGACCATGTCAACGCGGATCATGGGCTTCAAAGCCGGTGTTGAGGCAGGAAAATGCATAGACAGAATCTTGAGGGAGACAGTGAAAGGCTCGTTGCGCTGGCCAGGCACCATGGCGAAGTACTGTGAGCCTTTGCACTCTGTGCATCACCCGAAAGAAGGTCCGCCTGATGCCTATCAGGCCAGAGTATCTGGCTGGAAGCAGCGGATACGCGCGGCCCTAGGCTGATTGCAGAATACACCGCAGTTCGGCTGCGATACATCTTGTCGCGCACTGCGTGCAGCCTCCCCGAAACTGCCCGGAGCCGTGCCAAGGCGATATAGGCCCTTGGGAGTCGGCAAGACGCATCTGGCCATCGCACTGCGCTATCGGGCGGCGCAGTGCGGCATCAAGACCCGCTTCATCGCTGCGGCCGACCTTGGTGCTGCAACTGGGCGCGGACCAGCGTAACCGTCCGGGCATCCCGGCTGGCTTGACCCCGCCAAGCTAAGAGATCGTGGCAGTTCGTGGATGCCGTTTCCCGGGTGCACGCGATCCGAGACCACGCGATCAAGCAGGAAAACGAGCACCTGGGCTTGCCTGACTGACCGCAGGCCGGCGACGACAAGGTGGAAAAGTTCGGCGTGTGGCTCTGGCGGCAACGATCCCGCGAAGGGCGGACGGTGCTTGTAGCCCAAGGCGATGTTTGCGATGGAGGCACCGGGTTCAGAACACTCCTGAATGACCTGGGCCTCGAAAGATTTGCTGTAGGTACGGCGCTGAGGGGGCATGGAAAATCCGCTTGATGGGCCATGGCCTTCGGCGGCGGTGTCGGGAAGGTGTGTTGGACGGACGGATACTGTTGAACTACGTTGTCTGGGGCAACGGAAGTGTTTCGGCCCGACTCTGGAACGCGATCCGCAGCGACGACTGGGCAATTCCGCACGTTGGCCTGAGCAGCCTCGGGGAAATCGTCGGCTGGGCGCGCCCAGACGAGTTTCCGCCAAGGAACATGCGCACGAGCAAGGGGCTGCGGGCGCTCGGTTATAACGTGAGGATCGGTGTTTGATCTGCGGCTGCCCGGAGCACATGTAGGCTCCCGATTAAACCTTTGCCTAACGCCGGATCGGACCGCCCCAGCACACCCTCTCTGGAAATTTGTGTCACATCAATCGCCCAGCAGATCGCGAGATGTTGATTCTTGACTTTCTGCATGTTAGGCGCCATACCTTGCAAGGTCTTGAAAAAAATCCTCGATTGAGGCTGTACGACGGCGGAAATTGTGGGGGGGCATGGCGGTTTCGTCAAAGTGAAATCGATCGATGGATCAATGATCAGATCCAAGCAGGCAGAAAGAACGAGGTGATACGCACAGATGAGCAGCCGAAGTCAGCGAAACATCCCGTGTTGCCTGGGCGCGCTATCCATAGCCGCAGGCAAACGGAGTGAGCGAGAGTCTTCAATTTTTCTTCTGGAGGTGTGACATGGACATTGATTTCAAGAAGCTGGCTCCCTGGAACTGGTTCAAGAAGGAGCAGGAAGAACAACAGAGCACTGCCTCGCTGCCGGTGCAGCGCAATGACCTGCCGGTAGCGGGTGGGCCCGTCAGTCCCATCCTGCAATTGCACCGCGAGATCGACCGCCTCTTCGACGACACGTTTCGAGGCTTCGGCTTTCCGGCGCTGGCCATGCCACGCTGGCCGTCGGACTGGCCGGGCCTGCTGAAGCCGGCGCTGGACATCCAGGAGACCGACAAGCAGTACAAGATCGCCCTGGAAGTGCCCGGCGTCGAGGAAAAAGACATCCAGATCACGCTCGACAACGACGTGCTGCTGGTTCGCGGTGAAAAGCGTCAGGAGCAGGAAACGAAAGACGGCGGTTTCCACCGGGTGGAGCGCTCCTACGGCAGCTTTCAGCGCGCTCTGAACCTGCCGACCGATGCCAACCAGGACACGATCAAGGCCGCCTTCAAGAACGGCGTGCTCACGATCACGATGGACAAGCGCGAGGCCAGTGCGCCTAAGCAGCAGGGCCGCTCGATCCCGATCAACGGCTGACGCCGATCGGCTTGTTCTCTACAGAAAAACCAAGTGAATGGCGAGGCGCCGTGACCTTCAGCGCCTCGTCAAATCAGTCCTCTCAAGGAGCATGAGCATGGCCAGAAAACAATGCCAGGTCTGCGGCCAGCCCGCCACGGTGCGGGTGGAAGCCAATCTCAATGGTCGTCACAGCACCATGCTGTTGTGTGACGATCACTATCGCCAACTGGCGCGCCAGCAAAAGCGCACCGTCTCGCCGCTGGAGGCTCTGTTTGGCTCGCGCAGCGGTTTGTTCGAAGACTTCCTCGGCAGCGACTTCTTCCGCATCGGTGACGATGCACCGTCCATGGCGGCCGATACCGATGAGGTAGTCGATGCCTCATTCGGCGAACCCGCCCCGGCCGGTACGGGCACCGCGCGCCGGCGCGGCAGTGGGCTGGCCAGCCGTATCAGCGAACAGTCCGAGGCCCTGTTGCAGGAGGCCGCCAAACATGCCGCCGAATTTGGCCGCCCCGAAGTCGATACCGAACACCTGCTGTTGGCGCTCGCCGACAGCGACGTGGTCAAGACCATTCTGGGGCAATTCAAGATCAAGGTCGATGATCTCAAGCGGCAAATCGAATCCGAAGCCAAGCGCGGCGAGAAGCCGTTCGAGGGCGAGATCGGCGTGTCGCCCCGGGTCAAGGACGCGCTCAGCCGTGCTTTCGTGGCCTCCAACGAACTCGGCCACTCTTATGTCGGGCCGGAGCATTTCCTGATTGGGCTGGCCGAGGAAGGCGAAGGTTTGGCGGCCAACCTGCTGCGCCGTTACGGCCTTACGCCGCAAGCGCTGCGCCAGCAGGTAAGCAAGGTGGTCGGCAAAGGGGCCGAGGATGGCCGCGCCGAGACGCCGACCAACACGCCGGAACTCGACAAGTATTCGCGCGACCTCACCAAGATGGCGCGCGAGGGCAAGCTCGATCCGGTCATCGGCCGTGCGCAGGAGATCGAGACCACCATCGAGGTGCTGGCCCGGCGCAAGAAAAACAACCCGGTGTTGATTGGTGAGCCCGGCGTCGGCAAGACCGCCATCGTCGAAGGACTGGCGCAGCGCATGGTCGCCGGTGAAGTGCCCGAGACGCTGCGCGACAAGCGTCTGGTCGAACTCAACATCAACGCCATGGTGGCCGGCGCCAAGTACCGCGGCGAGTTCGAGGAGCGCGTGCAGAAGGTGCTCAAGGAAGTGACCGAGCACCAGGGCGAGATGATTCTCTTCATCGATGAGGTGCACACCATCGTCGGTGCCGGCCAGGGTGGCGGCGAAGGCGGGCTGGACGTGGCCAACGTGTTCAAGCCGATGATGGCGCGCGGCGAACTGAACCTGATCGGCGCCACCACGCTCAACGAGTATCAGAAGTACATCGAGAAGGACGCCGCGCTGGAGCGTCGCTTCCAGCCGGTGATGGTGCCCGAGCCGACGGTAGCGCAGACCATGATGATTTTGCGCGGCCTGCGCGACACCTTCGAGGCGCACCACAAGGTCAGCATCACCGAGGATGCGATCATCGCCGCCGCCGAGTTGTCGGACCGCTACATCACCGTACGCTTTTTGCCTGACAAGGCCATCGACCTGCTCGACCAGGCGGCCGCACGCGTGAAGCTGTCAGCCACGGCCCGCCCGGTGGCGGTGCAAGAGCTGGAGTCCGAACTGCACCAGCTGCGGCGTGAGCAGGACTATATGGCCTCGCGCAAGCAGTACGACAAGGCCGCCGAGCTGGGCAAGCGCATCGAGGCCAAGGAGACTGAACTCAAGCAGCTCGTCGAGGAATGGGAACGCGAGCGCGCCTCGGGCAGCGCCGAAGTCAAGGCCGAGCATGTCGCGCAGATCGTCTCGCGCCTGACCGGCATTCCGGTCAACGAGCTGACGGTGGAAGAACGCGAGAAGCTGCTGCATCTGGAGCAGCGGCTGCACGAGCGCCTGGTGGGCCAGGACGAAGCGGTGCGCGCGGTGGCCGATGCCGTGCGGTTGTCGCGCGCGGGCCTGCGCGAAGGCGACAAGCCGGTGGCGACTTTCCTGTTCCTTGGGCCGACCGGCGTGGGCAAGACCGAGCTCGCCAAGGCGCTGGCCGAGTCCATCTATGGCGATGAAGGTGCGCTGCTGCGCATCGACATGTCCGAGTACGGGGAACGCCATGCCGTGGCACGCCTGGTGGGCGCGCCTCCGGGTTATGTGGGCTATGACGAGGGCGGCCAGCTCACCGAGAAGGTGCGTCGCAAGCCCTACAGCGTGTTGCTGCTCGATGAGATCGAAAAAGCGCACCCCGACGTCTACAACATCCTGCTGCAGGTGTTCGACGACGGGCGGCTCACCGACGGCAAGGGCCGGGTGGTGGATTTCACCAATACCATCATCATCGCCACCTCGAACCTGGGCTCGGACATCATCCAGCGTCGGCTGAAGGCCGGTGGCGCCGCCGGCGAGGAATACGAGAAGACCAAGTCCGAGGTGATGGACGTGCTGCGCGGACACTTCCGCCCCGAGTTCATCAACCGCATCGACGAGATCATCGTCTTCCATGCGCTGGGCAAGGAGGAGATCCGCCATATCGTCGGCCTGCAGCTTGATCGTGTGGCCCGCAACGCCGCCAGCCAGGGCGTGACGCTGACCTTCGATCAGACCTTGATCGACCACTTCGCGGAGGAAGGCTACAAGCCCGAGTTCGGCGCGCGTGAGCTCAAGCGGCTGATCCGCAGCGAGCTGGAAACCGCGCTGGCGCGCGAGATGCTGGGTGGCGGTATCGGCAAGGGTGATCACGCCAACGCCCGCTGGGACGACAAGGCCGAACGGGTGGTCTTCGAGCGCCAGGAGCCACCCGCGAAGTCGGCTGAGCCTGAAAAGCCCGATGCCGCGGACGTGGCCGAGGCACCGCCTGGCGACGCGAGCAAGCCTGCGCGCAAGCCTGCGCGCAAGAAGAAGTCAGCGGACGGCGAATCTTGAGCGATGGGAGGCTGTCGTGACCGACCCCAATGGGCTGACATGGGCAGCCACCCTCGTGTCGCTGGCGGTCGCTATCCCCACAGCGGGGCATGCGGTCATCTACAAGCGTGACCCTCGATCGGCCACGCTGTGGGTACTGCTGATCGCCTTGCTGCCGCTGGGCGGTTCGCTGCTGTATGGGCTGTTCGGCATCAACCGTTACCAGCGGCGGGCGCGGCGGCTCTTCCCGGGGGCAGATCCTGCTGTTCGGCAGGATCTCTCGCCCACGATACCCGAGGCTGTATCGCCGCCACTTGCCGGTCTGGCCCACCTGGTGGGACGCGCCACCGGCCAGTCGCTGACCGGCGGCAACCGCATCGAGCCGCTTGTCGATGGCGAGCAGGCCTACCCGGCCATGCTCGCCGCCATCGAATCGGCGCGGTACAGCGTCGCCTTGACCTCGTACATCTTCGACAGCCAAGGCATCGGGGCGCAGTTCGTCGATGCGCTGCGCCGGGCTCATGAGCGCGGCGTGCAAGTGCGGGTGCTGATCGACGACGTGTATGCCCGCTGGACGCCCCGCAGCGCCTACCGCGCCTTGCAGCGCGCCGGCGTTCCGGTGGCGACGTTCAACCCGACGTTGATTCCCGCGCGCCTGCATGCCGCGCATCTGCGCAATCACCGCAAGCTGCTGGTGATCGATGGCGAGACGGGTTTCACCGGAGGCATGAACATCTTCAGATCGTATTGGCGGCCCGATGCGCCGGACCAGGCCTGTCACGATTTGCACTTTCGTCTGCGCGGGCCGGTGGTAGAGCATCTGATGCGGAGCTTCACCGATGATTGGTGCGATACCACGGGCGAACGGCTCAGCAAGGGTTTCTGGGGCGAACCGCCCGTAACGGCTGATGAGCCGGGAACCAGTTGGGCGCGCGGCATCGAGGCCGGACCCGATGAGGCCCTGGACCGGATGCGCTGGGCCTTCATGGGCGCTTTGAGCGCGGCGAAGCATTCGGTGCGCATCTGGACACCTTACTTCGTCCCCGATCAGCCGATGATCGCGGCGCTGAGCACGGCCGCGTTGCGCGGCGTGCGTATCGACGTGCTGACGCCCGCAAACGGCGACCATCCCACGGTGCAATGGGCCGCGCGCGCCCACTACTGGCAGGTGCTGGAGCACGGTGTGCGCATCTTCGAACGGCCTGGCCCGTTCGACCACAGCAAGCTGATGCTGGTAGACGGAGCGTGGTGCTGCCTGGGTTCGGCCAATTGGGACGCGCGCAGTTTGCGCCTCAACTTCGAGTTCAATGTGGAGGTGTACGACACCGCGTTGTCTACGCGGCTGGAATCTCTTTTTGATGCCGCTCGTGATGCGTCGGGCGAGATATCGGCGAAGGCGTTGCGCGCCCGCCCGCTGGCCATCCGCTTGCGCGACGGGTTGGCCCGTCTGTTCACCCCCGTTCTCTAGCGACACGACCTTCGCGGAACACGGCCCATGGAAAAGAAAGATCAATGGAACATTGGTTACTGGATCGTCGCCGTCCTGTTGCTGCTGACGCTGTAGAACCACTGGCAGACGGCGAAAACCGTCGAGCCGGTGCCCTACAGCGAGTTCGAGAAGGCGCTGGACGAGGGGCGCGTGGCCGAAGTGCTGGCGTCGGATCGTACGGTGACCGGGCGCCTGAAGTCGCCGGACAGCCGGGGCAAGACGACGATCGTGGCAACGAGGGTCGAACCCGATCTTGCCGATCGCCTGTCGAAGTACGACGTACCCTATGCCCGCGTGTTGGAGAGCACCTGGCTGAGCGATGTGCTGTCGTGGATCCTGCCAGCGGTATCCTTCTTTGGCGTCTGGTTCTTCCTGTTCCGCCGCTTCGCCGAGAAGCAGGGCATGGGCGGGTTTCTCAACATCGGTAAGAGCCGCGCCAAGGTGTTCGTGGAAAAGAACACCGGTGTGACGTTCGCCGATGTGGCGGGGGGGGGGATGAGGCCATGGCGGAGCTGGTCGCGATCGTCGATTTCCTGAAGAATCCGCAGGACTATGGCCGTCTCGGGGCGCGCATTCCCAAGGGCGTGTTGCTGGTCGGCCCACCGGGCACCGGCAAGACATTGCTGGCCAAGGCTGTTGCCGGGTGGCCGAATCGACCCAGGCGCGCATCGATCAGGCTATCCGCGACATCGTGATGGGCGTGTTCGAGCGCGCCTACCGGATTCTCGACATCAACCGCGCGGTGCTGGAGCGCTGTGCGCGCGAGCTGCTGGCGCGGGAAACGCTCGACGAAAGCGATATCCGTCAATTGACTCAAGGACTTGTTCGGAACTGAAAACAGTAGTAGCTGCCATTCAGAGTAAACCGACGGCTCTGTTCAGTGCGTCATCCAATTCGTCGGCATTGTTCAAGGAGAACCGATATGTCTGCATTGACTCCGTGGGACCCCTTCCGGGAACTGGATGAATTGCAAAACCGCCTGGCGACGATGTTCGGACGAATACCCCAGCGACAGGGCGCCCGTACCGGCAACGAAGCCAAGACCACGGCGGACTGGGCTCTAATGGCGGACATCAGCGAGGATGAGAACGCATTCCTCCTCAAGCTGGATCTGCCGGAGGTCCCCAGGGATGCCGTGCGCGTCAGCGCGGAAAACGGTGTGCTCACCATCAGCGGCGAGCGCAAACTGGAAAAAGAGGAGCAGGGCAAGAAGTTCCACCGCATCGAACGTGCCTATGGCCGCTTTGTGCGCAGCTTTGTCTTGCCTGACAACGTTGATCCGACCAAGGTGACGACTTCCATGAAAGACGGCGTGCTGGAAGTGCGGCTTGTCAAGGCCGAGCAAGACAAACCGAAACAGATTGAAATCTCAGTCAACTAACTTCAATCAGGAGCCCAAGATCATGAATATCAAACAGCCACAATACACCTTCTCCGCACTTGCCCTGGCGGTCGTCGTCGGACTGAGCGGACCGGCTCTGGCCCAATCGGCGGCAGGTTCTAGCCCAGGTGCTGCAGCACCCTCTGCCGCATCCAAGGCGGCACAGCCACAGGTAGATGACAAGGCCGCCCGGGAAGCCGATAAAAAGCGTGCCGAGCTCACTCAAGACGCCATCACGGCGCTCACCAAGACCCAGGAGGCTTTGACCCTCCTTGATGCAAACAAGACCAAGGAGGCGCTTGCTGCGCTGGAACTGGCCAGCGGAAAGCTGGAACTGGTATTGGCACGCGACGCCAAACTTGCTTTGGCGCCGGTCGATGTACGCGTCATCACCCACGATATCCACGCCAACGTGGAATCGGTAAAGAAAGCGGTCAAGTTGTCTCGGGAGTTGTTGAGTGATGGCGAGGTGCAAAAGGCCCGGCCCATCGTTGCCAATCTGGCCAGCGAAATCGTAATCGAAACCGACAACCTTCCGATGGCAACGTACCCGGCAGCGATCAAGTCGGCCGCACGGCTCATCGACAGCGGCAAGATCGACAACGCCAAAGCGGAACTCGCCCGAGCACTGAACACGCTGGTGGTGACCTCGGTCGCCTTTCCTCTGCCCGTGCTACGGGCCGAAGCCGCGATGGCAAAAGCTGAAAAGCTGGCCGAGACCGACAGGCGCGATGCCAGGCAGAACGAGGAGCTCAGCACCTTGCTGTCGTCCGTGCGCACGGAGATCGAGATGGCGCAGATCCTGGGTTATGGCAAGAAGGCGGACTTCAAACCCATCTTCGATCAGGTGAAGTCCATTGAGCAAAAGTCAGCTGGTGGCAAAAGCGGCAAGGGATGGTTCGACGAGTTGAAGACGCGCATCCAAAAGCTGTTTTGAGGTGATGAAGGGGCTGACGGCTCTGTCGGTCAGTCTCGCGATGTTCGCATTCAGCCCCAATAGATTCGCCTATTTTCACTATCTCATACGAGGCATATCACCATGAATGAGCAAACACCAAATCCCAATGCGACGAACGAAGGAAAAAACGAACAGGCCGCGGTAAGCAGCCTTCCTGTCAGTCCAGAGTCCAAGCCTGACGTCGTCACGGAGGTACAGCCTGAGGTTCAGAAAGAAACGGACTCGCAGGCGGCAGACAAACGTAAACAAGTCCTCGATGAGGCAGTCTCGGCCTTGTCGCTGACCAAATCAGCGCTGGCCGCACTTGACGGCAAGGACACTGCACGCGCATTGGCAACGCTGGCCGAAGTGACGGGAAAGCTGGAGCTGATCGTCGCGCGCGAACCCACGCTCGCCCTGGCCGGCGTTGATGTGCGCACCATCGTGCACGACTTGTTCGCCAACACGGAAACCATTGAGGCGATGACCGACGAGGCGCTGGATGCCCTCAAACATGGCGAGGTGCAACAGGCTCGCCACATGCTGGCTTTGCTGGCCAGTGAAATCGTGATCACGGTCACCAGCATCCCTTTGGCGTCCTATCCCGCAGCCGTGAAGGCAGTCGTGCCGCTGATCGATCAGGGCAAGATCGAAGAAGCCAAAGCCGCGCTGCAGTCAGCGCTCAGCACGCTGGTCGAGGAGCGCAGCGTGCTTCCGCTGCCCGTCCTGCGTGCGAAGCTGCTCCTGAAGCGCGCCGAGCCCCTGGTAGAAGATGGTCAGCGCAGTGAAGCATCCAATGAGCGCCTGGAGACATTGTTGAACGAAGCCCGGCAGCAGTTGGAAATGGCAGAACTGCTGGGCTATGGAAAAAGGAAGGACTTTGAGCCCCTGTACGCTGAACTCAAGAAAATCAAGGAAAAGACGGGAGGGGGAGGCTGCGGAAAAGGCTGGCTCGATGAAGTCAAGGCAAAACTGTCCAGGTTGTTCTGAAACCGCTGGAGAGGGGGCGCATAGCACCCCCTCTCTTGTCCCATGAGTGTTTGATTTTTTATTTTGTATAGATCTTTAGGAGATATTGCATGAACACAGACACCATCGCCAATTCCAATGCGGATGACCCCACCAAAGCACTGTGTTCGCTGAGCCAAAATTGGTGGCTTTTTGTGCTGCGCGGTGTCTTGGCATTGATTTTTGCAGCCCTCGCGTTCTGGATGCCACAATCGGCTCTGTTGGCCATGACCATCATGTTCGGCGCATTTTCCTTGGTCAATGGCGCGTTCAACTTGTTTGCAGCGGTGCGCCATATCCAGAAAAAAGAGCGCTGGGGCTGGCTGCTGTTCAGCGGCATTGTCGGCATACTTACGGGCGTCGTCGTCCTGGTTGCTCCTTGGGTCGCCACGATAGTCTTGGCTTCTTTTTTATGGGCTAGCGTGGGCTTCTGGGCGATTTTCACCGGTGTGCTGGAGATATCCGCCGCCGTTCGGCTGCGTCGGGAAATCAAGGGTGAAATCTGGCTTGCCCTCAGTGGACTGCTCTCGATTATCCTTGGTGCTATCGTCTTGTGGATATTTTTTACCCGTCCGGTCGAGTCATTCGTGGCCGCAGGCTGGCTGTTGGGTTTCCATGCGGCAGTCTATGGCGTCACGCTTTTGTTCTTGAGTTGGAATCTTCGCAAAACGCGCCTGGGGTAAGAGCGTGCCAAACCAAAATCTATGGATATGAGCATCCTCGATTCATGCCTCCATAGAAATGACATCGAAGGAGTCATACATGCAGATACAATATAGCTATCGAGCTATCGACAAAGAGTTTCATGAACCTTGGCAGAGAGCTTTGGGAAATGTGATCGAGCACGCCCTCAAGCCATTGCTCGACAAACACACTAAAGATTCAGCGCGACTTCAAATCGTCCTTGATCGCGACAAGATCAAGCGGCAATTTCTGGCCAGTGGCTATATGCACCTGCCCGGCAAAAAGATTGTCAGCGTTACTGCATCACATGACGAGCTGACGCCCCTCGCGCAGATGCTCGCACAGTCGTTGTTCCGTCAGGCCAAGAAGCATTTTGACCGACTGCATGCTCAGGATCAAATCAAGCGCAAAGCACGACGCGAGCGCTTGCGCGAGCTCAAGGTGCGGATTGCCGCAAAACCCGCATCAGCCGCCCATGAGGCCGAGGTGACCCGAATGCCTCTACTGTCGAAACTTGAGGCTGTCGCAAGGCGTGAGCTGGCTTATCTGCGGGCCGTCGGCGATTTACCGCGCGATTATCCGACGCTGCGCGACGTGGTGGATGAAGCGATTGTCCGAGCTAAGGTGGAATGGCAATCCGTGCCGGGGGAAAAAGAGGCTTACACCGGTCTTTTGAAGCATCTGTTCGCCGTCCTGGATAACGAAGTGGCAAGCAGCCGGCAATTTGGCGAATTCGTTTCTCTGGACGCGCCGGTCGAACCGGATGCCCAAGACGTGGCCGAGGCCATGGTGGAAGAGGAAATCTTCGAATTTTATCAGCACGATGACACACTCAAGCTGGCCGATATTTTCGCTGGCAGTCAGCATCCCGATGTCGCAACGATCGCGGAACAGGAGGAGCTGATTGATCGGTCGAGCGAGTTCGCTTTTGCATTTGACCTGCTGAAGGACATGCCGCGTTTGTGGCGGCGCATTTTTCTGCTTATCCGTGTGGACGGGCTGAATGCCAGCAGCGTCTCTGAAATCCTGCTGATTCCTGGTAAGGAAGATGCTGTCCGAAGGTGGCTCATGCAGGCCGAAGCATTCATCGCTGCTCATCTGGAAGAGGCCGGAGTAAGCAAAAACGGGAACGATTGGATCCAAGGCGTTGATTGGTCGGCATTGTCTGTGACCCGAAGCGAGGCAGCCTCACTGTGGTCCAAGGAGGCGAACCATGAAGAATGATCTTCACCTCGTCTGCCCGCATTGCCAGTCCATCAACCGCGTACCGACTGCGAAGCTATCGGAACATCCCAACTGTGGCCGCTGCCAGCAGCCCTTGTTCACGGGCGAGCCCATCGAGTTGACTACGGCGACGTTCTCGCGCCACGTGGAGCGCAGCGATCTGCCGCTGCTGGTCGATTTCTGGGCGCCATGGTGCGGGCCGTGCAAGATGATGGCGCCACAGTTCCAGCAAGCGGCGCACCAGCTCGAACCGAGGATCCGGCTGGCGAAGGTGAATACCGAGGCTGAGCCCCACCTGGCCGCGCAGTTCGGTATCCGCAGCATCCCGACGCTCGCCCTGTTCCAGGGTGGGCGGGAGATCGCCCGTCAGGCCGGCGCGATGGGCGCGCAGGACATCGTGCGCTGGACGTCGACGCAAGTGGGGCGCTGACCGATGCAGGGCTTGCTCGGCACTACGCTAATCCTGCTGGCGGCTTGCAGCCTGGCGGCGATGGCCACGGCGGCGTTCAGAGTGCCCGCCTTGCTGGGGTATCTCTCTGTCGGCGTTGTACTGGGCCCCTCAGTCATCGGCGTGATCGCGCCGGGGGAGACGCTGAGCTTTCTGTCCGAGCTGGGCGTGGCGCTGCTGTTGTTCATGGTCGGACTGGAATTCTCCCTCGGAGACTTCTGGCTCGCCCGCAGGACGGTGCTGATGGCGGGCGCTCTGCAGATGATCGCCGTGGCCCCGCCGCTGATCCTGCTATTGATGTGGCTGGGGCAGCCCGGCCAGAGCGCCGCGCTGCTCGGCACTGCGGCGGCCATGTCGTCCACGGCGCTGGTCAGCCGACAACTGGCCGACCAAGGCGAGCTCACCACCCGCCACGGACGCAGTGCCATCGCCGTGCTGGTCTTTCAGGACCTGGCCAGCGTGCCCCTGCTGGCCTTGCTGGCGATCTGGGCGCGCGGCGAGTCGCCGAAGATCGAGCATGTGCTGCTCGAAGTATTCGGTGTGCTGCTGCTGTTCGCGGCAGCGGCCCTCGTCTCGCGCCGTCTGTTGCATGGCCTGCTGGGCTGGGTGGCGCGGCGGGGCCACGAGGAATCGTTCGTGCTCGTCTCCTTGTGCGTGGTGGTGGCTGCCGCCGCTGCTGCGCACGCGGTCGGCGTATCCGCCGCCCTGGGGGCCTTCCTCGCCGGGATGGTGCTGGGCGAGAGCGACTTCCGGCACCACATGGAAAGCCACCTCAGGCCGTTTCGCGATGTGTTGTCGGGCGTGTTCTTCGTGACCATCGGCCTGCAACTGGACGCAGCACAGATTCTTTCGGCACCGCTGGCGGTGCTGGCGTGGCTGGTGGTGCTGGTACCGGTCAAGATCCTGCTCAATACGCTGGCCTTGCGGGCGACGCGCCTGTCCGCCCTCGATGCCTGGCGCACGGGCATAGCGTTGGGGCACGGCGGCGAGTTCGCCCTGCTGTTGTTGGGCACGGTCTTGCAGCAGCATCTGATCCCCGCGACCGTCGTCCAACCCATGCTGGTCGCGCTGGTGCTCAGCATGGCCCTGGCACCGCTACTGATCCGCCATCACGATGTACTTGCCCGGTTCTTGAGCCGCACCGGCGGCGTCATTCAGCCACCCCAGGCTGAAGAAGTCGAGATCGCCGCGCAGACGACGCGATATCGAGACCATGTCATCGTTTGCGGCGCGGGCGAGCTTGGCCTGACAGTCAGCGAGATTCTTCGCCACGCCGGCGTGGCGCATCTGCTGCTGGAGGCGGACGCGCAGAAGGTAGAGGCCGCGCGTGCCGCCGGCGCGCCGGTGTTCCATGGCGATGCCAGTCGGCCCGATACCTTGCTGGCTGCCGGCTTGACGCATGCGCACTTGGTGGTGCTAACGTTCGCCCATGCCCAGCAAGCGTTGCGCATCGCCCAGGCGATTGCCGAGCGCCGTCCGGCGCTAACCTTGTGGGTGTCATGCAGAAGTACGACCGCGGCCGATGCATTTCGCGCCATGCCTAACGTGCGCGTGTATCAGCAATCCTTTGCCGCAGCTATTGGGCTGGCGGAACAGGTGATGTCGACGCTTGGCATGTCGACCGAGTTGATTGAAGGACACATCAGCGCAATGCGCCGCCGTCTCGACAGCAGCCGTTTTCCAGGGAGTTCATAGTCATGAAATCAAAACGCCTTAACCCATTTCAGGTCTTGCGTGACCAATTGGCCATCATGAGTTTTTACGAGCGCTTCGAGCAGGTCGTCGCGCTCGTGCTGTCGGCGGTGATCGCCGTCATCATCATGGTGTCGCTGTTCCAGCTCATCTCCATCGTCTTCACGCTGCTGGTTCTCGATGCCTTCAATCCCCTGGACCACAAGGTATTCCAGAACGTGTTCGGCATGATCATGACGCTCTTGATCGCGATGGAGTTCAAGCATTCCATCGTGCGCGTGGCGCTGCGTCGGGACAGCATCATCCAGGTTAAGACGGTGGTCCTGATCGCGGTGATCGCACTCTCCCGCAAGTTCGTGATCCTCGACTCCGACGCGAGCCCCGCAAAGATAGCCGCGCTGGCAGGCGCCACGCTGGCTCTGGGTGCGACCTACTGGCTGCTGCGCAAGCGCGGCGACCGCGCCGCCGAGACCTCTGAGCATGACCCGTCATCATCCGAGTGATCCGCGCACTGCGCTCTTGCAACACCGCTGGCTCAACCGCCTGCAGACCGGGCTGTTGGTCCTGACCCTGGTCGGGATCGCTGCCGCAGCAGGGAGACTGCCATTTGGGGAAGGCTGCCTGTGGCTCGCGCTGTTTGCCGTTGCAGGTGCGTTGTTGCTGGAACCGGTAGCCGCGTCGGCGCTGAGCTTGCGCCTGTACCGCGTACGGGCCTTGCACCCGCAACAAGCCCACGAGATGTGGGCCCTGTTGCGCGAGCTGCCCGCCCGTGCCGGTTTGCCCGCCACGCCGGTGCCGCACTATGTGCCCAGTGCCGTCGTCAACGCCTTCGCCACCGGATCGAAGCAGGAGGCATCGATCGCCCTCACCGATGGCCTGCTGCGCAGCCTGAGCCCACGCGAGCTGGCGGGTGTGTTCGCGCACGAGGTCGCGCATATCGCTAATGAGGATCTGCGTGTCATGGGGCTGGCGGATTCCGTCAGTCGCCTCACGTGCCTACCCGGCCCGGTTTCCGTGCCTTTTGAGTGAAAAAAACCCTCAGTTATCGCCGTACCGTGTGCGGCCTGTGCCGCAGTCCATGTGATTACGGAGGTTTATCCATGCAGTATGTGAATACATGCCCAGCCCTGAATGTTGAAGAGTCTGACCGCCTGTCCTTCATGCCGTACCTGTTCGGCACGGATTTTATGCTCGCAGAATTACAGGTGTACGCCCTGGCCAAAAAATGGATGCCCGGATATGAGGGCGGCTTCTGGCATTTCATCCGCCTGCCGGAGGGGGGCAGCTACATGATGCCAGACAGTGGGAGGGTACATCTGGTTAGTGGCGAAAACTGGTTTGATCGCATGGTCTGCGCCGACGCAGCGGGCATTATTCTGACCAGCCTGGCGATTAATCGCCGTCTGGCGGCCCATCCTGACAGCAGTAATCCGGCACTGACCCGCCTTTATATGCTGCGTGATGCCCAGCTCTGGAATCACATCACCTTTCACCCGAAATGCAGTGCTATTTACGCCGCGCTGGACTGATTAACGACCGGGGCAGTTACACCGCCCCGCAGGGAGATAAAAATGAATTCATCAGTAACCGTTCCGGCCGTCTACGTGGGCACATATCACCAGTACAACGGCGGCAGTATTTTTGGCAAATGGTTTGATTTAACCGACTTCGACGACGAAGACGAATTTTATGACGCCTGCCGGGCGTTGCATGCCGCCGAGGATGACCCCGAGTTTATGTTCCAGGACTGGGAAGGGATCCCGTCTCAGTTTGCCTCTGAATTCTCTGTTTAGTGGGCGTTTATCGAGGCATTCCGGCAGGCGCAGGACGAAGGACGCGCCGCCGCGTTTGTAGCCTGGGCGGAATATACCGGCGAGTGCGACTATGACGCCTTTGATGATGCGTATTGTGGCGAGGCTGAAAGCGAGGAGGATTTTGCTTATGGCTTTGTGGAGGATCACGGTCTGTTAAACGAGGTGCCTGAATTCCTGCGCGTCTATTTCGATTATGAGGCTTACGCGCGGGATCTGTTCAGCAGCGGCTATGTCTTCCATGAAGGCTATGTATTCAGCAACTGATTACTATCCGGCGGGGAAGCCGGCCGGTTAAGGAGAAAGCACATGAAACTTGCACCACAAAGCCGCGGTATCCTGCGACAGTACAAAGCCCTGATTAATGCCCGCTGCCGTGATGGCGGTCAGCGGGAACTGACCACCACCCAGGTGATGGATGAAATCTGTGAATACATGATCTGTCAGTGTGCCGTCTATATTGGCGGCCATTTCATCCTTCAGGGGGGAAAGGCACGATAAATCGCAGGGCAGGGGGGGAACCTCTGCCGCTTCCGGCCGCGCGAAAACCCGAGCAGGCTGCGCCTGCCGGAGAGAGACGTCGCCGCGCATTCTCCTCTCCGTTGTCAGTCGCTGTTGCCCGGGAATACGCGTATTATCAGGGATATCTTCCTGTAAAGCAGACCGGTGATGCATATGTCAAAGTGGAATATCACCTCTTTTTCAAAAGAGGAGCAGGACAACGTTGCCGTCGATAAGGTGGCTGCTGGCGTTGCCTGCAGGAAAGGATGAACAAGCCTGTTATGCCTGAGCTTTTTGAACGGGAACAGCCTGAACATCTTCGCCAGTATTTACGTGAACGGCTTGAAGTTCATCAGCAGAACAGTCAGCAGTTGCCGTGCGCAAATGCGCCCGAATATAATAAATCCGGAGATGAGCAGCAGAAGTGATTCTTATCGTCAGTGTGTCCAGGGAGGAAATTTTATGCGTATGTCTCTGATGTTTGCAGCCGTGACGCTTTTAACCGGTATTAACCTGTTTTTTATTCCGTTTCAGCCTGTTCCGGCTCTGTGGGGGGCTATCCTGGCCGTTGCTTTTGTTCTGATTAATGTCGTGGCAGAAAAACTGCTCCTCTGGAGTGGCATGGCGTGGATTATCGTTGCCGGCATCATCATAACGCTGATGCTGAAGGGGAAAGAACCGGGTGACGAATTACGCGTGCTGATTCGAGGGCCAGCTGCGCACCCGCAACTGGCAGGACGATGACGGAGTCACGCGCTACGTCACCGAGGTGCTGGTCGGCCAGAACGGCACCCTGCAGATGCTCGGCGGCTGCCGTGAATCCGGTGTGCCTGAGAGCACCGCGCAGCCGCAAAGTCCTGCCGCCCCGGCACAACCTGTTCAGGCCCCGGCTAAATCCCCGAAAGCGAAGGGCGGTAAGACAGGCCGTCAGGATGCGTCTCCGTCGTAGCAACCGCCTCAGCTACTCCAGGATGATTTCTCTCCAATGGATGATGACGCGCCCTTTTAAACCATGATGAAGACGCCCCGTTCAGGCGGGGCAGAAAAGGAGAAACACATGGACCACAACGTTTTGTGCCAGCCTGGATCCCTGCCGGATGGCACGTTTACCCGCGAGCAGGCTCAGGTTGTCGCAGCGCAGTATCAGAATGTGGCGATTGAAGATGAGCAGGGGACCCATTTTCGCTTTGTCGTCGGTCATCAGGATGACAGCAGCATGGTCTGGCGCGTCTGGAATTTTGAGCCGGGCGGCGAGGACCTGATGAACCGTTACATCCGCGACTACGGAGTACGCAAAACGCAATAAGCCGTAAGAGGTGCCGGGCTGATGAATCTGCCCGGCAGACATTAACCAATATCGGAGAGAAATCAATTATGTCAGTGACCGAGTCTAAAGCAAAAGCAACGGTTAAACCAGCAAAAAATCGGTGAACCCTGCCGAATCCGCCTCCCTGAAAGCCGCGCTAGAGGCTGCTCAGGTTGAGATGGTGCCGCTTTCGGCGCTGGTCAAATCCCCGCTGAACGTCCGCACGATCCCCTACACTGATTGCCAGTCACGGGGAGTGCTGTCCGCTGCCTGTTGATGTTTAGGCCGAACTGTTCCCCCGAGGTGCAGCACATCCGGACTGAGCGCCGGAAACAGCGCAGCAGCCTCGCCTTTACCCGTAAGATGCGTCGGGAAGAACGCGCAATGGCGCATCACTGGCGATTACGGCAGAACCTGCTGGGACAGGCCGTCACGGAGCTGAATTTCCAGTCACCGGAAACGGTCATCAGCTGGTACCGCCGGTGGGCCGATGAGTTTGACGCGCGTGAGCTTGCCCCTGCCTTCTGGCACTGGCGATCGCGATATGCCTCGCAGGCCTCTCTGGACTGGCTGCGGGATGCCGGCGAGCCGCTGTATGGTGTCATGCATGAAATCAGCTTCATTGTGAGAGAGACGCCGGAGTCTGTGCGTCAGGCAGAACGCTGGCAGGGTCCCGAACAAGCTGACACACCGGAGCCACGGATGAAGTGGCGCTATTCCTGCGCTGGAAACTGCCGTACAGGCCCTGCCCGGGTCCACAGAAGCTGGTTTCCATTGTCGTGGAGGCAGGGTGTAATAGCCCCCGTTTAAACCGGACACTTCACCAGTAAGACATATGCATAGAGCTATGTTTAAGGAGTGTCCTGTGCAAAGAATCGAAGTGATCACTGGCGAGCAAAAGCGCCGCCGTTATACTCCCGAAGAGAAAGCCCGTTTTGTAGCGCTCGCCATGCAGCCCGGCTACATCGTCTCACTCGTTGCCCGGCAATACGGCATCACTCCCAGTCTTATTTTTAAGTGGAAACGACTCATGAACGAGGGTGGCAAGTCTGCGATCGCCGCAGGCGACGAGGTGGTCAGCGTCTCCGGGCTCAAAGCGCTGGAGAAAAAAGTCAAACAGCTTGAACAGATGCTGGGACGCAAAACGATGGAAGCCGAAATCCTTCGCGACGCGCTTGAGATAGCCCAGGCAAAAAAGTTGATATCGCGCATGCCATTGCTGCCACCGGACGATATCCCCTCATCCGAATAGCAGAAGTGCTCTGTGTATCGCGTTCGAATCTGTATGACCGGTTACTGGATAAACGCCAGCACCGGTCAGCCCGCTACAGCAAAGACGATGACGCCCGACTGTTACCGCTTATCCGCCAGATATGCAGCGAGCGGGCAACAAACGGCTATCATCGCGTGACTGCGCACCTCAATCGTGCGCTGAAGGAACATAACTGGCGAGTTAACCCCAAACGTATTTATCGGATCATGCAGGCGAATAACCTGTTACTGGCAAAATCTGGCCATAAAAAGCCAGAACGCTGCCATACCGGCAGCGTCGTGACACTTAAGCCGGATACGCGCTGGTGCTCAGATGGCTTCGAAATCCGCTGCTGGAATCGGGAAGTCGTGCGGGTGGTGTTCAGCCTTGACTGCTGTGATCGTGAAGCCATCAGTTGGTCGGCCACAACAGGCGGTATAAACAGCGTTATGGTGCAGGATCTGCTGACAGAGAGTGTAGAAAAGCGCTTTGGAAATACGCTTTACCTGCCACACGCCGTTGAGTGGCTGACCGATAACGGCAGTTGCTACATAGCGGACGCGACAAGGACGTTCGCTGCTTCACTCGGGTTCATCGTGTGTACGACGCCAGTGCGTAGCCCGGAGAGCAATGGGATGGCTGAATCGTTCGTGAAAACGTTCAAGCGTGACTACGTGTATGTGAATGACCTGCCGGATGCGGTGACCGTAATGGAAAAACTGACAGAATGGATGGAAGACTATAATAACTGGCATCCCCATAAAGGACTGAAAATGCAGTCACCGAGAGAATACAGAAGTTCATTACTAGGGAAGGTGCGAACAAGTTCCTGATATGAGATCATCATATTCATCCGGAGCGCAT
>OKFY01000078.1_pt1 | contig 52667 bp, 47 predicted proteins | sample 1610971 | NCBI WGS metagenome assembly OKFY01 (sample SAMN04436702, study PRJEB24849) | human gut metagenome | biome: human gut; feature: NICU; material: stool | host: Homo sapiens | place: USA: Saint Louis, MO | collected 2010-08-03 | reverse complement strand
CGATGGTAGTGTGGGGTCTCCCCATGCGAGAGTAGGGAACTGCCAGGCATCAAATAAAGTGAAAAAGCCCATCCTGACGGATGGGCTTTTTTGCGTTTCCGATTTTATCACGGACTGATAAAGGAAATTCCGATGGTCATTCTCTACGTTCAACTATATAAAAACCGTGTAGTTGTACGCAATACTACCACTCAGCAAGAAGTTTCCGGATTCCGAACCTTCAGCAATCAGCGACTCCTGATTGCCGAGTTCTTCGAAGCAGAAAAACTGATACAAGACCTTGTCGATCAACTGATGCCACGCTCTAAGTGGCGTCAGCTTTTTTGGCGGAACTCTTTTGGGCTTCTGGCCCATGCGCTGGAGATGAACGAAGGTGGACTGTCGCAGGTTGAAGAGCGAGCCATCCTTGAAGTGACCTTTGGTGCCGCAGACGGTAGGGCTAAGTGTCCTCAGGTTATCTCTGGTAAGGTGCCTCTGAGCGATGCCGGGGTGCGGAGCACTTTTCTCCAGGGGGAAACTGATTTCCGCAATAGTCGGCACTCCTGAACACGCTGTGACTATTGGTTATGACGTGAAACTTTCTCACCTTCAACATACACGCTCGACATTCGCATGATTCCTGGGTATCTTCAGCTATCTGGATGTCTAAACGTTTAAACGTATGTAGTGAGGTTATCAGGTTATGCCAATTCGCGTGCAGGACGAGCTACCCGCCGTCAATTTCTTGCGTGAGGAAAACGTCTTTGTGATGACGACATCCCGCGCTTCCGGTCAGGAAATTCGACCACTGAAGGTGCTCATCCTCAACCTGATGCCCAAGAAGATTGAAACGGAAAACCAGTTCCTGCGCTTACTGTCTAACTCACCGCTACAGGTAGATGTTCAGCTATTGCGCATCGATGCTCGCGAGTCACGTAACACCCCTACGGAGCATCTGAATAACTTTTACTGTAATTTCGAGGATATCTGCGATCAGAACTTTGACGGACTGATCGTGACCGGCGCGCCGTTGGGTCTGGTCGAATTTGATGACGTGGCTTACTGGCCGCAGATTCAACAAGTGCTTGAATGGGCGAAAGATCACGTTACCTCAACGCTATTTGTTTGTTGGGCGGTGCAGGCCGCGCTGAATATCCTGTACGGAATTCCTAAGCAAACCCGTACGGACAAACTTTCAGGCGTCTATGAGCACCATATTCTGCATCCTCATGCGCTGCTGACGCGTGGATTCGATGATGCGTTCCTGGCTCCGCATTCGCGCTATGCCGATTTTCCTGCTGCGCTTATTCGCGACTACACCGATCTCGAGATTTTTGCTGAAACCGAAGAGGGAGATGCCTACCTGTTTGCCAGCAAAGATAAACGAATTGCCTTTGTGACGGGCCATCCGGAATATGATGCCCATACGCTCGGCAGTGAGTATTTTCGTGACGTCGAAGCGGGCCTAACGCCGGAAGTGCCCTATAACTATTTCCCGAAAGATGACCCGCAAAACAAACCGCGGGCAACCTGGCGTAGCCACGGTAATCTGTTGTTTACCAACTGGCTCAACTATTACGTCTACCAGATCACGCCATATGATCTGCGTCACATGAATCCAACGCTGGATTAATCTTCTGTAGCAGACGATCCTTAAGCGTTTCAGCATATTGAATCAGGCACCTTCGGGTGCCTTTTTTATTTCCGAAACGCACCTCACGGTGTAATTAAATTTTATTTATATTGTTATCAATAGGTTAATTGATAATTAAATTAAAAATGGAAATTGTTTTTGATTTTGAAATTTAAATGAGTAGTCTTAGTTGTGCTGAACGAAAAGCGCACAACGATCCTTCGTTCGCATTGGGGATGTGTTTGGATCAATGACGAGGAACTACGCAATGAATCAACAGGCAACGACAACCGATGAACTGGTCTTCACCAGGCCGCGTGGCGAACAGGAGCAACAAATTCTGACCGCTGAAGCAGTAGAGTTTCTGACTGAACTGGTGACAAGATTTACGCCAAAACGCAATAAACTTCTGGCTGCACGTATTCAGCAGCAGCAGGATATTGATGACGGTAAGTTGCCTGATTTTATTTCGGAAACAGCTTCCATTCGTGAGGGTGACTGGAAGATTCGCGGTATTCCTGATGATTTACTGGATCGCCGCGTAGAGATAACCGGACCCGTTGAGCGCAAGATGGTTATCAACGCGCTGAACGCGAACGTCAAAGTCTTTATGGCTGACTTCGAAGATTCGCTGGCTCCTGAGTGGAGCAAAGTTATCGACGGGCAGATAAACCTGCGCGATGCGGTCAATGGCACCATTAGCTATACCAACGAAGCGGGTAAAATTTACCAGCTCAAACCTAATCCGGCTCTGTTGGTATGCCGCGTTCGTGGCCTGCATCTGCCGGAAAAACACGTCACCTGGCGTGGCGAATCCATCCCGGGCAGCCTGTTCGATTTTGCCCTCTATTTCTTCCACAACTACAAAACGTTGCTGGCAAAAGGCAGCGGCCCTTACTTCTACCTGCCAAAAACGCAGGCCTGGCAAGAAGCAGCATGGTGGAGCGAAGTGTTCAGCTATGCAGAAGATCGCTTTAATCTGCCACGCGGCACCATCAAAGCGACTCTGCTGATTGAAACGCTGCCGGCCGTCTTCCAGATGGACGAAATTCTGCACGCCCTGCGTGACCATATTGTCGGTCTGAACTGCGGTCGCTGGGACTACATATTCAGCTATATCAAAACGCTGAAGAACCATCCGGATCGCGTGCTGCCGGACCGTCAGGTGGTGACGATGGATAAGCCATTCCTCAGCGCCTATTCGCGTCTGCTGATTAAAACCTGTCATAAACGTGGCGCATTCGCGATGGGCGGCATGGCAGCTTTCATTCCCAGCAAAGATGCGGAACGTAACAACCAGGTTCTGACCAAGGTAAAAGCGGACAAAGCGCTGGAAGCCAATAACGGTCATGACGGCACATGGATTGCCCATCCGGGACTGGCAGATACCGCAATGGCGGTGTTCAACGACGTGCTCGGTGAAAACAAAAATCAGCTGTTCGTGACCCGTGAAGAAGATGCGCCGATTACCGCAGAACAACTGCTGGCGCCTTGTGAAGGTGAGCGTACTGAAGAAGGCATGCGCGCCAACATTCGTGTTGCGGTGCAGTACATCGAAGCGTGGATCTCCGGTAACGGCTGCGTACCGATTTACGGTCTGATGGAAGATGCGGCCACTGCCGAAATCTCCCGTACCTCCATCTGGCAGTGGATCCACCACCAGAAGACGCTCAGCAACGGCAAGCCGGTTACCAAACCGCTGTTCCGTCAGATGCTGGCCGAAGAGATGCTGGTGATTCAGGACGAGCTGGGCGAACACCGCTACAGCAGCGGACGTTTTGACGATGCCGCGCGCCTGATGGAGCAAATCACTACCTCTGATGAATTGATCGATTTCTTGACCCTGCCAGGCTACCGCCTGCTGGCGTAATCCACCACATAACAATATGGAGCATCTGCACATGAAAACCCGTACTCAACAAATCGAAGAATTACAGAAAGAATGGACTCAACCGCGCTGGGAAGGCATCACCCGTCCATATAGCGCGGAGGAAGTGGTGAAATTACGTGGCTCGGTCAACCCGGAATGCACGCTGGCTCAGCTTGGCGCGGCGAAAATGTGGCGTCTGCTGCACGGCGAATCGAAGAAAGGTTATATCAACAGCCTCGGCGCGCTGACTGGCGGTCAGGCGCTGCAGCAGGCGAAAGCCGGTATTGAAGCGGTCTACCTTTCAGGCTGGCAGGTGGCGGCAGATGCCAACCTGGCATCCAGCATGTACCCGGACCAATCGCTGTATCCGGCGAACTCCGTCCCGGCAGTGGTGGATCGGATCAACAACACATTCCGTCGCGCCGATCAGATCCAATGGTCAACCGGTATTGAACCGAACGATCCGCGCTATGTGGATTACTTCCTGCCGATCGTTGCCGATGCGGAAGCGGGTTTTGGCGGCGTACTGAACGCGTTTGAACTGATGAAATCGATGATTGAGGCTGGTGCAGCGGCCGTTCACTTCGAAGATCAGCTCGCATCGGTAAAAAAATGTGGTCACATGGGCGGCAAAGTTCTGGTGCCGACTCAGGAAGCTATCCAGAAACTGGTGGCCGCCCGTCTGGCAGCCGACGTCATGGGTGTTCCGACGCTGGTTATTGCGCGTACTGATGCTGACGCAGCCGATCTGATAACGTCTGACTGCGACCCATACGACAGCGAGTTCATCACCGGCGAACGTACCAGCGAAGGGTTCTACCGTACGCATGCGGGTATTGAGCAGGCGATCAGCCGTGGTCTGGCCTATGCACCTTATGCGGATCTGGTGTGGTGTGAAACCTCCACGCCGGATCTCGAACTGGCGAAGCGCTTTGCCGATGCGATTCACGCGAAATTCCCCGGCAAACTGCTGGCCTACAACTGTTCGCCGTCATTTAACTGGCAGAAAAACCTGGACGACAAAACTATTGCCAGCTTCCAGCAGCAACTGTCGGATATGGGTTACAAATACCAGTTCATTACCCTGGCGGGCATCCACAGCATGTGGTTCAACATGTTCGACCTCGCACACTCCTATGCGCAGGGTGAAGGCATGCGCCACTATGTTGAGAAGGTTCAGCAGCCAGAATTTGCGGCGGCTAAAGACGGTTACACCTTCGTGTCCCATCAGCAGGAAGTGGGTACAGGCTACTTCGACAAAGTAACTACTATCATTCAGGGCGGCGCTTCCTCGGTGACCGCGCTGACCGGCTCGACCGAAGAATCGCAGTTTTGATTAATGCCCGGTGGCGCTGTGCTTACCGGGCCTACGAAGGGATGTAGGCCGGATAAGCGAACGCGCCATCCGGCATGACGTTGTGCCGGATGGGAGAAGTCGATGACGCGTGGCCTGGAATTACTGATTGCTCAGACGATTTTGCAAGGTTTCGACGCCCAGTACGGGCGTTTTCTGGAAGTCACCTCCGGCGCGCAGCAGCGTTTTGAACATGCCGACTGGCATGCGGTTCAGCAGGCGATGAAAAGCCGTATTCACCTTTATGATCATCACGTAGGTCTGGTGGTGGAGCAGTTGCGCTGCATTACAGACGGCAAAAGTACCGACGCGGATTTTTTACTTCGCGTGAAAGAGCATTACACCCGGCTACTGCCGGATTACCCGCGCTTCGAGATTGCGGAGAGCTTTTTTAACTCCGTTTACTGTCGGTTATTTGACCACCGCTCGCTGACTCCCGAGCGGCTGTTTATTTTCAGTTCTCAGCCAGAGCGTCGTTTCCGCACGATCCCACGCCCGTTGGCGAAAGACTTTTTTCCTGATACCGGCTGGGAGTGGCTGCTAACTCGCGTCCTTAGCGATCTTCCCCTACGTCTTCCATGGCAGAATAAACATCGTGATATCCACTACATCATCGAACACCTGACCGAAACCTTGGGAGCGGATGTGTTGCCAGGCTGCCATTTACAGGTGGCGAATGAACTGTTTTATCGTAACAAGGCCGCCTGGCTGGTCGGGAAGCTGATTACCCCTTCCGGGACGCTGCCGTTTTTACTGCCAATCCACCGGACAGACGAAGGCGAATTGTTTGTCGATACCTGTCTGACCACGACGGCGGAGGCGAGCATTGTGTTTGGCTTCGCTCGCTCCTACTTCATGGTGTATGCCCCGCTGCCCGCGGCACTGGTGGAGTGGTTGCGCGAGATCCTGCCCGGTAAAACCACCGCTGAATTGTATATGGCGATTGGCTGTCAGAAGCATGCAAAAACGGAAAGTTATCGGGAGTATCTGCTCTACCTGGCCAACTGTGATGAGCAGTTTATTGAAGCACCGGGGATCCGCGGTATGGTGATGCTGGTGTTTACCCTGCCGGGCTTTGACCGGGTGTTTAAAATCATCAAAGACAAATTTGCGCCGCAAAAAGAGATGTCTGCCGCCCACGTCCGCGCCTGTTATCAACTGGTCAAAGAGCACGACCGTGTGGGGCGGATGGCTGACACCCAGGAGTTCGAGAATTTTGTGCTGGATAAACGGCAAATCGATCCGGCGCTGATGGCGCTGTTATTGCAGGAAGCCCCGGAAAAAATTACCGATCTTGGCGATCAGATTGTCATTCGCCATCTGTATATCGAACGACGGATGGTGCCGCTGAATATCTGGCTGGAGCAAGTCGAAGGTCAACAACTGCGCGATGCCATTGAAGAGTACGGCAACGCGATTCGTCAGCTGGCCGCCGCCAATATTTTCCCCGGCGATATGCTGTTTAAGAACTTCGGCGTCACCCGTCACGGGCGCGTGGTGTTCTACGACTACGATGAAATCTGCTACATGACGGAGGTTAATTTCCGTCATATCCCGCCGCCACGCTACCCGGAAGATGAGATGAGCGCTGAGCCGTGGTACAGCGTATCGCCTGGAGATGTCTTCCCGGAAGAGTTTCGCCACTGGCTATGTGCCGACCCGCGTATCGGGCCGCTATTTGAAGAGATGCACGCTGACTTGTTCAGCGCCGACTACTGGCGTGGTCTGCAAACGCGGATTAAAAACGGGCATGTGGAAGATGTTTACGCCTACCGACGCAAACAGCGTTTCAGCGTGCGTTATGAAACCGACCGTAGGCCGGGTAAGGCGTAACCGCCACCCGGCAACCCCATCTTAGCGAAATCCGCCGTACGCCAGCGTCACTTCTTTCGCCGCTTTGATCGCCATGGCGCCGAACTCGGTCACGCGATCGTCGGTAATACGCGAAATGGGTCCGGAGATGGAAATCGCGGCGAACGGCTCGCGGTGCTCGTCATAAATGCACGACGCCACGCAGCGCAGACCCAGCGCATGTTCCTCATCATCAAAGGAATAGCCGCGCTTGCGCGTCTGGGCCAAATCCTCTTTCAGATGCACTGGCGACACCAGCGTGGCGTGGGTATAAGCGTGTAGTCCTTTGCGGTGCAGCAACCCTGTCACCTGTTCTTCGCTCAGTTGGGATAAAAACGCTTTGCCCGCCCCGGAAGCATGCATCGGCAGTTTGCCGCCGATAGGCGCGGACATGCGCATCAGTTGGGTGCACTGCACCTGGTCGATAATAATGGCCTGATGATCGCTTTGATCCAGCACGGCGAGGTTGACCGTCTCACCGGAGTCTTCCATCAGCTTGCGCAGGATTGGATGCACAATCGCCAGCAGATTACGGCTTTGCAAAAAGCTGCTGCCGACGATAAACGCATGTGCACCCACGGCCCAATGCCCTAATTCACCGACCTGACGAACAAATCCCTGCTGCTGCATGGTGGTCAATAATCGGTGAGTCGTGGAGTTTGGCAGGCCGGCCTGCTGCGCCAGCTCGGTCAGCGCCACGCTGCCGTTGGATTCCGCAATCCACTCCAGTAGCTTCAGGCCGCGTGTCAGGGACTGAACCTGCCCGGTTGCGGGCGCAGTAGTAGCGGCGGGTTTTCTACCGCGTTTCGCGGGAACGGGGGCAACCATGGCAGACTCCTTTTCTGTATCGTGGAAATCATTTTCGTTTTATTCAATTATAATGCAAGAATTCCTGTACTGATCGGATGAGTGAAGCTGAACATGTCTCATGTTGGCCGTTGTTCTCTTTTCCGCCTCTCAGGTTTGTGCCAGTATGACCTGTTGAGTTTTTTTCGGTCTGGTTGAGCGTTGTCGGGAGCGAGTGTGAGCAGCAAAGTAGAACAATTACGTCAGCAGTTAAATGAACGTATTCTGGTGCTGGACGGCGGTATGGGCACCATGATCCAGGGATATCGTCTGAGCGAAGAGGATTTCCGCGGCGAACGCTTTGCCGAATGGCCGTGCGATCTGAAAGGCAACAACGACCTGTTGGTGCTCAGCAAACCGGAGGTGATCGCCGCGATTCACAACGCCTACTTCGAGGCGGGCGCGGACATCATCGAAACCAACACCTTCAACTCCACGACTATTGCCATGGTGGATTACCAGATGGAATCCCTGTCGGCGGAAATCAACTTTGCGGCAGCCAAACTGGCGCGCGTGGCGGCAGACGAATGGACGGCGCGCACGCCGAACAAACCGCGCTACGTCGCGGGCGTGCTTGGCCCAACCAACCGTACGGCGTCTATCTCCCCCGACGTCAACGACCCGGCTTACCGCAATATTACCTTTGATCAGCTGGTGGCCGCCTACCGCGAATCCACCAAAGCGCTGGTGGAAGGCGGCAGTGACCTGATCCTGATTGAAACCGTTTTCGATACCCTCAACGCCAAAGCCGCTATTTTCGCGGTTAAAACTGAATTCGAAGCGCTGGGCGTTGAGCTGCCGATTATGCTCTCCGGCACCATCACCGACGCTTCCGGGCGTACGCTCTCCGGCCAGACCACCGAAGCATTCTACAACTCTCTGCGCCACGCCGATGCGCTGACCTTCGGTCTGAACTGCGCCTTAGGTCCGGACGAGCTGCGCCAGTACGTGCAGGAACTGTCGCGTATTGCCGAATGCTACGTTACCGCACACCCGAACGCCGGGCTGCCGAACGCCTTTGGTGAGTACGATCTCGATGCCGACACCATGGCGGCGCAAATCCGCGAATGGGCCGAGGCGGGCTTCCTGAATATTGTTGGCGGCTGCTGCGGTACCACGCCGGAACACATCGCCGCCATGAGTCGCGCAGTGGACGGACTGCCGCCACGCCGCTTGCCGGAAATCCCGGTTGCCTGCCGCCTTTCCGGTCTTGAGCCGCTGAACATCGGCGACGACAGCCTGTTTGTGAACGTCGGCGAGCGTACCAACGTTACCGGTTCGGCGAAGTTTAAGCGCCTGATCAAAGAAGAGAAATACAGCGAGGCGCTGGACGTCGCCCGCCAGCAGGTAGAAAGCGGCGCGCAGATCATCGATATCAACATGGATGAGGGGATGCTCGACGCCGAAGCGGCGATGGTTCGTTTCCTCAACCTGATTGCCGGTGAACCGGATATCGCCCGGGTGCCGATTATGATCGACTCCTCGAAATGGGAAGTAATCGAAAAAGGGCTGAAGTGCATTCAGGGTAAAGGCATCGTTAACTCCATCTCGATGAAAGAGGGGGTTGAGACCTTTATCCATCACGCGAAGCTGCTGCGTCGCTACGGTGCTGCAGTGGTGGTGATGGCCTTTGACGAGCAGGGCCAGGCCGACACTCGCGCGCGCAAAATTGAGATCTGTCGTCGCGCCTACAAAATTTTGACCGAAGAAGTCGGCTTCCCGCCGGAAGATATCATCTTCGACCCGAACATCTTTGCGGTGGCGACCGGCATTGAGGAACACAATAACTATGCGCAGGACTTTATCGGGGCCTGTGAAGATATCAAACGCGAACTGCCGCACGCGCTGATCTCCGGCGGCGTTTCTAACGTTTCATTCTCGTTCCGTGGCAACGACCCAGTACGTGAAGCCATTCACGCGGTATTCCTCTACTACGCCATTCGCAACGGCATGGACATGGGGATCGTCAACGCCGGACAACTGGCAATTTACGACGACCTGCCCACCGAGCTGCGCGATGCGGTTGAAGATGTGATCCTCAACCGCCGTGACGATGGCACCGAACGACTGCTGGAGCTTGCTGAGAAGTATCGCGGCAGTAAAACCGACGACACGGCGAATGCCCAGATGGCGGAGTGGCGCAGTTGGGACGTGAAAAAGCGCCTCGAATACTCGCTGGTGAAAGGCATAACCGAGTTTATTGAGCTGGATACCGAAGAAGCTCGCCAGCAGGCCGCGCGCCCGATCGAGGTTATTGAAGGACCGCTGATGGACGGCATGAACGTGGTTGGCGACCTGTTCGGTGAGGGCAAAATGTTCCTGCCGCAGGTGGTGAAATCCGCTCGCGTGATGAAGCAGGCGGTGGCCTACCTTGAACCGTACATTGAGGCCAGCAAAGAGAAAGGTTCCAGCAACGGCAAAATGGTCATCGCAACCGTGAAGGGCGATGTGCACGATATCGGTAAAAATATCGTCGGCGTGGTACTGCAATGTAACAACTACGAAATCGTCGATCTTGGCGTGATGGTGCCCGCGGAGAAAATCCTCAGAACGGCGCGTGAAGTGAATGCCGATCTGATTGGCCTTTCCGGGCTGATTACCCCATCGCTGGACGAAATGGTCAACGTGGCGAAAGAGATGGAGCGTCAGGGCTTCACTATTCCGCTGCTGATTGGCGGCGCGACCACCTCGAAAGCGCACACCGCGGTGAAAATTGAGCAGAACTACAGCGGCCCGACGGTGTACGTGCAGAACGCCTCGCGTACCGTTGGCGTCGTCGCTGCGCTGCTCTCTGATACCCAGCGTGATGACTTTGTCGCCCGTACGCGTAAAGAGTATGAAACCGTGCGTATCCAGCATGCGCGTAAGAAACCGCGTACTCCGCCCGTAACGTTACAGGCTGCCCGCGACAACGATCTGGCCTTTGACTGGGAAAACTACACCCCGCCGGTGGCGCACCGTCTGGGCGTACAGGAAGTGGAAGCCAGCATCGAAACCCTGCGCAACTACATCGACTGGACGCCGTTCTTTATGACCTGGTCGTTGGCCGGGAAATATCCTCGCATCCTCGAAGATGAAGTAGTGGGCGAAGAGGCGAAGCGCCTGTTCAAAGATGCCAACGACATGCTGGATAAACTCAGCGCTGAGAAGACGCTGAATCCGCGTGGCGTGGTGGGTTTATTCCCGGCCAACCGCGTGGGTGACGACATCGAGATTTACCGTGACGAGACGCGTACGCACGTCATCAACGTGAGTCATCACCTGCGCCAGCAGACGGAAAAAGTCGGTTTCGCCAACTACTGCTTGTCTGACTTTGTTGCGCCGAAACTGAGCGGTAAAGCGGATTACATCGGTGCTTTTGCGGTCACTGGTGGTCTGGAAGAAGATGCGCTGGCGGACGCCTTCGAAGCCCAGCATGACGACTACAACAAGATCATGGTGAAAGCGATCGCTGACCGTCTGGCGGAAGCGTTCGCAGAATATCTGCATGAGCGCGTACGTAAAGTCTACTGGGGCTATGCGGCGAATGAGAATCTCAGTAACGAGGAGCTGATCCGCGAAAACTACCAGGGGATTCGCCCGGCACCGGGCTATCCGGCGTGTCCGGAACACACCGAAAAAGCCACCATTTGGGAACTGCTGGACGTGGAGGCGCATACCGGGATGAAGCTCACCGAATCCTTCGCCATGTGGCCAGGTGCGTCGGTTTCCGGCTGGTATTTCAGTCATCCGGACAGCAAGTACTACGCTGTGGCGCAAATCCAGCGCGATCAGGTTGAAGATTATGCCTTCCGTAAAGGGATGAGCGTGGCAGAAGTGGAGCGCTGGTTAGCGCCGAACCTCGGCTACGACGCCGACTGATTCACAAAACTGTCATCTTTCTTTACAACAAACAGGGCACTCAATGAGTGCCCTGTCTCTTTATTACGTTTAAACCCTTATACTGAAAGAAGGTTCGCGAGCGCTGTTTGCCGGATGGCGGCGTAAACGCCTTATCCGGCCTACAAGGGACATTCTGTAGGCCTGATAAGCGCAGCGCCATCAGGCACGCTATCTGCGCCGAGCCCAGGAACATATAACGATAAGGAGTACCTGATTCCGTGTTAACTCTGTTACACCTGCTTTCTGCCGTCGCGATGCTGGTTTGGGGTACGCATATTGTGCGTACTGGTGTGATGCGCGTCTTTGGCGCGCGTTTACGCACCGTGCTCAGCCGTAGCGTTGAAAAGAAACCGCTCGCCTTTTGTGCGGGTATCGGCGTGACGGCGCTGGTGCAAAGTAGCAACGCCACCACCATGCTGGTGACCTCGTTTGTTGCACAAGATCTCGTGGCGCTGACTCCTGCGCTGGTGATTGTGCTTGGTGCCGACGTGGGGACCGCGCTGATGGCGCGTATCCTGACCTTCGATCTCTCCTGGCTGTCGCCACTGCTGATTTTTATCGGCGTGATCTTCTTTCTCGGACGTAAGCAGTCCCGCGTTGGGCAACTGGGGCGGGTTGGTATTGGGCTGGGGTTGATTTTACTGGCGCTGGAGCTAATCGTGCAGGCGGTAACGCCGATCACCCAGGCTAACGGCGTACAGGTTATTTTCGCCTCGCTTACTGGCGATATCATGCTTGATGCGCTGATTGGCGCGATGTTCGCGATTATCAGCTACTCCAGTCTGGCGGCGGTCCTTCTGACGGCTACCTTGACCGCGGCGGGCATTATCTCGTTCCCGGTGGCGCTGTGTCTGGTGATTGGCGCCAACCTCGGTTCTGGCCTGCTGGCGATGCTCAACAACAGCGCCGCTAACGCCGCCGCCCGCCGCGTGGCGCTCGGCAGCCTGCTGTTTAAGCTGGTGGGCAGCTTGATCATTCTGCCATTCGTGCATCCGCTGGCGAATCTGATGGATGAACTGCCGCTGCCGAAATCCGAGTTGGTTATCTACTTCCACGTGTTCTACAACCTGGTGCGCTGCGTGGCGATGGTACCGTTCGCTGAGCCAATGGCGCGTTTTTGTAAACGCATCATCCGCGATGAACCGGAACTGGACGCCCACCTGAAGCCCAAGCATCTGGACGTCAGCGCGCTCGATACGCCAACACTTGCGCTGGCGAATGCCGCCCGCGAAGCCCTGCGTATTGGCGACGCCATGGAGCAGATGATGGACGGGTTGAAGAAGGTGATGCACGGCGAGCCGCGCGAAGAGAAAGAGTTGCGCAGGATGGCGGATGACATCAACGTGCTGTACACGGCGATTAAGCTCTATCTGGCGCGGATGCCAAAGGATGAACTGGCGGAAGAGGAATCACGCCGTTGGGCGGAGATTATCGAAATGTCGCTCAACCTCGAACAGGCTTCCGATATCGTTGAACGTATGGGCAGCGAGATTGCCGATAAGTCGCTGGCCGCCCGTCGGGCATTCTCTGTGGAAGGGCTGAAAGAGCTGGATGCGCTTTACGATCAGCTGCTCAGCAATCTGCAGCTGGCGATGTCGGTGTTCTTCTCAGGCGATGTGACCAGCGCCCGCCGTCTGCGCCGCAGCAAGCACCGTTTCCGTATTCTCAACCGTCGTTATTCGCACGCGCACGTTGACCGTCTGCATCAGCAGAACGTGCAGAGCATCGAAACCAGCTCCTTGCACCTGGCACTGTTGGGCGATATGCAGCGTCTGAACTCGCTGTTTTGCTCCGTGGCCTACAGCGTGCTGGAACAGCCGGATGAAGACGATGAGCGGGATGATTATTGAGTGAGGTGAAGCGGTTGGCCGGATAAGGCATTTATGCCGCCATCCGGCATCAGACAATTAATCAATTAAAAACAGTGGCCCGCCTCAACGGCAACCGCCTCTTCACCCGCTTTAAAGATGTACGTGGTGTTCGGGCCGCCGAGCACAGATTGACCGTTACTCACCTTGATCCAGTTACCTTCCGGCAAGCCAATCACCGTCAGCTCTGGGGCAACCACCAGCAGCTCGCGAATGCGCTGTTCACGCGTTTCGCCTTTGTGGCCTTCCGGCAGCGCGTTGGTGAAATGTGGGTTAATCTGCAGCGGGAACAGACCCAGCGCATCAAAACCTTTGGGATCGACAATCGGCATGTCGTTGGTGGTGCGGATGGTCTGGCAGGCGAGGTTGGAACCCGCGCTCCAGCCGATGTACAGCGCACCGCGTTTAACGACATCCACAATCGACGCCAGCAGCCCGCGCTCGCGGCTCTCTTTCAGCAACTGGAAGGTGTTACCCCCGCCGACAATCACCAGCTCGGCGTTTTCAATGGCTGCAATCGGATCGGCAACGGTATGAATACCCGTAACGTTGACGCCCATTGGCGCAAAGATGGCTGCCGTTTTCGCCGTGTACTCATCCCAGGTTTGCGTCACGCCGGCGAACGGAATAAACACCGCCGTACGGCGACCATTCAGTTGCTCTGCGATCAGCGGCAGCGCATGTTCCATCCAGCCTTTGCCCGGCAGCGTCGAGTTACTCAATAAAAGCAGTTCCATCATTTCTCCATGTAATCAGAAAATTACAAACCGCGCTAATGCTACCACTATCAGCCTGACGCCTTACTGATATGGCTCACGATGTTGGAAGTGAGGTTCTGGAAAGCGCCTCGCAGACTGGCGTTTTATTTCGGCTGAAAGAGGTATTGTTGATTTATTCTTCTGGTGGGTAATGGTGTTTTATACCTAAATGGATATAATCAAGAGGAAAGGATGACGAAACCACTTTACTGGGTTGGGCAGGCCAGAAAAGACCTGATTGCAATGCCAGAACACGTTTGGGATACGTTTGGGTTTGCTCTTTGGCTTGCGCAGCAGGGTAAACAGCATTCACAGACTAAACCATTAAAAGGATTTGGTGGAGCGGGGGTTCTGGAAGTCGTTGAGGATTATCACGGCAACGCCTGGCGGGCGGTTTACACCATCCAGTTGAAAAATGCGGTTTATGTTCTCCATGTTTTTCAGAAGAAGTCCGTTTCCGGGAAAGCAACCCCGAAACCTGAAATTGACCTGATTTATCAGCGGCTCAAGGCTGCACAGCGCCATGCGCAGGAGAGTGGATATGTCACATGATGTCGAAACCAGTAGCGGTAATGTTTACGCCGATTTAGGTGCGTATGACGCAGAACAGATGCAGTTGAAAGCGCAGCTGGCAATGGTGATTGGTGAGATTTTGCAACGCAAAGGGTTAACGCAGCAGCAGGCCGCGCAGTTACTGGGAATGACACAGCCTAAACTTTCCAATCTGCTACGCGGCCAGTTTCGCGGTATCAGTGAAGCAAAGATGCTCGAATGCCTGGTGAGGCTGGGCCGTGATGTAGAGATTGTTGTCGGGAAAGAGGGCAATATGTCAGGAAAGCTGAAAGTGAAATTTGGCTGATATCCAACTTCAAACCTTAACCGTCAATCCAATACCGAGCGCCTTCATCACTGCCAGCGTGGTTTTCAGCGTCGGGTTTCCTTTCTCACTAAACGAGCGATAGAGGTGTTCTTCAGAAAACGATACATAATTCTGATCGCTAGACTTCGATCCCTTTCTGCTTCAGCTCTTTTCTAATCACACGTTTAATCCAGGCTGCCAACGATTCATCGCCATCCTGCCGCTGTGCTTCTTCCATCGCTTTGCGCAGTTCCGGATCCAGACGGAATTGAAACGGGGGATTGCCTCTTCTTTCGTTCATGTGTGTTGGCACCTTGATTATACGAGATGTGTGATGACACACTACTCTTACAAGCCAGAAATACCAACTTCTATACTTCAATCCCTTTCTGCTTCAGTTCTTTCCTAATAATTCGCTTAATCCATGCGGATATTGACGCGTCACCATCCATTGAAAGCGCTTTCTGGATCCCTGCTTCCAGTTCCGGCTCGACACGTAACGCGATTTGTTTGTTACCTTTCTTTTTGAATTCTACCGTTGACATGTGTCTGACACCTGATTTACATTGATGATCGTAAGACAAGTGTAAGTCAATTGTCTTACAGAAACAACGAAGCCCGGCAGTGCGCGAACACATACCGAGCTTCTAACCACAACATTATACGAGGTAATGCTATGGCTGATGCTAATAGTACCACTAACGCCTGTTTTGCGTCTTCTTCTCTCATACCGCAAGCTGACCTGCTTTATTTTCCACTCGCCGAGGCGTTCCGCCATCTTGATTGTCGCCATCTCACCACCGAAGAAAATCTGGCGCTATCGTTTGGCTGTGAAGAGGCGCTGGCAGGGTTGTACCAGACGCTGAATTTTATGGGAGAAAGCCTGCTGACCATGGCGGGTGAAGGTCAGGAACATTTTGCCTATGAGAGCATATGCCAGTTAGGACACAGTCTGGTAAATATCAGCCAGTTGATTCCCGCGCTGGCGCAGTTGGAAGCGAAAGCTGACCAGCAATTGTTTGCTGTTGCATAGTACCTAAAATAAACAGAGCGCCCATCCCCGGCGCTCTGTTCCTGCTTCTTTACCCCGCCCGCGCAAATTCTGCGGCTTCGGCAATCAGCGCGTCATCCGGGCGCATGCCGGTGTACATGGCGAATTGCTCTACAGCCTGTAAGGCAATCACCTCTGCACCGCTGATGGTCTTTTTACCCAACTGCTGTGCCAGCTTAATCACCGGTGTTTCTGGCGGCAGGGCGACGACGTCAAACACTACGCTGGCGGCAGCGACCATCGCTTCGCTGTAGGCCAGCTCATGGCTTTCTTTACCACCCGCCATGCCGACGGGCGTCACGTTGACCAGAATATCGCAGGCAATCCCTTCCGACTGGGGCTGCCACTGGAAACCGTACTGTTTTGCCAGCGTCGGGCCGCTCTCGCGATTACGTGCGGCAATAATCACATTGCGAAAACCGGCATCGCGAAACGCGGCGATGACGGCTTTGCCCATGCCGCCGCTGCCGCGAATCATCACGCGTGCACTGCTATCGAGCTGGTGGCTGGCAATCAGACTTTTTACCGCAATATAGTCGGTGTTAAATCCTGTCAGCGTACCGTTGTCATTGACGATGGTGTTGACGGAATCAATGACGCTTGCGGAAGGATCGATGGCATCCAGAAACGGCATGCAGCTCTCTTTAAACGGCATTGATACCGCGCAACCGCGGATACCCAGCGCGCGAACGCCTTTCACTGCGGCCTCAATATCCTGCGTGGTAAAGGCTTTGTAGATAAAATTTAACCCTAATTTTTCATACAGATAGTTGTGAAAGCGAGTGCCAAAGTTGCCAGGGCGACCGGCAAGCGACATGCACAACTGGGTGTCGCGGTTAATCATGTTAAATTTCCTCGGCGTGAGACAATATGTACTGTTCGGCTTCCTGCGACCAGACCCCCTGATGACGCTCCAGGATATCGCGCAAGGCTGGATCATCAATCTGCGTGAGCGCGGTTAATGGTAAGGCTTTGCCGGTATAAACCAGTTTTTTCCCGCCGCCGATTTTTGGCAGTTCCAGTGTTGTTTCACCTGCCGCATTTAACCCCAGAATGTGCGTCACCACTTTTGCCGCCTGAACTTTCTTCTCTTCGATAAGTTTAACCGCCGCGCGCATGTCGTCGGTATTGCCGCCAGACGTCCCAACATAATGGGTGAAGGCGTAGTGTACGTCGTAGAAGTTAATCGGCGCGCTAAACTGCTTATCCTGCGGACCAGCAAAGAAGTTCATGCAACCATCGGCAGCCAGCAGGGAAGAGGCCAGCGTAACCAGCTGTTCGTTGGGCACAAACACAAAGATGTCATCAAACCCGTGCCCGCCGCTCAGCGCCATCAAGGTGTCATAACTCGCATCCTGGGCGTGGAGATAATGGATCAACGTTTGTGGTTCTGATGGATAGTGCTTGCGGGCGTAGCTCAACTTGTCGTTATTGGTGTCGGTTACCACCAGCAGCGCCGGGTTAACCGGGCCATGCAGTGCATAGTCGATCGCCAGTAGTCCCATCGGACCGGTGCCGCCGAGTATCAGTGTATGTCCCTGCGGACGAATGCCCATCTTATGGTTATAAGAGCCTTCCTGCAGGTGATAGTTGGCGTTGAATGCGCCAATCACGCAGGATAGCGGCTCAACCAGCGAACCTTCAAAATAGGTTTCACCTTCGTAGGCCAACAGGCAGTCCTGCTCCATGACTTCATCAGGAATGATGACGTGCGTGGCTTCACCGCCCACCCACGGGAAGGAGTAGCCGGGACAGTCCGGGCGATCCGGCAGTTGCAGGTTAGCCTGAATGACATAGCGCTGGCCGGGCTGAAACTTATGCTGCCATTTTTTGCCTACGGCAATAATGTCGCCGCAAAACTCATGACCGATGATGATCGGGTTGGTGGCCACATCGTCCGGCACCTTTTTGTGGTTCTCGCCCTGGTTAGCCTCTTTCCAGGAAGAAAGGCACAGACTGTCGGTTACGACTGAGGCCAGAATTTCATCGTTCTGCATTTCAGGAAGGTCGAAGGTTTCCAGGCGCAGATCGCGTTTACCATAAAGACGTAAAGCTGTTGTTGTTTGCATTGTTACCACCTCTTCCTCTTTCGAGGACTATTTGTTGAAGTTGCCCCGGCATTGCCGGAGCGAAAAATCAGGACAGGAAGCCCAGTGCGTTACCGATAATTCCCAGCGCAAACAGGGCGAATATTAGCCATACCGGATTAATTTTCTTGTTGAGCAGACGCACCATCAGCAGCGTCAGACCCAACGCCAGCAGGCCGGGGCAGAGTTGGTCGAGAATGTTCTGCACGGTCATGGTGACGGTGGTGCCGTCTGCGCCAGGCGTTTGCGATACCACCAGCGGCACGTTGATGCTGGTCCATTTGGTGACCAATACTCCCATCACAAACAGGCCGAGAATCGATGCGCCTTCGGTCAGTTTCTGTAGCAGGTTGCCGCCCATGTCGCTGACGATGTTGACCCCTTTACGAAAGCCAAGCTGTAAGCCGTACCACTTCATTGCCAGACGTACTGCATTGAAAATAAAGAAGAACAATAGTGGGCCGAGAATGTTGCCGGACAGCGCCAGCGATGCGCCGAGCGCGGCGGTAATCGGGCGCAGTGTTCCCCATACCAGCGGATCGCCGACGCCGGCCAGCGGACCCATCAGCCCAACTTTGATACCGTTGATGGCACCGTCGTCAATTTCCGCACCGTTGGCGCGAGCTTCTTCCATCGCGGCGGTCACGCCAATCACCGGGCCGCAAACGGCAGGTGTGGTATTGAAGAACACCAGGTGCCGTTTGAGTGCTGCAACCTGGTCTTCTTTCAGCGGATACAGGCGCTTGATGGCGGGGATCATGTCGTAGCAAAAGCCCAGCCCATGAATGCGTTCAAAGTTGAATGACGCCTGTTGCAGGTTGGAGCGAACGAACATGCTAAACAGGTCGGATTTGGTCAGTTTTTTCTGTTCCATGATGGGCTCCGTTAGTCTTCAAGCTGATCAAGAGCTTGAGAAGAGGGGGCTTGCGCCTGCGGTTCAGTCTTACGCCACTGTGGGTTCAACTGGATGTAGACCAGCGCGATAATCACGCCAACCCCACCGAAAGCCAGCAGGCTCAAATCGAGATAACCCCCAGCGATAAACCCGAGGAAGAAGAAGGGCATCAGGTACTTCACCCCCATCATGCGCAGCACCATGGCGTAGCCGACCACCACGATAAAGCCACCGGCAATCTGCAATCCGCGGGTGACGAATTCCGGAATGGCGTTGAGCATATTGCTGACCATATCGGCGCTGACAAACAGCGAGACGATTAATGCGGGAATGGCAACGCGCAGCGCCTGTACACCGAGAGCGGAAACGTGCAGCATGTCGATGGTACGAAAACGGGCGTCTTCGGCGGCTTTATCCGCCGCGTGCTGGAACACCACGGTAATGGTACGGGCGAATACCGTCAGTACCTGGCCTGCCGCCGCCACCGGCAGGGCGATGGCGATACCGGTAGCAATGCTTTGCTGACCGACGATAACCAGAATGGCAGAGATAATACTGGCGAGCGCCGAATCGGGAGACTGCGCTGCGCCGACGTTCATCCAGCCAAGAGCGATTAACTCCAGCGTGCCGCCGAGCATAATCCCGGTTTTTAAATCACCGAGGATCAGGCCGATAACGGTACAAGCAATTAGCGGACGGTGGGTCTGGAACTCATCCAGCACGCTGCCCATCCCGGCAATACAGGAAAATAGGAATATGGCGATAATTTGTAGGGTACTTATTTCCATAATATGTCACCTTGTGAATGTGATCATCCCTGCCTGTTAAAGCATAAGTACACAGGCATTTTTATTTATTCAGCGAACGATTGTTCTTCTATTTTTTCGAGAATATTAATAGATGGATCGGATGCGACGACGCGTAAATCCAGCGCGACACCCAGTTTATCTAACTCACGAAACGCATGAATATCGTCGTTATCTAAAGAAACGGCTTTGGTTAATTGTTTTTTACCTGGTCGCCAGGCCATGCCGCCAATATTTAATGTGGTGATTTTTACCCCTTGTTTTACCATTGCTAATGCATCCTGCGGGCGGGTAAATAGATAAAAAACGGTTTCGTTCTGGTATTGCGGATTATGGTAAACTGCGACCGCCTTTTCGATATTAACAACGTTCACTTTCATTCCCGGCGGGGCGGCCTGACGTAATAATGTACGACGTACTTCATCGTTATAAACGTCGTCATTACAGATAATAATCCGTTGGGCATTTGCCACCTTCGACCAGACGGTGGTGACCTGACCGTGGATCAGGCGGTCATCAATACGAGCAAGGGTAATGTTCATCAGAAATCCTCATCGGCCGTTTCCAGATGTTTCCAGACGACACAGGTTTGTTGAGCAATGGTCGTCAGGTGTTCGCACAGTTCATCCACATTCATGCTGCTTTGGTTGTCTACCAGCTCCAGCGCCAACGGCAGTGATAACCCGCTAATGACCCGTATCGCCGGATTGTGCATTGCCAGCGTCGCGGCAGCATTCCAGGGACTGCCACACTGCAAATCGACGGCAATCAGCCATTCATCGCCAGTGTGAATACTTACTAACTTTTTCAGCTTTTCCACGATGTCGCTGGCGTTCTCTCCGGGGACAAATGCCACGGCTTCAACGTTGGCATCACCGTAGACCATCTGTACCGATTCCAGCATGGCGCAGGCCAGTTTGCCGTGAGCGCAGAAGATTGCATTGACCATAAAACCTCCTTAGCCGCGCGTTTTTCCGCCCGCAATGTTAGTGGTTACTCCGGTTATGTAACTGGCGCGCTCAGACAAAAGATAACAAACAAAATCAGCGACTTCGCTTAAGCGCCCTGAGCGACCAATTGGGATCGCGTTCTTGGTGTAGCCCTCGCGCAGCTGTTCGACGGTAATGTTGCGAGTCCAGGCCAGCGCTTCTTCATATTCGGGGGTCCGCAGTCCGGTTTTTTCCAGAATGCCAGGTGCAATGCCCACCACACGAATGCCGTGTTTGCCCAACTCTTTCGACCAGGAACGGGTAAAGCTATTCAATGCGGCTTTGGTGGCGGCATAGCAACTTTGGCCCTCTGAACCTTCCAGCCCGCTTTCTGAAGAGACATTCACAATCACGCCATTACGCTGTTTTACCATTTGGCGTGCCGCTGCTTGCGACATTAAGAACACACCTTTTTGGTTGATATTCACCATTTTTTCAAAAGCGGCTTCGTTGAGTTCATATTGCCCGGCGGGTGCTTTTTCATCGACCAGTAGCCGCGGAAAATTAACGCCTGCGTTATTCACCAAACCATCGATACGCCCATAGCGGTGGATAATTTCGGTAACGGTATGATTAACTTCTTCGGCGCTGGAAATATCTGTCGGCCAGAAATGATATCCTCTATGGCCTTCATATTTACCGTCACCACCGTGAATATCTGCCATTTGCACATTAGCGCCCTGCGCTAATAACTCTTCAACAATCGCTAGCCCAATTCCGGATGCACCACCGGTAACAATAATGACTTTGCCCTGCAAGTTTAACCACGTTTGCATAATTAACTCCCGATTTTAGATAAGGGGATCCCCCATAAAATTAATTATGGCAGGACCAATTAGAATTTATTTACTTCAACAATAATTCAGCGGTATGGCTGTTGGTGACTAAACAGTTAATATAATTCCCACGTAATGCGCCTAATATCCCACTGTATTTTTCTTCACCCATTGCAATGCCAATGGAGTAACGCGTCTGTTTTAATTTATTGGTTTCGATGGAGAGCGTCTTTTCACTCATATTGGTTTCTACGGTTGCACCGTTGATATCGTAAAAGCGCGAGCAAATGTCTCCGGCGACCTGGCGAGCATGCAGGTCATCACTCTCTTCACTGCCGTAAAAAGCGTGCCAGTTGGCGCCATCACGTATTGCCGGAGATCCAATCCCAACCAGCGCGATGTCCAGATTATCCCAATAAGCGGAAATCGATTTAAAATGTCGTGACTGCATGATCCCGTTACGGATCAGCGGGTTTTCCAGCAGTGCCGGGAAATCTGCCAGGTGTGATTCCCCTTTAAGCTTTGCCGCAGCGCCGTAGGTCAACGTATTGACGTGGTAACGGCTTTCAAGCTTGCCGGACGGTCCGCCGATAATCGGCACGCAGATCAGCTGGCGCGACTGGCTGGCAGGGGATAACCCTTCCACCAGTCCCCGCACCGCGCGGCCCCATGAGAACCCGATAATGTCCCCAGGTTCCAGTAAGCGTTCCAGCAACTGTGCACCGTGCACACCCATCATGGTGAGTTGTTCGTCTTCCTGTTCACTGTCGCAGGAGACCACCACCGCTTCTTTCAGGCCAAATTTCTGTTTTAGCTGCTGTTCCAGCCACAGATTTTCGTTGTAGTCGTAATTAATGGCGATGGTGACGATACCCTGCTCGCGTCCACGTTTAAGCAAACGGCTGATCGTGGTGCGGTAAATACCCAGCTCGCGGGCGATTTGCGCTTGTGTCATATCCTGTTCGTAATACAGCTGCGCTATCTTTACGATTAGGCGGATATCATCGCTGTTTTCCGTCGCCATTTTTGGACTCCTGCACATTTGTGCAAATCACGAAATTGTCTTCTTGATCTGATATAACCCCAACTGTTCTCCATCTCAAAGCTATTTTCACTTATTTCAGTGCCCTGTAATGACCGATTGTGTTGCACATTTGATGTGGTGATGGCGTGCTGTCGGCACAGATGTGCTTGTCTCTCTAATGTATTGATTCTGCATGTTTTCACCCAACAAAATTGCAGGGATGAATCGCTGACACTTTTGTGTCAAAAGGTGTGACGGATCACAAATAGCGCGTGGGCAGTCGAGCACGATTATTTTTTATCGTCCGCAAGGTAGGGTATATTTCGCTGTCAAAGGAGAAATTATGCTGCCCGACTCATCCATCCGATTAAATAAATACATCAGTGAAAGCGGAATCTGCTCGCGTCGCGAGGCGGATCGCTTTATCGAACAAGGGAATGTCTTCCTGAATGGTAAACGCGCCACCATCGGCGATCAGGTGATGCCTGGCGACGTCGTAAAAGTGAATGGTCGGTTGATTGAGCCGCGTGAAGCGGAAGATCTGGTTTTTATCGCGCTGAACAAGCCGGTAGGAATTGTCAGCACCACCGAAGACAGCGAACGCGACAACATTGTTGATTTCGTGAATCACAGCAAGCGCGTGTTCCCCATTGGCCGTCTGGATAAAGATTCCCAGGGGCTAATCTTTCTGACCAACCACGGCGACCTGGTGAATAAAATCCTGCGTGCCGGTAACGATCACGAAAAAGAGTATCTGGTGACGGTAGATAAGCCGGTCACTGATGACTTTATCCGTGGTATGGGGGCTGGTGTGCCAATCCTCGGTACCGTCACCAAGAAATGTAAGGTGAAGAAAGAAGCGCCGTTTGTGTTTCGCATCACGCTGATTCAGGGGCTGAACCGTCAGATCCGTCGTATGTGCGAACACTTTGGCTATGAAGTTACCAAGCTTGAGCGCACACGCATCATGAACGTGAGTTTGTCCGGCTTGCCATTGGGTGAATGGCGTGACCTGACGGATGACGAACTGATCGATCTGTTCAAGCTGATTGAGAATTCATCATCAGAAGCTAAACCGAAGGCGAAAGCGAAGCCAAAAGCCGCCACTGCAGGCATCAAGCGCCCGGTAGTGAAAATCGAAAAATCGGCGGAGAAAGAGAAATCGCGCCCGGCGGCAAACGGCAAGCGTTTTATCTCACCGGGGCGTAAGAAGAAAGGACGTTAACGTCTGCCGCGCGTTGGCGTATTCGCCGACCAGGAGAATGACGCCTCTGAATCCGGTTTATAAGCCTGCTTTTTCTTCAATTGGCGGGCTTTTTTAGCTTCTGCTTCGCGCAAGGCCATCAGTTTATCGATGTACTCTTTCTTGATGCTGTTTGTTTCAGCGTTGGTCAGCAGGCGACCATGTGCAATGCGCGCGCGGTCAAGCAGCGTTTTTAGTTCACGCTGTTCGCGCTCGGTCATCTCTTTTTGGGTAATGCGGGGGAGTGCCATACGGGTGCCCTCTGTTAGCCGATATCCTCAGTGTACGGTAATTCGTGCAGAATAAAACTAATCCTGAAAGAGCCTCGCAAAATATAGCTTGTTGAAGTGACGGAATTTCTATTCTGATTTAGCGTAATGACAGGAAAACGTGTGGGTTACACATTTTATTGTTTGTATAAAATTTTATACAAGGATGTGTTATGCTTTCAATAAGGCGGGCCTTAAAGCCCATTGTCTGGATTGGCAGTTCATTTGATGATTTACGAAGCTTTCCTGAAGATATACGTAAAACCGCTGGTTTTCAGTTACATCGTTTACAGGCGGGATTAGAAGCTGCTGACTGGAAGCCGATGCCAGAGATAGGTCGCGGTGTTGAGGAGGTAAGGCTCAGGTATGAATCTGGCGCATACCGAATTATCTACATTGCTCGCTATGCTAACGCGGTCTATGTACTGCATTGCTTCAATAAAAAGACAAAACGTACTTCTGAGCACGATAAACACATTGCTAAAGTTAGATATCGAACGGCTTTGCAAGAAGACAGGAATCAGAAATGAACAATACCGTTGATAATAAGGTTCGCCATGTAACCTCTCCGGATGTCAATATTTTTGCCGAACTGGGGTTTGCAGAAGCGGAAGCGAAGAGCTTAAAGCATGATGCTGAATGCGAGGTCGAACAACTCATTCTCCTGAAGCAGCAGTTGATGCAAGAAATTTCCGGATGGATTCATGAAAACCATCTGAAACAAGCGGAAGCTGCTGTGAAACTGAATATTTCCCGGCCCCGTGTTTCAGATGTTGTTAATCAGAAAACCAACAAATTTACTCTTGATGCGCTGGTCATGATGCTGGTGAAGTTAGGAAAACCAGTAACAGTTCAGATTGGGTAATATTAGATCTAGATATTGTTTCATTGTATCTGATCGCTGTGAGCGCTTTCCCAGCTTAGCCCGAAACGAGCGAGATATTTGCGCAGGCGGTCTGCATCGTTAGGATTGGCTTTTTTCTGCCGTGAGACGGCAAACAGTTCGCGTCCGGCTTCCGACAGCGACGCGCAGCGGCGGCACACTTCCAGTACCGTTTCTAACTGGCGGCGATCGAACAGGTCAATGTCCATATTCACTTCAGGCTGCGGAGTTGCTATCTGCCAACTCTCCTTTAGCAGCGCAATCTCTTCTTCGACAAGGGATAAGGTGATGCGACCTTGTTCGGCAAGCGTCGCCATGCGCGCGATGGATGAACTGAGTTCGCGAAAGTTGCCGCGCCATTGCGCCTGTGGGGAGCAGGCAAATGCCAGATAGGAAGCGCGGGCTTCTTTATCGAAACGGATTTGCGTCTGTTTGCTGTTGGAGAAACGTTGCAGCTCATACTCGACGTTCGGCGCGATATCTTCCCGCCGCTGCGCCAGACCGGGCAGGGCGAAGCACCACATGTTGATACGCGCGTAGAGATCCTCGCGAAAACGGCCTTCAGCGACCCATTGCCGCATGTCGCGATGGGTGCCGGCAATCAGCTGAAAATCGCTGCGTACTTCTTTGTCTGACCCAAACGGGAAAAAGGTTTTTTCTTCAATTGCTTTGAGTAGCATGGCCTGCTCGTCCAACCCTAATTCGGCTATCTCATCGAGAAACAGCACGCCGCCATCGGCCTCTCGCAGTAATCCGCTACGCGCCGTGAGCGCACCGGTAAACGCCCCTTTCACATGACCGAACAGCGTGGACATTGCATTATCGCCGCGCAAGGTCGCGCAGTTAACCGCCACCAGTTTTCCCGCCACCAGATGCCGCGACTGGCGTAGCTGAAAAATACGTTTCGCGAGGAAGGATTTGCCCGCGCCGGTAGGGCCGGTGAGCAGGATCGGGTCGGTCGAACGCAGAGCGACCCGCTCAATGCGATCGATCAGTTTATTGAAGGTGGCGTTGTGCGTATCAATCCCGGCTTTCAGAAAAGAGACCGACTGCTGCTGTTCGCGCTGAAAACGACTGGTGAGCGTGGCGTAGCGGCTTAAATCGAGATCGATAACCGAGCAGACGCCAGCGGCGATGGACTCATCTGATGAACCGCGTGGCGCGGGGCCGGTTTGCAGCAGGCTGGCGGGCAGGTAGCGGGCTTCCGTCAGCAAAAACCAGCAGATTTGTGCCACGTGAGTGCCGGTGGTGATGTGCACCAGATACTCTTCGTTTTCCGTATCAAATTCATAATGCGTGGCAAAGTCGAGAAACGCGGCGTAGACCTCTTCAAAGTCCCACGGATCGTTAATGGTGACGGCATGCGGGCGAACATGGGTGTGCGGCGAAAGCAGCGCGACGTCTTCAATCAACCTTTGCGCCATGCTCTCATCGCGTGGTTGGTGGAGGAGTTCCAGCCTGTCGACAGGGAAATCGGGTTGTTGGCATAGCCCAACCGTGGGTCGCCACTTCTTAAACCGATTGGCCCGCTTGCCGCGCTTATCGAGCACCGTACCCAGTACGCCAATCACTACCCGTCGCTTTTTCATGGTTTATCCAAAAAGATAAATAAGAGAATAAAAGATAAAAAAATTAACCCGTCGAGACAACCGCCATTATTGGGGTTAATAATTAAAATAATAAAAATCAATTAATTAAAAATTAAATATGCCTGTTTTAATTCCTGGCACGCTTCTGGCAATAACACTTGCGTCAATCACGCTGAAAGCGCAGGGGGTTAAACCCCGCCGGCATGTCAGGAACGGCACAGGCTGTTTTCCGGGAGTGTTCCGTCAGCCGATGACACACAGTGGGTTCGATTCCCAATTTCATCCCGGAATGAAAACTGGTTGTTAATCATAGAAATAAAGCGGAGTGATGCGCAGTTAGCACGCTCCAGAACAGGCTGCCGGTAATGATGCCGTGTGACAGGCAAAAAGGAATTCCCCTGTCGCTTCGCCCCTGCACCCGCACCTGACTCACAATAAGGAATAAAAAATGATGAAAAAAATCACTATTCGTAAAGGCCAGCTTGGCCTGTTATCCCGACAGGGTGATTACTATCAGGTACTGGATGCAGGTGAGCACCGTTTGCCATGGTTTAACACTCCGGACGTTCTGGTAATCAATACCGATGGCAGCGAAATTCCGGAAGCGCTCGCGGAGTATTTACGTCGCTTCCAGCCTGCATGGGTGGAGCAGTACTGTGTGGTAGCTGATTTTACCGATACTGAAGCAGGTGCGCTGTATGTGAACGGCGTCTTGCAGGAAATTTTGCCACTGGCATCGCGCCGTCTGTACTGGAGAGCCGACGAAGCGTTAACGCTGGTACGTATGGATACGCGCGAGGTTCAGGTGCCAACGGACGTCATGAATGCAGTATTACAGCCACGTCGCAGCGGTGCGGTGAAAGGTCGCGAAGCTATCTTAACGGTGCAGGTCCCGGCGTGGCACGTCGGTGTACTGAAAATTGATGGTGAAACTCAGGCGCTGTTGCTGCCGGGGTTAACAGCATACTGGAAGGTAAACCATCTGATTGAAGCGGAAGTGGTGGATACCCGTTTGCAGGTGCTGGAGGTTGGCGGCCAGGAGATACTGACCAAAGATAAGGTCAACCTGCGTTTAAACCTGGCGGCGAACTGGCGTTATAGCGATGTGTTGCTGGCATTTGGTCAACTGACTAAACCGCTGGATCACCTTTACCGTGAATTGCAGTTTGCGCTGCGTGAAGCGGTGGGAACGCGCAAGCTGGACGAATTGCTGGAAGATAAGCAGGTGATCGATGAAGTGGTGAGCGCGCAGGTGAAAGCCCGCATGACGCCGTTTGGTATTGAGGTGGCTTCACTGGGGGTGAAGGATATTGTCCTGCCCGGCGATATGAAGGCTATTTTATCGCAACTGGTTGAAGCGGAAAAATCCGCCCAGGCCAACGTGATCCGACGTCGCGAAGAGACTGCCGCCACGCGATCGCTGTTAAATACGGCAAAAGTGATGGAAAACAACCCGGTAGCGCTGCGCTTAAAAGAACTGGAAACCCTCGAAAGAGTTGCTGAGCGCATCGATAAAATCTCGGTGTTCGGGGGCCTGGATCAGGTGCTGCACGGTCTTGTGAACATAAAAGGATAAGAATAATGAGCGACAACACAGTGGACGGCGCAATGCGCGAACGGGTATTGCGCCAGCTAAAAGAGGTTGAGCAGCGCTATGGCGTCAGGGTGCTGTATGCCTGTGAATCCGGCAGCCGTGGCTGGGGATTTGCCTCGCCGGACAGCGATTACGACGTGCGATTTCTCTATGTTCATCCCCCTGAATGGTATCTGCGGGTCGAAGCGCCTCGCGATGTTATCGAGCTGCCGATAGATGATGAGCTGGACGTGTGCGGCTGGGAATGGCGCAAGGCGCTGGGGTTACTCAAAGGCGCAAACCCGACGCTTATCGAGTGGCTGGATTCGCCGGTGGTCTATCAGCAGGATGACGCGACCGTGTCGGCGCTGAAAGCGCTGGTACCTGAATGGTTTTCCCCGCTGCGTGCCCGCTGGCACTACTACTCGATGGCGCGGAAAAACTTCCGTGGTTATCTGCAAGGTGACGACGTGCGATTGAAGAAGTACTTCTACGTCATTCGGCCGCTGCTGGCGGTACGTTGGGTGGAAGCGGGCAAGGGCGTGCCACCAATGCGTTTTGCCGAGCTGCTGGCGGGAAGTGAACTGGATGCGCCATTGCGTCAGGAAATCGACGAATTGCTGGCGCGCAAACAGCGGTCAGGTGAGGCTGAGTATGGTCCGCGTCGTCCATTGTTACATGCGTTTATCCGCGGCGAACTGGAGAGAGGAGAAATCCCGCCGACCTTACCAGACAGCCGGGAAGGGGATGTCCGCGCACTGGACAGACTGTTATATGATACGGTGATGCGCTGAAAACGCCCGATGGCCTAAGAACCATCGGGCGTTGACGTCTACTTATTCAAACAAATTATGGTGTAGCTTCTGTACCACCTGCTCGGCTTCAGCACCGGGTACCAGGAAGCACAGGTTATGGCTGGACGCGCCATAGCAAATCATCCGAATATTGAACGGCTCCAGTACGCCGAACACCTCTTTACCCACGCCGCAGGCTTTGGACAGGTCGTTGCCAATCAACGCCACCAGCGCCAGGCCTTCTTCCACTTCAACCCGACACAGGGCAGACAGTTCCATCAGCAGAGACTGTGTTAACAGTGTATCGCCGGTGGACGTTGAACCGGTGGTATCCAGAGTCAGCGCGACGCTGACTTCGGATGTGGTGATTAAATCGACCGAGATATTGTGGCGTGCCAGGATGCCGAACACTTCCGCCAAAAAGCCGCGAGAGTGCAGCATATTCAGGCTATGCAGCGTCAGCAGCGTCTGCTTACGGCGTAATGCCAGCGCCCGGAACAGCGGTGGATTCGCGGTTTTATTACATACCAGCGTACCGCCTGCTTTTGGATCCTTACTGGAGCCCACAAACACCGGAATATCGCTACGTACGGCTGGCAACAGGGTTGCCGGATGCAGCACTTTCGCGCCAAAGGTCGCCATTTCCGCGGCCTCTTCAAAGGCGATTTCATCAATACGCTGCGCAGCCGGAACCACGCGCGGATCGGTCGTGTAGATGCCGGGAACGTCGGTCCAGATATCAACGCGCGTTGCGTGTAGGGCTTCTGCCAGTAAGGCGGCGGTATAATCGCTGCCGCCGCGTCCCAGCGTGGTGGTGCGGCCCTTGCCTTCACTGCCGATAAAGCCCTGAGTAATCACCAGACCTTCGCTCAGACGCGGGGCCAACTGGAGCGTTGCCAGTTCAGCCAGCGCCGTGACGTCGGGTTCTGCACGACCAAAACGATCGTTGGTGCGCATCACTTTACGCACGTCAAACCACTGCGCTTGCACGTTGCGTTCACGCAGGATCTCGACGAACAGCAGGGTAGACATCAGTTCACCGTGGCTGACCAGTTCGTCGGTCAGCGCGGTTGAGGTCGCCAGTGACGCCGCTTCTGCCAGTGTGGTGATGTTTTCCAGCAGACGTTCGATCTCTTCACGGATCACGTTTGGATAACGCAGGCGTTCCAGAATATTGAACTGAATTTGACGAATGGCATCGAGTTTTTCGAAGCGCGCGGTTGGCTCCAGCCCTTCAGCCAGTGCGACCAGCAGGTTGGTGATTCCCGCAGAAGCGGAAAGTACCACCACACGGACGTTAGCATCAGAAAGCACTACATCAGCGCTGCGATTCATGGCATCAAAATCCGCCACGCTGGTACCACCAAACTTGGAGACAACTACATCAGTCATAACTACCTCGTGTCAGGGAATGAATAGAGCGACCATGGCACATAAGGCAGAACGAAAACCGGTGCAGGCGCAAATGCAAATACCGTATTTATAAATAAAATGTGTAGCTTGCACTGTCAACGCTGGGATTATGCGGATTTTTCATGCTGCAACTGCGTTGAGTAACGGTACTAATAACAACGCTGATAACCGCTATACTTTTTAGCCACGTTTGGCGGATGCCCTGGCAATGGCATTAAAACAATCACACTTTTCTGTGACTGGCGTTACAATCGATCTCAGTCACAATTCTCAAAATCAGAAGAGTATTGCTAATGAAAAACATCAATCCAACGCAGACCTCAGCCTGGCAGGCACTACAAAAACACTTTGAAGAAATGAAAGACGTTACTATCGCGGATCTTTTCGCGAAAGATAGCGATCGTTTCACTAAGTTTTCCGCGACGTTTGACGATCTGATGCTGGTGGATTTCTCCAAAAACCGCATCACTGAAGAGACGCTGGCTAAACTGCAGGATCTGGCGAAAGAAACCGATTTGGCGGGTGCCATCAAGTCCATGTTCTCCGGTGAGAAAATCAACCGTACTGAAGACCGTGCCGTGCTGCACGTGGCGCTGCGTAACCGTAGCAATACGCCGATCATCGTTGACGGCAAAGATGTGATGCCGGAAGTGAATGCGGTACTGGAGAAGATGAAATCTTTCTCTGAAGCGATCATCTCCGGAAGCTGGAAAGGCTATACCGGCAAAGCCATCACTGATGTAGTAAACATCGGTATCGGCGGTTCTGACCTTGGCCCGTTCATGGTGACCGAAGCGCTGCGTCCGTATAAAAATCACCTGAACATGCACTTTGTGTCGAACGTCGATGGTACGCACATCGCCGAAGTGCTGAAAAAAGTGAACCCGGAAACCACGCTGTTCCTGGTCGCTTCCAAAACCTTCACCACCCAGGAAACCATGACCAACGCCCACAGCGCGCGCGACTGGTTCCTGGCGACCGCTGGCGACAACAAGCACGTAGCCAAACACTTCGCAGCGCTCTCCACTAACGGTAAAGCGGTTGGCGAGTTTGGTATTGATACTGCCAATATGTTCGAGTTCTGGGACTGGGTTGGCGGTCGTTACTCCCTGTGGTCTGCAATCGGTCTGTCCATCATCCTGTCCGTAGGCTTCGACAACTTTGTTGAGCTGCTCTCCGGCGCGCATGCGATGGACAAACACTTCTCCACCACCCCGGCTGAGAAAAACCTGCCGGTGCTGCTGGCGCTGATCGGTATCTGGTACAACAACTTCTTCGGTGCCGAAACCGAAGCGATTCTGCCGTATGACCAGTATATGCACCGTTTCGCGGCCTACTTCCAGCAGGGCAACATGGAATCCAACGGTAAATACGTTGACCGTAACGGCAATGCGGTGGATTACCAGACTGGCCCAATCATCTGGGGTGAGCCGGGTACTAACGGCCAGCATGCGTTCTACCAGCTGATCCACCAGGGCACCAAAATGGTACCGTGCGATTTCATCGCGCCGGCAATCACCCACAACCCGCTGTCGGATCACCATCCGAAACTGCTGTCTAACTTCTTCGCGCAAACCGAAGCGCTGGCTTTTGGTAAATCTCGTGAAGTGGTTGAGCAGGAATATCGCGACCAGGGTAAAGATCCGGTTACGCTTGAGCACGTTGTGCCGTTCAAAGTGTTCGAAGGTAACCGTCCAACGAACTCCATCCTGCTGCGCGAAATCACGCCGTTCAGCCTGGGTGCGCTGATTGCGCTGTACGAACACAAAATCTTCACTCAGGGCGCGATCCTGAACATCTTCACCTTTGACCAGTGGGGCGTTGAGCTGGGCAAACAGCTGGCGAACCGCATTCTGCCAGAGCTGAACGATGATAAAACTGTTTCTTCCCATGATGTATCTACTAATGGGTTGATTAACCGTTACAAAGCCTGGCGCGCCTGATGGCGCTGCGCTTATCCGGCCTACTGGCACATATCCTGTAGGCCGGATAATGCGTTTCGCCGCCATCCGGCATTAATGAAATAAAAAAGCCGATATTAATATCGGCTTTTTTATAAGATTACTCCAGGATATCTACGTTTTTACTTCACTCTTTAATTGAGCTTAATCCTAAAATAATTCAATCAACGTTATCCTGCCTCTGATATTTTCAGATTTACCGGGTATTGTGTTTTTATTATTATATTTTAACTCTTTGAATTAAGTTGTTTTTATTATTTGTTGTTAATCATATTTTCTCTCGTTATCTAATTATCCTAAATTCCCTCTCGATCTAATTTACAAACTTCGCTTGTGTATACTCGATCTCGCCCGAAATTCTTTTGGGTAAATCTCCATTCATACAATGAAGGGAATTTGTGATGAAAAAAGTTCTGTATGGCCTTTGGGCTATATCTGCGCTTGCGGCGACCTCTGTCTATGCCGCCCCCGTTCAGGTGGGTGAGGCTGCAGGGTCGGCTGCCGCGTCGGTTTCGGCAGGAAGTTCCTCCGCAACCAGCGTGAGCACCGTAAGTTCTGCGGTGGGGGTTGCCCTGGCGGCGACCGGCGGCGGCGATGGTTCTAATACCGGAACCACAACCACCACAACCACCAGTACCCAGTAATAAAGGTACGTTTAATTCTAACCACACTTCGGTGTGGTTATTTTGGAATTGCCAAAAGTCTGTGGGATTTGTAGGCCGGGTAAGCGTCGCGCCACCCGGCAATAATGCGGAGAAACGTCGTGAAGCGACCAGCGATCATAATGGTTTGCCTGCTACTGCAGGCGTGCTCAGCCACTACCGAAGGGCTGGGTCATTCGCTGTGGGATAGCGTGTTTGGTACTCCCGGCGTACAGATGACGGACGATGAAATTCAAAACATGCCTTACGCCAGCCAGTACATGCAGCTCAACGGCGGTCCCCAACTGTTTGTGGTACTCGCGTTTGCAGAAAACGGACAGCAGAAATGGGTGACTCAGGATCGGGCTATTCTCGTCACGCAGCATGGGCGCATTGTGAAAACGCACCTTGGCGGGGACAACCTAATCGAGGTGAATAATCTGGCGACAGACCCGCTCATCAAGCCAAATCAGATAGTCGACGGCACAACGTGGACCCGCACGATGGGCTGGACTGAACATCAGCAGGTACGCTATGCCACCGCGCGCTCGGTTTTCACATGGGATGGCGCAGACACCATCAAAGTCGGCAGCGATAACACGCCGGTACGGATCCTTGATGAAGAGGTCACCACCGATCAAACGCGCTGGCATAACCGCTACTGGGTAGACAGTGACGGCATGATTCGCCAGTCGGAACAGTATCTTGGCGCAGGTTTCTTCCCGGTGAAAACCACGCTGATTAAGGCGGCAAAACCATGATGAAACAAATGATTACTGCGCTGACATTCAGCCTGTGCGCGGCATCTGTTTTTGCTGCGGGCAGCGTAAAAGTGATTACGACAGGTAGCACAGAAGCAAAAATGCTGACCGGGGCTGAACATCTGCTCGACCTGGTTGGACAGCCGCGGTTAAGCAATAGCTGGTGGCCAGGCGCGGTTATCAGCGAAGAGCGGGCAACAACTGAGGCACAACGTCAGCAGCAGGCATTACTGGCTCGTCTGGCGACGTTGAGCGCTGAAGCAAGCGGTGAGGATGCTGGCGCTATCAACGCATTACGCCAGCAAATTCAGGCGCTGAAGGTGGCCGGTAGACAGACGATTAATCTCGACCCGGATGTAGTGCGTACCAGTGAGCCAGGCAACCCGCCGTTGCAGGGTAATTACACACTGTGGGTCGGACCGCAGCCCACGGATATCACGCTGTTGGGTTTGCTAAGCCACACAGGTAAACAGCCGTTTATACCCGGACGTGATGTTGCCAGCTATCTCGATGGGCAGCATCGGCTCAGCGGCGCGGATCGTAGCTACGCCTGGGTTGTCTATCCCGACGGACGCACACAAAAAGTACCGGTCGCCTACTGGAACAAACGTTACATTGAGCCGATGCCCGGCAGCATCATTTTTGTCGGGTTGTCGGACTCTGTCTGGAGCAGCACCCCGGATGAAATCAATGCCGACATTCTTCGCACCCTGACCCAGCGGATACCCGAATAATGAGAAAAACTTATCTGCTCAGCCTGTTGGCGCTGGGTATCAGTGCGGCCTGTCACGGTGAAACGTATCCTGCGCCGATTGGTCCTTCCCAGTCCGATTTTGGCGGCGTGGGGCTGCTGCAAACCCCAACCGCACGCATGGCGCGTGAGGGCGAAATGAGCCTTAACTACCGCGATAACGATCAGTACCGCTATTACTCTGCGTCGGTACAACTGTTCCCGTGGCTGGAAACCACGCTGCGCTACACCGATGTGCGTACTAAAAAATACAGCAGCGTCGAGTCGTTTTCTGGCGATCAGACATACAAGGATAAAGCTTTTGATCTCAAACTACGTCTGTGGGAAGAGAGCTACTGGATGCCGCAGGTGGCGGTAGGTGCGCGCGATATTGGCGGAACGGGCCTGTTCGATGCGGAGTATATTGTGGCAAACAAAGCCTGGGGACCGTTTGATTTCTCACTCGGTCTTGGCTGGGGATACCTCGGGACCAGCGGCAACGTCAGCAATCCGTTTTGCTCATACAGCGATAAATTCTGTCATCGCGATAACAGTTACAAGCAGGCGGGTTCCATTGACGGCAGCCAGATGTTCCACGGCCCGGCGTCGCTGTTTGGCGGCGTGGAATATCAGACACCCTGGCAGCCGCTGCGTCTGAAACTGGAGTATGAGGGTAATAATTACCAGCAGGATTTTGCGGGCAAGCTGGATCAGAAGAGCAAGTTTAACGTCGGCGCTATTTATCGCGTCACCGATTGGGCCGACGTTAACCTCAGCTATGAGCGCGGCAACACCTTTATGTTTGGGGTCACGCTGCGGACTAACTTTAACGATCTGCGACCAAACTATAACGATAACGCCCGTCCGAAGTATCAGCCGCAGCCGCAGGATGCGATCCTGCAACATTCGGTAGTGGCGAATCAGCTAACGCTGCTGAAATACAATGCCGGGCTGGCGGATCCTAAAATCCAGGTGCAGGGCGATACGCTGTATGTAACAGGCGAACAGGTGAAATACCGTGATTCGCGCGAGGGGATCGAGCGTGCCAACCGGATCGTGATGAACGATCTTCCTGACGGGATCCGCACGATCCGTATTACGGAAAATCGCCTTAACTTGCCGCAGGTGACGACCGAAACAGAGGTTTCCAGCCTCAAGCGCCATCTGGAAGGCGAGCCCTTGGGCCATGAGACTCAACTGGCGCAAAAACGCGTGGAGCCCGTGGTGCCGAAAACGACCGAGCAGGGCTGGTATATCGATAAGTCGCGCTTCGATTTCCATATCGATCCGGTGCTAAACCAGTCGGTGGGTGGCCCGGAAAATTTCTATATGTATCAGTTGGGCGTGATGGGTACGGCGGATTGGTGGGTGACCGATCATCTGCTGACCACCGGGAGTTTGTTCGCCAACCTCGCCAATAACTATGACAAGTTTAACTACACCAACCCGCCGCAGGATTCGCATTTGCCGCGTGTGCGTACCCATGTACGTGACTACGTGCAAAACGATGTTTACGTGAATAACCTGCAGGCCAACTACTTCCAGTCACTCGGCAACGGCTTTTACGGACAGGTGTACGGCGGCTATCTGGAGACCATGTACGGCGGCGCGGGGGCAGAAGTGCTGTATCGTCCGCTGGACAGCAACTGGGCGTTTGGTGTTGATGCCAACTACGTGAAACAGCGTGACTGGCGTAGCGCGCAGGACATGATGAAATTCACCGACTACAGCGTGAAGACCGGGCATTTGACCGCGTACTGGAATCCTTCTTTCGCCCAGGATGTGCTGGTGAAAGCCAGCGTGGGTCAGTATCTGGCCGGGGATAAGGGCGGAACGTTGGAGATCGCCAAACGCTTCGACAGCGGTGTCGTAGTGGGTGGTTATGCGACTATCACTAACGCCTCGCCGGATGAGTATGGCGAGGGTGATTTTACTAAAGGGGTGTACGTTTCCGTGCCGCTGGATCTGTTCTCGTCTGGTCCGACCCGCAGCCGTGCGGCGATTGGCTGGACGCCGTTAACACGTGATGGCGGTCAGCAGCTTGGGCGTAAGTTTGGTCTGTACGATATGACCAGCGATCGCAGCGTGAATTTTCGGTAATCGAGCCGTTTGCCAGCCGGATGGCGCTACGCTTATCCGGCCTACAAAGAGCCTGTATTGCAGGCCGGATAAGGTATTTACGCCGTCATCAGGGAAGTTACAGGCGACGCAATAATTTTGCCGGGTTTCCCGCGTACACGCCTTTCTCGGTGATTGATTTGGTCACTACGCTTCCTGCGCCGATGACCGCGCCATCGCAGACAGTGACCGCCAGAATGGTCGCCCCGCTGCCGATCGAAACATCGTCGCCAATCGTAATTCTTCCCCAACTGTTGCGGTCGGTGTTGGGTTTTCCTTCGCGGAACATATCGTTGGCGAACATCACGCCATGACCGATAAAACAGCGGGCGCCGAGGGTGACATATTCGCAGATGAAGGTGTGCGACTGAATTTTGCTGTCTGCGCCAATCTGTGTGTTGCCCTGGATTTCAACAAATGGTCCGACAAAAACGTTGTCTCCCAATGTGCAATCGTAGAGATTGGCAGGTTCATAAATCACCACGTTCTCACCGCAGGTAACGTTGCGGACAGCGGATTGTCTTAGCTGCATAATTCATCCTGTGAAATGTATCGTGGCATTCATCATTCTCCGTTGACCTTTCTTGCACAAAATATAAACAAAAAATGTAGATCTCTGTCACATTTTTGCGTTATACAGGAACCTCGCCACTGAGTAAGAGGTGCTGCTATGACGTCGCTATCTCGTCCGCGCGTGGAGTTTATCTCCACTATTTTACAGACCGTGTTGAATCTGGGACTGCTGAGTCTGGGCCTGATCCTGGTTGTATTCCTCGGGAAAGAAACGCTGCATCTGGCGGACGTGCTGTTCGCGCCGGAACAAACCAGCAAGTATGAGCTGGTGGAAGGGCTGGTGGTTTACTTCCTCTACTTTGAATTTATCGCGTTGATTGTGAAGTACTTTCAGTCAGGGTTTCACTTTCCGTTGCGCTACTTTGTCTATATCGGGATCACTGCGATTGTGCGGTTGATCATTGTCGATCATAAAGCGCCGATGGATGTGCTGATCTATTCTGCAGCGATCCTGCTGCTGGTGATCACCCTGTGGCTGTGTAATTCCAAACGGCTGAAGCGAGAGTAAAAGACAACACGCCGCAATCGGGCTGCGGCGTGTAGACGTAGTTAATTATTGGCAAATATCTTAATCAGGCTGGTACTACTTGCTTTCATTTGCTGCTTCCATCATGAGCTGTTGCTGCTTTTCTTTGGATAAGCGAGCAATGCCAAAACCAGTGAAACCCCATAACGTCGCAAAGAAAATGCCACTCCAGCAGAGAATCGCCCACGGAAGATAGCTTAATGTTGCAACACCAAGCGTACCTGCCATGTAGGCTCCCGCCGCAGTCCAGGGCAGAATCGGCTCGAATATGGTGGCAGAGTCTTCTACTGTCCTTGCCAGATTTTTTGGGTGTAGCCCACGCTCAATATAAGCGCTTCGTAGCATTTCAATCGGAATCAGGATTGAGATCTGACCATTACAGGTCACGCTAATCATTGTTAAACCACAGGCAATAGTCGCAAGAATCATGGTTCCTGTGGAATGAACTAGTTTAAGTAGGTTGTGGACAATGACTTCTAAAGCACCGCTCAGAGCCAATGTTCCCGCAAATGAAAGGGCGCAGAAACAAATCAGCAGCGTACTCATCATCGAGTTCATGCCACCACGGTTAAGCAAATTACCCAGTAGGGGATTAACATCTTTATCGGCAAGCATTGAAACGTTAAATCCGTCTACGGCGCTTTTTACAATATCGTGCAGAGTGAAACCCTGAATGACGCTGGCGTTGATCATGGCAACCAGTGCCGAAACTAACATAATTGGAATGGTTGGTTTCTTGGTAATCGAGCCGTACAGGACAATAGCAATGGGTAACAGTAACAACAAATTAAAATGGTAAATACCCTTTAATCCCTCTGTAATTAACTGAACTTTATCGGGAACGGTTGAGCCGCCGAGATCGCCATTCATACCATAGAGAGTCATGACAACAGCAGAAAGGATCAAGGAAGGAAGGGTTGTGTAAAGTAAATGAGCGATATGTTCATAGAGATCTATCTGGGCGGCCATCGCTGCCAGGTTAGTGTCACCAGAAAGGGGAGACAGTTTGTCCCCGAAGTAAGCTCCCGCCACAATAGCGCCAGCAGTTGCTGCCAGATTAGCCTCCATTCCGATGGCCACGCCCATAAACGCTACACCGACTGTGCCCGCTGAGCCCCAGGATGTTCCTGTGCACACAGAGACGACTGCAGTGACAAGCAGGGCTGTCACATAGATCATTGAAGGGTTTATCAGATTAAGGCCGTAATAAATCATCAGCGGAATAGTACCGCCTATCATCCATGTCCCAATCAGTAGGCCCACGCTGATCAAAATTAAGAGAGCGGGCATCGTTTTGGCGATTTTCTGCGAAATTGATTCAAGGATTGCGTTGTAGCCGTACCCCAAACGCTTAACCAATAGTGCCGCAATGACGGTCGAAAGGACCATTAATGGCTCAGGTGGTAGATCGAAAGCCGCATAACCAACCCCCAGCAATAAGACCATCGCCAGTATCGGTAACATTGATTCCACCAGAGTTGGTGTTCTTGGAGTATTGTTATTATTCATGGAGGGAAACTCCTTTAGTGTAGGGTATGCTCTGATAAATCCGTTCAAATGCTTCTTTAAGAATGGTTCTCGGCGTGGCAATGTTCACACGGAAAAAACCAAGTCCTTCATCGCCAAAATCTGATCCCCAACTCATCTCAACACCTGCGAGCGAAACAAACCAATGGCGTAGCTGCTCTTCGCTGATGTTCATCGCTCGGTAGTCAATCCACAACATGTAAGTTCCGCCACCAGAGGCTAAAACCCAGTCTGGAAAATGAGTCTGGCAAAAGGATTGAACCCAGCTCCTGTTTTCGGCTAAATAATCTTTTAATGCTGCTAACCAAGAATCACCATGGCGGTAAGCACAGAGAAATGCAGGAACAGAGAAATAACCAGGATTATGGATACCTGCTGCAATAAGAGCTGATTTAAACTTTTCTCGACACTTATCATTAGCAATAACAATATTGGCGATTTCAAGTCCGGCCATATTGAATGTTTTTGCCGGAGATGTACAAATAAATGAGTTTTGTGCAACGTATGAACTTATCGAAGAAATTGTTTGATGTTGTTTTTTGATGAAATTGAAGTCTGCATGAACATCATCAGAAATAATAAAAACGTTGTATTTCTCTGCTAATGAAGCTATTTTTCTTAGATTATCTTCTGACCAGATTGTTCCTGTTGGATTATGCGGCGATATTAGAATGAAACAACAAGCCGTTTTAAACTTATCTTCGAGATCCGCAAAGTCTATTTCATAGGAGCGGTCACGATAAAGCAACGCACTTTCCAGCAATACTCTATGGTTGACTTCAACTGCATGGCTAATAGGATGATAGGCTGGTGCCAGGCTGACAATAGCATCTCCCGGTTGGGTAAAATTCTGGATATATAATGAAACGGCTTGTACCACTCGTGGGCAAAAAACAATGTGTTCAGGGTTGACCTTCCACGAGTAATGGCGTTGATACCACTGTGCTGTCACTTGCTGCCAGTCATCACTTAATAATGTATAACCGTAGATACCTTTCTGATTTGCGACTGATAATTCAGAAACCATAAAATCAGCTACCGGGATATCCATATCAGCTACAGATAGAGGGATGATTTCACGCCCCTTGTTATTATATTTAGCGCTATAGGTTCCGTCGCGTGAAATAACTTTATCAAAATTATAAACTTTCATATTTGTTACTCGCCCGATTTCATCTTTAGAGTAATGTAATATTTCGAGGGTGGAAGTGTTATTCTGTATTTTGTTTTCGTCATTATGAAAATTTGCATATGTGATGCTTATCACAAAGATGTTAACTATCTGTCAATAAAAATAATCCGGCGAGTGTAAACGTTTTACATCGCTTAACCGCCTGTAATTTACATAAAAAAAGGGCGCTCCGTAGAGCGCCGAATAACAGTCACAGGTTGGGATAACATAAGTTGAGGGTTGCAGTGGCATTGCCCGTTGCCGGGCAGTTACTTCGGTAAAACTTAACCTTTCACACCACCTGCCGTCAGTCCGTTGACCAGCCAGCGCTGCGCCAGCAAGAACACCAGAGTGATCGGAATGGCTGAAAGTACAGCTGCGGCGGCAAAGTCGCCCCACAAATAGTTCTGTGGATTGAGGTACTGCTGCATACCTACCGCGAGGGTATAGCTGTTCACATCACGCAGCAGCAGTGACGCGACCGGTACTTCGGTAATAGCGGCAATGAAAGACAGAATAAACACGACCGCCAGAATCGGAACGGAAAGCGGCAGCAGCACCAGGCGGAATGCCTGCCACGGCGTCGCGCCGTCTAACGAGGCCGCTTCTTCCAGCGAACCATCGATGGTTTCGAAATAGCCCTTAATCGTCCATACATGCAGCGCAATACCGCCAAGATAGGCGAAGATCACGCCGCCGTGCGTGTTCAGGCCGATAAACGGGATGTACTGGCCCAGGCGGTCAAACAAAGCATACAACGCGACCAGAGACAGCACCGCCGGGAACATCTGGAAAATCAGCATCCCTTTAAGCAGGGTTGCTTTGCCCGGGAAACGCATACGGGCAAAGGCGTAAGCACAGGTGGTGGAAAGCGTCACGATACCGATCGCGGTAATGCTGGCCACTTTCACCGAGTTCCACAGCCATAACAATACCGGGAACGGCGGTGGCGTCACGCGGCCATCCGCGTGTTCAACGCTAAAGCCCAGCGCCAGTTTCCAGTGTTCCCAGGAGATGTTTTCCGGGATCAAACTGCCGGTAGCAAAGTTACCTTCGCGCAGCGAGATAGCGATAACCATCAGCAACGGGAACATGATCGCCGCGATGAAAATCAGCAGCAGCAGGTGCGTTGTTAAGAGACGCAGTTTCTGAGATTTGGGTTGTACCATAGCCATGTTCGTTGTCTCCCTTAATCAAACTTCATACGTGTGGCTTTCAGGTTCACAATCGCCAGCGCACCCACCAGCAGGAAGATCAGCGTGGCAATCGCCGCCGCCAGACCGAAGTCCTGACCACCGCCGCCTTCAAAGGCGATACGGTAGGTGTAGCTCACGAGCAGGTCGGTATAACCGGCTGGCGTGGTGGTGCCGAGTCGGTCCGGGCCACCGTTGGTCAACAGCTGAATCAGCACGAAGTTGTTAAAGTTAAAGGCGAAGCTGGCGATCATCAGCGGTGTCAGCGGCTTAATCAGCAGCGGTAGCGTTATCTTAAAGAAGTTCTGGAACGGACCTGCACCATCCATCGCCGAGGCTTCATACAGATCGTCAGGAATCGCTTTCAGCAGACCCATGCACAGGATCATCATGTATGGATAACCGAGCCAGGTGTTGACGATAATAATCATCGAACGCGCGGTGGTTGGGTCGCTGAACCAGGCCGGTTTGATGCCAAACAGTGCGCTCAGCATCATGTTGATTTCACCAAAGCTCTGGTTGAATAAGCCCTTAAAAATCAGAATCGAGATAAACGACGGTACGGCATACGGAAGAATCAACAGGACACGGTAAATCGCTTTGCCTTTGAGAGACTCCCACTGTACGAGACAGGCCAGCACCATCCCCACAGCAACGGTGAGGATCACGGTCAGAACGGAGAAGACCACCGTCCAGACAAAGATGGCGAAGAACGGTTTCTGGATGCCTTCGTCGGTAAACACGCGAGTGAAGTTATCCCAGCCGATGGCAACGGTATAGCCTGGACTGAGTTTTTCGCTACCCCAGCTACCGTCAGCGTTAATCGCCTGATAATAACCAATATCGTTATTGGCGCGGTATTTTACGCCGCTCTGGTTGTTGGTGAGCGTACCGTCATCAGCGAGCGTATAAAGTGGCTGCGTGCCGGAGAACTGGCGCAACGAGCTCATAATCACTTTGCTTTCATCCGGCAGGATGGCGGTCAGTTGGTTCAGCGCCTGGCGATTCTGCGTGATGATGCGCAGCGTCCCACGCTCGCCCGCTGGCAAAGCATCCGTTTCTTTCAGTTGCAGTTTCTGTTCGCCGCCAAATTTGAAGGCGTCGGAAACATAATTCTTGCCGGTTTCACCGTCGGTGAGAGCCAATTGCCACTCATCACCCGCCGGATACAGGCCAAAGTTGTAGGTTTTCCCAGCCTGATACGAACGATCCATCAGGACTTCCTGAGCACGTTCAAAGGTCAGTTGGTTAGTACTGCTGTAGTTGGTAAAGGCAATGGCGATCGTACAAATCAGCGGAAACAGGACAAACAGCCCCATACCGGCAACGCCCGGGTAAACATAGCGCCAGGCATAGGCTTTACGGTTAGCGAAAATATACAGGCCAGCAGAGCTTAAAATCAGCGTCATGATGGCAAACAGGTACTCCCCCTGAGCGTACATCAAAACAACAAGGTAACCGACCAGCAGCCCAAGCAGACCCATCACTGACCATTTCAGCGTGTCGCTTTGCCACCAGTGTTTCTTTTTAATGACATCCATGGGGTTCAATCCTCAACAACAATGAAAACCTGTTGGTCAGCGTGCCTGATGGCGCTGCGCTTATCAGGCCTACGGTGTGTTGTAGGCCGGATAAGGCATTTATGCCGCCATCCGGCACGTGTGCTACAGCATTACTTGGTGATACGACCTTGTGCATCTTTCAGCGCGGCATCGACGGTCTGACGGCCGCTGGCTGCGTTGATCACTGCGGTACGAACGGCATACCAGAATGCGGACATCTGTGGGATGTTCGGCATGATTTCGCCTTTCTGGGCGTTATCCATGGTGGCGGCGATGCGTGGGTCTTTTGCTAACTGATCCTGGAAGGATTTCAGCGCAACGGCGCCCAGCGGCTTGTCCTTGTTCACTTCATCCAGACCCTGATCGGTCAGCAGGTAGTTTTCGAGGAACTCTTTCGCCAGTTCTTTGTTCGGGCTGGCGGCGTTGATACCGGCGCTCAGAACGCCAACAAATGGTTTAGACGCTTTACCTTTGAAGGTTGGCAGCAGCGTGACGCCGTAGTTGATTTTGCTCTTGTCGATATTGGACCACGCCCACGGACCGTTGATGGTCATCGCGGTATCGCCCTTGTTAAAGGCCGCTTCGGCGATGGAGTAATCGGTATCCGCGTTCATGTGTTTGTTCTTGATCAGGTCAACCAGGAAGGTCAGACCCGCTTTCGCGCCGGCGTTATCCACGCCCACGTCTTTCACATCGTACTTGCCGTTTTCAAACTTGAATGCGTAACCGCCGTCGGCGGCAATCAGCGGCCAGGTGAAGTACGGCTCTTGCAGGTTGAACATCAGCGCGGATTTACCTTTCGCCTTCAGCTCTTTATCCAGTGCAGGAATTTCTTCCCAGGTTTTCGGTGGGTTTGGCACGAGGTCTTTGTTGTAAATCAGCGACAGCGCTTCAACCGCGATCGGGTAGGCAATCAGTTTGCCGTTATAGCGTACGGCATCCCAGGTGAACGGATAGAGTTTGTCCTGGAACGCTTTGTCAGGCGTGATTTCAGCCAGCAGGCCAGACTGAGCGTAACCGCCAAAACGGTCATGAGCCCAGAAGATGATGTCCGGGCCGTCGCCGGTCGCGGCAACCTGCGGGAATTTCTCTTCCAGTTTGTCCGGGTGCTCAATAGTGACTTTGATCCCGGTGTCTTTCTCGAATTTTTTGCCCACTTCAGCGAGGCCGTTATAGCCTTTGTCGCCGTTAATCCAGATAACCAGCTTACCTTCTTCAATCTTGGCGAGAGCCGAGGCGGAAAACATCATCGTCGTTAATGCAGACAATGCGAGGATGCGTGCGCCAGTTTTGATTTTCATAGTTCCCATCCTGTTTGGTGATTTTGCAGAGGTGGCTTAACGGTTACTAGTTTCTTTATACGACAACCTCTTTCCATCCTCCTTACCCCTACGCCCCACCCGCTCTTTATGTGATCTGTGTTACATAAATGTGAGTATTGCGTACTGGCGCACATAAAAACCCACCGATTTTTGCAGGCTGCATCACGAAATTCCTCTGCGGCGGGTAGCCTGGGTCTCAGACGCTGCTCTCTCATCCTCCCGCCTCCTCCCCCATAAAAAAGCCGGGGGGTGGAGGATTCACGCAGTCAAGTGATCGCGCATAGTCAGCCCATCATGAATGTTGCTGTCGATGACAGGTTGTAACGAAGGGAGAAGGGCATGGCGAGCGTACAGCTGCGAAATGTAACAAAAGCCTGGGGTGACGTGGTGGTATCGAAAGATATCAATCTCGACATTCACGAAGGGGAATTCGTGGTGTTTGTCGGACCGTCAGGCTGCGGTAAGTCGACCTTGCTGCGTATGATCGCCGGGCTTGAAACCATCACCAGTGGTGACTTGTTTATCGGGGAGACCCGGATGAACGACATTCCGCCCGCCGAACGCGGTGTGGGTATGGTCTTTCAGTCCTACGCGTTATACCCCCATTTATCTGTCGCGGAAAACATGTCATTCGGCCTCAAACTGGCCGGGGCGAAAAAAGAGGTGATGAACCAACGTGTGAACCAGGTTGCGGAAGTTCTGCAACTGGCACACCTGCTGGAGCGTAAACCAAAAGCGCTTTCCGGCGGACAACGTCAGCGTGTGGCGATTGGCCGTACGCTGGTCGCCGAACCGCGTGTATTCCTGCTGGACGAACCGCTGTCAAACCTCGACGCCGCGCTGCGCGTCCAGATGCGTATTGAAATCTCCCGCCTGCATAAACGTCTTGGTCGCACGATGATTTACGTCACCCACGATCAGGTCGAAGCGATGACCCTGGCTGACAAAATTGTGGTGCTGGATGCCGGTCGCGTAGCGCAGGTCGGTAAACCGCTGGAGCTATACCACTACCCGGCTGACCGCTTTGTTGCCGGGTTTATTGGCTCGCCGAAGATGAACTTCCTGCCGGTGAAAGTCACCGGGACGGCCATCGATCAGGTGCAGGTTGAACTGCCTAACCGCCAGCAAATATGGCTCCCGGTAGACAGCCATGCGGTGCAGGTTGGTGCCAACATGTCTTTAGGTATCCGCCCGGAACATCTGCTGCCCAGCGATATCGCCGATGTCACCCTCGAAGGTGAAGTGCAGGTGGTCGAGCAGCTTGGTCACGAAACACAAATTCATATCCAGATCCCCGCCATCCGTCAAAACCTGGTTTACCGCCAGAACGACGTGGTGTTGGTAGAAGAGGGTGCCACATTCGCTATCGGCCTGCCGCCAGAGCGTTGCCATCTGTTCCGTGAGGATGGCAGTGCATGTCGTCGGTTGCATCAAGAGCCGGGTGTTTAAGGTATCCCATTAAAAAAAGCGCAAAACCGTCAAGGTGAAGCGTTTAAAGAAAAGCAATGATCTCAGGAGATAGAACGATGATTACTCTGCGCAAACTCCCTCTGGCGGTTGCTGTGGCGGCAGGCATTATGTCTGTTCAGGCAATGGCTGTGGATTTCCATGGCTATGCACGTTCCGGTATTGGCTGGACGGGTAGCGGCGGTGAACAACAGTGTTTCCAGGCAACCGGCGCCCAAAGTAAATACCGTCTTGGTAACGAATGTGAAACCTATGCGGAAATTAAATTAGGTCAGGAAGTGTGGAAAGAGGGCGATAAGAGCTTCTACTTCGACACTAACGTTGCCTATTCCGTCGCACAGCAGAATGACTGGGAAGGGACTGACCCGGCCTTCCGTGAAGCCAACGTGCAGGGTAAAAACCTGATTGAATGGCTGCCAGGCTCCACTATCTGGGCAGGTAAGCGCTTCTATCAGCGTCATGATGTTCACATGATCGACTTCTACTACTGGGATATTTCAGGTCCTGGTGCTGGTATTGAAAACATCGATCTGGGCTTCGGTAAACTGTCTCTGGCCGCGAGCCGTTCACAGGAAGCGGGTGGTTCATATGCTTTCAGCAGCCAGAATATCTATGATCGTACCAAAGACACCGCCAACGACGTATTTGACGTTCGTTTAGCACAGTTGGCAACTAACCCGGATGGGATGTTGGAATTGGGCGTTGACTATGGCCGTGCGAATACCACCGATGATTACCACCTGGCAGACGGCGCATCTAAAGATGGTTGGATGTTCACCGCTGAACATACCCAGAGCATGCTGAAGGGCTACAACAAGTTTGTTGTTCAGTACGCGACAGATTCTATGACCACTCAGGGTAAAGGTCTGAACCAAGGGTCTTACGGTTCATCCTCCTTCACCGTTACTAACCCAGACGGTAGTAAAACGAATTACGCCAATAACGTTATTAATAACAACGGTAGCCTGTTCCGCGTACTTGACCACGGTGCAATCTCCCTGGGCGACAAATGGGATCTGATGTACGTCGGTATGTACCAGAACCTCGATATGGATAACGACCTGGGGACCGAATGGTACACCGTCGGTATTCGTCCGATGTACAAATGGACACCGATCATGAGCACCCTGCTGGAAGTCGGTTACGACAACGTCAAATCTCAGCAAACTGGCGATCGCAACAGCCAGTACAAAATCACCCTGGCGCAACAGTGGCAGGCTGGCGACAGCATCTGGTCCCGCCCGGCAATTCGTGTCTTTGCAACCTATGCCAAATGGGATGAAGAGTGGGGCTACGTTAAAAATGGTAACGACGTAACCAAATACGCCGCTGCAACCAACTCTGGTATCAGCACAACCAGCCGTGGCGACAGCGATGAGTGGTCCTTCGGTGCCCAGATGGAAATCTGGTGGTAATTCAGCACTAACCTGACGTAGAGACCGAAAGAGGGGCGCCAGCCCCTCTTGATTACGGTTTAGCGCGCTATTGCCTGGCCACCGCTGAACCCATGCTATCTGAGGTGATAACAATGAAAATGAAGAAAAGTCTCGTTGCCCTTTGTTTATCTGCAGGGTTATTTGCCAGCGCGCCTGGCATCAGCCTGGCCGATGTAAATATTGTTCCGCAGAACACCACCGCGGCTCCAACTATTCCCACTGCTGCGCTACAACAGTTAACCTGGACGCCGGTTGATCAATCCAAAACCCAGGCGACACAACTCGCGGCAGCGGGTCAGCGTCTGGATGTTGCTGGTATTACTGGCCCAGTCGCCGCGTACAGCGTCCCCGCGAATATTGGTGAGTTAACTCTGACGCTGACCAGTGAAGTCAACAAACAAACCAGTGTATTTGCACCAAACGTTTTAATTCTTGATCAGAACATGACGCCATCTGCGTTCTTCCCCAGCAGCTATTTCACCTACCAGGAACCCGGCGTGATGAGTGCCGATCGTCTGGAAGGCGTAATGCGTTTGACGCCAGCGCTGGGCCAGCAAAAGCTCTATGTTCTGGTCTTTACCACAGATAAAGATCTCCAGCAGACCACGACCCTGCTTGACCCGGCAAAAGCCTATGCCAAGGGGGTAGGTAACGCTGTTCCGGATATCCCTGACCCGATCGCCCGTCATACCACCGACGGTCTGCTGAAGCTGAAAGTCAAAACCAGTTCCTCCTCCAGCGTGCTGGTAGGGCCGCTGTTTGGCTCATCCGGCCCTGGCCCTGTCACGGTGGGTAATACCGCAGCGCCTGCAGTTACTTATGCGGCTCCGGTGGCAGCCGTTGCCGCTCCAGCGCCACAACCGGTGAAGAAAAGTGAGCCGATGTTAAATGACACGGAAAGTTATTTTAACCAGGGCATTAAGGATGCCGTGGCGAAAGGCGATGTCGATAAAGCGCTGAAGCTGCTTGATGAAGCTGAACGTCTGGGATCCAAATCTGCCCGATCCACCTTTATCAGCAGTGTAAAAGGCAAGGGGTAAACGTCTCCCCGCAGTGCTGATTTTGCAACAACTGGTGCGTCTCCTGGCGCACCTTTTTTTATCCTTCGGTGCTAATTGTTACACTTATGTTGCTCTGACGATCACTTAATTGTGTTTGCTCACCCCGTAATGCATTTTCTGCGATACAATGCCTTCAGGTTATAAATCGGAGAGTAAGGCATGCCACACCCTGCGTTAACGCAACTGCGTGCGCTGCGTTATTTTGATGCGATCCCGGCGCTGGACCCCCAACTGCTCGACTGGTTGTTACTGGAAGATTCCATGACCAAACGTTTTGAGCAGCAGGGGAAAAAGGTCACCGTAACGTTGATTCGCGAAGAATTCGTTGGGCAAAATGAGGTGGCTGAAGAACTGACGCTGCTGCCTAAAGAGTCTCGCTATTGGTTACGTGAAATCCTGTTATGTGCGGATGGTGAACCCTGGCTTGCCGGACGGACCGTGGTGCCTGAATCAACCTTGTGCGGCCCTGAACTGGCCTTACAGAACCTGGGGAAAACCCCGCTCGGACGCTACCTGTTTACGTCATCGACATTGACCCGAGATTTTATTGAGATTGGCCGCGATGCAGCGCTATGGGGGCGTCGTTCCCGCCTACGGCTGAGCGGTAAGCCGCTGATGCTTACCGAGCTTTTTCTGCCTGCATCGCCGTTGTACTGAGAGGAAGATAAAGATGGAGTGGAGTCTGACGCAGAATAAGCTGCTGGCGTTTCACCGCTTGATGCGTACGGATAAGCCGATCGGCGCCTTACTGCTGCTCTGGCCAACGCTATGGGCATTGTGGGTGGCGACCCCAGGCATGCCGCAACTGTGGATCCTAGCGGTATTTGTCGCCGGCGTTTGGTTAATGCGCGCCGCTGGATGTGTGGTAAATGATTATGCCGACAGGAAGTTTGACGGACACGTTAAACGCACCGCGAATCGACCGCTGCCGAGCGGTGCTGTCACCGAAAAAGAAGCCCGAACGCTGTTCGTCGTATTGGTGTTGCTCGCCTTCCTGCTGGTTTTGACGCTCAACACGATGACCATTTTGTTGTCCGTTGCGGCCCTAGCGCTGGCGTGGGTCTATCCCTTCATGAAACGCTACACGCATCTGCCGCAGGTGGTGCTGGGCGCGGCGTTTGGCTGGTCTATACCGATGGCGTTTGCCGCCGTGAGCGAGTCTGTACCACTGAGCTGCTGGCTGATGTTCCTCGCCAATATTCTCTGGGCGGTGGCCTATGACACACAGTATGCGATGGTTGATAGGGATGATGACCTGAAGATTGGCATTAAATCGACCGCAATCCTGTTCGGTCAGAACGACAAACTCATTATTGGTATTCTGCAGGTCGGTGTACTGGTGCTGATGGCGCTGGTTGGGTGGCTGAACGGGCTGGGACCGGGCTATTACTGGTCTCTGCTGGTGGCGGGTGCGCTGTTTGTGTATCAGCAGAAGCTGATCGTTAATCGTGAGCGTGATGCCTGTTTTAAAGCGTTTATGAACAATAACTATGTAGGCCTGGTACTGTTCTTAGGACTGGCGATGAGCTACTGGCACTTTTGAGTTTGGCTTAGCCTGCAAAATAAAAACCGGTCATTTCGACCGGTTTTTTTATGCTTACTCGCCCTGTGTGGCGCTCTCGATGGTCAGACGGACATCCGACGTCACCAGTTCGGCCAGCATCTGATAGATCTTCATCGTCTCTTCCGGCTCGGCATCCCCGGTGTCGCTGATGAATCCCTCGTCACGCAGCGTCAGCACCAGAGAGCTGAACACCGCTTTATCGAAGAATTCCGGCGCGTTAATGCCGTGCAGCACTGAGAGGCGTTGTGCCACGGTGCGGCTCTCTTTCTCCAGCGTGCCACGGTTGATCGACGGGTTGGCGCTAAGTAGCCAGAAGGTGATAGCGTAGCGTTGCAACGTCTCGCGAGCACCCGCAGCCAACAGCTGGAGCGTACGGGAGCGGGCCGGATTAATATGCAGCTCGCCATCCTGCAGAGTGATCAATCCCTGGCGCTGCATTTCGCTGGCCAGTTCGTCAATCACTCCGGCAAGCTCATCGCGCTCCCAGCGCAGGAACAACTCCGCTTTCAGCATCGGGTACAACGCATCAATATGCTGCTGTAGCGCGACGCGTGAAATACGACGGTGCTGAGTCACAATGGCTGCCATCAACGAAGGCAGAACCAGCATGTGCGCAATGTTGTTGCGGTAGTACGTCATCAATACGGCCTGCTCGCGCGGCAGAATGATGATGTCACCGATAGTGTCTTTCTCGACCTCAAACTTGTTCATCTGCAAGGCATGGTCGATCAATTCACTGGCGCTCTGCGCAGGAACGGTTGAGTCCGCCGCGTACGGCACATTGCGCAGCAGGCTCAGGTAGCAGTCGAGCTGCTCGGTTAACTGTTCACGGGTCAGAGAGCGCTGGCGGGAAGCCAACAGCGCGGTACAACACAGGTTCATGGCGTTGGCCGCGCCGGCGTTGTTGATGCGCACCATCAGATCGGCAGCAATGTTATTCACCGTCGGCGTCAGCCAGGCCGGACGGATAGACTCGATAGGATCGATAGATTCACGCCACTCCGGCACATGCTGATTGAGATAAGTCATCAATGGCATTGGTTCACCAAAGTTGACGTAGCCCTGACCCAGGTTGCGCAGCTTGCTTAAGCCACGCAGCATTTGTGGCAGACTTTCTTTCTCTTTCGTCGCGCCACGCAGCTCTTTTGCGTAGGTGCCCACTTCCATTACGTGCTCGTAGCCGATGTAGATCGGTACGAGAGTAATAGGACGCGTACCGCCGCGCAGCATCGCCTGAATAGTCATCGACAGGGTGCCGGTTTTCGGGTCGAGCAAACGACCAGTACGTGAACGTCCACCCTCGACAAAGTACTCAACCGAGTAGCCGCGGCTGAACAATTCGCCCAGGTATTCGCGGAATACGGTTGAGTAGAGCTTGTTGCCCTTGAAGGTACGACGAATAAAGAATGCGCCCAGACGACGGAAAATCGGACCCGCTGGCCAGAAATTCAGGTTGATACCGGCTGCGATGTGCGGCGGGACCAGACCCTGGTGGTACAGAACGTACGACAGCAGCATATAGTCCATATGGCTGCGGTGGCACGGAACGTACACGATTTCATGCCCATCGTGCGCCAACTGGCGTACACGTTCAGCATTGTGAACGTTAATCCCCTGATACAGACGGTTCCAGGTAAAGCCCAGAATACGGTCCGTCAAACGGATCATTTCGTAGGAGAAGTTGGCGGCAATCTCTTCCATCAGCGCAATGGCATTTTGCTGCGCTTTTTCGTGGGAGATTTTTTTACTGCGCGCTTCATCTTCTACCGCGCGAGCGATCGCTTTTGAAGCTAACAGTTTATTAAACAGATCCTGGCGGGCAGGGAGGCGCGGGCCGACAGCGGCCAGACGCTGGCGAGCAAAGTGCATACGCGCCACGCGTGCCAGCTTCTGGGCAATGATCTTATCCGTACCGTGTTCATCCGCCATACGACGCAGAGAGACCGACGGGGAGAAGCGGACAAAACTGTCGCGACCCAGCCAGGAAACCGCAAAGAATTTCTGTACGCCGTTTAGCATACGTAACGGCGGATTAACTTCACCTTTTTCACGCCCTGGCGCACGGCCAAACATCACCGAAACCGGCACCATCTGCACATCCAGGTCTGGATTGCTGCGATGTAAGTCGAGATAGTTATGGAACAGCTTGATGGACTCTTCTTTTGGCGTGTAATAGGTGAACACACGCGGGCCGCCGTGAATAAACACGTAGCGCGGCAGTAAAGTCCCGTCTATCTCCAGCGGTTCCAGGGGATCGGGGAGATCGTGCACCAGACATTGGGCACGCAGCGTCAGCAAGTCTGCTTTTGAATTGTACGGTAGGACGTACATAATGGGACGAGACGTATCGAGTCCCAATTCCGGGGCAGGTTCTGCCGGAATAGACTTGCTTTTTACCAGGACGCTTAATGGTAAATTCAGTAATTTGTAGTAAATTCGTGGCCAGCCGGACATAAACGATGTAAAGCCTCTGGTTAATAATGCAAATGCGCTGCAAGGATATCAGAAAGTTTAGTGAATTTCTGTGGTATCCCGTCATACTTCGCGCTGCTTTGCCACACCCTGAAACAAACGGGGTAACGTTACAATGACATTGACGCTAATAATGTAAAAAGGTTCTTTTTGATGGCCAATAATACCACTGGATTCACCCGAATTATCAAAGCTGCAGGCTATTCCTGGAAAGGTTTTCGCGCCGCATGGATCAATGAGGCGGCATTCCGCCAGGAAAGCGTTGCCGTACTGCTGGGCGTAGCTATCGC
>OKFY01000071.1_pt1 | contig 58589 bp, 78 predicted proteins | sample 1610971 | NCBI WGS metagenome assembly OKFY01 (sample SAMN04436702, study PRJEB24849) | human gut metagenome | biome: human gut; feature: NICU; material: stool | host: Homo sapiens | place: USA: Saint Louis, MO | collected 2010-08-03 | reverse complement strand
AGTGAAATCTTTGTCTTCAAGTCGCCGGGAGGTACTTGTAGATTGTTTTCACGTCCACGCCTGTCACATCAGCCACCTGCTGCCGGGTCGCGCCGTTCTCAAGCATTCGTCGCGCCCGTTCGACAACCTCAGGGGTCATCACTCTGCGACGACCGCCGATTCTCCCCTGCTCCCTCGCTGCGGCTAAATCCGCTCTGGTTCGCTCGACAATCAGCTCTCGTTCCATCTCTGCCTTTATCCACAGTCGGTTTTCGCTGTGATCCAGCGCGCTATCGACGAAATACGTTTTTTCCCGTGCGATCCAGGAATTCGCCTCCACCTCGGATAAGTGGATGCCGAGCCGGCGAAGCGCAGTAACGAAGTCGCGGGTGTGAAGGTACTGGAACCCCTTGGAACTGCGCAAAATGGACTCGAGGAAAGCCGCGGCGATGTCTGACTGTCGAAGCATGATCTGCTCTCCGATTTATTACTGGTTATGCATACAGTAATTTCATTCATGAGGCAGATCAAGAGGGACCGCAGCTATCAAACATTAAGTGTGCTGTAACAGATTGATTGTGCGACATGCGCCTCAATGTCATGCAGTATCTTCCCCCTGGTGTGCCTGCTCAGAGTGGGGGTTATGAGGCAGCTACCACCCACCCATCAGAATCAGACTCTGCCTCTGTCACTGCATACGGAGATACCACCTCCCCATCTGCCAGACAGAGGCCCGTATATTCTTCATGGATCTGTGATGCTATGCCGTTTCCATCAGTCTTAATGGCCGTAACTGTAACCGTTCCCCAGAAAACATATTTCCCATCTCCCCATTCAGGAAGGCGAACCGGAGTGCGCGTGTAAGCCGATTGGGTTGCTTCGAAGTAATTCATGTTCCACCTTTAAAAGTCCATCATTTTTATAGGGGCGTTTAGCTCCCACCACGGACGCTCTTGAATTAGCGATTCACGTCCTTCGAGAATCGCCCTTGCCAGCTCGAGGGTGGCGTTGTCGATTTTAACGGGAGGGGTAGACCTCATTTCGAAATCAGGCCCGAAATAATCCTGTAAGTTTATCGGGGTGTCATCATTCGTATTGGTTTTTGGAAACGTTAGCATTTTCACAACTTCCTCACTGTAACCAGCCAATGTTATTGCCTGAACGCCCGTTGATATCGAGCAGCAGGTTTGACTTACCGACCCCCTTTGCATTCGCCGGGACACCCAGGTTAATTGCCCCACGACGGGTTGACGGTGGGCTGGGGGGCAACAGCGCATACTGCGGTTTCGCCCAGACATTGCCGCTCAGCGTAGCGAGGGCGCTCAGGTCAGGTGCCGCACTCCACGCGTCAGACCAGATGATGTTATTGTTGAGAACAATCTGTGATGCCGGTGCAATCGTTCTGGTGCCCGTAGACAGTTGCGCAATGATGTCTGACCCGACCATCCATTTGCAGTAGAAAATACAGTTCTCCACTGTCAGCGACGGAATAGACACACTCTCAGTGTCGTACCCGTTTGTTGATATCAGACGGCGCTGCCGCACACTGGTCGTGTCAATAAACACACAATTACGAACGATATTATTGAACTGGTTACGGTGGTGAGATATGGAGCAGGCGTCGTTTGTCGGTGTCCCAATCTTCCCCTGTAGTCGCTGGATACCATCGTTGAACGCGAAACAGTATTCGACGACGTTATTACCACTCCCCTGGCGACGAGTGTAATAAAACTCAAAATTACTCATCCCGTCAGGCGGCGCAGACTGTAGCCCGGCATCATTGGCGGAGACAAACATCACGGTACGGGCACACCCGGTAGAGTAAACGTGCCTGACCACGTTATCCCAGCACATCCCGTCGATATCAACCGCCATGTTGTCCGTGGCCATTGGATAGGAGCCATGCACATCCAGTCGCTCAAACATCACCCGGTTGCAGTGCCACATCCAGAACGGCGCGTCATACGTCGCCGCACCCGCCGTGGTGAATTTATCCCAGCGGTACGAACTGTAATAGCAGTCCCGGACGCAGCTCTGCCACTCGTCGTCGGTGTAGGCGCCGTTTTTGCTGGCACAGGTGTGCATTAGCACACCTTCTTGCACAACATTAGTGAAAGAGCACCGTAAAACTTTTGCACCATATGTTCTGCTGCCATCGCCCCGGTTATCTGTGGTGTCTGCGGCATAGGTGTTACCTCGGATATAAATCCCGGCGTTAACCATGTTAAACATACAGTCCTCCACACTCAGTTTGTGCGCAGGATTAGATACACTGGCGTCATAGCCCACAGCAAAAAGTTGAACGTGCCGCCCCACCGTGTTTTTCTGCGGGTTACTGACGGAGTACGCGTTACCTGTGAAATAACATTTTTTCACATGAACATCAGCAACCCCATCTGCATCACCAGTACATTGCAGGTTAACGCTGGTTGCTGACGCCAGAAAACCATCATCCCTGTCCATAAAATGGATGTTCTGTACCGTAATGCGCCGGGCGTTCCACGATGCCAGTTGCCCCGCCGAATTTGAGGTGGACAGCCATTTTGGCGCGGGGCCATCCCCGTATGTATCAAAAAAACTCATTTCAGATGACGTATTCACTATCCTCGCACTGACAGCCTCTTTTAATATCGTCCCGCGCCGGATTAGAATGGAAAACGGATAACTGGTGACGGCAGCAAGTGCCGCAGCGACGGTTTTAAACGCTGACGGTATCGGCTTGTTTGCGTCGTCTGATGGGTCTACGTATAAATACTGCATTTGCAACTCCCGTTAAACCGGCTGAACGTGCAGATCGAGCCAGTCAAAACCATTAATATTCACCAGCGAACCTGCTGCCGTTTTCACCTCAATCGTGAATGTATTCGTGCCCTGAGATACGATGTTGACTATGTACGGTGGCGTGCCGAATGACGTGCCTGAAAATCCAACCGGAGGGCAAACTTTCCAGTGGTCTCCACGTAAATTGCAGCCGCTGATAACGTACTGACCTGTAGACGGGTTGGTGACTGTAATACTGGTGGCGCGCCCTTTATTCGCCAGATGATATGCACCCCCTATCGCAAAAACCCCGTCTGATAATTTATCAGATAGTCGGTCAGTCACATTCCCGGAAACGCGAACTACAGTTCCTGGGGAGTACCGGACATCACCGTTATTCATTTTCACGTAAAAACGATCTGTTGCCATTTTCTCTGCGAACGAATAAACCAGATAGTTGGGAGTATCTACCGTTACATTATTCCGCAAGTCACTGTAGTAAAACGTCACCACATTGGGGTTAGCGACATTAATCGGTGTGAATGATATTCTTTGCCCGTACGCCGGTAATCGCAGGAATATTTTTGCGATTTTGTTGTTGGGGTCGTTAACCAGTCCAACGGCTGGCGTGAGAGAAGAATTTCCCCAGCCAGACTGGCCGCCGTGCAGCGCGGTAACTTTCAGCCATTGATAGATATTATCAGCCCCCAATGATGGGGCTGCCGACAGGTTCTGTGGGTTCAGCGTCACTAGATAAACATTTGACGTATAATCGACATAGTTACCCACTGACAGAATACCGGAAACCACTTTTGATCCAAACCCTGAGTAATTCACATCAAACAGGCGATAAAGAGCTGTTGATGAGTTTTCAACTGTCGGGCATTGATCAATCGTTAGTTGCAATGATGTGCCGATGTCGAAGCTTTTTACCAGTTTGAACATCTGCTTATCAAGTGATGAGCCAGTTGGGTATCCAAGGTCGTTAAACTGGTTGGGGCTAACAACGAAAATATCGATAATACCATTAGCGTTAGTGGTAATAAGAATCCCTGGACTTAGGTCATCCGACTCATTTCCAGCCGAAGGGAAACGAACAATTTTATCTTCAAATCCATTATTAAAATACCCAGTTCCCTGGACTATTGGTGTTGAGATTTGAGCGGCTGATAACTTCCCGTCAACAATTGCATAGGTCTGAATGCGACCACGCTCGTCTACGACTAAGGCAGCTTTATTATTCGGGCCGCCGAATACTATTCCAGCAACGCCTGCCGGGTCGCCGGGCATCTGGTGAATTTCAAATTGCCCCCGCTTAAATATACGCTCCCAGACAGACTGATTAGCGTCGCCAATGCCCTCTGGCCCCTCACCGCCAAAGAAGTTCCCGATCAGTTCTGCAGGACTGTTGGTATTTTTAAACTCCTGTCTCAGTGTGTCACCGTCCATCAGAACAAAATGAGTCACATCATTCGCAAAGCTGGTCGCATCGGTTCCGGTGGTCGTAAAGCCGACGTCAGTAGCAGCATTCAGACGGTAATACTGGTTGTTATAGCGGATGTACTGGTTACGGGCACTGAACTGAAACGGACCGTCTTCATAGTCACCGAGGAACACGTAACCGGAGCTATCAAGAAAAGCCTGGAATCGGTTTTCCTTATCAGCCTGGGAAGCATCAAAAGTAGTTTCCTGTTCGACTATCTGGGTGGAAAAACGGGACTCAAAGTCACTCAGTTTTACCGTAAACGCAGACTCCAGTCCGAACCATGACATACGGCTGCGACCGAGCCGATCACTCCAGAAAGAGGATGTAATATCGTTCAGGGCAAGGTCAAGATTCTGAGCGTTATCAAAAACGTTGCGCATGTCTGCCGACGGGACCGGATCCCGCGTTAAATAAAATGGCATAGGGGTATTACCTCAGAAACAGATCAGGCAGGAATTTCAGGCCAGGCGATATCGGGAGCGGTAGATGTATCAATGCGGCTCAAGGCAACGCGGTATTTTTTCCACTCAGTCAGTTGCATGACTTCTTCGTCGGTCTGGATACCAAGTTCTACAGCGTCGTTTAGAGGGGCTATTTTTGCGTTTGCCTCTCGCATCAACTCGGTTAACAGCTCAATAGCGCTACTCACTTCAGCCTGGTGTTTAGCTTCCGCGTCGTTAACCCAGTTTTCTCCATCCCATTTTTGATAGCTGCCAGCAGGCGCTTTTGTCGTTACCCCTGCTGGTAATTCCCCAAGCGCTGAAATCTCAACAGGCTCGCCAGATGCAGTGCTGTACACGATCTGCCCGCGATGGTCCTCGATAAGGGACCACTGGCCCGCAGCGGCATTGAAAACCGCTGTTTCTCCGGAGGCTATTTCGGGTGGTGAACTTTGAGTGCTGCAGGCAGGCAAGCCAGTGTGAGGCGGGATCGACAATTCTTCAACGCCCACTAACTCCCCCGAATCGTCACTGATATGATAAACGGTTACAACCTGAGTTTTATCAGACATTTCAAAAGTCATTATGCGAGCCTCACGATGTAGTTGAATGCGATGTTTTTAACGGTGTTTTCTGCATTACCAGTAGCATCGACCGTGATGGTATGTGAGTGGGCCCCAATTACTACAGAGTGTGTATGAGCGCCTGCAGTAGATGTCACACCAAAATTATTCCCACTATTATTGCCAACCTCCTGATCACTCCCCCCCTGTTTCTGCATAGCAGATCCCCACGTGTGGGAGTGGTCACCGTTACTACTCGTGACTTTAGTTCCAAGATCTGTTGATGAGGCAGATGCTGTGTGCGAGTGGGATTTAACACCATCTTGCTCCTGTGATAGCACCGCTCGCCCGGTAGCTGGTTTCCCTTTAATGGTCCAGTTACGCATGTCTGGAATTACACCTGACGGGTACGCAGCAGCCAGTAACGGATATGCCGTCTGACTAAATGTTTGCCCCTGCATAAATGCGAAGTTTCCCTCTGCGGGTAGACTATCTGAGGGCCAAGGGATGGGGGTTCCAACTGGAAGCGCACTCCGCGCAACAGAATTAACTGACATGGTAATCAGGGATACAAGCTTTGCTGTGTCACCATCATCAAGCACATCCTCTCCGGTTGTCTCAGCCATGAACTGAGCTAAGACGCTCGCCATAACGGTCCCCTGCCGCAGCGCTTTATTAATCTGGGCGGACCTGGCCAGCCCTGCAGTAAATCCTGTAGAAAGGGCGATCAAACCTTCCCATTCCGTCTGTGATGTCACATTTGAGCCAGATGCAATGGCAAATGGTTTAAAGTTGTTAACTGGCATCAGAAATTTTCTCCCCATGCACCGGACTCAAATCCAGCGATATAGTCGTTTTCGACATCAAAACCAAAGAATTTATATCCATTAGAGGGCGTAACCGTTTCTCTAACTCTTACTCCGGCCGCTTTTACCGTAAGGAGGCCAGCACGAACCACAAAAACAAACTCAGCGGGAAGTTTATCTATTGGGTTAATGTCATATCGCGATGGTGTGTAATCATCAGGAAGAGAAATAAAGGGACCACGATTCATACCTGAATCAAATATCAACCGGTCTGTTACAGACATTAAATATTCAGAATCAATGACGATGAGCACTGAGATCGTCATATCCTGATTATCGAGGATGATCATTTTAATCCCAGTACCAGCGAGCGCTGTTTCCAGAATGTCTGGCAGCGTTCCGTTCTGACCATTCCAGTTATTAATACCCACCCTGGCCTTTAACACGACCCGGTACACGTCATCACTCAGGTATGTTATTGCGTCAGAAGACTGGTACGGACCAAGCCAGATCCCCTGGTCCCAGCCCACTCGTTCTTTGTCCCATTCAAGGAAAACACCAGATATCGGCGCGGCAACAGTCCGGGCTACTCCAATCCATTTACCAAGAATATCAAGTTGTGCCCCTACGCCAGTATCTATGTCGAACGCAGAGATAAGACCGGACACTGAACCAGACACATCAATTAGCGGCCTTGTCGACAGGTCAACATGTTTTACAAATTTTGGTTTTCCTGCATGGTAGTTGGAAATAAGTTCGGTGTATTTACTCATGTCATCACCGTTATTTCTATATTTTCCACGCTACATGATACAGCCTCGTCATATAAGACGGTTAAATTCGCCGCTGCTACAGAATCAGCTGACCGACCTATCAATAACTCCATGATATCGTAATATCGAGCATTCCCACCACTGACTACACCGAGGTTTGCAGGAGAATAAACACGACTCAACAACACGCTATCACCGATAGCGAGAGAGTTAATGTACGAAGCCACAGCGGCTTTCATTTCATCGCCAATGTCGGAGGTGTAGCCAGTTAACGCCTTCAGGGTAATTGACACGTATACCGGAACATCTACTGGGCGAGAGAAGCGAATGGTATAAGGGTTTCCATACTTATCTGTGACTACCACGGCAGTCGTGCCGTAGGTGGAAACTCCCTGCCCCTTCACGCTTCGGATGGTATTGGCAATTTCTGTTGCATCCCCACCCTCAACGACAGCAGAGATAGAATGCTCTGGTAACCCGTTAGCGTCCGTTGTCTCGGTATCATTCTCAAACAGTTTGTGACGGGTCACGCCTTCAACGTTGGCAATCGCACCATCTACCGCATCAAATGGCGTGAGAGACGCCAGCGCGACGCTTTGCGACTGCCTTACGCGTAGTTCTGCATCTGTTTCCGCCGCAACGCCTACAGTGGCCGCCAGCGGGTTAGTTACCGAAGCCCATCCGCGCGTAGGTGTGTTGATGCCGTTTACCGACCCCGCTACCGCGGCGACCGCTCCCGAGTTTGCACAGGTGGCCGTAGCTACCACTGTCCCGTCGGAGCCAATGACCACCGTTGCAGGCAGATTCCAGACCACGCCATTCGTGTCCCGTACCGAGCCGTTAGTGATGGTTGTACCGACCGTACCGGTCAGCAGCAGATCGACAGTTGAGTTCGTCGCTGCGCGTCGGGTAATGCCGTTAATTTTGACGTTGCTCGTCAGTGCGTCACCCAGAGCCGTCGCCGGCGAGAATGACCGGTAAACCGAAATGGCGGTGTTATTGGCATCATGGATAGCCAGTGCCACCAGCGCCACCAGCTGGCCGTCTTTGCTGTCCGGGTCGAGATAGGCATCACTGCCATAAATCTGCTGAAAATAGCCGGTGATGGTGTCCAGAACGGTCTGATAGTCGGGCGCACTTATCCCCTCAGCGGTTACCGTTGCCGATAAGCCGAGTGTGTCGAGGTCCAAAGACATTACGCCTCCGAAGTTACTGTGGTTGTCCCGTAGATGGTTTCCACCGTTGCAGTGAACGTTACACGGCGCGTGGTACCGTCAACAGTGGTATTAAATGCAGTGATTGAGCTAACCCCCTGCGTTTCGAGGATCCGCTTACGGATAGCGAGGTTGTAGGTATCCGGTTTTTGCTTACCCAGAACGGACTGAATCCAGGGCGTACCTTCTGTGGTGTCCAGAAACCACTGTCCGTACCAAAGCAGAAAGCGCGTTTTTATGGCCTGCGCGACAGCCTCTGGGGAGTTAACCAGCCAGGTATCATCACCCTGACCGAAGGTGTAATCCCCATCGTCATCTTCTCGACGGTATCGCATATCATCCTCCGAGTGGTGCTGTACTGCTGCCACCAGGCTCAACGCCACCATGCGTATGCTTATCAACGATTGAGCCATCCACCAGCTGCAGGCGGCCGTCCGAAAGAATTTTAAGCCCGTTCAGGTTAAAACCTCCCGGCGCCGTGCCGTTGATAGCTCCGCTTGCAGGATTAAGACTCAACTTTGTTTCCCCGTCATCGCTGCGAAGCTCTACTGCACTGGTGCTGATACCGCCGATTTTCTTCGCCTGAGACTGCGGGCCGACAATGCAGAAGGCATCCGACAAATCATGCATGCGCTCGTCTACCGGTTCCTGAACACCTCCGCTTTGCCACCAGAAATCAATACAGCGGTCTGCAAAGATAACAAGGCATTCATCACCAGCCTTAACAGGAAAAGTCAGCGTGCAGCCTCCGCCGCGAGGGAATATGACAGGAACATCTACCAGCAGCGGATAATCATTCGTTAATTTGTTGCCGTCGTTATCGCGTTCGATGTAGCGGATCGCCGGCTGCACCACGGCGGTCACTGCGTCAGGATCGAAAGACTGGATGATGCCGGGCATTGCAACGCGAAGTTGCTCGGTTAGCGCCTTTCTCTCTGACGCCAGAACCTGCGCCAGCGCACCGCTGCGAGTTTTATCGGATACCGCCATTTGCTTTACTCCGGGCATTAAAAAACCCGCCGGAGCGGGTTATTTTTTAAGCTTGCATTTTTCAGTGGTGCCGTCACCTCTTGGTAGATTATCGGCATCAAGAGTACGCTTTTGCAGCGTCATCGTTTTATGAATGGTATTGAATACGAGAAAATGGTGCACGTGAATGCCTCCATTCTGCCCCCATTCATCAAACTCAAAAATAATGGCGTTTTCGTCATCTTCATAGGGATTTGAAAACCCTTTAGTATCGCTCATCAATACGCCATTTTTAATTGCTGCGTGCTGATAATTTACACTCTCATATAATATGTAATTATCTTTACCGCAAATTATATTTATTGGCGGGCCGGACACCCCAGAAGCAAAAGCAAAAAGGGGAGAGCTTAAAAGCAAAGTAGTTAACAATTTAACGTGATACATAATTAGCTGGGCACCTTTCTGCAGGGGAACGACCCGATGATTTTCGGGGCATCCATACTGTTTTGCAGAAGTTGGACATTAAGGAACGCCTTACCGTTACGCTTCACGAATTCAAAGCCGTAATTATTACCATCGCGAGCAGGCATAAGACCCATGTCCATTTTCATGTTTGCGTAATCGCCATCCTTCCCCAAGAATTTTACTTTCTGTGATGTGACAGTCTCACCATTGATCACGGTCATGCCTTCGCCGGTCATTATGTAATTGCCACACTGGATTGCAGCCATCGTCGGCATGGATACCATCACAGCTAATACCAAGCAAAACTGTTTCATTAGAGCCCTCTCTCCCGCGCAGATGAGGAGACCAGATCCGCCGCACCACGCGCTTCACACATCATATCCATGTACCACGCCTGGCCCCTTGTGTCGCCAGTGTACATAATGCCACGGACAATATAAACGCCGTCAGTAGCAATACTGGCAGGCTGCGCAGTCGTTCCTTCAATTGTGATGTTTCCGTTGTTGTTCTGGTCAGTGATACGCCCTTGCGTCATGGCGATATCGTTATTCCCCAGTATGGTACGGAATACAGAAGCCTGATTCAGCTCGACCAGGCCATTAACGCGGATGTTAGGGTTAATCAGGCAACGGACGTTAACGCCGCTACCAATGGTCTGCTGAGGCATACCCACAAGGCCGGTGGCGCTGTTCAGTTTAATGGCTTCGTGAACAACCTCATTTTTCGCCACCATTTCCCGCTTACCGTCGACAAACATCCAGTCAGCCTTGCATTGCTCGGCGACGTTATCCATCAGATGCCTGGTCATACCAAAAAGCACCCTGCCGCGAGGAAACACCGTTGCAGGCATTGCAGGGGTATTCCCTTCTGTGGCCCCGTTAGCGTTGAAATCCTTCATGAGTACTGCATTGACGTCAGAGACCGTATAGCCAGCCGCCAGCGTCTGCGCAGTGATCGAGGTAGCGAATGCCCGGTCAGAATCAGCCGCCTGAATGAGGACAAAGCTATCAACGGGGTTATCTTTCCCTGTGATGGTGTAGCGGATTTCCCCGTCGAAAATCAGCCCATAATTTCGACCGTCCATCTGCCCGACTTCATCGGGATTTACTGTCCTGGCGACGCCTACCTGGCTGGCGGGAACGTCAGCTGCAATGCCATCGTAACCTGCGATAACCCTAATCCGGGAGAATTCCTCTCCGACGATCCGGTTTACCGTATCAGCTGAAAGGTTATAGATTTTGAAAGTTCCTACTCGCGTTTCGCTGCTGAGATTAAACCAGTCGATAGTAAAAGTGCTCTTGAAGCTACCAAAATCAGTGGCGTTCCCCTTCGAATCGACTAACTGCAATTCGAAGTGCCGCATCCAGTTCTGAGACATTTTTACCCCGTTACCGCATAAAGATGGCTATAAATTCCCAGATCGGCCTCAGTAGGATTTTCGCTGGATTGGTTGTCGCAGCCCACATAAAGCGAAAAACCAAGCCCAAGATAGCGATACTGCGCCAGCAGGTCGGCGCCGGTGATAAGCGGGATCCCCTTTATCAGGTCCGCACCGCTGCTATCCATAATATCCAGACACCAGAAAGCAGCACGCCAGGTGACAGCCATTTGCAGACTTTGACCTGCCACAGATATGGAGAATCGCTGGTTTTCCGGGGAAAGAGGGATTTCGCTGATCGTCATTTACCCTCCCGCTACAAAGCCACTTAACCGGCTCAATATTGATTCATTTTTTTGCACTGGCGTTTTCACCCCGGAGTTTTGCACGGCTGAGGTGTTCGCCCCTAACTTCATATTGGACTTTGGAGCCACCTGCGTGGTGGTTGTGCTTGTGATAATCACTTCCCGGAGCGTCAGCACAGCAGAGAGAATATTTTCCGACGTCCTGTCGGTAGTGACCTCAAGCGCACGGATCAGCATATTGGTGTAAATCCGCTTACCGGTCACCACATCTAAAGGCACCCTGCTGCTCTGCAGATTTAACAGCTCCTGATAAGTCTCCTTCGGGCCAATACCAACGCTTAGCCCAAGAGAAGATGTATCTACGAAGTCAAGTAAGGAACCGCCACCAGCAAAACCGACCTGCATTACCACTTCCGAAGGACGTCGAAATGCATGGTCGGAAATTGCTGCGCCAACCTCTACGGGATGCTCGGTTATTTCAAGAGAGTCATCGTGCTTTTCTGAAATAACAACACTGGGGACTATCAGCCCGATCCGCCTGCTCTGCTGCTGAAAGAGAGTAGAAAGAATATCCATCATCCTGCTCCAGTTTGGTTATTTCTCAGCACCCTGGCATTAGCATCAAGCTGGCGGCGACTGACTTCCTGCCCAATTTCCTGAGCATTACCACCATAGATGTTGTAGGTGTTTTGCTGATTCACCTGCGCTCCAGCAGCCTGATGGGCAAGCGGGCTATTCCAGTTCGAATATCCCTCTTTGCGGGCCATAGACTGCATGAGCATAGCCATCGTATTGGGGTCGGACAGGTTTAATGCTGCTGTCGGCGATACACCCATCCAGCCAGCAACGTCACGGGCATATTTGGCAGGATCGTTGTTATCGGCCGCAGGCGCCCAGGTGCTGACGATATCCATGATAGTCTGCAGGCGGCGCCCGGTCGTTTTACCAGTAAAGTACCGCATGAGCTGGTTTTTCATGGCCTCCCAGCCTTCCAGCGCAGAACCAAACGCACGAAAGCCACCACCGCCTACGGGCCGAATATTGCCGGGGTTATTGTTGCGATCGGCAAGCGTGTTCTGCTCATGCTGATACCAGCCGCCATCACTGAAGCGAGATTTAACCTCCTCCCAAAATCCCAGAACTTTACCTCGCGCATTGACTGCGCTACTGGTAACACCAGGAAGGGCGTCAGGCTGATCACTACCTTGCTTGAGAAGAGCCTTGCCAATACTTGCAGCATCCGACCAGCGCCCGTCCTTGATAGCGTTAAGCAGGTCGCCGATCATACTCAGCATCTTGCTAAACTCACCCATCTGGGTAATGAAGTTGCTGAAATCCCATTTCAAAGACCAGGATTTAGGGTCGATATTGAGCAACTTTGCCAGCGCTTTTCCGAGATCGAGGACAGTCTGTTTCAGGTCGCCGACCATCTTCAGTGCAGCGTCTACTTCAGGCTTCCATTTCCCCCAGTCAATGAGGCTCTTACCGCCCTCCTTCCAGGTCTGGTAATCCTCCCATAGCAAAGCAATGGCAGCGGCAAGACCGAGAACCCACGTAATCGGCGATGCGAGCATAGCGCGGTTGAGCATCCACCACGCTGCGGTTAGCGCTCCAAGTAGTTCGATCAGCTGCTGCGACTGCTTATCAAGTGAGTCCCACCAGTCGCTGATACTCTGGCCCAACTGGATGAGGCGGTAAATTACCCTGCCTACCATCTCACCAGCCCAGAGAATTCCTTTGACGGTACCGGTTATTGCGCCTTCAATTTTCGGGAAGTTTTCCAGGATTTGTCGACGCAGCCTGTCCAGAGAGCCAGCAAGGCCATCAGCGAGACTGGAGCCGATTTTATCCCGCGCCATGCCTGCCATCAGCCCAAAGGAGCGAAGCGAGGTCATGAATTTATTGGAGCTGACGGCGGCCACATCGGCGTTATAGCCGATCGCCTTCGCCATCGCGGTGTATTCGCCACTAAACTGGCCGATACCGCGACGCATTGCCATCAGGGTGTTTTCATCCAGACCCAGCATTTGAGCGTACTGGTTCGCGCGGTAATACGGCATGCTGCTAAGACGCTGGCCGACGCCGGTAAAGATCGTCGCCATGTCCCGCATATTGCCGCTGGCATCACGCGTTTGAACCCCCAGCCGGTTCAGGAAACCTTCCGCGCCTGGGTTATTGCGGATAAACCGTGCCAGATTCTCAAGCGATCCACGCGCTGAGTCGGCGCTGCCGCCTACCTGGCTAACTGCATACCCGATTTGCTTGATGCCCTCTACCGTCGCTCCGGTGCGCTGAGAGGCCCAATAGAGGTTGTCGAGGCTGCTGGCTATTTTGGCGGTGAACGCGACAACAGAAAGCGCTGCCGCTTCGACCTTGACGCCTAGCTCAATCGCTTTCAGCGTCGTACCCGCCACTACAGCATCGAACTTTTTAGCACCGGCCTCATCGACTTTGAACCCAAGCGAGATCAGAAAGTCCTTGAGCGTATCAGCGTTCATTGTCCTCTCTCCATTTCGCTATTCGGTATTCGTTATCGGCTTCAAGATCCAGCCAGTCATTCATTCTGGCAATGTCAGCCAGGTCGAGTGACCCATCTTTGAGGGATTCGTATCGGCATAACCCTTTGGTGACTGGCCTTGCCAGAAAGCTTTCACCTTCCGGTAAGGATTCCAGCGTTAAGCCTGCGGTGACGGGTCCACCGTTTCGCTGGCGGGGAGTTCTTTCAAAAAATTTCCCAGGCTGTCGGCGACCACCCGCGCCACCAGCTGCAGCATCGTAAACAGGTCGATATCGTCGAACATCAGGACGCCCTGATCGAAGACTTTCGCCCAGCCCTTTTCGTGCTGGCGTGAGACGACGCTCAGGCACGGATAAATCACCGCGTTAACGTCGTCGTCCGGCAGCGCTGCCAGCGTATCGGCAATTTTCGGCAGCACGCTTTCCAGCACGGCGCCGGAGTTACCGGCGGCGGCCTGCGCTTTCAGCGTGGAAAACTCACTGACCAGACCTGCCAGCACCGGAAGAAGCTTACGGCTGACCTTCAGTTGCTGGAAAACGTCGAGTTTGGCGGTACGGTAGTTGACGCCTTTGATTTCAAATTCCATTAGTTAGAACTCCCCCAGCAGTTGGTCAACTTTACCGGCGTCAAATACCCACGACACCGTATTGCCGACTTTGGCGTTAGCGTGATCCGGCTGTTTCTGGAATGCGCAGCTGCGCGCGGTGGTGATATCGCCTGACACCTTGTTTCGGATGACGATTACGTTATTACCCCAGGTCGCTGAGGACTGGCTCTGCGCGTTATACATCAGGGATAGCTTTTTGTTCACTGGGGACGTTTTCAGCAGGGTTACCGTGATGGTGCCGCTCTTACCGGCGTGCAGGCTGTGCATCACCTCACCATCGGCGCCGACGGTCATGGTGTTTTTTGCCTCGGTCATCGCAACCGTAATACCTTCTTCGGAGTTCGCCGAGCCGCAGCCCAGATCGATACTGCCGGTTGGGCCCGTCAGGGATGCCGAGACGTCAATAAAACTATAGGTTCCGCTCATGGTCGCTCCTTATCGCACCACATTGATCTGCACGTCGCCATAATGAATAGCGCCAGCCAGCTTGATCGCCGCCTGAATTACCGGCGACTTACGCGCTTCCCTGTCGGATTGAGCCTGGTTAGCTACCGCGTCGGCGTAGACGTAGTAACCCTTGGTCAGGGTATCCCCGGATTCAATCTGGCCAATCGGGCCACCGTTCCAGACACCCGGAGCAATGAGGCCGTTATTTACCGCCTGATCCAGTGAGGCTTCAACGTTGGTCATTAACCGGGTTACGCCTGCGTCGGTCTGCGGGATTTTGGTGGCCGAGGTGTAAAGCAGGTTATAGAGATTGGTCTGAACGTAGTTCTGCAGCCAGTCCAGGCCATGCCGCTCATCAAAGAAATCACCGTTCGCCATCACACCCTGCTGGATAATTGCCGTATCGTTGGCGTAGTAGACGTAGACGTTACCGTTAATGGAATCAATAGCGGCTGCCTGTGTGGTCGTCAGCGTCTCGTACGTCACACCAGGCTCGGTTTTGAATTTCAGGGTGATCGTGGTGTTGTTGCCGGTGAAGTTCACCGTGAACGCGCGACCAAAGGCCGAGATAGCGGCGTATTTGCTGCTGGAGCTGTACTGCCAGAATGTACGTCCATAACCCGCGGCTTTCAGCTTGTAGCCGATATTGTCGGTATTGCCTGCCACCAGCACGTTCACATCATCAGTGGTAACGGCCAGAATGCGGCTTAAGCTGGATGCCTCAATAGCAGCAGCAACGGAAATCACGTCAGCCTCAACCAGATCGGCGCTGTCGGCAATTGCCAGCCCGTACCAGTTGGTATACTGAAGGCAGGCATTAACGGCCTGTAGCAAGGTTTCCACCGCCCCGGCCTCTCCTTCCGCCAGCGTCTTCGCCCAACGGCCGATATAGACCAGCGTGGGTTTTGGTGATTGTGAAAAGAAGATGGTCGCTGCTTCGTATTCCGGGGAGTCAACGCCAAAATCATCGCCGATATCTTCAATGGCCGAATACTGGCGAATGCGCTCGGTAACCGGAATAACGGTAGAGGTTCCCAGAATGAGGAGCGCACCGAAGTTTCGCCCCGTTGCCGCTACCGGTGACATGATGACGTCAACGTTAACGACATTGGAAACAGGTAAGCCCTGTGCCATGTTTTAATCTCCAAAAAATTGCACTGGCGCGTCGACCAGCGATTGAATGCCGTACTGGCGGATGATTTTGCGGCGCAGGTCAACGCTGATATCGTACCGGCGCACCCACTGGTTATTGATGAGTTCGGGCAGATTGAGGATCCGCCCATGCTGCAGAAATGTCAGGCCTGAGCGGTTGAGCTCGTCATTGTTCTGCGAGACCAGCAGACCGTCACGAAAGCGCGTGGCCATTGCCAGCCCCTGCGGGCCATAGAAGCACAAGATCAGGCTCACGGTCTCATGCGACCACTGTTCGGTGTTCTCTTCGCCCTGCACGTACGCCGGGTTGAAGTCCTCCTGAATGCCGGTGATACCGAACGCGCACCAGGTGGTGCCGTTTTTGGGTATCTGCTTTTGCGGGTCAGTCCAGCTTGGGTAAACCAGCGTGGCAGCCAGCCCTGTCACACCCCGTATCCAGCGGCTGATTAGCCGTTCCAGATCCTCATCGTAGGGCGGTGAATCACCGACGGGGGTCAGATATCCCGCCGTTGTGCTGTCGTTACTCAATTGGCGTTCCCCCGTCGAATTCCAGAAGCTCGCAATGCGCCTGAACGAACCCGGCACCGTACGCCGTATACGGGTCGACAAACGTCACACGATAATCTCGCCCGCGGTAGGTTACGATATCGGCATCTAATCCGGGTTGCCCCTGAGTCAGCCTGAACTGCGTCACGATGAGAATGGCCCCGTTGATGTTCTGTCCGGCGGCCATACGCTTCGCTTCCAGTGAACGGTCGACGGTTACGACACCAGAGAACGGAATAGCCTGCACGGTATTGGTTGGAAAATTATCTTCGTCCACTGTCTGCACCTGTCGATAACACACCAGAGACAGGTCGACAAAGTCCGGATCAAGCAGAACATCCGTCACATCGATAAATGGCATTATTCTTTCCTCACGACATACTGAATCGCTCTGAACAGGAATCCGCGGGCACGCAACGGCTTATCGCCTGGAATGGGAGGCTTCATTTCTCTGCGCTTCTTGATGGTTTTTTCAGATAGTGGGGTCAGACGATCGCCTGCCTCAATGACAGCCTTTGAGGCATCACGCGCAATCTGGCCTGCGGCTTCAAGATGCATCGACGCCACATCTGCCTTACCTTCAAGCGCAGACTGAGCGGCCAGCTTTAAACGCTCTGTCGTTTTATCCCGGGAATCCTCAATACCCATGTCCAGAAATGGCCTTGGCGGCAGAGTAACGGTCTCACCGTCTATCTCTACGGTTGCCCCGGTGGACTGGAGATACCCCAGCTCAGCGTTGCTCAGCGGCGCATCATCGCGCGGAGGACCTGCCGGGATACCAACCAGCACATCAGTGCCTGACAGCTGCTTCAGCGCATCCAGAACGCTGCTGTAATTGTCTTCCCGAATTGTGAGCCCGCTTTTCATTCCGGCGTCCCCAGTTGAACCGCACCGGCACCAAACATCATCAGGTATTCCCAGAACTCCGATCCGTAACGGGAGTTGTTCCAGAAACCGGCATTAGGGTCCAGGGTTGCGCTTGCGTCATAACTGGCTGAAACCTTATCCACTGATTTCGCGGTCTGTATGCCGCTATTTACGCCACCAGCAGTACCCACAGCTACACCTCGCATATCGGCGGCGTAAAGGTACATGTAGTGCGCAACATACAGCCCGACGATGTAGGGAAAGATATCCACGCCAAAGCGCGACTCACTCAGCATGGCATCAGCAAGATTCAGTCGAGCCTGAATCATTGGCGTGGGGTACTTTGTATCGTCAGCGAACTGCGGAAAGGTTGCCCTGAACTGCTCAGGCGTCGGCAGACTTTGATTTCTTGCCATTATTGGTAGTCTCCGGCAATTGCGCTTCGAGTTCAGCAATACGCGCATCTTTCTCGGCGATTTTTGCTTCCAGCTCAGCAATGCGAGGGTCTTCTGCGACCGCTGGAGCTTCGCCATCCGGAGAACAGTGCGCTTTTACGAACCAGTGATCAGCAACCGTGTCATCGACGTCGTGGAAGCCAACCGGGAAATGCTTTTGCTCTTTGCCGTCGTTGAAGTTAAACGGGGAGAGTACGTAAATCTTTTTCATTGCAAGTCCTCATGAGCGGCCCTTTCGGGCCGCCGCAGGTTAGATGCCGTCGACGTAGGCCAGAGTTTCCGGATAAACCGGCTCTACTGCACCCAGCTTGCCGTAATAGGTTACGAGCTGATACAGGCCGCGATACTGGATCGGCACGCTCATCAGCGGAACCATTGGGAAGCGAACGTATTTCTTGTCGTTGGTGTAGAACATCATGCGATCAGAGTTCGACACGCCACGACCTTTCGCCCATTTCACCGGACGGATGTTCAGAGGACGCCCGTTCTGGTGGTATGCGATGGTGTTGGTTTCCAGATAGGTCAGCAGCGACTGGTTACCTGCGCTGGATACGATGGTGCTTGCCAGCAGAGAGAACTGCTCCGGCGGGATCAGCAGGTCCGTCGGTACCATGGAGTAAGCTGAGTTGGCCCACGCTGCACTCAACCCGGCATTAATACTCGCCCGGATTTCGTCAGCGGTGGAGGTCGCCCAGGTCTTCGCGGCGTTGGTCGGCGTTACCTGTGTCAGGTTCAGCAGGCCTTTTACCGCCAGACCGGAATCGCCGATATAAACCTGCTCGTCCGTGTCCATGTTCCACTTCAGCTGCATACCGTCGTACTTCTGCGTGTCGATCGGGCGACCAACCTGCGCAGCTGCCTGCAATTCTGGAACGGTCCAGCCCAGCTCCATACCCCACAGGGTAAGCGGGAAGCCAGTTTTTGCGATGTCGACGTTAAGTCCAGCCATCGCGGTCGCGGCTTTGCTAAGCCAGTTTTTGCCGTTGGCATTCGGCGTACCGGCAGCAGCAAAAGTGGTGTTAGTGAACGAGCTGATCTCATCAGCGATAGAGACGTCTTCACGCAACTGGATATCGCGCGACCAGGTAAAATTCACCAGTGGCAGATTCAGTGTCTGATCGAGACGCTCCAGCTCATGGACAAGAAAGGCACCAGTTCCGTCGACTGTCGCCTGGTCAAATGTCATTGGCATTTGCGATTTCCTTAAATATTGAAGGCCAGCTCAATGTTGCCGCTGGTGTCGCCAGGGCCATTGAAGTAAGCGTTAGTGATCTGGACGGTATTCGAGCCATCAGCGGCGGCAAGGAACGCGCCGAGAGGGCTTGAGGCGGATGGTGTGGCCACTCGCATGTAGACCGGGCCATGCAGCGCAACGCTGGATGCATCCGCGCCGATGTTTACCGTGACGTAACCACGGACCAGGCAATCGCCGGTGAAGTTTTTACCGCTGCCTACCTGCTGGACTTTATCCGGCTGGCTGGCGGTCGGATACGGACGAACGTAAATGCCCACCAGCACCGACGCTGTATCGCTCGCAGCGATTGGCACAAATTTCCCGGAGGAAATCTTGCCGCCAAGGCCGTAAGCGGGGAAAAGGTTGGAGGAGTCCAGCAGTTGAGGTTCAACCGTCAGATCCTGCGGACGAGAAATTGCCCCGGCGATGCCCGCTGGCATCCGGTAAAGAAATGTATTACCCATTAGTTAGCCTCGTTTAGACCAGAATTCCTGCGCGGCCTGATTCATACCGGCAATGGTTTTAACAGTGGTGGCAGTCTGCGTTTGCAGGCTGTCGACGGTTTTGGTATTGCGGTTTTTCGCCAGCTCAGAAACAGCCGTGAAAGCCATATCTACCGTGGCTTTTTTCAGCTTGCTGATATCGGCATCACCGACAATAGAGCGAACCAGAGATTGATCGGCAGAGGCAAGCACCTGGCGCTTGAATGCTGTCGGCTTCGCCTTTTCTGGCAACTGGATGCCTGGCTGAATCAGATCGGCGCGGTAAGCGGCATCGCCGGTAACCTTACCCTCCTCTTCCTTTTTCTCCTCTTCATCCTCGGCATCGCCGGTACCAGGAGCAGCTGCCGCAGGCGTGAGTTTGGCCACCGCCTCAATCAGCGCCTTACCCCATGCAGGAATTTCTTCCTCACCATCGCCAGTACCAGGCAATGCCGGGCCGGGAAGCGGATTTTGCGGTGCAAGGTTGATGACCACTCCGCCGGGTGTCATAGAGGTCGATACATCGTTATCGCCCGTGACATCATCAGGCGGGTTATCAATGAGACTTGCCATTTCGGCAGCGTCCCCGGTTTTACGGGCCTTCAGGAGCCGGGTAAACCAGTTTTTAGTAGTGCTTGGCATAGAATCCCCTATTGCACAACGGAAACCGGCCCGCCCGTTAGGGACAAGGGCCAGATGGTTAGCGGTAATCGCAGATTGCTTTGCGAGACCAGGTGAAATTTGTTCGTAATCGGCGTCGTACCCGCAGCTGACCTCGTCATCACCATCATCAATGGCCTGCAGGGCTTCCGGGGTTTTGACGATGACATCAGCCAGCAGCAGATCAGTTTTATCGTCCGTGCCACGTCGTACGTTCTGGATGTGGCCATGAGCCAGCTGGCGCCAGTTATCAGGGGTAACAAAGATGATCTGCCCGTCAAAATCTCGCGGATGGCCGATAGTGACCGCCATTCCTTCGAATGACGCCATGGCTCGCTCGCTGAACACCTCTTCTGGTGCCCGGCGTACGATGACCTTCCCTCTGTCGTTTGGGACAAGCTCAGGCCGCTCTGTGGCGTCGTACTCCTGCTCGCCAGTCCTTGCGATCGGGACGTCCTTAAACAGGACTGACCCATCAGCAAGTTGAAATCGAGTATTGCCCAGGCGGGTTTTGAAGAAATATTTCATGGGTTACCTGCTGAATTGCGGGCAATAAAAAAGGCCGCTCAGTGGCGACCTATAATTTGGTGATGTGTTTTATTACTATTCTGGCTATATGAGGATTTTTCTCTTGGGCGGTTTTGAGTAGATAATCCCCATGCTCAATTACATTCTGGCCGTTTGCTCTGCCTGGTTCTGTACTGAAACTTCCATTGCCATTGAAAATAACGGCTCCGTCTGAATCAAGTCCTTCGTAATAAGTGAAGTAGTTATGTTGCATTTCATTTCCTCGGCTCTGGTATTTGCACTTCCGGCCAGCAATCACAATTAGGCAGGCATCCAGCGTGCCCGGTCATGCTGTCGAGTGTTGGCGGGTTATCCCATCGAACGAAACCGCGACCGTAAACCGGGTCAACTACATCGATCATCTTTCGATGTGATGGACGAGTGCCTGCACCTTTGATTCGCCACCAGTAGCCCTCAGAACCTACAGCAAGGGCGCGAGCCTGAGTCAACGCAGTAGTGGCGCGGCCTATTTCAGTACGCGCTATCATCTGCGCCCTGCTGGCTGCCACATCACCGGAGGCCATAATCATTTCGTACAGCGCGTCGGGGCGCTCACCGCGAATCACCGCCTCTATTGCACGTGCCTGAATCTCAGAAACGCGGCTGGCAGCTTCAAGGGGCAGCGACTTCATGTACTGGACCTGACGGGCCACGATATCCTTCGCGACCATGCCGACAGGAGTGTTACCAATCACGTCACGCAGACCAGCGGATATTTCTTCCGAAACAGAGCGCCACTGATTCCACTCTTCTCGCTCCACCTGGGCAAACATCTTTCGACCGACCATTTCGGCCCAGTCGTCGATCACCCCGGAGTAGTCAACAAGCGATTTAGCAATGCTCTCAGCGCTTGCCTGTGAACCATCGTAGGAGCCCGTGACGATTTGGTTTATCTGGTCGACTATCGCCAGTAGGCTTTTCTGATACTGGACCTCCGATCGGCGGCGGAGGGCTGGTTTCAGATTCAGTCTCCTGCCACTGTTTCGCCGCATTCTGGATATCCTCATCGCTAATTGAAGCACCGATGCCGGTAACGTCAGACAGCTCGCGCAAATCAGTCAGCGCAGCAGCCGGGGACATTCCCAAATCACGCACCGCGGTTGCCAGGGCGGTGGTCGTGTTGGTCGCCACCGTGGAGCGATCGGTGTCGCTCATCTGCCACAAGGGGTTAAACTCAAAGGTGAAATCTTGCGGCAACGGATCGCCAAACTCTGAGCGATGCAGTACATCGAATAACAGGCGGATGTGAGGCCGTAAATCTCGCTCCTGAAGCGTTCCCACGTCGTCGTAGTAGTTCGCGAGGTCAGCGTCACCGGTTGAAAAACCCTTCGGTGACTGGCGGAACAGGCGGACAAGAGGAATGCCAACAGCACCCGCGATATCCTCTTTAAACTCGCTAAGCAGATCTGACAGACCAGCGAAAGAATAGGAGTGGGTTTCAAAGGTGTCATCGGCATCAAAAAGCGACATCCCCTCATTTGTCTGGTACTGGCGAACTAATTCCATTTGTTTAACCAGCGCTTCGAATGGTTTACCGCCCATGGCGATAATTTCACGCAGCTTTTTAATCTTTGCCGTTCGCAGATGTGCCTTGTAGGCAAGCTGGGCGGCGCCGACGCTGGTGCTATCGTAGGAAGTCAGGCGATCGAAGATGCGCTCGACAATGGACATCCCCCATTCGTTTTCGGTGATTTTCTGCTGATACGGCAGTTTCACACCATCCATGCGGATCAGGCGGCTGTGGTGAACAGTCCAAGGAGGAAGCCCCTGCGCCGTTGTCACGATTTCATAGAATTCAGGCTTGCCGAGGTTAGGGCCAAGCGCCTTAATGCGCCTGGTGAGCTGTGGGTTAATCATCCAGCGGTCAAGTACAGCCAGACCTTTAAAGCTGCCCTTGCCAACCTTATCCAGCACCAGCGGCGTCAGCGGTGCCTGACCTTCAATCAGAATCAGCGCCACCGCCCCGCCATACAGCCTGGACCATTTCAGCGTCTCGTTGATGCAATCCCAAAGCTGAAGCTCATCGAACCGCGATTCAAGAATGCCACGGCGTTTCGGGTCTATCTCACTGGTGATCCGCACGCCCTTTTTGGTCATATCGTCCGCTTTCGAATCGACTGCGGCGCCAATAATCCAGGAGGAACGATAAGCCCACTCAATGAGCAGGCGGTTGCGGCTGGTATAGTTCGCCCTGTAGGTCGATGCGGCATGCTGGTTAGGCTGCTGCATACCGACACGGGCAACAAAATTATCGTACGAATCCGCCGTGGCGACTCGTCCTGTTTTCTTCGCCATGGTGACTATTCTCCGGCTTTTTCGGTACTCGTGGCGGATAGGATAATTTGTTAAAAAACGACCCGATTTAACATAATGACTGTTACCCGCACCAGCCGGATCCCTCCCATGATGAAATGTCCGCCAAAGACTTATTTATCAGGGTTAAGTGGCTAAAATCGCGTGAATAAAACATGCATAAACAGGGTCGAAAAATGAATAGCATTAATTTTGCGTGAAACGGTTATTTCCAGGTATTTAGCTGTTCCCCAGCGCTTCCCAGATATCCATTGCCGTATCGGTTGGAGCAAACGCCATGATGAACGCGTCGGCCACGTTCGGCGATGGTACGTCACGCTTGGCGAGGTCTTTCTTGCTTTCCACCATCACGCGACCGTTTTTGTCAAAATCACGGTGAGGGGTGGTAAGTTCCAGCTTGAGCTTTTCCAGCAGCGGACAGGATGAGTCAATGCTAATCAGCTCATCTACCGGGTACTGCTCGCCGTTCTTTACCGCGTTGAAGGTGTTACGGAAGCGATCCGCTACGAGCCACCAGGCTTGCGCTTTGAGGTTGGCGAAAAAATCCTTATTCGGGATGCCAATGTATTCGTAGTCCGGCTCATTCACACCAGCGCCTGCATTGAATCGCTGATAATTGATGCGGGATGCATTCATGTTTTCGCGCTTACGATCCTCATTAATTTCTGAGAATTTCGCGCCAGCAGATGCCCCAACGCCGATTGAGTCGTAGACGATATCAGCATCACGCTCCAGTGCCGCCTGATAGGTACGCTGGCAGCTCTTCAGCAATTCGTCTTCTTTCGCCTTCCACTCATCCGCCCAGTACACGACAGAGCCGTGACGATAGACGTTAGCGCACTTATCGGCGCCGCTATCGGCAACGTCGAAGCCAATACGCTTGCGCCCGCTCGGCTCGAAATTAAGGACTTTGTGGGCATCAACGGCCGCCTCAATCCATGACAGCTTGATAATGGCCGCATCATCATCCGACTCTGGCACGCCTTCGTAGACGTGCTTAAACCCATCCGGATCCCGGCGCTTAGCAGCTTCGATAACCTTCAGCATGGTGTCGGACAAAAAGGGGTTTTCATCGTAGTTGATTTTGCGTATCAGCGTATCTTCTGGCGGATCGACCACAAAGTTACGCCACACGAAATCAGTCACCAGCCCGGGGTTAAAGATAAACCAGCACTCTGAGCCTTCTTTACGGATGGTAGGCTCCAGTATCTTCCACTGGTATTCCGTCAGCGCGTGGGCCTCTTCAAGCCACAGAACGCTGATACCTTCCAGAGACTTAATCTCTTCAATGTTGCGCCAGAGCCCATAAAAGACGAATTCAGACCCGGTCACCCGATTAATGATTTTGTTGTTCAGAATGCGGAAACGATGCCGCAGGCCAAAGCGGTCAATCTGAATTTTGAGCAGGGTATACACCGACTCTTCAATTTTGTTCTGGATCTGACGCGCACAACAAAAGCGCAGGCTGTATTTATTCGACAGGAATATGGCTATGCCAGCAGCATCCCATGATTTTGACGATGACCGGCCACCATAAAGCACTTTGTTACGCGCCTGCGTCGTCCAGAAGCTACGCAGGACCGGATTCAGCGTCGGTTTAGATGTCAGAGTAGAAGTCATTGAGGTCACGCTCTCCGTTGCCATCATCAATACCTGCATCACGGCGAAGACGATCGGCCTCCAGCGACACCTTATCAGTAGCAGCCTTGCGATAGTCTGTATCAGCAAATATTTTGCCTACCGTCGCAAGCGTGCCGACGATGGACTCAATACGAACGGTATTGCGCATCATCGCCTTCTCGGCGGCGCTGATATTTTCCATCAACACCTTTCTTTCCTGGTCCCCTTCAGCATCATCCAGCTTGGTCAACCACCGGCCAATATTCTCTGCGGCGACAAGGTTGTTAGCCCGAAGGCGAAATAATTCGTCTTCGAGTGTCAACGCTTTCGCGTCTTCAATGACTTCATCTTTAAGCAGAAGGCGGCGGGCGTAGCCACCATGCTTTAACGCCTGCTGGTTGCCGGGTTGGAATGGGTTGGTCGGCGGATCGGTACGCACCCCGCGTATCGGTTTCGTATCTGGTGGAGGCTCGGCTTTTGGTTGCGTACTTTTTTGCGTGCGGCCAGCGCTGGCAGGCTTTTCGCTGGTACGCGCCTTACTCTTTTGCGTACCACTTTGCGTACCATTTTTGCGTACCTGCGTACTGGCCTTGCGTACCCAATCAAACTTTTTAGCCCTCTTCCTGATAGCCCCTTCAGTAACGCCGTATTTATCGCCTATATCACGGAGACTAAGGACTCCGGCCCGGTATGCCGATTCGATGGCCTCCCAGTCCGGTTTTGCCATAATTTTGTCCTCGCCTTGACATTATCGAGCCACCTCTGGAAGTGGCTCTGTAATGCCCTACTGACGTTTTGTTTCCGCCTGTCTGATGTCAGCCTTATCCCGGTTACACTGCCCGAGCGCTGATAGCAGACTGACGTTTAAATCCAGGCTCTGGCCCCACGTCAGGTTGTCAGGGATTTCCGGTTGCGGGGTGTCAGCCGTCAGGCTGGCCGGTAACGGGACCACCGGAACCTTGGCGTAGACCGTTCGCGAATTGTTGCAGCCGCTTAACTGCGCCAGCAGGCACAGGGCGATTAGTGCAATCATCATTCGCAACAGCAACCCTGATATCAGCCGAGGCTCCCGATGCGTCCAGTGCGATCTGCTCTTTTGCATGCTGATTGGCCTCGACGATGGTGTTGAAGATGGTCATGGTGGTCAGAACATTGGATGTAATGGTCTGGGCTGCGTTTACCTGTTGCTCTGCATTATCGGCTCGGGTTTTCTGCTCAGAAGCAGCGTTGTGGTAATGCATTACCAGCCACCCAAGGCAAACCATCAGGCAGATCACAACGGCGCTGATAATGGCGGTAAACCGTCTCATTTCACACCGTCCAGGCAGAGCTGTTTCTCTGCTGCGCGACGAGTCACAAGGCCGGGAAGAACTTTCCCACCACCGTACACCCAGCGAGGGAACTGGTTACATGCCTGCGTAACCTGACCTTTCAGCAGCAACGAAAACAATGTCGATTTCTGCATATTGGCGCAGCCCGCATTAAAGGTGATCGACGTTACCGCTGAGAATGTGTTGTCGCTCAGCCGTCGGCCATTGCCATAGGTATTTACGCAACGCTCGGCCTCAAGGATGTTTCTTTCCCAGTCAGCGGCGATCTGCTTGTCAGTTTTGCGCACACCGGGCTTAACTCCGTGCGTGTTCCCGATGCCATCGGTGAGCACGGCTGCCGGACAGACATATGGATCACGCCGACAACCTTCAGCATTGCCAATCAGTTCAAGACCCCGCTCATTGGTACGCACGTGACCGGCATTCAGCACTATTGCGATAATCGCTGCCACAGAACAAACCGCGCCGGTGGCACCAGCTCTTTTAGTCAGTTGCGCCATCGTTGTTTATCCTGTTCATTGATTCGGTGATCACTTCAGCAGACGATGGGCGTTCACGAACCGGTTTCTGCTGCACGCCATGGAGATAATCAGCCAGCAACTGCGTTCGCTTACTGTCTTCGTTACGCTCTTTCCGTGCATCCATTCTCCCCAGCACAAACGACGCGAGAGAAATCACCACGCCGATAAAACCAAAGAGGATATAAACCATGTCCTGTGTAGTGATCCCCAGCATTGAGGCAACAGCAGCCAGCCACGCAAAGAAATGGGTAACGATATTCTCGTTTTGGTTGTTCATTTTCATGGCCTCTGACCTCCGTTGATGACGGATGGCGCTGTGCGTAAAAGGGGGAAAAGAGGCCCAGACCCTGCGGGCTGATTTATCAACAAAGCACGTCGGTGATGATTCCCGAGGGTCTGGGCATGCTCAATAAAAAACCCGCTCAAGGCGGGAAGAAATACCAAGGGTAAAAGTGACGGCGGTAGCCGTAATGGTCCCAAGGTAGAGGGATTTAGAAGGCTGCAGCATAACTATCACTGGTGATTCAGGATAGCCAGTTAGGACTGCAGCTCGGTTTCGTGAGTGGCGGCCGGTGCTGATCTCCGGCTTTCTCTGGCATTACACGTACCCAAGACTATTCTCCAGAGATAGCGCTGTCCTCATCAAGGGGTGCCGTCTCTAACGTATCAGCCTACGCATTCACCACAACGGAAAGCCAAATCGCCAGGTTTATTAGTCCCGCTTAACCTGGATGCGGGTGTAATTATTTCGATTTGGCTTACCTGTTATGGGCTCCGTTTCGTGGAGCAACGGCCAGTCGATCAATCTGGCACCGGGGGAGGACTTATTTTAGGCGTTAATGCCCGTGCTCCATATCTGGCGGCCTGCGACGCTGTTGCAGCAGCGCCCCTGATAAGTTGGGTTATGAGCCCGTCATCAGGTCAGGCCATTATCTGGTGCTGGTTGACGGAATCGAACCGCCGACATCCTGCTTACAAGGCAGACGCTCTACCTGCTGAGCTAAACCAGCAATCTGGTTCAGGGCTCTGCGCGGAAGGGCTTTAACGTGTCGTGCAGCACGTCTCTACCCAAGAGCCCTGACCGGATTGCAGAAATGACAAAGCCCAAGGGGGTTAGCCTTGGGCTTTTAATTTTTTCTTGCTGCTCAGTTCGCTTTAACGTCCCGAGCCTATCACAATTCAAGCACTTCCCGCGCAACTATTCAAGTAAAATCTGTCGCTATTTGTGCCAAACGCATCACACATTGGTGCGTAAAGCATCGATTCCGCTAAATTTAGCCAAACATCGATCCTGCTCTCGCAAGTCCTCAAGCACCATTCTGGATGCTTTTCGTTTAGCTCTTTTGCCATGGCCTTCTTGCTCATGCGATAAACATACCGATCCTTGATTAGCTTATAGAGAGCTTTATTCCCGGAGCGCACAAGCTCGGTGCTAAGCACTGAATCAATTTTCAATCCCTCCTCGTCAGTACAAAACGCCAGGCCGCTTTTATTTTTACCGCTGAGGATTTCCTTGAAGAAGGCTTCCAACTCAGGTTTGGTAATGCCCGATTTCTTCATACGGCGCAGTGCGTCATTGATGGCAGTTTTCGTTATCTTCCCGGATGCCAATAGCTGGTTAAACATGTTGCCGCCGCTACCGCCTCCAATGTATGACCAGCGGCCCCACATGCGCAGCTTTCCCTGTATCCAGATGCTTTCCAGCGTACGGAGGCGAATCATTTCACCTGCCTTACCAACTTCAGAAGGGTTGATCATACATTCACCTCATTTTGGGTATTGCTCTGTCCAGCAGCAAACTGCGCCAGCGACATAAATGCGCGGCCCTTCGCTTCGAGTTCCGCTCGATTGATGTAACTAAACCGCTCGCCAGCCCATGACTTATCAAACACGACAATGGCGCCAGCGAAAAACGCACTGGTCGGCCTTTGTTTGTCGTCGGCTGGCTTAAACCACTCGGGCAGATCGAAACCAATTCGCCCACGAATAAAGCAGACGTGATCCGCATCTTCCGGCCACCACGTTTCGCTTGTGGCTGACTTCACCAGGAAGACATAGCGACCGCTCTTCTCTCGTTGCGCAGCTGCATAGTTCATGATGTGCGTCATGCCAGTGATAGCTTGCTTTTCGTGGTACTGAGAGCGGCTGTAAGGTGGGTTTCCGTAGGCTGCGCCGCCGATTGAGGAAAGCATTTCCGACCAGTCCTGTGTCAGCGCGTTATCTTCTGCCGTGTACCAGACTGGACATTTTGCGTTGCTGTCGTCTGCGAACAGGTCCAGCATCAACGGGCCAAACATCGCGTTAATGCCCCAGAAAAGCAGATCCGGAGTCCGCCACTGGTCGCCGACTTCTTTTAAATAGTGATGGGGGGCTGAACGCAGCGCCGTAAGGGCTTCACAGTAAAAATTAGTCATTTACGGTCTCCCCTAATTCCAGGAGTACCTGACTCAGTAACTCAGCCTCAGTACCGAACTTTTCTTCCCATGACTTACGGCCAGCATGAATAGCAACGCCGTAGCCACCAGTACGGTGATGGGCATGGCATAGCGGAATGACATGGAAGTTATCAGCGCGGACAGACAAGCCAGTACCAGAGCTGCAGTGATGGATTTCAGCAGGCGATTCGCCGTAATTGAGGTTCCGGCAAACGATACAGCCCAATGCAGCTACGCGGCTCAGATGGAGCTTTTCAGCCTTGGTTTTGGATTTGCTCATATCGCACCGCCCTGGTGCGACAGACAAGCAGAAACACCAGCGATAGCCGGTGTCAGGGAGTAAATTTTTTGAGGGTGTTTCTTCTGTGCCATCGGTTTTTCTCCGTGGCACAGCGATCGATAAGCTGGGTTGTTCAGGCCCGCTGTTATTATAAATCAGACAGAGAAATACAGGTAGTGAGTTTTGCGTTTGCCGTCAGACTTTTAGAAAAGAAAACCCCGCCAGCGCGGGGTCTTATTCAGGAGCTTTTTCAGCGACCTTGTTGTGAACTTCCCACAGGCTAATGCCACAACTTGCGCAGAAGTTAGCGAGATAATCCAGACCGGACCACTCGCGAATCCCTCCGCGAGCAGCCTCTACAAATACCGCTATCTCCTTACCGCGCCATAACCCGAACAATCGCCAGCCGCCGCCATCAGGACTTTTTACGGCGGCTATGCGAGTCAGTACGCCGGTCTGATACAGCTCAGTAAAGGCGGGCTTCTTTCTGGTTATCATTCGCATAAATACAAACCTGTGATTTGTTGATAACAAATAGCGTGTTTGCGTTTTATGGTTTCACCTCCTGCATGGCGGCGCGGCAGGCCACCTTCCAGAATTCGGCAAACAGGTCATATGCTCCAGACAGATTAGACGCAGCATATGCCCCAAGCTCACTATTCAACTGAACGGAACGCATCATTTCTGGAGTCATTTCCTCCGGCACTACCGGCGCTGGCTGCGGGTGGCGATAGAAAAGCACATCTCCCATCTCTTCGCGCTCAGGAGGCCACACATCGGCATCAGCACCACTTCGGAGATAGTCAAGGTTAGCCTGGTCAATTATCGCCACCGGCTCGCTGTCCGCTACCGGCTGCATTGGCGGCATATCTGGACCTTTGCGAATGGCTTTTGCCAGCTCGATAGGGTCATCGTAAAGCCAGTCTCCGGTGTCAGGGTGATTGGCTTCTGCCAGTCGAGCGGCCCACTCCAGACCGTCTTTGTGTCCCTGCAGGTAGTCAAGAGGCAGTTCCACCGACTCGCTGCTGTCCATTGCGGCCAGCGCCATGCGGGCCAATTCTTTAATCACGGTGCAATTTTCAAGCCCTTCGCAGTCATCCATTAAGAGCCAGTCATCATTCAAAATTTTCTGAATTCCTTCTTTGGTCAATATGCTCATGCCGCACTTCCTTCTGATTTGTTAACTATCACGCCGTCGTATACTTCTTTGAGGTGGCCGCGCAGGTCCATCCGGCGCAGGGCGCTGTACATGTAATCGCATTCGGCCTGTTTGTTGGCCTTAAATGGCTTGTGCTCCTGAGAGCACCACAGCGCGTTTCCCGGCCAGCCGTGGACTTTGTATACGCGCCCGTTCCTGACATGAAGCAACCCCCAGCCTGGCGGAAGGTCTTCGACAGAGATAATCCCCGGCTCGCTGATAAAGAATCGCCAGTCACCCATGCCAAGCTCCGGGCGCTGACGGAAGCGCTTCTTCCTGTCTGCAAGCAGGTCTGCACGGGAGCACTTCGCCTCTATCAGGCAGGATGCGAAATTCCTGAACCCCATCGCGTCTGGCTGCTCACCGGTACTGGTGACAGCGACAAAGCGATCGTGAAAGCAGACTTTGAAGCCGTTCCGCTTGAGGAATTGATAGGCTATCTGGCAAAGTTCATCGTGTGTCAGTGCCATCTACTCAGCCTCCACCTTGATGCCAGCGGCGGCACGTTCAGCCTCGCTTTGTTCCCAAAACCACTTGTGAAGCGCCATAAGCTCTTCATCGAGCGGAGCATATTTGCGGTCGAAATATGCCTGTGCGTCTTTCTCCGCTTCATCAGGCAATTCGCCTGGCCCGAAGAGCGTGTTATAAATCCACGCCAGCCCGTTTTTAGCATCGCCAGTGGCCTGCCATTCGATGATTGCAGCCTGCATAACCAGGATATTTTTCCCGATCAGCAGATCGAGCTGCTGATAGCGCTTACGGATATATTCGTTTTGCGCTTCAAGTTCTGCGTTGCGCCGCTGCGCCTTCTCCAGCGCCTCTACCAGCGCGAGGACGTTTTCCGGCGTTACAGTTCTTTCCCAGATTTCAGAAGTTTCGGCGCCATCTCGGCAAATCATCTCTCTATCTGCTGCCGCTTTCAGGCTCTGCGCCAGTTCGGTGATATCAGTCATGGCTGGCCTCCCCAAGCACCCAACGGAGTGCGCTCGCATATTCACCCTCGGCAGATTCAAGGGCTTTTGTGATTTCTTTGCGGGTTTTCAGGCGAGGCTTTGCCTCACCGAGGATCTGACGCTGACGCCGGGCTTTTTCATGGCCGGTTGTGCCAGCAGTTGCCGCTTCGATTTCAGAGACCTTCTCCCGCTGCTCCTCGGGTTTAAGCGATGCCAACTGACGCGCCTGGGTAACGGTGACTGTGCCAGCCTCCACAGCTTCCCTGACGGCCTGAGTAGCATCGAGGAGGGATAGCGTTGCTCGAACGGTCTGAACGCTGCAGCCAAACAACACCGCAATGTCGTCCTCATCGAGCCCGCGGTCGAGCGCGTCTGACATTTTTTTAGCCCGGCCAAGCGGCGTATCAGGTCGGCGAATTTCGTTTTCGCTGACCATGTATTTAGCCATCTGATTTGCTGATCCGCGCTTAACGACCCCAGGAACAAGCAGTGGGGCTTTGCCCTCTTTCAAAAGAAGCTTATTTGCCTCCAGGGTATGTTTTACGCGCTGACGGCCTACAACTACGCAGGTGAGCCCCGTTTCAGGGTCTTTCCAGACGATGATAGGTTCCAGTACACCCAGCTCTTTGATGTTCAGAACCATTCCTTCGTCGATCGGCAGGTTGATACGTTCATCGTAGAGAAGATGGTTTTTGTCGGTAACAAGGTGCAGCTTTTCCGGTTCGAACATCAGAACGTTGGTTTTGCCGCTGGCGCCATACGCGTCGATCGAGTTTTTAGCCATTTTTCACTTCACCTTTTTTCTGTTCGACCTGCTGAGACCATTTTTCAATCAGCCGGATTTTCGATTTACTCTTGCCACCAGCCCAGTAGCTATCCTGTACGCGGAGATGTCCGTAAGGGCATCTAAGGGCCCCGGAACAGGCGCCCGCCTGGTAATCCCGAAAATAAAACTCAGCAGCGGAACCACAGACCGGGCAATCAGGTATCTCTCTCATCACCGGGTCACCTCGCGGATTTTCTGGAATTTAGTGCCGTGGTGCGGATTGCCAGGATTAGTAACCTTCGAATTCATAAACCCGGCAGCCACCAGACGCTCGCAGCGGTAGCGAGGGCGATCAACAAAACCTGCCAGGGACTGCCACTCAAACCAGACGCCAACCGGCACCGACTGGAGCAACTTGATATCCAGTTCTGTGAGTTTGCTGATTATCGCTGCGGGCTCGGTGCTTCCACCCGGCATCCAGTAGCCATTCAGGTTTTGCGCTTTGCCTTCGCGCTCCAGCACCATCAGGCGGGCCAGCATTTCAGGTGCTGTCAGGTCGAAATAGACAGCCAGCTCACGGCAGGTGACTTTCTCCAGCTCTTTCAGCACGTCAGTAATTTTTTCCATCAGAGATATCCTCACGGTTAAATTTGTTAGCCCCGGAAACCTTTCGGGATGTCGGTATCCAGTTTGCTGCTCACACCGAACGAGCTGCCGGTTGCCAGGTTCGCCGGGCATAACTTCAGCGCCAGCTCCTGCCATTTGCTGCGTAGGGTTTTCACGGATTGAACTCGGGAGCACCAGAACTGATCGCGCTGAATGCGCTCAATCATGGTGCGGATTTGGTCATGGCTGCAGCCGTGCTCCTGGCGCAGCATGCAAATTTCTTGCGCCCAGGCTGCGAAGTTCGGCTCTCTCGGTTTTGCCAGAGTGCCGTCGAACTCTGCTGCGCGTTCGTACAGCTCGATGATGGTCGACCAGAACCACGTAGCGAGGTCGAAATCATCATCGGTAGCGTCAGGAATGACTGCTTCCGGGATGACAGTTTTCTGAGTCGATTCAGAAAAGTTATCCACAGGAGAAATCTCTCCCGCGAGGTTTTTATGATCTGTATGTAATGATCTGTTTTTAAGATCTGTATAGAGATAGGATTCGGCTTGAGAGCCGATTCCAGGATTCGGCTCATGAGCCGTTTCCATTCGGCTCTTGGGACGAATGCATTCGGCTTGAGAGCCGTTTCCATTATTATCAGTAACTTGCTTCGATTCGGCTTTTGCTCCGATTCCATTCGGCTTATAAGCTGTTTCTATGACTTTCAATGACTTATTCCCATTCGGCTCTTGAGCCGAATGCAGTGTTTGCGGGAATATCATTGAAATAAGCGCTTCCTGGTCAATTCGGTAATGCTTTTTGGGTGTTCCACCCACCTGGCGAAGCTCTTCTTCGATAACGCCCGACAGGTACTGATCCGTAATTTTGAACATCGCCTTTCGGACAACATCGCCATCTTTAGCGTGAACCTCTTTCGCAAGCGCCGCATGCTCCTTGTAAAACCAGCCATCATCCAGACTCGACTTACCCGACCAGAACACCAGTTGGTTGAGAATCGCTGCCAGCAAATGCTGCTGCCTGTCTCCTGCAAAGAAATCCAGATACGGGCCGGGAATCGTTATGCAGTTCCCCTGCCCTGACATGGCCTGAACAATTTCAAAGACCTGATTGCTCATACCAAAACCTCATTGTGTAGCCGTAAAAACTCACGTAACCCCATCCAGCCAACTTTCCCGCAGGCTTTGCGATAGGACACATCTTTCTCAGTTGCAGTAATTACCGTCACCATGTGGCTCTTGTGCCTGTGCTGGAAGCGAGATCCGGCCTTGGGGATACCATCACAGGCATTACCCATTTCGGACGGCTCATACGCCGGATAAGCACGTTTCAGACGAGCAATCAGCTCAGCAGCAGACTGGTTACACATGGTTGAACCTCGCTTAGTGAATCAGCGTGTTACCGGAAGGACCGCCATCAGCAATCCGGTCAGAGATAGCAATCATTGCGCCGAACAGCGCTTCCATTTCGTCGTCCACCCGTTGTTTGCGGTGAAGAAGTTCGCGGAAAGTTTCGGAGTAATAACTACGCACCCGCGCCAGCAGCAACGGCGGCATAGCCCGTTCAATCGCCGGGAGAAGCTGCGCAATCTTTTCGATTGATGCAGGTGAATCACTTTCAACCCAGCGGTAAATCTTCTGGATATTGCGGCTCAGTGCGTCAGGGTGGCTTTCGTCGTACAACTCTGGTGCAGTCATCCCCAGGGAGAAGTACGCGTCGACAATCGCCGCCACCGGCGTTTTACGACCACCTGGATAAAGCGCCCAGGCATTCAGGGCTTCACGAATACGTTCATGCTTGATTTTCATAATTCAGACTCCTTCTGGTTTCTTAGGCAAAATCACACCTTCAGGTATTCCACTGATAGGGGTGGGATGCAGATCCGGGCGCAATTCATGTGGAGTCACTTCCCAGCCCATTAATTGACAAAGAGGTATGACTCGATCAGCTGGAACCCTAGTGTTTAACCAGAGAGATACTGATTGCTGCATACACCCAAGGCGGCGACCGATTTCAGCCTGAGAAAATCGCTGAGTAATTTTGTTTCTGAATTCTTTTTTCATTCACTAAACCTCCAAGTTAACGAGGTAGAGATTACAAGAGTTAACTGTTAACGGTCAACAGTTATTTCTTGTGATGATAAATACAAGGGATACCTGTAAAATTCACCCATGATGAAAGCGATAGAAATTTCAATGTACCGACTGAGTAGACTCCTGAAAGAAACTGGATGGAGCCAGGCGGAACTTGCCCGTAGGATTGGAGTAACACAGCAAACCGTGCAGCAGTGGGTTAATGGGAAATCCACACCCAAGCCCACCAGCATTGATAAGTTAGTGGAGGTAACTGGATATCCTCCTTACTGGTTCATGCTGCCGCCTGACGACGGTGATCAGATGGTGACCCCGGATGCAATGAAGTTAGGCCCTATGCAGTTGGACCTGCTTAAGACCTTCAATGCATTCCCGGAAGAAGACCAGCAAGAGATGCTCTACGAGATGAAAGAGCGAAAGGAGAGTATGGATAAGACCGTTGCCCGGTGGCTTGCAGCCCAGAAAGGCAATAAAGCCTAATATTCTATGCGACCTATTGCACTACATACGCTTTACAAACAACCAGAAAAAGAAAAGCCATACTGCGTTAGTTAGGGATATAGCTAGCGCAACGGTGGATAACATATCCGAAAAACTATACATATCCGGCATGAGGATATCCTATTGGTTTACAGTGACTTGGTATCAACGGCTGCCATGATTGTAGCTTTGATTGCCGTTCCAGCAAGCGGTTATCTAAGTTATCATTATGCGATAAAGGGCGAAAGGCGCAAAGAGTTCAACGCCGTTGCTGATGCCATTCGTAAAAAACTAAGGGATCAGCTTGATGCTGTCGAAGCCGGATATTACCCAAGTGGAACAAATAGCATTTCCGAAGGTGAATTTGAGTATTTTTTAGACCTCCACCCACGGCAAAAACGCGCACATGCCCGTGATTTATGGCAAGAATATCAAAGAGTTTTGATTGAATGCTTACACTACGATGAAGACAATTTTTTTAAATTTATCAACAAAGAAGGATTAAAATCGGCCATAGTAAAATTACTTCCTGTCACTGAACGCCTCTGACTAGCTCTCCACCGGCGTTACATCGACCTTACTCTTCCAGCAGCTTTACAGCCAGTTCCATCACCTGAATCTGGTCTAAATCCCACTTATCCAGCCCCTTTGAAATCTCCGTTCTTATCACGTCAGCTATAGCCACCCGTTTGGTTTCATGGCCTTCGGCAACCATCGCAAACACGACATCCCCGACAATGCGGCACATTTCCTGATAGCGTAGTTGCGCAATCTCTTCGTAATCCATGTTCGTAGCCTCTTTGGTGTTTTTATAATCATACAACCCCTCCTAACAGCAAGTCTGCGGCATGAGCCATAAAAAAATAACAAGAAATTACTGTTGACGATAACAATAAAGACTTGTAGATTTACCCCATCAACACCAATCACCGCACAGTGGTTGATAAGCAGAAAACGTTCCGCTACCCGGCGATAAGGGCTAACTAACGAGGTGAATATGGAAAGCAAAGATCTGGTGGTGATTAACGGTCAACTGTGCAGCAAAGACGTTGCCATGCTGATTATTGAGAAGGTTTTACCTACCGTTCTTGTGGTGGTGGCTGAAAAGGTGAGGGACAGGCGAACCAAGGATGAAGTGAAAGAAGCAGCCACAACCGTAGTTGAAGCCGCTATATCGGCAATTAGTTTGAAGAGCCTAGTTGCTCCCAAGTCTTGATCGCTTTCGCACTTTCCTCTTCCTCACGCTTTGTAAGCAGGGAGAGAAAATCAACCTCAGAGCGGTCGACTTCATAAAGGAACTCTTCAGGGGTGATTTCTTTGGGTTGAGTTGATGCGTAAACAACGGCCAAAAGCCAAGCCTTATCATCTTTATTCATGATTTACCTTTGCTGGTTGTGTGAGAACTCCAGCATACCACCGAGCCTGAAGTGGTGAAAAGACAGGCAAATAACAGACCTTGCAATGCAGTGAATGCGGCTATGCGCACGCGGTTCAGTTAAAGCAGTACCACTTGTTTCCCGAAGTGGGGTGGAAAGAAAGCTGCCGATACCAGTTGTTAACTGGCTGGTATCACCGGGAGGCACCCGGCACTGCATTGCAAGGTCTGTTGGTACTCAAATTCACATGACAGTGAGGGTAGCAAATGATCCGCGAACATGAAGTTCCTGCATGGCACCGGTTCTGCATAAAGGTTGCCTTGTTCTTGGCTGTAGTTGTCGTTATCAGCTTCCCATTCTGGAGTAACAAATGAGCAAAAACGGCATTCGTTCCCTGTTAATCGCGCTGGCCATCGGATTGGTTTTCTGGAGTGGGCTGGCTGTCGAAATTATGTATATCAAAGGGGTGTTCAATGGCTAATTTACTGCATGGCAACCCAGCGTTTAAAGCGGCACAAAGCAAGCTGGCTATTGCGCAATTTATTGGTAATAGTGAAATGTGGTCAGAGGCTTTTTCCTTAATGAAAGATATTTATGAGGAAGCAAAGCACGCAGAAGATTTTATGTTTTGCGGTCGCGAAGAATCTCTCTCAACCCTGAAATTCAATGACGTTATTTTGAATTATGACATGTATGGCGATTTGATTTCTGTTAACGCAGATTCTGGCAATGCACGTTATAAAATAAACACAGAAGTTTCTTACTAATACCAGCACTTTTTATTTAATGCCTTAACTGGCAGGTATAAACACACATTAAATTTAACCGGAGATAGATATATGGAAGAATTAAAGTTGCACTGTCATGGTTGCGGCGGTTCTTTTGCTCGCGATGAGCTGCAATATCGCCCATCTGGCAGGGGTGCTTATCGGAGAGACTTTTATTTCTGCCCGGTATGCAATGAGAAAGAAAAGCAGAAAATCGCCCTCTCCGCTGCCGCTTCCTCGTTTCGTAAAACCTTACCATCACGCCCCGGACACCTTGCCCACAAGCGCTGGTAGGTGACGGATGATAATCACATCCAACCGTATTCCATCGCATGTAAATGAAAAGGCATCGCATGTTCTGAGCTTGTACAGCAAGGGAGATATAAAGCCATGCCGAATCAAATGCGGGAATTTAAGTTTAAAGACTGGCAGAAAATGGCGCTTATTATCCCGCAATAACGGAACATGCTGGGAAGTTATGAGCCATGAAAAATACAATCAACTCAAAGACAGGAAAGCACAATCATGAAAATAGAATTCAATGATCAAGGGTCGGATTCAGTCATCACATTAACAAGCACTGTATTTGAATTCCGTCTTCATAACCGCGTTGTTGATACGGCGCTATTTCTTGCCCCTTCCGTTCGTGCTAAGCGTAGCGGTTTCTTTGTTTTAAAAACGGTAATTACCGGTAAAACCTCTCACGTACTGCGTGCGTATAAAGCGATTAAAGCGGAGGCATCACGATGAAAGAGCGCGGGATGATTTTCAACTCTGAAATGGTACGGGCCATCCTCGACGGTCGGAAGACGCAGACCCGGCGGCCTATCAAATGGAAACAGACTCGGTTCACTGAAATTGGTGAGCGCGAAGACGGTAGCAAATGGCCGTGGAGCGAAGACGCAGAGCATGCTTGCGACTTCTGGCACCCATGCCCGTTCGGCGCCGTCGGCGACCGCATCTGGGTACGTGAAACATGGGCAACCCTTGGCAACGAAGACGGCTGCTGTATCGACTGGGAAGGCAACCTTTGCAAAGGGGGTGAGCGCTCAGCTGCGAGGATTTACCGCGCTAGCTGCGAGCAGAGACCAGGTGATTACGGCCTGTGGTCTATTCCCGATGACGCCTACTGGAAACCACATACCAAAGAGCACAAGTTCGAAGGAGCATGGCGCCCGTCAATCCACATGCCGCGCTGGGCCAGCCGCATTCTGCTGGAAATCACCGACGTGCGGGTTGAGCGGCTGAACGCTATCAGCGAAGAGGATGCGCGAGCAGAAGGCATTATTGACGGTGGCTGTCTTAATTGCGGGGAACCTGAGCCATGCGGATGCGCCAATCCAGAGCCTGACGCTACCGATGCTTTTGCCTACCTGTGGCAATCAATCTACGGGCAGGATAACTGGAATGCTAATCCCTGGGTTTGGGTTATCGAGTTCAAGCGCGTTGAAGGTGGTGCAGCATGAGTCTTAAACATCGATTACCTGAGCTGGAAGCCAGCATCGACCCGGAAGCATTGCGTGCAGCCGCCGACGAATATTCGGATCTGCTTCTGACTTTGTGCTTATGCATGAAGATGGCCGGCCCCACCCGGGCGAACGTGCGCGCCTGCGCCTGCGAGCTTAAAAAACGCCTGACAACCTGGCACAGCCATAAAGAGCTCAATGCAATTCTGTCCAGTTGGGATCCCGTTGGCTATGTTCTCGGCCTCCGCCGTGAAGCGAACGACAACGCGCGCGCAGCTGGCGATCCGGTTGATGTCTTTGTGTGAGGTGTATATGCGACTGATTAACCGAAGCAAACAATCACCACTGGGACGCCAGGCGTGCGATGCGGCACTGGCAAAACACGTTGAGCTTTATGGCGATTATGGCCGGCAGAAAATGAAGCGGACCTATACCGTCGTGGTACAGGGCACAAAAATCACAGTTGAGGTGGTTAACCGACGCTGCAGTTACGTGGCTACTGCTATGAATTGCGCACGTAGACTGCGCGCACTGGCTGGGCAAGTTTCCTGATAATGATACGGCCCCGAAAGGGGCCAATGGAGATAATGATGAGCAATGAACTCGAATTGATGAAAACGCGCGATATCTGCGAACAACTCTGCATTACACCGAGAACACTGGATCGCTATCGCAAGCGTAAAAAGAGCGAAAACCCCTTCCCTGACCCAGACTGTTCATATATGGGCGGCCCAAACAAATGGCTGAAAAGCAAAGTAGTCGCCTGGCAGCAAAAAGAGATGGTCAGGAAAACCAGACGGCCAATGTCACATCTGAATCTGCCCCGCGATAACAAAGGTCGCCTTATCCGGCCTGACGCGGCGTGAACTCCAGTACATCGGGCTCGATGATGCTCATCAGTCGGGCCCACCACTTGCCATATGCCTCTCTCATTTCTTCTATATACGTATGCTTGTCATATACAGACCATACGCCGGGCAGTTTATGCCCCAGCATTATCTCAGCAATATGCGGCTCGGTAAGCTCAGAAAAGTTTGTGCGCGCAGTTCTGCGCAGATCGTGAATCGTGAAGTGGGGCACTTGCTCGTTATAAGCTTTGAGCATGAACTTAACCAGGTTGCTGCTGATGCTCATATGGAAGCCTTCACTCATCGGCTTATCTTCGTACTTAGAGAAAACGAAGCGACCAGGTGCAAGATCAATGGCCCGTTTTATCAACGGTAGCATTTCTGGAATTATCGGTCGGAGTATCGGTTTTTTACTCTTCCGCCCGGTTTTGTGGTTTTCCCATGGAACGGTCCAAATACCCTCTTCAAAATCGAAATGCGATACTTCGGCCTGCCTCAGTTCGCCGACCCTGCATGCCCATAGCAGAGAGAGTTTATAAAGTATCTTGTTTCGTTCCATCAGGCGCGAGTCCTCAATAGCTCGCCATACTATCGCCAGTTCTTTTCTATCAAGGGTGCGCTCCCCCATCTGCTTCTGGATCCCGAAATCGCGGCCAGACATTTCAGACAGAGGGTTGGTCTCAAGTAGTTGACGTTTAACCGCCCATGAATAGCACTGCCGGCCGTTGCTGATTACCCGGCGGGTGATCTCACTATAACCCTGCGCCAGTCTGTCCAGAACCGTAAGCCAGTTATGTAGCGTCAGCTGGTGTGCCGGGTATTTACCTAGTTTAGGGAAAACGTGAAGTTCGAACGTCCGCAGGATCTGCCCTGCTGTTTCTTTCTGGATACAAACCATGGCGTGCCATTCGCGGAAAAGTTCCTCGAATGTGTACTGGCTGTTTATTTTTGCTTTATCGAGGCTTTGCCTGATTCGAGGATTTTCCCCGCGGGCAAGAATCGCAGCCCATTTGGCTACTTCATCGCGCGCGGCCTTTAAACCGAACTCAGGATAACTGCCGATCGTCATCTTGTCCTGCTTCCCCAGAAAGCGGAAACGGTAAAAAAAGGTGACGGCGCCCTTTTTAGAAATGCGCACCCAAAGGCCGTCCCGGTCAGCCTTCTCTTCTACCTTGTCTCGTTCGCGCCCGAGGCACGACTTTAGATAACTATCTGAAATAGCCATGATTTATCCCTGCACGTGTCCATCAGAAATGATGCTTCTGTGTCCATCATAGGATATGGACGCACTGATGGACACAAAAACCATGACTTATGATGTCTTAGGTTGACTGTACATGCAAACAGTATTGTTTTTGAGAAAGCTGGTCTGGCGGGGATCTTGAGGGAGAATTGTCTGAGGTTGGCGGAGGGTGACTTAGTGTCTATTATCGATGTGAGCGATGATCGAAAAGTTACGTATATTCTTCATATTTAGAGTTAATTATGCCTTACGAGTATCATGAGGCCGCTGTACTGTGCCTGACGTTTTTTAATCCGAAAACGCCGCATTCTACACTACATCCGCGAAACCAGGAAATGCTGTTAGATCCAGCATACCCGCAGAAATTGTGGCGTTGTAACAGGAAAGGTAAATAAAGATAAGGGCCAGTGAAATCACTGGCCCATGTCGGAGGAAGGCGTATCAACACGCAGCAGATCCGGCGGCAGTGCGACGTTCAAAATCACCGGCTGCCAGGACTGACGTGCCGCCAGTCGCGGCGACAGACCGCGCGCCACCAGGAAGCCGCCGACGCCGCCCAGCAGCGCGCCGCAAAGTGACGCAATATCGCTGGCAAACAGCACCTGAAAAATAGACGCCATTACAAACAGCCCCGCCAGCGGCGCCATATACACCAGCATCGCTGAGCCCAGCAGGCTGCTTTCAGCGATCCCCAGCTCCACTTTTTGCCCCGCGGCCAACGGCTGCTCGCAGGGCACGCTAATGGTATGGCTGGTCTGCGGCCCCAGCTTGTTTAGCACCCGGCTACCACAGCCGGCACGGGAGGCGCAGCTGCTGCAGGAGGCTTTAACGTCGCAGTGCACCTGCGCCACGCCGTTATGCCAGGAAACCACGGTAGCCCACTCTTTAATCATTGTACTGCCTTGAATTTAATACTGTCAGAGATACGCTTCGCCGTCTGCGGCGGCAGCTCGCCCACTACGGTTATCTCCGCGTTATCGCGCACCGTCGTGCTGACGGTGCGTCGGCCGGTGCGCAACAGCTGGTCGCTGCTGGCCGCCGTGGCGCGGTTGATATTGATCGAGAAGCTAAACAAGCCGTCGGAATAGAGACGTGATTCTACCGGACCGTCAAAGGTGGGAAGACGGCGCTGGCTGCTGGAAACCTCAGTCACGCCCTGCGGGAGCCACGTCGGCGCCCAGTTGAAGTTAGCTTTGTCGCCTCCTTCAGGCACCGACAGCTGCGGCGGCAAATTCGCTTTTGCCAGCGTCTCCATGCTGGCGCTGACGTTATCGCCAACGTTGAAGGAGACGACCCGGAACTGCTCCAGCGTTTCCCCGTCGCGGTCGAGCAAATCGACGCGCAGCGGCAGCTTGGTTTCAGCATCCAGCCAGGCGATAAAGCTGTAGCGCGTGCCGTCGCGAGCCACGACGCGGATCACGTCGCAGAGGCGGTCAGCGATACGGGTACGGCCCACGGAGATAAAATCATACGCCGCGGAGAGGCGTTTGAAATCGCTATATACCAGCGATGGCAGCGAATCGACGATATAGTCCCCGTTCAGGGTGAACGGATCGAGACCGGGTTCAAAATAGCTGATTTCCGTGCCGCGCAGGACCACTTCCCGGCGCGGACCGTCCAGCTGCAGCAACTGCGCCAGCGGTTGGTTGTTCAGTCGCGCGTGACGATAGCGCAGCGACTCAACGCCTTGTTTGCTGATGCTAACAAAAGACAGCTCATAATTGAGAGACTGGCTGGCCAGGTTCATCTGCTGCAACAACGCCCCGGACGATGTATCAGCCGAGGCGTTGACAGAGAACAACAGGCTGCCTGCCATGAGCGACATGGCACACCAAAGTTGCTTCATTACTGCGATTGCGTTCCTAAAGTTTGATAGCCCGGTACCTGGACTGCGGCCTGCTGAGTCTGGGCCTGGCCAAACTGAAGCTGCTCAGCGTGCAGGCGGCGCTGCAGTTCGTAGTCCTGCAGCATGGCGTTAATTCGGCGGCGCTGTTCCTGGACCTGCGCCTGCTGGCCGCTTCCCGCTGACGCGTCAGCCGGCACGCCAAGACTTACCGGGCTTGCTTTACCCATCATGGGCAGCGTATTGAACACCGGCGCTTCTGGCTGCTGAGCGGAATCAGACTGACCATTATAGTGCTGGACGCCGACGATAACCGCAAGCGATACACAGGCGGCAACGCCCATTTGAGTCAGGGAGCTGGCCCACGGACGTACCTTGTTCCAGAACGGCATCTGCCGCCACTGATGCGGTGCGGGCTGAGATTCAGGAATAAGCGGAGCCGTCTGACGAACGGGCTCATTTTCAATGGCGGCCATCACCCGGGCGGAGATATCAAATTGCAGCACCTCAGCGGTATCGCCACGCAGCGTATCGCGGATAAGGTGATAACTCTCCCAGGTTTTTTGCATCTCAGAAGAACGACTCAGCTCGTTGAGCAGTTCGTTATCCAGCGTTTCACCATCCATTAAAGCCGAAAGTTTTTCTTTCTGCATGCCTGATACCCTTTTCCAGTATTCCGCTATCGTCAACGCCTGATAAGCGGTTGAACTTTATTATCAATAGCTTCTCGCGCCCGGAAGATACGCGAACGCACCGTCCCAACCGGACAATCCATGATAGCGGCTATCTCTTCATAGCTCAGGCCATCCAGCTCCCGTAACGTAATTGCCATGCGTAAATCTTCCGGGAGCGATTCAATGGTACGAAAAACTATTTGTCTCAGTTCTTCTGACAACATTAAGTTCTCAGGGTTCGAAATTTCTTTCAACGCCCCGCCGCTTTCGAAGTTTTCCGCCTCGTTGGCGTCAACATCGCTGGACGGCGGACGGCGCCCCTGAGCAACCAGATAATTCTTCGCCGTGTTGACGGCGATACGGTATAACCAGGTGTAAAAAGCGCTATCTCCCCGGAAAGAGTCCAGCGCACGCCATGCCTTAACGAACGATTCCTGAACAACGTCAGCGATATCGCCCGGCGGTACATAGCGGGAAACCAGGCTCGCGACCTTATGCTGATAGCGCACTACCAGCAAATTAAACGCTTTCTGATCTCCTTTCTGGACCCGTTCAACAAGGACCTGATCCGTTAACTGCTCGCTCATCCGAGGTAATGTCTCCCCAAACCCAATTCCCATGCGTCTTCAAAACACCACCCAAAATCTGCATTATGAGCAAGCTGACTGTTGGAGTGCATGAAAACAATAAAGTTCCGTTACGCTTTTTGTTTTTTGTCTGGCAACGGCGGCAGATCGTTATCAATCATTATATGCCCAGGTTGCTAAACGATAGGTAAGTCAATAAGAAAAAGCGCAGGCCCGTCTGAAGGGTATCGTAACACGCCGTTTATTTCACTATAAAATCCAATGTCATCAACCTTCCCCGCGTCTCATTTTCAGCGCGCAAGACGCCGTTTCCGTTCGCCTTTTGTTTAGCCGTCACAACAGCAGACAAAAAAATTGTACGATTCCTCACGGACCGGTGCTATTGTGAGCCAAATGTGTTTAGTAAATTAAACAAAGACAATGAATACCACTCCTGACTTCTCTTGTGATGTGTTGATTATCGGCAGCGGCGCTGCCGGTCTTTCCCTTGCCCTGCGCCTGGCTGAGCACAGTTCGGTGACCGTGCTGAGTAAAGGGCCGATCAGCGAAGGTTCGACGTTCTACGCCCAGGGTGGGATTGCCGCCGTTTTCGACGAGACGGACAGTATTGAATCCCATGTCGAAGATACCCTGATTGCCGGCGCAGGGTTATGCGATCGCCATGCGGTCACCTTCGTCGCCAGCAATGCCAGATCATGCGTCCAGTGGCTTATCGATCAGGGCGTATTGTTTGACACTCAGGTCCAGGCCAATGGCGAAGAGAGCTATCATCTCACGCGCGAAGGGGGCCACAGCCATCGGCGCATTCTCCACGCCGCCGACGCTACCGGCAAAGCGGTGGAGACGACGCTGGTCGATAAAGCCCTCGCCCACCCCAATATCCGCATCCTTGAGCGCAGCAATGCCGTCGACTTGATCGTATCGGATAAGATTGGCTTGCCAGGCACGCGCCGGGTGGTCGGGGCATGGATCTGGAATCGTAATAAAGAGCGGGTGGAAACCTGCAGCGCGAAAGCCGTAGTACTCGCTACCGGCGGGGCCGCGAAGGTTTACCAATATACCACTAACCCCGACGTCTCTTCCGGAGACGGGATTGCGATGGCCTGGCGGGCGGGATGTCGGGTGGCGAATCTGGAGTTTAACCAGTTCCACCCCACCGCGCTATATCACCCCCAGGCGCGTAATTTCCTGCTTACTGAAGCGCTGCGCGGCGAAGGCGCCCACCTTAAACGCCCGGATGGCACCCGCTTTATGCCGGACTTTGACGAGCGCGGCGAGCTGGCCCCGCGCGATATCGTCGCCCGCGCCATCGACCATGAAATGAAGCGCCTGGGCGTAGACTGTATGTTCCTTGATATCAGCCATAAACCCGAGGCGTTTGTTCGCCAGCATTTCCCGATGATTTATGAAAAGCTGCTCGGCCTGGGAATTGATTTAACCAAAGAGCCGGTGCCGGTCGTCCCCGCCGCGCATTACACCTGCGGCGGCGTGATGGTGGATGATAATGGCCGCACCGACGTCGATGGTTTATACGCCATCGGCGAAGTCAGCTACACCGGGCTGCACGGCGCGAATCGTATGGCGTCGAACTCGTTGCTGGAGTGCCTGGTCTATGGCTGGTCCGCCGCGGAGGATATTACCCGGCGCCTGCCGCTCGCCCAGAAGGTCGCCACGCTGCCAGCATGGGATGAAAGTCAGGTGGAGATCCCGGATGAACTGGTGGTTATCCAGCACAACTGGCACGAACTGCGCCTGCTGATGTGGGATTACGTGGGGATTGTGCGCACCACCCGCAGGCTGGAGCGCGCCCTGCGGCGCATTACCATGCTCCAGCAGGAGCTGGATGAGTATTACGCCCGCTTCCGCGTCTCGAATAATTTGCTGGAACTGCGCAATCTGGTGCAGGTGGCGGAGCTTATCGTACGCTGCGCGATGTTGCGTAAGGAGAGCCGCGGTCTGCATTATACCCTCGACTATCCGCAGCCGCTGCCTGACAGCGGCCCGTCGATACTCTCGCCCCTGGCTCACATAAAGAGATAAAAGTCCTCGGTCAGAGCGGTAAAGCCTTCCGAATATTGCTGCTCTGGCCCGCGGATCGCCAGCCTGTCGCTGAAACACTCCCCTGCCGTCGGGGAGAAAGCCAGCAGCACCCGATGCGGCGGTCGCAGCTCGGTCTCCGCCACGTCAGTACGCAGTCGCAGATGCCAGCCCATCGCCCTTGCCCGTTCGATGAACGCATTACCAATATCCACCGGCAACACCACGCAAAAAAAACCTTCTTCGGTAATATGCTCTGCGGCACAGGTCAGCAGGGAGGCGTGATCGAGCGTAGTGGTGTACCGCGCCTGCTCTCGCTGCGAGGTCGCGCATGGCACGCCTTCGGCAAAAAAGGGCGGATTACTGATTATCAGTTCATAGCGTCGAGTTTGCGACGGCTGCCACTGATGAATATCGGCCTGCCAGACCTCAATCCGCGAAGCCCACGGCGACGCGAGGGCGTTTTCCCGCGCCTGAGCGGCGGCCTCTTCGTCCAGTTCTACCGCCTCGACATGCACATCATCTCCGGTACGCTGCGCGAGCATCAGCGCCAGCAAGCCGCTGCCCGCGCCAATATCCAGCACATGCTTCACTCCGGCAATCGGCGCCCAGGCGCCCAGCAAAATGCCGTCGGTACCCACCTTCATGGCGCAGCGATCGTGAGCGACAAAGAACCGTTTGAAGGTAAAACCATTGCGCGGCAGCGCAAACTTCGACTGAGACATCCTCAATAACCTTGCCGACAAAAACTCCTGAACCTAAGGCTATGCACAATACCGGAGAACAGATAGCCTTACAAACAGATGAACATTACGTCAGTAACGTCTATAATCGGCGGCCCACTCAGAGGTAGAACATGACTGTAACGACTTTTTCCGAACTTGAACTCGACGAAAACCTGCTGGAAGCCCTCCAGGATAAAGGTTTCACTCGCCCGACAGCCATTCAGGCCGCCGCTATTCCGCCTGCGCTCGATGGCCGTGACATTCTCGGTTCAGCGCCGACCGGCACCGGTAAAACGGCGGCGTATCTGCTGCCAGCGTTGCAGCACCTGCTCGATTTCCCGCGTAAGAAATCCGGCCCGCCGCGCATTCTTATCCTGACGCCGACCCGTGAGCTGGCGATGCAGGTGGCCGACCACGCCCGCGAGCTGGCGAAGCATACCCATCTGGACATCGCCACCATTACCGGCGGCGTGGCGTACATGAACCACGCGGAAGTGTTCAGCGAAAACCAGGACATCGTAGTCGCCACCACCGGTCGCCTGCTGCAATATATTAAAGAAGAGAATTTCGACTGCCGCGCCGTCGAGACCCTAATCCTCGATGAAGCCGACCGCATGCTGGATATGGGTTTTGCCCAGGATATCGAAACCATCGCCGGTGAAACTCGCTGGCGCAAGCAGACTATGCTGTTCTCCGCGACGCTGGAAGGCGATGCGATCAAAGACTTCGCTGAGCGTCTGCTGGAGGAGCCGGTTGAAGTTTCCGCCAATCCGTCAACCCGCGAGCGTAAGAAAATCCATCAGTGGTACTACCGCGCCGACGATATCGAACATAAAACCAAACTGCTGGTGAATCTGTTGCAACAGCCGGAAGCCACCCGCGCTATCGTGTTTGTGCGTAAGCGCGAGCGCGTGCATGAGCTGGCTAACTGGCTGCGTGAGGCCGGGATTAACACCTGCTGGCTGGAAGGCGAGATGGTGCAGGCCAAGCGAAACGAAGCTATCAAGCGCCTGACCGACGGCCGCGTCAACGTGCTGATCGCCACCGACGTCGCTGCCCGCGGTATCGATATTCCGGACGTCAGCCACGTCTTTAACTTCGATATGCCGCGTACCGCGGATACCTACCTGCACCGTATCGGTCGTACCGGCCGCGCCGGTAAAAAAGGGACCGCCATTTCTCTGGTCGAGGCTCATGACCACCTGCTGCTGGGTAAGATTGGTCGCTATATTGAAGAGCCGTTGAAAGCCAGAGTTATCGATGAACTGCGCCCGACGACCCGTGCGCCGAGCGAGAAGCTGACGGGTAAGCCATCGAAGAAAGTGCTGGCGAAGCGTGCGCAGAAGAAAAAAGATGAAAAAGAGAAACCGCGGGTGAAGAAGCGCCACCGCGATACGAAAAATATCGGTAAGCGCCGGAAGCCAAGCGCGGCCGGGACGCCATCAGCGTCCAGCGATGAGTAAAAAAAACGCCGGGATATCCCGGCGTTTTCACATCTGGCGTTAGCCTTACAGGCTTTCGGTAAAGGTACGGGCGATAACGTCGCGCTGCTGTTCCGGCGTCAGAGAGTTGAAGCGTACCGCGTAGCCGGAAACACGAATGGTCAGCTGCGGATATTTTTCCGGATGCTCAACCGCGTCCAGCAGGGTTTCGCGACGCAGCACGTTAACGTTCAGGTGCTGACCGCCTTCGACGCGCACTTCCGGTTTCACGTCCACCGGGATTTCACGATATTCGATTTCACCCAGTTTGCTTACCGCAACCACATCATCTTCCGCAAAACCACCTTTGGCGCACAGGCAGCGCGCTTCGCCTTTTTCGCTATCCAGCAGCCAGAAAGAGTTGAGCAGGTCGTCGTTTGCCGCTTTAGTAATTTGGATACCAGTAATCATTTGATGCCTCCCAGGCAGTGTTTATTCGATTTTGGCCTCTTCGCGGCCAATTGGTAAAACCATTGTTGTATGAGTGTATATATATCAGCCGCACCCTCGGCATTCCTTGATATAAATCAATAAAAACCACTCACCCAACGTGGGTATAGGAGGTTTTTATTGTTTTACATCAAGTTACGCCATTGTGAGCTATAAATAATTTTGTAAATTTTCAATTTTTTTTTGCATAAAAGCCGGCATCAGGCCGTGCCGATTTTGTTCTATAGAAAGAAGCCGTTAAGCTATAGCGATGACCCTTTTGCAGGAGAGCAAGATGACCACCCCTTTAACCTGGCATGACGTGCTGGCGGATGAAAAGCAACAACCCTATTTTCTCAATACTCTGAAGACCGTCGCCGAAGAGCGCCAGTCGGGGATCACCATCTATCCACCGCAAAAAGACGTCTTCAATGCGTTTCGCTTTACTGAACTGGGCGATGTCAAAGTCGTCATTCTCGGCCAGGACCCCTATCACGGCCCGGGTCAGGCCCATGGTCTGGCGTTCTCAGTTCGTCCGGGCGTCGCGATCCCGCCTTCGTTGCTGAATATGTATAAAGAGCTGGAGGCCACGATCCCCGGCTTTACCCGCCCCACCCACGGTTATCTCGAAAGCTGGGCACGACAGGGCGTGCTGCTGCTGAATACGGTCCTGACCGTCCGCGCCGGACAGGCGCACTCGCACGCCAGTCTGGGCTGGGAGACCTTTACCGATAAGGTTATCGCTTTAATCAATGAGCATTGCGAGGGAGTAGTTTTTCTGCTGTGGGGCTCCCATGCGCAGAAGAAAGGCGCGATTATCGATCGTCAGCGCCACTGCGTGCTGAAGGCGCCGCATCCATCACCGCTCTCTGCGCATCGCGGCTTCTTTGGCTGCAACCATTTCGTACAGACCAACCAGTGGCTGGTTGACCGCGGCGAAACGCCGATCGACTGGATGCCGGTCCTTCCCGCTGAAAGCGAGTGATTGACAGCCATAAAAAAAGCCAGCATCAGCTGGCTTTTTTGCATTCAGGCAGGCGAATCACGCCTTGTTCTGACGCCACCATTCCGCCAGCAGGACGCCGGTCGCCACAGAGACGTTCAGGCTTTCAACGTTGCCGGTACCGTCGATGGCAACGCTGAGATCGGCGCTGGAAATCGCCGCATCGGACAGACCATCACGTTCCTGGCCTAACGCCAGCACCATTTTCTTCGGCAGCTCGGCTTTAAACAGCGGGGTACCATTATGGCTGGACGTTGAGACAATCGCGTAGCCCGCTTTGCGGAACTGATCGAGGGTATCGATAAAGCTGTCGCCGGTGATCGGTTCAACATGCTCCGCACCGCCCTCCGCCGTACGGATCGCCGCCCCGGACTCCAGCACGCCGGCATCCTGAACCACCACGCCCTTCACGCCAAAGTGCGCGCAGCTGCGCATGATCGCCCCGAGATTATGTGGGTTACCCACATCTTCCAGCGCCAGAACGCAATCTTCTTCCCCGGCCTTCGCGACCCATTGAGCAACAGAAGTGCCGTGGCGTTTTTTGATCAGGAAGCAGACGCCGCCGTGGTGCTCGGTGCCGGAGGCTTTCGCCAGCTCGGCTTCGTCCACCACGTGATAGGCCTTACGGTTGGCCGCCATCCAGCGCAGCGCCTCTTTAAAGCGCGGCGTCACGCTCTGAATAAACCAGGCGCGAACGATAGCTTCCGGACGGCTCTGGAACAGCGCCTGGCAGGCGTTTTCGCCATATACGCGGGTCTCTTCCGCACGCTGACGACGCAGCACTTCCGGATCGATAAAGCTCTTCCCGCTGATCCCGCCGTGATCTTCTTTTACCGGCGTCTCATCGCCAGGAGCGCGGGAAACGGTACGCCACGGAGACGCATCGTCGCGATGAAAATCATCGCGTTTGCGATCGTCACGCTTACGGTCGTCACGTTTGCGATCGTCGCCGCGGCTGTTTCGTTCGTCACGCGCAGGGCGGCTGCGGCCGTCAACACGAGATTTTCCTGGACGACCTCCCCCTTTCCCGGTACGTGGGTTATGGGTGCGTTTGTCAGAATCATCATCACTGCGGACATACATCACTTTGACCTTGCCGCTTTTATTTTTCAGTTCGTCGCTCATCAATTTTCTCCACCTGCGCTGCGCGAAGCGCGCAGATTACCCGATGTGCCATCGCTTCGCCATGATTTCGTTTAAAAGCCGGCCTCTATTGCACTCATCGAACAAAACGCATTGTCCTCAAATAACACTTCATCGATAATATGTAACATCACAGAAACATATCGGCCACGTGCCACGTTGCAACCCATAACCAGAGGTTAGTTATGAATACCGTTTGTGCCAGTTGTCAGGCTCTGAACCGCCTCCCGGACGATCGTAGCGCGGATGGCGCAAAGTGCGGACGCTGCGGTCACGATCTTTTTGACGGCGACGTCATCAACGCGACCGGGGCAACGCTGGATAAACTCTTGAAGGACGATCTGCCGGTCGTTGTCGATTTCTGGGCGCCATGGTGCGGACCCTGCCGTAGCTTCGCGCCGATCTTTGAAGACGTCGCGGAAGAGCGTAGCGGGAAGATGCGTTTTGTGAAAGTCAACACCGAAGCGGAACGTGAGCTTAGCGCCCGGTTTCGTATCCGCAGCATCCCGACCATTATGATGTTCAAAAATGGCGAAGTGATCGACATGCTCAATGGCGCAGTGCCAAAAGCGCCATTCGATAGCTGGCTTAACGAAGCCGGCCAACAATAACCCTTCCGGGGCACCGCTTGTGCCCCGTTTTCACCTCTGCGACAATAGCGTTTTTCACTAGCGACTCCCATGACTGATAACGCTGTCCTTCGCCTGCGCGCCGAACGTCTCGCGCGAGCTACCCGCCCTTTCCTTGCGCGCGGCAATCGCATCCGCCGCTGCCAGCGCTGTCTGCTGCCGCTCAAGCAGTGCCTGTGCGCCACGTTAACCTCAGCGCAGGCCGCCAGCCGCTTCTGCCTGGTGATGTTTGATACGGAACCGATGAAGCCCAGCAACACTGGCCGGCTCATCGCCGATATTCTGCCAGATACCGAAGCGTTTCAGTGGTCGCGTACCGAACCGCCGCAGGCGCTGCTCGATCTGGTCGCCCATCCTGATTATCAGCCCATGGTCGTATTTCCGGCCTCCTATGCCGGGCCGGATCGCCAGGTCCTGAGCGCGCCGCCGTCCGGTAAACCGCCGCTGTTTATCATGCTCGACGGCACCTGGACCGAAGCGCGCAAAATGTTCCGTAAGAGTCCTTATCTCGACGCGCTGCCGATTATCTCCGTCGATCTGTCGCGCATCTCTGCCTACCATCTGCGCGAGGCGCACGCCGACGGACAATATTGTACCGCGGAAGTGGCCATCGCCCTGCTGGATCTGGCGGGCGATGCCCCGGCCGCCGCTGCGCTTGGCGAGCACTTCACCCGCTTCCGGACCCGCTATCTGGCGGGAAAAACCCAGCATAAGGGCAGTATCACAGCGGGCCAGGTGGAAAACGTTTAAAATCATTCGGTCACTGGGATGAAAGGAGACCGGTATGAGCCAACGAGGCCTGGAAGCGCTGCTGCGACCAAAGTCCATCGCCGTTATTGGCGCATCAATGAAGCCGCAGCGCGCTGGCTATCTCATGATGCGCAACCTGTTAGCCGGCGGCTTCAATGGCCCGGTGATGCCGGTCACCCCCGCCTGGAAGGCGGTTCTTGGGGTACTGGCATGGCCTACCATCGAGAGCCTGCCGTTTACCCCGGATCTGGCGGTGCTCTGTACTAACGCCAGGCGTAATCTCGAATTGCTCGAAGCCTTAGGGCAAAAAGGCTGCAAGACCTGCATCATCCTCTCTTCGCAGCCGGAACAGTACCCGGCGCTGCTCGAATGCGCCGCGCGCTATCAGATGCGTCTGCTCGGCCCCAACAGTCTCGGACTGCTGGCCCCATGGCAAGGGCTGAACGCCAGCTTTTCACCGGTGCCGATCCATCGCGGTAAACTGGCCTTTATCTCGCAGTCGGCCGCCGTCTCCAATACTATCCTTGACTGGGCGCAACAGCGCGAGATGGGTTTTTCCTACTTCATCGCCCTGGGCGATAGCCTGGATATTGATGTCGATGACCTGCTGGACTTTCTGGCCCGCGACAGCAAGACCAGCGCCATTTTGCTGTACCTCGAGCATCTCAGCGACGCGCGCCGCTTTGTCTCCGCCGCGCGCAGCGCTTCGCGAAACAAACCTATCCTGGTGATTAAAAGCGGCCGTAGTCCGGCGGCGCAGAAGCTATTGCACGCCAATTCCGGGATGGACCCGGCATGGGATGCGGCCATTCAGCGCGCTGGTCTGCTGCGGGTGCAGGATACCCATGAGCTGTTCTCTGCGGTGGAAACGCTCAGCCACATGCGCCCGCTGCGCGGTGAAAAACTGATGATCGTCAGCAACGGTGCGGCGCCGGCGGCGCTGGCGCTGGATGAGCTTTGGTTGCGAAACGGTAAGCTGGCGACTCTCAGCGAGGAGACGCGCGACGCCCTGCGTCAGGCGTTGCCGGTTGGCGTGGAGATCGCCAACCCGCTGGATCTACGCGATGACGCCAGTAGCGAACACTATCAGCGGGCGGTGAATGTTTTGCTCAACAGTCAGGATTATGACGCGCTGCTGGTGATCCACTCTCCCAGCGCCGCCGCGCCGGGCACCGAGAGTGCCCTGGCCCTGATTGACGCTCTGAAGCATCACCCGCGCGGTAAATATGTCACCGTGCTGACCAACTGGTGCGGCGAATTTTCCTCGCAGGAAGCGCGACGTTTATTCAGCGATGCCGGCCTCCCTACCTACCGTACGCCGGAGGGCACGATCACCGCTTTTATGCATATGGTGGAATACCGTCGCAACCAGAAACAACTGCGCGAGACGCCGGTGCTACCAGACTCCTTAACCGCCAATACCAGCGAGGCGCATGCTCTGCTGCAGCAAGCGATAGATGACGGCGCCACCACGCTGGATACTCACGAGGTCAGCCCGGTGCTTCGGGCCTATGGCATCCACACGCTGCCAACCTGGATTGCCGCTGACAGCGCGGAAGCGGTGCATATCGCTGAGCAGATAGGCTATCCGGTTGCGCTGAAGCTGCGTTCTCCGGATATCCCGCACAAATCAGAAGTACAGGGGGTCATGCTCTATTTGCGTACCGCCGCCGAGGTGCAGCAGGCTGCAGATGCGATGATCGATCGCGTCAAACTGGCCTGGCCCCAGGCGCGCATTCATGGATTGCTGGTGCAAAGCATGGCCAATCGCGCTGGCGCCCAGGAGCTAAGAGTAGTGGTTGAGCACGATCCCGTCTTCGGCCCGTTGATTATGCTGGGCGAGGGCGGCGTGGAGTGGCGGGCCGAGGACCAGGCCGCCGTGGCGCTGCCGCCGCTGAATATGAACCTGGCGCGTTATCTGGTGATCCAGGCGATCAAAAATAAGAAGATCCGCGGCCGCAGCGCCTTGCGCCCGCTGGATATCGCTGGCTTAAGCCAGCTGCTGGTTCAGGTCTCGAACCTGATCGTCGACTGCCCGGAGATCCAGCGCCTGGATATTCATCCCCTGCTCGCCTCCGGCAACGAGTTTACGGCGCTGGACGTTACCCTGGGGCTTGCTCCCTTCAGCGGCGACAGTGAAAGCCGTCTCGCTATTCGTCCCTATCCGCACCAACTGGAGGAGTGGGTGGTGATGAAAAATGGCGATCGCTGTCTGTTCCGGCCGATCCTCCCGGAAGATGAGCCACAGTTGCTCGCATTTATCGCCCAGGTCACCAAAGAAGATCTCTATTATCGCTATTTTAGTGAGATCAACGAATTTACCCATGACGACTTAGCCAATATGACCCAGATCGACTACGATCGAGAAATGGCGTTCGTTGCCGTCAGGACCAGCGCAGAGAAGAGCGAGATCCTCGGCGTGACGCGGGCGATCTCCGATCCCGATAATATTGACGCCGAGTTTGCCGTTCTGGTCCGTTCAGATTTAAAAGGGTTAGGCCTGGGGCGAAGGTTGCTGGAAAAGCTGATCGCCTATACGCAAAGCCATGGCCTGCAGCGCCTTAATGGTATTACGATGCCAAATAACCGAGGCATGATAGGCCTCGCCAGAAAGCTGGGATTCACCGTCGATATTCAGCTGGAAGATGGGATTGTCAGCCTGTCGCTGCCCCTGAATCAGGGATAATCGCGCGACGCTGACCGCAATTGTTGACCACATTAGCGGGTAGTAATGGTATTATTGCCCACTTACGTCGTCTGCATGGTACAGAAGACCCTTCAATAAACAGAGAAGAAACGCACTGTGATGTTGTCAAAATTTAAGCGTAATAAACATCAACAACACCTTGCCCAACTCCCTAAGCTTTCTCAGTCAGTTGATGATGTAGAGTTCTTTTACGCCCCTGCGGAATTCAGGGAAGCGTTACTGACCCGGATTGCCCACGCCACTCAGCGTATATGCATTATTGCGCTCTATCTGGAGCAAGATGATGGCGGAAAAGGAATTTTGCAGGCCCTTTATGACGCCAAACGCCAGCGTCCGGAACTGGATGTCCGCGTTCTGGTGGACTGGCACCGCGCTCAGCGTGGCCGTATCGGCGCCGCCGCCTCTAATACCAATGCCGACTGGTATTGTCGGATGGCCAATGAAAATCCAGGGGTAGATATCCCCGTTTACGGCGTGCCGATTAACACCCGGGAGGCGCTCGGCGTTCTCCATTTCAAAGGCTTTATTATTGATGACTGCGTCCTCTACAGCGGCGCCAGCCTGAATGATGTTTATCTGCATCAGCATGATAAGTATCGCTATGATCGCTATCAGTGCATCCGTAACGGCAAAATGGCGGACATCATGTTCGACTGGGTCGACAACAATCTGGTTCAGGGGCGCGGCGTTAACCGTCTCGACAGACCGGATCGGCCAAGAAGCCCGGAAATCAAAAACGACATTCGCCAGTACCGTCAGGAGCTCCGCGACCGCAGCTACCATTTTGTCGGCACCGCTGGTGACGAAGAACTCTCCGTCACCCCGCTGGTAGGCCTGGGTAAATCGAGCCTGCTGAATAAAACCATCTTTCACCTGATGCCCTGTGCCGAACACAAGCTGACGATCTGCACCCCCTACTTCAACCTCCCTGCCGTACTGGTAAGAAATATCATCCAGCTGCTGCGCGATGGAAAACAGGTGGAGATTATTGTCGGCGATAAAACGGCTAACGATTTCTACATTCCTGAAGATCAGCCGTTTAAAATCATCGGCGCCCTTCCCTATCTGTATGAGATCAACCTGCGGCGTTTCCTCAGCCGGCTGCAGTATTATGTCAATACCGATCAGCTGATCGTCCGCCTGTGGAAGGATGACGATAACAGCTACCACCTGAAAGGCATGTGGGTTGACGATGAGTGGATGCTGCTCACTGGCAACAACCTGAACCCGCGCGCCTGGCGGCTCGATCTGGAAAACGCCATTCTGATCCACGATCCAAAGCGGCAGCTGGGGGCCATGCGGGAGAAAGAGCTGAAGCTCATCCGCACCCACACCACGGTAGTGAAACATTATCGGGATCTGCAAAGTATCGCCGACTATCCGGTGAAAGTGCGAAAACTGATCCGCCGTCTGCGGCGGATCCGCATTGACCGGCTGATCAGCCGTATTCTCTGACTATCAGCCCCGCCTCGACGGGGCTTTTTTCTGGAAGCGCTATGCGTACGATAATAGTGATTGCTTCGCTGCTGTTAACCGGCTGTAGCCACATGGCAAATGATGCATGGTCCGGTCAGGACAAAGCCCAGCATTTTCTGGCCTCAGCGATGCTCTCTGCCGCTGGCAATGAATATGCGCAACATCAGGGTTACAGCCGGGACCGCAGCGCCGCTATCGGCCTGATGTTTTCCGTCAGCCTTGGCGCCTCAAAAGAGCTTTGGGACAGCCGCCCGGCTGGGAGCGGCTGGAGCTGGAAGGATTTTGCCTGGGATGTCGCCGGCGCGACCACCGGCTACGCTGTATGGCAGTTGGCTCATCAGTAAGCGTTACAGACGCAACCCCTTCCCTTTGCGATGCAACATCAGGGAGACAAGGAAGGCAATGGCGGCCATCACCGTCACATACCAGTAGAACGCGTGCTCTATCCCTGCCGACTTAAGCGACAGCGCGACGTACTCCGCAGAGCCGCCGAACAATGCGTTCGCGACGGCATAGGACAACCCGACCCCAAGCGCGCGAACCTGAGCCGGGAACATCTCTGCTTTCAGGATGCCGCTGATCGAGGTATAGAAACTGACAATCAGTAAGGCGCAGATCACCAGGCCGAAGGCGGCATAGGGTGAGCTCACTTTTTGCAAGGCGCTGAGAATAGGCACGGTAAATAACGTCGCCAGCACGCCAAAGCACAGCATGGAGGTCCGGCGGCCAACTTTATCCGAGAAGGCGCCGAATAGCGGCTGAACCAGCATATAAACGAACAGCGCCGCGGTCATGATCACGCTGGCGGTGCTGGCCGTCATGCCCGCCGTGTTGACCAGATACTTTTGCATATAGGTGGTGAAGGTGTAGAAGGTCAGCGATCCGGCGGCGGTAAAGCCTAACACCATCGCAAAGGCCCGGCGATTGCGCCACAACCCTTTTAATGAGCCAGCCTCTTTCAGCGCCCGGGTCTCCTGCTTCGAGGTTTCGTCCAGCTGGCGACGCAGCCACAGCGCGACGATAGCCAGTACCGCCCCGAGGGCAAAAGGAATACGCCATCCCCAGGCATGGAGATCTTCATCGCTAAGCACCTGCTGGAGCGCCACAACCACTAATACAGCCAGCAGTTGACCACCAATCAGCGTAACGTACTGGAAGGAGGCATAGAAGCCTTTCTTTCCCTCCACCGCGACTTCACTCATATAGGTCGCACTGGTGCCGTATTCTCCGCCAACAGACAGCCCCTGGAACAGACGCGCCAGCAGCAGCAGCGCCGGGGCCCAGGTGCCGATCACCGCATAACCCGGCAGACAGGCAATCACCAGTGAGCCAAAGCACATCATGCAGACCGAGATAAGCATGGACGTTTTACGTCCCCGGCGGTCAGCGATCCGACCAAACAGCCATCCACCGATAGGACGCATCAGAAATCCGGCGGCAAATACGCCTGCCGTTTGCAGCAGTTGGGTGGTGGTATTTCCGGATGGAAAGAAGATGTGCGCGAAATAGAGCGAGCAGAATGAGTAAACGTAAAAATCAAACCATTCAACCAGATTCCCCGAGGAAGCGCCAACAATTGCCCAAATACGACGACGGGTATCGGCCAGTTCCGGCGCGCCCCGTTCGGTAATGCTACTTTCTGTCATTGTTATATTGCTCCAGCAAAGACTGCAATCTGTCTTGTCGGGCGTACCACGTCACGCAGACAAATTAATTAGTAAACTAAATGTTATATAATTGTTATACTTTTATATGTGATTGGATTCACATTTTTTTTCGCAAGCACGGTTTTCGCGATCATCGCCAGCGCAGGGGCAGGGAAAAAGTGGATTATGGCGAAGGGATTGCCATGACGGGGTTTTATTTTGCGTTGAAAGGAGATAATGGAGCGAACATGGCGTAATTTTCGCCGGAGGCGGTGCTGCGCACTTTGTCCGGGGTACGGTTTTGTAGCCCCGGTAAGCGCAGCGCCACCGGGGAGACATACCGGCACGCTGGCCGGACGACAGAAACGCAAAAAGCCCATCCGGCAGGATGGGCTCTTCACTTGTTTGATGCCTGGCAGTTCCCTACTCTCACATGGGGAGACCCCACACTACCATCGGCGCTACGGCGTTTCACTTCTGAGTTCGG
>OKFY01000056.1_pt1 | contig 71741 bp, 63 predicted proteins | sample 1610971 | NCBI WGS metagenome assembly OKFY01 (sample SAMN04436702, study PRJEB24849) | human gut metagenome | biome: human gut; feature: NICU; material: stool | host: Homo sapiens | place: USA: Saint Louis, MO | collected 2010-08-03 | reverse complement strand
ATTGTTTTCTGGATAGTATGAGTGAGGTATTTTAAGGACAATGTTTATTATTGCTTAGTGTGATCTCGTCGACAGAGTTTTATTTTTTATAACTGTTTTAGCTATTGGTATAGCTGCTGGTTTATATGATCGAAATCATATATTTGTTTCTGAAATATGCCACTATAGGGGTATGTCAGAATAAGTTTATGTAAAATTTTAACGTTAAATGTTTAATGATGTTAAATGTTAAGGGTAAAAGAATGTTTATTGCCTGGTATTGGATCGTATTAATTGCACTCGTTGCATTGGGTTATTATTGCCATATGAAGCGTTATTGTCGGGCATTCCGACAAGACAGAGACGCATTGCTTGAGGCGCGAAACAAACTCTTCCGACGTTCTGGTGAAGATAACAGCGTGATTAAGGAACAGGAATAGTCCTTCACGTTCTGCTATGGATGAGCGGATGCTGTAAAATAGCAGGGTGGCATCCGCCCTCTGGATTATCCGATTCCCATGGACTGGAGGATGACGAGACTTAACCCCATCACCGACATTCCGCACAGGACCCCATAGCTGGGATTATTATTTGGGTCGATCTCTTTTGCCAGTGGCATCAATTCATCGACTGACAGCGCCACCATAATACCCGCGACTGCCGCCATTATTGCCGCCATCACCACAGGCGAGATGAGACTCCCCAGAATTAACCACGCCAGTACGCCGCCCAGTATTTCTGCCATGCCCGAGATCCCGGCCCAGAATATCGCCGTACGTTTGGAGCCCGTTGCTGCATAGACCGGACCTGCAACGGCTAATCCTTCAGGAATATTGTGTAATGCGACGGCAAGCGCAATACCAAAGCCCAGCTCGAGGTTGCTGCTGGCGGTAACAAACGTCGCAATCCCTTCCGGAAAATTGTGCAGGCTGATGCCGAGCGTTAATAAAATCGCGGTGCGTTTAATGGATCCGGGTAGAGGCTGCGTTGTTTTTTGTACCAGATCCTGAGGGTGCGCGTGCGGCAATAGACGGTCCAGGCCAAAGTAGCCCAGCAAGCCGACGATAAACATTCCGTAGCCCAGCACTGGCGACATGCCTTCAGCGGCCAGCGCAGCAGGTAGCATTTCCATTAGAGAGATCAGTAGCATAATCCCGGCAGCGAAGCCTAAAGAAAAGGCGAGAACGCGGTTGGAAGGCTTTTGCCCTAACACGCCGAGAAATGCGCCGATAAACGTGGCGGCACCTGCCAGTAAAGTCAGAAGTAAAGGTACTGACATCGACAAATAAAACTCCTTATCAATCTGCTTTCCGGACTAGATCGTCAAAATAACTGATGATCTTCATCATGGTTATCTGAGTTCTTCATCAACCGAATAAGCGTATTGTAATGGTATCAAAATGACTCCCTCAGTAAGGATATCATCATGTCTTCAACTCGTATGCCAGCATTGTTTTTGGGCCACGGTAGCCCGATGAATGTTCTGGAAGATAACGTTTATACCCGTGCCTGGCAGCAACTGGGGGAAACGTTGCCGCGTCCGAAAGCCATTGTGGTGGTCTCGGCGCACTGGTTCACTCGTGGAACGGGTGTGACAGCGATGGAAGCGCCTAAAACGATCCACGATTTCGGCGGTTTTCCGCAAGCCCTGTATGACACCCATTACCCGGCTCCGGGCTCGCCAGAACTGGCGCAGCACCTGGTTGATTTACTTGCTCCTGTACCCGTCGCGTTAGACAAAGAGGCGTGGGGTTTTGACCACGGTTCCTGGGGCGTACTAATCAAGATGTACCCGAATGCCGACATCCCGATGGTGCAGTTAAGCATCGATAGTACAAAACCGGCGGCCTGGCATTTTGAGATGGGCCGCAAGCTGGCGGCACTGCGTGATGAGGGTATTATGCTGGTGGCCAGTGGTAACGTGGTGCATAACCTGCGTACTGCGCGTTGGCACGGTGAGAACACGCCATATCCGTGGGCAACCTCATTCAATGATTATGTTAAGGCTCACCTGACATGGCAGGGACCGGTTGAGCAGCACCCGCTGGTGAACTATCTCGATCATGAAGGTGGATCGTTGTCGAACCCGACGCCAGATCACTATCTGCCGCTGCTGTATGTTCTCGGGGCATGGGATGGTAAAGAGTCTGTTACGATCCCTGTAGATGGTATCGAGATGGGAAGTTTAAGTATGTTGTCGGTGCAGGTTGGGTGATGAACGCCCGATGGCGCTACGCTTACCGGGCATTAAGTTCGTGCCGTAGGCCGGGTAAGGCGGAGCCGCCACCCGGCACTCTCAATCATTCGACAAAAATATGCGGATAGAAACGTGACAGATCCTGCGTGATCAACGCGCGGTCTTCACGAATGCCGATCCCTGCGGGTTGATCGTTGATCAGCCAACTGCCAATCAGCATATAGCTGTCGCCAAACTTCGGTAGCTGATGGAACTGCTGCACGATCATGCCTTCTTCACCGTACGGTCCTTCCACAGATTCGATCGTTTTACCGTTCTCAATGATGGAGACGTTAGCTCCCTCGCGCGAGAAGATCGGTTTGACAACGAATTTATCCATCTGTGGGTAGTCGTCTTCGGCGAAATACGCTGGCAGCAGGTTCGGATGATTCGGGAACATTTCCCATAACAGCGGTAACAGTGCTTTATTGGAAATAATGCTCTTCCAGGCGGGTTCCAGCCAGCGAACGCCAGCGTCTTCCAGCTTGGTGGAGAACATTTCACGCAGCATGAATTCCCACGGATAGAGCTTGAACAGGTTAGCGATCACCTGATCCTGCATATCGGTGAATTGGCCTTTTTCACCAAGACCAATATCTTCTACATAGAGGAATTCTGTAGCGATCTCAGCTTCGGCCGCGCAATCCTGCAGATACTGGATCGTACCGCGATCTTCCACCGTATCACGACAGCAGGTCAGATGTAGCAGTTGAAAACCATACTGTTCACGCAGCTCGGTGAAACGCTCGATAAGCTTTTCCTGCAGACTGTTGAACTGATCGCTGCCTTCCGGCAGGTTGCCCGCATTGAGCTGATCTTCCAGCCAGATCCACTGGAAAAACGCGGCTTCGTACAGCGAGGTTGGCGTATCAGCGTTATTTTCCAGCAGTTTGGGTTCACCGGTTCCATCCCACGCCAGATCGAGACGTGAATAGAGCGACGGTTGCTGTGTCAGCCAGGACTGGCGGACAAAACCCCAGGTATGCTTCGGAATGCGAAACTTGGTCATCAGCTCATCGCTGGCAATGACCTTTTCCACCACTTTGAGGCACATCTGATGCAGCTCTGCGGTGACCTCTTCCAGCTTTTCAACCTGAGCAAGGGTGAGTTTGTAGTACGCGTCTTCACACCAGTACGGCTCGCCGTACATAGTGTGAAAATTAAAACCGTATTCGGTGGCTTTATCGCGCCAGTCCGGGCGCTCAACAATACTGACTCTTTCCATGACGATCAGCCACCCATTGAACGTGTGGTGGTGCCGCTTGCGCTACGCTGCATGGTGCTCTGTTTGGCCACAGACTCACCAAATCCGCCGCGGGTTACGGTAGAGGTGGTGGCTGGTTTCGGTGCCATAGCGGTTTTCGGTACGGTCATGGTGCGACCCGGCGTTGCTGCGCCGTAGTTTTTACCGCTGGCATCTGTGTATTTGCCGTAAGCCGGGCTGGCTGGGTTTTTCGAGCTAAACAGCGGTTGCTGAGCGCCCATTCCGCCACCCATCAGTCGGCCCATCATGTAGCCTGCCATCAGTGGCATCCAGAAGCTGCCGCTGCTTTGATTCTGCGCCTGAGCCTGACCTTCACCGGTCGGCGCCATACCTGCTTGCGCAGGAGCCTGCTGGCACTGGCCTTCGCCGAATTCAGCGATACAGTCTTCACGAGTGGCGTATTTTGGCGCGGTACGTTCAGCTTCTTTCAGCGCATTGTTAAACGCGGTAGTACATTCGGCGCTTTTACCTGGATTCGCTGCAGAGCAGTCGTCAGCGTTCTGATAAAGCGAAACCGTTTCGTCACTCTTTTCACAGCCCGCGAGCATAAACACTGCGGTAACTGCCAGGGCGACAGGAGTCAGATGGCGCGCGCTCCAGCTTTTGCGGAACGAGGCGTGATGTATAGATTTTGTCCGTTTCATTTTTGTCTTCCAGGACCTAGTGGTAAACACAGTAAATAATGCTCAGGATAGAGGATGACTGGTCGAAATTGAAGCGGGAAGAGGCGAGAATGCGCAGGAAGGGGCGGATCTTTACGTTGTCTTACGTTCAGACGGGGCCGAAGCCCCGTCATCAGCATCAGTTACGGAACGGGTTGTTGCCGTTGCTGCTGGTTGAACGTGCTGCTGTCGGCTGAGCCGCAGGCAAATTGCCAGTGCCGTTAAAGTCATTCACGGCGGCATCTTGTTGTGGATTTTGCGGTGCTACGGTATCCGGCGTTGTGGATACCGGTTTACCCAGCGTATTGTTCAGTGCCACCAAATCCTGCTCGTTCAGCGTACCGAGCGCAGATTTGACGTTTAACTGATTGATAAGATAGGTATAACGCGCATTTGCCAGTTGCTGTTTGGCGTTGTACAGCGTGGTGGTGGCATCCAACACATCCACAATGGTACGTGTACCTACGGAATAACCGGCTTCCATCGCATCCAATGAGCTTTGAGCAGAGACAACCGCTTGTTTGTACGCGTTAATGCTACTAATAGAAGCATTAATGTTGTTGAATGAAGAACGAACGGTCTGCACCACGCTGCGGTGTGCGCTTTCCAGTTGTTCACTCGCGCCAACAAAGTTGTACTGCGCTTGTTTCACCTGCGAGTTAACCATCCCGCCCTGGTACAGCGGCAGCGAGAAGCTCAGACCGATTTTGTTCTGGCCCATGTTGCTGTCGTCATACTGGGAGCTGTTGGTTTTAGATCCGCTGTACGAGGTGTCAGATACCCCGGTAGAGGCGGTTAAATCCAGCGTTGGTAAGTGACCATCCTGTGCCTGACGAATCTGCTCACGCGCCAGATCCTGGCTTAAACGCGCCTGCAATAAAGTCAGGTTGCGGTTTTCCGCTTCTTTCAGTAGCGCATTCACCGCCTGCGGTTTGTTGGTTTTGAAACCATCAACGTTCAGCGAAGCCAGTTCCGGGTAATAGTTACCGGTCACCTGACGCAGCTGTTCTACCGCGTTATCCAGATTGTTACGCGCGGTCACTTCGTTCGCCAGCACGGTGTCGTATTGTGAACGGGCGTTCTGCACGTCAGTGATGGCGACCAGACCAACGTTAAAACGCTGAGTGGTCTGATCTAACTGACGATAAACCGCATCTTTCTGTGCCTGGGTGTAAGACAGCACATCAATCGCGTTCAGTACGTTAAAATAGGCCGTAGCGGTATTCAGGATCAGCGTTTGCTGATCGGTCTGATACGTTACGTCCTGGATGCCCGCTGATTTTTCTTGCAGCGTCAGGGCACGCCATTTAGACATGTCGAACAGCGTCTGAGTCAATTGTAATGACGCGCTGGTGGCATTGGAGTTGACGCCGTTTGCATCACGGTAGCCATTGCTGTAGGTGTAATCGGCACCTAAACCCAGTTGCGGCAGTAATGGACTACGCGCTTCGTTAATTTTTTCGAATGCAGCATCGCGATCGGCGGCGGATTTACGCAATTCCGGGTTGCTCAGGCGTGCTTGCTGATAAACCTGCATCAGGTTTTCTGCCTGGCTCAAAGTACTGAACCCCGACAGGCTCAGGCCGATAAGGATGGGGAGCAATTTCTTCATTTGCATTCCTTGTTGTGAAGCAGTATTTAGCGCTGATCAAATGTAAAAATATTTGCTGATTCTAGCAGAATCCGCCACTGCAAAAAGTTGGCGTTACGTGCCATACGGCGTTAATTTGCATCAATTTAACACAAGGGCGTTCAAACATCAGTCAAACGACCTTGAAATTCACATTTTAATCACTATTGGTTTCAGGACAGCACAATGCGTAAACCAGACAACTTACCAATGACTTTCACTAAAAATGATGTAGAAATTATTGCACGAGAAACGCTATACCGCGGTTTTTTTTCACTGGATCTTTATCGGTTCCGCCATCGCCTGTTTAACGGTGGAATGAGCGGTGAGGTAAAGCGCGAAATTTTTGAGCGCGGACACGCGGCAGTCTTGCTACCCTTTGACCCTGAGCGGGACGAAGTTGTACTGGTCGAGCAGATACGTATCGCGGCGTTTGATACCAGCGAAAGCCCGTGGCTACTGGAAATGGTAGCCGGAATGATCGAAGAGGGCGAAACCGTTGAAGATGTGGCCCGTCGTGAAGCGATGGAAGAAGCCGGACTGGACGTTAAACGTACGAAACCCGTTCTGAGCTATCTGGCAAGCCCTGGCGGCACCAGTGAGCGCCTGTCTATTTTAGTTGGCGAAGTGGACGCTACGACCGCGAGCGGAATTCATGGTCTGGCTGATGAAAACGAAGATATTCGTGTTCATGTGGTGAGCCGGGAGCAGGCTTATCAATGGGTAGAAGAGGGGAAAATCGACAACGCGGCTTCTGTCATCGCCTTGCAATGGTTACAGCTGCACTATCAAGAGTTAAAAACTGAGTGGAAAAAATGAAGCGTTACACACCTGACTTTCCTGAAATGATGCGCCTGTGCGAAACCAACTATTCGCAATTGCGCCGCCTGCTGCCACGTAATGATGCAGCCGGTGAAACAGTGAGCTATCAGGTAGCAAACGCACAATATCGGTTAACGATCGTTGAATCGACCCGATACACTACGCTTGTCGCGATCGAACAAACAGCGCCGGCTGTCACATACTGGAGCCTGCCGTCATTGACCGTGCGCCTGTATCATGACGCGAGGGTGGCTGAAGTGTGTTCAAGTCAGCAGATCTTTCGCTTCAAAGCGCGGTATGATTATCCAAATAAAAAGTTGCATCAACGCGACGAAAAGCATCAAATTAATCAGTTTCTGGCCGACTGGCTACGGTACTGTTTAGCACATGGAGCGATGGCGATTCCGGTTTATTAGCGTCGTGAAACCTAAGGACACCATTTGGAAAGCCTGTTAACCCTTCCTTTGGCTGGTGAGGCCAGAGTCAGGATCTTACAAATTACAGACACTCACCTGTTTGCCGAAAAGCATGAAACGCTGCTGGGTGTGAATACCTGGGACAGTTATCAATCCGTACTGGATGCCATACATGCAGAGTCGCCTGAGTACGATCTGATCGTCGCGACGGGTGATTTGGCGCAGGATCAATCCGCTGCGGCCTATCAGCATTTTGCTGAGGGCATCGCAAGCTTTCGTGCGCCCTGCGTTTGGCTACCGGGCAATCACGATTTTCAGCCGGCAATGTACAGCGCGCTGCAGGACGCGGGAATTTCCCCTGCCAAGCGTGTTTTCATCGGTGAGCAGTGGCAAATATTGTTGCTCGACAGCCAGGTGTTCGGCGTTCCCCACGGTGAATTAAGTGAATTCCAGCTCGAATGGCTGGAGCGTAAACTTGCTGATGCACCAGAGCGTAATACCTTGCTGCTTCTGCATCATCATCCTCTGCCTGCGGGTTGTAGCTGGCTCGATCAGCATAGCCTGCGCAATGCCGCTGAGCTGGATAACGTGCTGGTGAATTATCCACGCGTGAAGTATCTGCTGTGCGGGCATATTCATCAGGAACTGGATCTGGACTGGAACGGACGCCGCCTGCTGGCGACGCCATCGACCTGCGTGCAGTTTAAGCCGCACTGTTCCAACTTCACATTGGATACCATCAGCCCCGGCTGGCGGACGCTGGAGCTTTTTGCTGACGGGACGTTGCAGACTCAGGTACGTCGTCTGCAGGGTAATCGGTTCCACCCTGATACCGCTTCAGAAGGCTACTGATGTCTACGCTTCTCTATCTTCACGGATTTAATAGCTCTCCTCGTTCGGCGAAGGCGTGTTTGCTGAAAAACTGGTTGGCGGAGCACCATCCGCACGTTGAGATGATCGTACCGCAGCTGCCGCCGTATCCGGCCCAGGCCGCAGAGATGCTGGAATCGATCATTCTTGAACATGGCGGAGAGTCGCTGGGGATTGTCGGCTCCTCATTAGGTGGTTATTACGCCACTTGGCTGTCGCAATGTTTTATGCTGCCGGCAGTGGTGGTGAACCCTGCTGTACGGCCTTATGAACTGCTGGTCGACTATCTCGGTCAAAACGAGAACCCCTACACGGGGCAGCAATATGTGCTAGAGTCACGCCATATTTACGATCTTAAAGTCATGCAGATTGACCCGCTGGAAGCGCCGGATTTGATCTGGCTGCTCCAACAAACGGGCGATGAAGTGTTGGACTACCGCCAGGCGGTGGCGTATTACGCCTCCTGCCGTCAGACAGTTATTGAGGGCGGAAACCACGCATTCACGGGCTTCGAAGATTATTTCAACCCGATTGTCGATTTCCTTGGACTGCACAGTTTCTGACGATCAATTCGAATTGCTTATTTAAACCATGACGCAAACTTATAACGCTGATGCCATTGAGGTACTCACTGGGCTTGAGCCGGTACGCCGTCGCCCTGGGATGTACACCGATACGACCCGTCCGAACCATCTTGGACAGGAAGTGATTGATAACAGTGTGGATGAAGCACTGGCGGGCCACGCGAAACGCGTGGACGTGATCTTACATGCCGACCAGTCTCTGGAAGTCATTGATGACGGACGCGGCATGCCAGTAGACATTCACCCTGAAGAGGGCGTTCCGGCGGTTGAGCTGATCCTCTGTCGTCTGCACGCGGGCGGCAAGTTCTCCAACAAGAACTACCAGTTCTCCGGTGGTCTGCACGGTGTGGGGATCTCCGTTGTTAACGCCCTGTCCAAACGTGTGGAAGTGAACGTACGCCGCGATGGGCAGGTATACAACATCGCGTTTGAGAATGGCGATAAAGTGCAGGATTTACAGGTTGTCGGTACCTGCGGCAAACGCAATACCGGGACCAGCGTGCACTTCTGGCCGGATGAAAGCTTCTTTGACAGCCCGCGTTTTTCTGTTTCGCGCTTAACGCACGTACTGAAAGCCAAAGCGGTACTATGCCCGGGCGTTGAAATCACCTTCAAGGATGAGGTCAACAACAGCGAACAGCGCTGGTGCTACCAGGATGGTCTGAATGACTATCTGAGCGAAGCGGTGAATGGCCTACCGACGCTGCCGGAAAAACCGTTTATCGGTAATTTCAGCGGTGAGACGGAGACGGTGGACTGGGCGCTGCTCTGGCTGCCGGAAGGCGGTGAGCTGCTGACCGAAAGCTATGTGAACCTGATCCCAACTATGCAGGGCGGGACGCACGTCAACGGTCTGCGTCAGGGTCTGCTGGATGCGATGCGCGAGTTCTGCGAATACCGCAATATTTTGCCGCGCGGCGTGAAGCTGTCGGCGGAAGATATCTGGGATCGCTGTGCTTACGTGCTGTCGGTAAAAATGCAGGATCCGCAGTTTGCCGGACAAACCAAAGAACGCCTCTCTTCGCGTCAGTGTGCGGCGTTTGTTTCTGGCGTGGTGAAAGATGCCTTCAGCCTGTGGCTGAACCAGAACGTACAGTCAGCCGAACTGCTGGCTGAGATGGCGATTTCCAGCGCCCAGCGTCGTCTGCGTGCGGCGAAAAAAGTGGTGCGTAAAAAGCTGACCAGCGGTCCGGCGCTGCCGGGTAAACTGGCGGACTGTACTGCACAGGATCTTAACCGCACCGAACTGTTTCTCGTCGAAGGTGACTCCGCAGGTGGTTCCGCCAAACAGGCGCGCGATCGTGAATATCAGGCGATCATGCCGCTCAAAGGTAAGATCCTCAATACCTGGGAAGTCTCTTCTGATGAAGTTCTGGCGTCTCAGGAAGTGCACGATATTTCGGTGGCGATCGGTATCGATCCGGACAGCGACGATCTGAGCCAGTTGCGTTACGGTAAGATCTGTATCCTGGCGGATGCGGACTCCGATGGTCTGCACATCGCCACGCTGCTGTGCGCACTGTTTGTGAAACACTTCCGCACGCTGGTGAAACACGGTCACGTGTACGTGGCGCTGCCGCCGTTATACCGTATCGACCTCGGTAAAGAGGTGTATTACGCGCTGACGGAAGAAGAGAAAGCGGGCGTACTGGAGCAGTTAAAGCGCAAGAAAGGTAAGCCGAACGTGCAGCGCTTTAAAGGACTGGGTGAAATGAACCCGATGCAGCTTCGTGAAACCACGCTGGATCCGAACACCCGTCGCCTGGTGCAGCTCATTATCGATGATGAAGACGATCAGCGTACCAACGCAATGATGGATATGCTGCTGGCCAAGAAGCGTTCTGAAGACCGTCGTAACTGGTTGCAAGAGAAAGGCGACCTGGCGGATCTCGAAGGCTAATTGACCGTTGAATGCCGGAAAAGCAACGTGCTTTCCGGCGTTATTGTTTATGCCGCTTGCGATACTGCAACGGCGTCTCGCCAATGCCTTTACCGAAGGCGCTGATGAAGTATGTTACCTCTGAAAATCCCACCTTTTGAGCAATCTCCCGCACGCTGATTTCACTGTGTAACAGCGCTTCACAGGCTTTGCGTAACCGCAGCGTATTGAGATAGTCGAGAATGCTCTCGCCCGTTTCCATCTGGAAGCGGCGGGATACATAGCTTTTTGATTTATTCAGCTCCTGCGCCAGCGCTGCCAGACTAAATTTGTGAGTGTAATGTTCATCCAGCCAGAACATCACCTGACTGGCAATTCCGCTGCTAATTTCCGGCATATTGCCATTATCGTCGGGTAACAGGCTGAATAAATTGACTAACAGACAGGCAACCTGCTCAGTGCTCAGCGGTTTTTGAGCGGCCATTTTTTCATAACGGCTGAAGAGAAAATCAACATGTGGATGAACATCCGCCGCGTCGACGACCCATGCTTCACTGCCGCGAATGCTCAGATTTTGCAGATGCTGTTGAGTATGAGGCAAGTCGCGCAGCACCTTCAGTACCGCATGTTGATCGAGATGAATAATGGTACGTCGATAACCATCCCGCGCCTGCTCATCGACCCAGATCTTGTGTAGGGTAAACGGCGGGAAAAAGAACATTCGTCCCGGTCGCATGGTGTATTGCTTATGGTCAACCGTAACCACGCCAAAGCCTTCTTCCACATACAGCACTTCCAGACACTGATGCCAGTGGTGATAACGCACCGTATTGGCGAATAAACGGCTGAACGACGCAACCGCATCATTAAGGGCGATCAGCTCCAGACGTTCTTGCGGTGAGGATAAAGTCATAGTGCAATAAATTTAAATTTTTGCCGCCGAATGGTAATTTATAAACCCTATTTTTAAATTTTCTCAATCACTGTTTTATTTTAATTCTGGTGCTGTGATTGACGTAACATTTCTGCTGCTCTGCGATTCACTATTCTTTAGCCACTTAATTCAGAGGGGCAGATTATGTGGTCAGCAACTGAAGAAAAATCAAATCCATTGTCATCACGCGAAGACGTAACGTGTGCGGTTAACGCCATTTTACGTGCGCTGGATCGGCAGTTTCCGGCGGGACAGGCTCAGTTTTCTCTTGGCAATACCTGTGCTCACTACAGCGCGGATATTGCCTGTATGGAAGGGCTTTCCCGGGCGTTGTGGGGGCTATTTCCTCTGATGGCAGGCGGGGCTAAAGTGCCGTTTGCCGAAAAGTACATTCAGGCGATAAAACTCGGTACTGACCCACAAAGCCCACATTACTGGGGAGACACCGGTCCTTACGATCAGCGTCTGGTTGAGATGGCTGCTTATGGCCTGGGTCTGGCATTGTTACAGACGCAATTAACGGAGCATTTCTCCCTGAGCGAACGCGAGAATCTGCACCGCTGGCTGAATCAGATAACCGACTCGCAAATGCCGGACAGCAACTGGAACTACTTTGCGATTATCGTTCAGCTTGGTTTCAAGCGTGCGGGTCTGCCTTACGATCAGGCGGTTATCGATCGCCGCTTTGAGCTGATGGAAGCCTACTATCTTGGTGACGGTTGGTATTCCGATGGTCCCGGTCGACCGAAAGATTACTACATCTCAATGGCTTTTCACTTCTACGGCCTGTTGTATGCCACCCTCAGCCCGGATGACACCGAACGCGCTGTCGTTCTGCGTGAACGTTCGCGCTTGTTTGCCGAAGATTTTATTTACCTGTCCGCCGCTGACGGCGCATCGGTGCCGTTTGGCCGCAGCCTGACCTACCGCTTTGCCATGGTTGCCTTCTGGAGCGCGGTGGCGTTTGCCGAACTGGATGTTCTTTCGCCAGGCATAATCAAAGGGGTGATCCTGCGTCATTTGCGCTGGTGGCAGAAGCAGCCGATTTTCGATCGTGATGGCATTCTGACGCTGGGGTTTGCCTACCCGAATCTGGCGATGTGTGAAGACTACAACTCGCCGGGATCGCCTTATTGGGCATTGAAGGTTTTTTTGATTCTTGCACTGCCGGAGGATCATCCATTCTGGCAGGCTGAAGAGCTGGCGCTACCGCAACTGGTTGAAAAACGCGTTATCCCCCATGCTGCGCAGATCCTGCAGCATAGTGAGCATTCTGAGCATGTCATGATGTTGACCTCAGGCCAGCTTGAACTGAACAACTACGTTAATACCGAAGCCAAATACACCAAATTTGCCTACTCCAGCCGCTTTGGTTTCACCATTGAGCGCGGCCGTTACGGCATCAAACATGCGGCCTGTGACTCTATGCTGCTGTTGGCGGACGGCGATGGCTACTATCGTGGCCGTCGTCAGTGCGACGAGGTTCGGGTCGATGAGAATTTTATCTGGTCCCGCTGGTCTCCCTGGCATGACGTAATGATTGAGACCTGGCTTGTCCCGTTTGGCGAATGGCATCTTCGCCTGCACCGTATTAACAGTGCGCGAACGCTGCAAACGGTGGAAGGGGGATTTGCGGTGATGAAAGCCGAGCCTCGGTTATGTGAGCGTGGATGCCTCCTTGCGGCATGCAACGGAACCAGCGTTATCGTTGATCTGTCGCCGTCCATAGTTCGCCAGCCAGACAGCGTGGTCACGCCGCCGAACAGTAGCATCATGTTCCCTGAATGTGCGTCGATTCCTGTGTTGACCAGCGAAATCCCGCAGGGCGAAAGCTGGCTTTGCTGCGCCGTGAGTGCCAGCGGGCAGCAAAGACAGTACTCAGCCGTTCCGCAGCTATCCATCAACAATAACCAGGTTGTTATTCAGCAACCTGAAAATGCACGCCAGTTGTCGTTCTTTTTATAGCGAGGGTGGTATGAAAAATAATTCAACGGGAAATCGGACTGAATATTATAAAATAAGCAGTTTTATATTCCTTTATTTCTTTACCTGGTCCGCAAGTATTGGTTTGTTGGCTATCTGGTTGGGGCAAAAAGCGCAGTTGAGCGGTACGGTGATCGGCACCGTATTTGCTGTGAACGGTATTTTCTCGGTTATTCTGAAGCCTATTTATGGCTATATCCTCGATAAAATAGGTATGAGCAAATATCTGCTCTATTTCGTCGTAGTGATGTCAGCGTTAATGGCACCGTTTTTTATTTATATCTATCAGCCATTATTACTCTCCAATACCATGCTGGGTATTATAGTTGGCGCGATTTACTTGAGCTTTGCGTGGTATGCCGGGGTGGCGGCCTGTGAATCTTATTCTGACCGCTACAGCCGTCTGAACGGCATGGAGTTTGGGCAGATCCGTATGTGGGGGTCGCTTGGCTGGGCGGTGGCGTCATCGTTCTCTGGCCTGCTGTTTAACCTCTCACCGGCCTATAACTTTATGCTCGGCAGCCTGACGTCAGTGGTGATGCTGGTTGTTCTGGTGAGTCTGAAAGTCAATGTCAATGCGGCCAACGCCTCGGAGGTGATAACTAAAGAGAAAATCTCCCCGACGGATGTTTACGCCCTGCTGCGTAATCGCAAATTTTGGGCATTCTGCCTGTACGTTGCGGGCGTGGCGTGGATGATGTTTATCGCGGAGCAGCAGTTCTCCCGCTACTTCGTCACTTTCTTTGCCGATGTACATGAAGGGAACGCCGTCTTTGGTTATCTGGGCACCGTGCAGTCGGGAATGGAATTTGTCATGTACATGGTCATTCCGCTATTCGTCAATTATATTGGCGCGAAGCGTGGTCTGCTGATTGTTGGGGCGCTGGTGGGCGCGCGATTGGTGATATCTGGGCTATGTGACTCTCATTTATTAATTTCTGTGCTGAAGCCGCTATACGGTCTGGAGATCTGTTTATTACTGGTTTCCGTCTTCAAATATATTGCCGAGCATTTTGATAAACGTGTCAATGCGACCATGTATTTACTGGGTTATCAGGCGATGCTGTATGTCGGTAACGTGGTGGTTTCCTCTCCTGCCGGATTAATGTACGACCGGATAGGCTTTGAAAAGACATATATCATTATGGGCATTGTGGCGCTGACCTTTACATTGATATCGGCATTTACTTTATCAGCCTGTCAGAGCAAACGTGGCAAAAATATCGCTCTCGATATTGCTGAAAATACCCCTGCAAAATAATTTACGTCATAAGGAACCGAAATATGTTAAATCATATCGTTGAGGAATCGTTGCGCGTATTTCCTGGCAGTCCGGTTAATCCCGGCAGTTTTCAGGATCAAATAAGTTGCGCCCGAGAAGATGTCCTCGAATTGATTAGCCGTCATTTAACGGAATTCGGTGAACAATTTCCTGCCGAAACCTGTGTGCAAGGTTATTACCCACTGACAGAGAATGTGGAATGGACGACCAGCTTCTGGACCGGGCAGTTATGGCTGGCGTGGGAAATGAGTGGTGAGAGCAAATTTCGTGAGATGGCGGAGAAGCATGTGCGTTCGTTTGGTCTGCGTATTGCCGGACGCCACGATACCAACACCCACGACCTGGGATTCCTCTACACGCTTTCCTGTGTGGCGGCCTGGCGATTGACCGGCAATCGCGATGCTCGAGGTTTTTCCCTGATGGCGGCAGAAGCGCTGTTGGAGCGTTTTCATGAAAAGGCGCAGATCATCCAGGCGTGGGGCGATCTTCGCGATCCCGATCAGGCAGGACGGATGATCATTGACTGCAATATGAATCTGCCGCTGCTGTACTGGGCTAGCGAGCAAACGGGCGATCCGCGTTTTGCGAATGCGGCGAAGGCCCACGTTGCGCAGGCAGCCAAATATCTGATCCGCCAGGATGCGTCGACCTTCCACACCTACTATATGGACGTGCAAACCGGCGCACCGCGTTACGGTAATACGCAGCAGGGCTATGCTGATGATTCTTGCTGGTCGCGTGGGCAGGCATGGGGGATTTATGGTTTTCTGCTGAGCTATATTTACACTGGCGATACACAAATGGTGCAGCTGTCGAAAAAGCTGGCCAACTACTTTCTTAATCGCCTGCCGGAAGATGCCGTTTGCCACTGGGATCTGGCATTAGTCGGAACCGATGCGCTGCGCGATTCATCTTCGGCGGCGATTGCCGTCTGTGGTCTGCTGGAGCTGATTAAACATCTGCCGGTGACCGATCCGGATCGCGAGTGCTACCAGCAGTGGGCGATGGGGATCATGTCTTCGCTGACCAGGCATTATCTGATGGGTAAAGATGAACAGGGGAACGGGCTACTGAAACACTCGGTGTATCACCTGTCGAGCAACAAAGGGGTCGATGAGTGTGCAAGTTGGGGGGATTATTTCTACGTTGAAGCGTTAATGCGCTTCACTCAGAGCTGGAAGCTCTACTGGTAAGGAGTGCCCGGTGGCGCTGCGGTTGAATGCCGGATGGTGGCCTAAAACGCCTCATCCGGCAAATCGACAACCTTAAATACCCGACTCCAGAATTCGAATATTCATGTCCAGCACGTCACCTTTCACGGCTTCGCTGTAGGCTTTCATATGCGGGGTCTGCAAATGCGCTTCAAGATGCGCGATGCTTTCCCACTGCTCAACCATCACGATTGAATCTGGCGCTGTGGTCTGAAAACTCACACCTGCGGCATGATCCACCATCGGCGCATAGCCGTGGCAGCCTTCTTCTTTCAGTACGGTCGGAACGATTTTAGCAAACTGATCCAGTACCGCCTGGCGGTGATGTTGACCTGGACGTGTACGGATTTCTGCAATAACGGTAAGCATGGTTAACTCCTTCTAATTCCAGGTTACCAGTTAACCAAAAATTTCGGTCAGATGCTTGCGATATTCTGCGATATAGCGCGGGACGTCCGGCATTTTAATCACATCATTGGTGATAAAGGTCGGCAGCGCTTCCATTCCCAGGAACTGGTTTGCTTTATGGAACGGGAGATAGACGCCATCAACACCAACGCCATGGAAGAACTGGTCTTTTTCAGTGAAGGCTTCCATCGGTGCGTTCCAGGTCAGGGACAGCAGGTATTTTTTGCCCTGAATCAGCCCGCCGGAGCCATATTTTTTAGAGGCATCTGAACGTGTGCGGCCATCGCTGGCGTACAGCGTGCCGTGACCTTCGGTAAACACGTCATCGATGTATTTTTTCACGGTCCACGGTGCGCCCATCCACCAGCCTGGCATCTGCCAGATAACCGCATCGGCCCAGACGAAATTCTGCACTTCTGTTTTTACGTCATAATCGCTGTCCGCGCGTACGACTTTAACATCATGCCCGAGGTCGCGCAGGATACCGTCCGCGACCTCGGTCAGGGTGTCATTCAGTTGGCCATTAGAATGGCCGAATTTTTTCGCCCCGTTGATAATCAGAATGTTGCTCATTTTGTGTCCTCAAGGAAATACGTTTGAGGACGATTTTACCCCCACCAGCGGTGCGGTGAAATTAGCAAAATGTGCAAAGTCTTTTGCTATTTGAGCAATAATAATGCAGTTACCAACTGACCTTAGCTTCAAAGCCACCTTCCGAAGCGTTGCCAAACGAGGCTGACATTCCATGCAATGTTGCGATACGGCGGACAATTGACAGGCCGAGACCGCTGCCGGTCACGCTTTGTCCTGGTGGACGATAAAAACGTTCACCGATGTGTGTAAGTACCTCCGGCGCAACGCCAGGACCATTATCTTTGACGCTGAAATTGCGGGCGTTGAGCGTCACTTCCACAATGCTCCCCTGCGGACTGTAGCGAATGGCATTATCCAGCAGATTTCGTACCATCAGGCTCAGCAACAGCGGCTGTCCTGTGCGCATAATATTGTGTGCGTTAATCTGCAAACGTACGTCAATGTGCGCCTGCTGGGCCGGGTGGTAGATATCCATCACCGCGGATTGCAGTAGCTCCTCCAATGAAATTTCCGCCACATCCTGAAGATTATCGAGGGAGTCGAGGCGCGAAAGCGTCAGGAGCTGATCGACCAGTCGGGTGGCGCGTTCAATTCCCGCATGTAGCTGCGCCAGCGCTTTTTCCCGCGTTTGCGGGTCGTCGTCTGACAGTTGCACCACTTCGGTTTGCACCTTCAGCGCGGTCAACGGACTGCGCAGCTCATGGGCGGCATCAGAAGTGAAGCGGCGTTCACGCACCATCATTGAGTGGATGCGGGTAAACAGCTGATTTAGCGATTCAACCAGCGGGCGCACTTCGCTTGGCACACCTTTCGAGTCGAGCGGCTCTTCTGATTCCGGGGCGCGCCAGCGCAGAGCTTGCGCCAGTTTTTTTAGCGGCCTGAGTTCGCGACTCAGCATGACCACCAGGATCAGCAACATCAGCGGCAGCGCAACCAGCCATGGGGTTAATTGTGCAGTAAGGATCGACAGCGCCATATCCTCCCGATATTCCCACTCCTGGCCCACCACAATGCGATATTTCCCATCAGCGGAATTCAGCCACAGGAAGCGCCAGGAATCGCTGTCGCCCCTGAGTTGGCCGTCGCTAAACCCTTCCCGGCTGTAGCTGTAGGGAATATCCTGGCCATTATCGCCATCGTGTAGCACCATTTTGCCGTCGGTGGAGTAGATGGCAAACGCCAGTGCGTCGTCATCAATATGGCCATGCTTCAGTTTCTTTGGCGTGCGGGCCATATTGCTTGAGGTGGTGACATCGCTGATATCCAGCGTGCTAAGCCGCTTGGCGAACAGCATCAGCTGGGTATCAAACAGCTCATCGACATTATCGGTAGTCTGCCTCCAGGCCACAAAACTGGATACGGCCCAGGTGGCTGATGCCAGAATCAGAAAAATAAGCGTTAGCCTGACGCGCAGGCTGAGGCGTTGTGTGAGTTTCATGCGTCACCCAGGGTGTAGCCAATGCCATGCACGGTACGGATAAAGTCGCTGCCGAGCTTACGGCGTAAGTGATGAACGTGGACCTCAACCGCATTGCTGGAGACATTTTCGTCCCAGGTATACAGTTTTTCTTCAATCAGTTTGCGGGGCAGGACGCGACCTTTGTTGCGCATCAGCAGTTCCAGCAGCGCGAACTCTTTAGGTTTGAGTGACAAAGGTTCACCCGCCGCCGTGGCGACCAATGCGCCAGGATCGAGCGTTACCTGGCCATGGCGCAATGTGTTGCTGGCCTGGCCGCTGGCACGACGCACCAGCGCCTCCAGTCTGGCAGCAACTTCGATTAGCGCAAAGGGTTTACACAGATAGTCATCTGCGCCCAGGCGCAGGCCTTCAACGCGTTCCGCCAGCGCGTCGCGAGCGGTCAGAATCAGTACCGGCTCCTGCTTCCCGTTAGCTCGCCATTCGCGCAAAATGTCCCGTCCGTCTATGCCTGGCAGTGTCAGGTCGAGGATTACCGCATCATAAGGTGCGCTGTAGAGTGCTTCTTTCCCCTGGCGGCCTTCGGTAAACCAGTCAATGCTGAAACCCATTTTACTCAGACCTGTTTTCAGGCCATCGCCAATCAACGTGTCATCTTCGATCAGTAAAATACGCATATGTTCTTCCCTGCGATAACTCATTTGCAGTCAGTAAACCTGTGGCTACAGTCTCTGTACAGTAAAAAAAGTATCTTTTTTTGCCTTAAGAACTTGTTAAGGATTAACTTATTTAATAGTCGTAAACCAACATGAAAGGGAGACATGACGATGAAAAAATTAGCTGCAATGGTTGCCGTAATGGCACTGTGTTCCGCACCTGTTCTGGCAGCTCAGCAGGGCGGCTTCTCTGGGCCAACGACAACCACTACGCAGAGCCAAAACGGCGGATTTGTCGGCCCTAACGGTAGCAGCACGACAGTAGAAAGCGCCAAATCACTGCGTGATGACACCTGGGTTACCCTGCGCGGGAACATCGTTGAGCGTATTTCCGACGACCTGTATGTGTTTAAAGATGCGACCGGCACAGTGAATGTGGATATCGACCACAAGCGCTGGAACGGCGTAACCGTCACACCGCAGGATGTGGTTGAAATCCAGGGTGAAGTGGATAAAGACTGGAACTCCGTTGAAATCGACGTGAAACAGATTACCAAAGTTGCTAAGTAATCCCCATCAGGGCCGCATTCGCGGCCCTTTTCTTTGTGACTCAACACGCCAGATAGGGTAGTATCTGCGGCAATATTGCCCTTCAATAGAGGGGTACAAAGTTGAGGAACCACGATTAATGAGCGATATGGCAGAGCGCCTGGCGCTGCATGAATTCACGGAAAACGCCTATCTGAACTATTCCATGTACGTCATCATGGATAGGGCGTTGCCATTTATTGGCGATGGTTTGAAACCCGTTCAGCGTCGCATCGTGTACGCGATGTCCGAACTGGGGCTGAATGCCAGCGCCAAATTTAAAAAATCCGCCCGTACCGTCGGTGACGTGCTGGGTAAATACCATCCGCACGGCGACAGCGCCTGCTATGAAGCGATGGTGCTGATGGCGCAGCCGTTCTCTTACCGTTATCCGCTGGTTGACGGGCAGGGGAACTGGGGGGCGCCGGACGATCCGAAATCCTTCGCGGCGATGCGTTATACCGAATCCCGCCTGTCTAAATATGCGGAAGTCCTGCTGGGTGAGCTTGGTCAGGGCACGTCGGACTGGGTGCCTAACTTCGACGGCACCATGCAGGAGCCGAAGATGCTGCCTGCGCGTCTGCCAAATATTCTGCTCAACGGTACGACCGGTATTGCCGTTGGTATGGCAACGGACATTCCGCCGCACAACCTGCGTGAAGTGGCAAAAGCAGCGATTACTCTCATTGAGCAGCCGAAAACGACGCTGGATCAGTTGCTGGATATCGTGCAGGGGCCGGATTACCCGACCGAAGCGGAGATCATTACCTCGCGCGCGGAGATTCGTAAGATTTACGAAAACGGACGCGGCTCCGTACGTATGCGTGCGGTATGGACGAAAGAAGACGGCGCGGTGGTGATTTCCGCGCTGCCACATCAGGTTTCCGGGGCAAAAGTGCTGGAGCAGATCGCTGCTCAAATGCGCAATAAAAAGCTGCCGATGGTAGACGACCTGCGCGACGAATCGGATCACGAAAACCCGACTCGTCTGGTGATTGTCCCGCGCTCCAATCGCGTGGATATGGAGCAGGTGATGAACCACCTGTTTGCCACCACCGATCTGGAAAAAAGTTACCGCATCAACCTGAACATGATCGGTCTTGATGGTCGTCCGGCGGTGAAAAACCTGCTGGAGATCCTCACCGAATGGCTGGCGTTCCGCCGCGATACCGTGCGCCGCCGCCTGAATTATCGTCTGGAAAAAGTGCTCAAGCGCCTGCACATTCTTGAAGGCTTGCTGGTGGCGTTCCTCAATATTGACGAAGTAATCGAAATTATTCGTCATGAAGATGAACCTAAGCCAGAGCTGATGTCGCGGTTTGGTATTTCTGAAACCCAGGCTGAAGCCATCCTTGAGCTGAAATTGCGCCATCTTGCCAAACTCGAAGAGATGAAAATCCGCGGCGAGCAGGATGAACTGGCGAAAGAGCGCGATCAGTTGCAGGCCATTCTGGCATCTGAACGTAAAATGAATAACCTGCTGAAGAAAGAGCTGCAGGCTGACGCTGAGGCCTATGGCGACGATCGTCGTTCTCCGCTGCAGGAGCGCGAAGAAGCGAAGGCGATGAGCGAGCACGACATGCTGCCGTCTGAACCGGTGACTATTGTGTTGTCCCAGAGTGGCTGGGTGCGTAGCGCGAAAGGCCACGACATCGATGCGCCGGGATTAAGCTATAAAGCGGGCGACAGCTTTAAGTCGGCAGTGAAGGGTAAGAGCAATCAGCCGGTGGTGTTCGTGGACTCGACCGGCCGCAGCTATGCCATCGATCCGATTACGCTGCCGTCGGCGCGCGGTCAGGGTGAACCGCTGACCGGGAAGCTCACTCTGCCGCCGGGCGCGACGGTTGAGCACATGCTGATGGAAGGCGATGATCAGAAACTGCTGATGGCATCGGATGCGGGCTATGGTTTTGTCTGCACCTTCAATGACCTGGTAGCACGTAACCGTGCAGGTAAAGCATTGATTACGCTGCCAGAGAATGCGCGCGTCATGCAGCCGGTGGTGATTGAAGATGAAACCGATATGCTGCTGGCGATTACTCAGGCTGGTCGCATGTTGATGTTCCCGGTGAGCGATTTACCGCAGTTGTCGAAAGGCAAAGGGAACAAGATCATTAATATCCCTTCAGCGGAAGCGGCGAAAGGCGAGGATGGTCTGGCGCAACTTTACGTGCTGCCGCCGCAGAGCACGCTGACTATCCACGTCGGTAAGCGCAAAATCAAACTGCGTCCCGAAGAGTTGCAGAAAGTGACCGGCGAGCGCGGCCGTCGCGGCACGCTAATGCGTGGTCTGCAGCGTATCGACAGCATTGAGATTGACTCGCCTCGACGCGCCAGTCACGGCGACAGCGAAGAATAACGCTACCGTCCGGCTCTCCCTGTTAAAGCCCAGGGAGAGCCAACGTTAAAAATTCCCGTGAAACCGTTGTTTATTCGTGCGTTGCGATTAACAATACGCTTTTCCAGAGAGCCGCCCTTAACAAAGCCCTAACCTGATACCGCGTGATGAATCAGGTGACGTAAAATGCCAGGCTCTTAGGCCTTAGAGGTTGTTATGCTATATATTTTTCGTTTAATTATTACTGTTATTTACTGCGTTCTGGTCTGTATTTTCGGTTGCATATACTGTCTGTTCAGCCCGCGAAATCCAAAACACGTTGCAACGTTCGGTCATATGTTTGGCCGCCTGGCTCCCCTTTATGGTCTGAAGGTCGAGTGCCGCATGCCGGCAGACGCGCAGAACTATGGTAATGCTATCTATATTTGTAACCATCAGAACAACTATGACATGGTTACTGCTGCGAATATCGTTCAACCGCCGACGGTGACGGTAGGTAAAAAAAGCCTGCTGTGGATCCCTTTCTTCGGGCAGCTGTACTGGTTAACCGGTAACCTGCTGATTGACAGAAATAACCGCGCAAAAGCGCACAGCACCATTGCTGCCGTGGTTAATCATTTCAAAAAACGCCGCATTTCTATCTGGATGTTCCCGGAAGGAACGCGTAGCCGCGGTCGCGGTCTGCTTCCGTTTAAAACCGGCGCGTTCCATGCAGCGATTGCTGCTGGTGTCCCGGTCATTCCGGTGTGCGTTTCCACAACCTCGAACAAGATAAAATTAAACAGACTCAATAATGGTCTGGCGATTGTCGAGATGTTGCCGCCGGTGGATATTAGCCACTTTGGCAAAGATCAGGTTCGTGAACTGGCAGCACATTGCCGCACGTTGATGGAACAAAAAATCGCAGAGCTCGATAAAGAAGTTGCTGAGCGGGAAGCCGCCGGTAAGGTTTAATCCGCGCAATTCGGGTTTTTTACAGGAAATGACTTCCTGCGTGTTAATAGCCAGTTTTTTATGGAGTTTATATGTCATTCAGTCGGCGTCAGTTCATTCAGGCATCGGGGATCGCACTGTGTGCAGGTGCTGTTCCGCTGAAGGCTAATGCTGCCGGTCAGCAACAACCGTTACCTGTGCCTCCGCTGCTGGAATCCCGCCGGGGGCAGCCGCTATTTATGACGCTGCAACGTGCGCACTGGTCCTTTACACAAGGCACGCGCGCACCTGTCTGGGGAATTAACGGCCGCTACCTGGGACCGACAATTCGCGTCTGGAAAGGGGATGACGTCAAGCTTATCTACAGCAACCGTCTGACTGAGAATGTCTCGATGACCGTCGCCGGGTTACAGGTACCAGGCCCGCTGATGGGCGGCCCGGCGCGCATGATGTCCCCGAATGCTGACTGGGCGCCGGTGCTACCGATTCGCCAGAATGCCGCCACGTTGTGGTATCACGCCAATACGCCAAATCGTACTGCTCAGCAGGTCTATAACGGCCTTGCCGGGATGTGGCTGGTTGAAGATGAAGTGAGTAAATCACTGTCTATTCCCAACCACTATGGCGTGGATGATTTTCCGGTCATTATCCAGGACAAGCGGCTGGACAACTTTGGCACGCCGGAATACAGCGAGCCCGGCAGCGGTGGCTTTGTCGGTGATACGCTGCTGGTCAATGGGGCGCAAAGCCCGTATGTCGAAGTCTCCCGCGGCTGGGTGCGCTTGCGTTTACTGAACGCTTCAAACTCGCGTCGTTACCAGTTGCAAATGAGCGATGGCCGTGCGCTGCATGTGATTTCCAGCGATCAGGGCTTTTTACCTGCGCCCGTTTCGGTGAAACAGCTTTCGCTTGCGCCTGGCGAGCGTCGTGAGATCCTGGTGGATATGACGAACGGTAATGAGGTCTCTATCACCTGTGGCGAGGCAGCCAGTATTGTCGACAGGATCCGCGGGTTCTTTGAGCCTTCCAGTATTCTCATCTCCACGCTGGTACTGACTCTGCGTCCAACGGGGCTTCTGCCGCTGGTGACTGACAGCCTGCCAATGCGCCTGCTGCCAACGGAAATCCTCAGCGGTTCGCCGATTCGCAGCCGTGATATCAGCCTGGACGATGACCCTGGCATCAACGGTCAGCTGTGGGACGTCAATCGTATGGATATTACCGCTCAGCAGGGCTCCTGGGAGCGCTGGACGGTGCGGGCGGATATGCCCCAGCCCTTCCATATTGAAGGCGTCTCGTTCCTGATCCGTAATGTGAATGGCGCGATGCCGTTCCCGGAAGACAGAGGCTGGAAAGATACCGTCTGGGTTGACGGCCAGGTTGAATTACTGGTTTATTACGGACAGCCTTCCTGGGCCCATTTCCCGTTCTACTTTAATAGCCAGACGCTGGAAATGGCAGATCGTGGCTCAATCGGACAGATGTTGGTGAACCCGGCGCCGTAATGCGCCGGGATTTCCGTTATGCCCGCCAGAACATGCGCGAGAACAGGATCAGAATGGGGTAAATCTCCAGACGCCCCATGATCATGGCCGCGCACATCAGTAGCTTTGCTTCCTCATTTAAGGTGCCAAATGTCGTGGCGGTGACGCCAAATCCTAGCCCCATATTGTTGATGCAGGCGGCGACGGTGGCAAAAGAGGAGAAGAGATCGTAGCCCATCAGATTGAGCGCCCAGATAAAAAAGCTGGTGAACAAAACGTAGAGAAAGAAAAAGCTCCATACCGAACGCACCACCCGGTCGCTTACCACGCTATTGCCCACTTTAATGTTCAGCAGGGCACGGGGATGCGCGAGCTGGTGTAACTCCTGACGGCACTGCTTGAACATAATCAAAAAACGCAGCACCTTAATCCCCCCGCAGGTCGATCCCACACAACCGCCGAAGAAACTGGCGCTGAGCAGCATGAAGATCGTGTGCGAAGGCCACTGCGCATAATCCGCCGTCGACAGGCCATTATCTGTCAGCATCGAACTTGCCAGAAAAAAAGCATGCACCAGGCTGTCCGTTAATCCGTACATGCCTGCCCGCCAAACTTGCCAGGTGGCGATCAGAGTGACAACCAACGCAATAAGCAAAAAGAAACGCAGTTCGGCATTACGACGAAAGGGTTTGAAGGTACGTTTCACGATAGCCACGTACCAGAGGGTGAAGTTAAACGCAGACAACAGGGAAAACACCCCAGCGACCAGCTCGATCGCATGGCTGTTATAGAAGCCGATGCTTTCACTGCGAGTGGAAAATCCGCCGAGAGAAACCGTCGACAGCCCGTGGCATAAGGCATCGAAGAACGACATCCCGGCAGCCCAGTAGGCCAGGGTACAGATAAGACCCAGAATGACATAGGTCAGCCACAGCGTACGTGCAGTATCGGCAAGTCTTGGCGTGAGGCGTTCTTCTTTAAAAGGGCCCGGCATTTCAGACTGATACAGCTTCATGCCGCCGATACCCAAAAGCGGTAATACCGCCACGGCGAGGACAATAACACCCAGGCCACCAATAAAATTGAGCTGGGCCCGATAGTAGAGATACGACTTCGGCATGGCGCTGACGTCGCCAATTACCGTTGCGCCCGTGGTGGTAATCCCGGAAACCCCTTCAAACAGGGCATCCGCAAAGGAGAGGTTTAAGCCATCGTCCATCCACATCGGCATCGCGCTGATAAACGAAAACAACAGCCAGAACAGGACGATAATAACGAAACCATCCCGTGTTCGCAGTTGAATACCCGCATGTTTGGTTGCCAGCCACGCCCCGCCGCCGAGGGTGAAGAAAGTCATAAATGTGCTGAAAAAAGCGAACAAGCTCCGCTCTTTGTTTAACAAAGCGATGGTCATCGGTGGCAGCATAGAAAAGCTGTAGAGAAGAACCAGAAACCCACACAGGTGAACAACAACCCGTAGCTGGGAAATATGCAGTGAATCGTTGAGTCGCAATGAAAAATCCCCCGCCGAAAAAGAGTTATCTCAGCTGGTCGGCATGGTGTTAATTATGATTGATAAAAATGAGCGTCGTAAAATTTAACAATTTATATAACTTTCTACTGCCCTGGTTCAGACTCCACTTCATTTCTTGTCGACATACAGCGTATAATCCCCGGCCTTTGATTATTTTTTTACCATTTTTGGAAGCATTATGAGCGCAATATCCCTGATCCAGCCGGACAGAGACCTTTTCTCCTGGCCGCAGTACTGGGCTGCCTGTTTTGGCCCGGCACCGTTTTTGCCGATGTCACGCGACGAAATGGACCAACTAGGCTGGGATAGCTGCGACATCATTCTGGTTACCGGCGATGCATACGTCGATCATCCCAGCTTTGGCATGGCAATATGCGGCCGTATGCTGGAAGCGCAGGGCTTTCGTGTAGGGATTATCGCCCAGCCGGAGTGGAACAACAAAGACGATTTTATGCGTTTGGGTAAACCGAACCTGTTCTTTGGTGTGACCGCAGGCAACATGGACTCGATGATCAACCGTTATACCGCCGATCGCCGACTGCGCCATGACGATGCATACACACCAGACAACGTAGCAGGTAAACGCCCGGACCGCGCCACGCTGGTCTATACCCAGCGTTGTAAAGAAGCATGGAAAGATGTGCCGGTTATTCTCGGCGGCATTGAGGCCAGCCTGCGCCGTACCGCGCACTATGACTACTGGTCTGATACCGTTCGTCGCTCTGTTCTGGTGGATTCCAAAGCCGACATGCTGATGTTCGGCAACGGCGAACGTCCGCTGGTAGAAGTGGCGCATCGTCTGGCGATGGGCGAAACCATCGATCAGATCCGCGACGTGCGTAACACCGCGATTATGGTTAAAGAAGCGCTGCCGGGCTGGAGTGGGGTGGATTCCACGCGTCTCGACACGCCGGGCAAGATTGATCCGATCCCGCATCCGTACGGCGAAGATCTGCCGTGTGCCGACAACAAACCGGTCGCCCCGAAAAAGCAGGAAGCGAAAGCGGTAACCGTACAGCCGCCGCGTCCGAAACCGTGGGAAAAAACCTACGTGCTGCTGCCGTCCTTTGAAAAAGTGAAGGGCGATAAAGTGCTGTATGCGCATGCGTCGCGTATCCTGCACCACGAAACCAACCCTGGCTGCGCGCGTGCGCTGATGCAAAAGCACGGCGATCGCTACATCTGGATCAACCCGCCAGCTATTCCGCTGTCTACCGAAGAGATGGATAGCGTCTTTGCGCTGCCGTACAAGCGCGTGCCGCACCCGGCGTATGGCGACAGCCGCATTCCGGCCTATGAGATGATCCGTTTCTCGATCAACATTATGCGTGGCTGCTTTGGCGGCTGTTCGTTCTGTTCGATCACCGAGCACGAAGGCCGCATCATCCAGAGCCGCTCTGAAGACTCGATCATCAATGAAATCGAAGCCATTCGCGACACCGTTCCGGGCTTTACCGGCGTGATTTCCGACCTCGGCGGCCCAACGGCGAACATGTATATGCTGCGCTGTAAGTCACCGCGTGCGGAGCAGACCTGCCGTCGTCTGTCATGCGTCTACCCGGATATCTGTCCGCATATGGATACCAACCACGAACCGACGATTAACCTTTATCGCCGGGCGCGTGATTTGAAAGGCATTAAAAAGATCCTCATTGCTTCCGGTGTGCGCTATGACATCGCGGTTGAAGATCCGCGCTATATCAAAGAACTGGCGACCCACCACGTTGGCGGCTATCTGAAGATTGCGCCAGAGCATACTGAAGAAGGCCCGCTGTCGAAGATGATGAAGCCGGGGATGGGCAGCTACGATCGCTTTAAGGAGTTGTTCGATACCTACTCTAAACAGGCGGGTAAAGAGCAGTACCTGATCCCGTACTTCATCTCCGCGCACCCGGGTACGCGTGACGAGGATATGGTGAATCTGGCGCTGTGGCTGAAACAACGTCGTTTCCGTCTGGATCAGGTGCAGAACTTTTATCCATCGCCGCTGGCGAACTCCACAACCATGTATTACACCGGGAAAAACCCGCTGGGTAAAATTGGTTATAAGAGTGAAGACGTGGTGGTGCCGAAAGGTGATAAGCAGCGCCGTTTGCATAAAGCCCTGCTGCGTTACCACGATCCAGCTAACTGGCCGTTAATCCGCCAGGCGCTGGAAGACATGGGTAAAAAGCATCTGATCGGCGGTCGTCGTGAATGTCTGGTTCCGGCGCCTACGCTGGAAGAGATGCGCGAAGCACGTCGCCAGAATCGTCATACCCGTCCGGCCTTGACCAAGCACACCCCGGTGGCGCACCAGCGCCAGACCCCTGCCGTAAACAAAAAACGCGGGAAAGTAGCGGGACGTTAATTTGCTTTGCCCGGTGGTGAAATGCTTATCAGGCCTACGAGCAGCACAGTTTTGTAGGCCGGATAAGGTGCTTGCACCGCCATCCGGCAGAAGTGCTCAGTATTTATGCCTCACGAATTCTGGCCGCTAATGCGGCCAGTTTTGCATCATCCGCCCGTTCATGATCGTGTGATGACAGATACCCTTCATATTGCTCGAAAAATTTGGTCTGCCGCGACTCAATCGGTTTCCAGTGAGTTAGATCGCCAGTGCCGTGCATGGGGCTTAATTTGCTGTGCACATGGTCTACGCCGAAACCTTCGAAGAACATCCCCGTACGACTGACATCCGGGAAAGCCTTATCCAGTTTCTTAGCCACTTTTTGGGTTGCCATCATCAGGTCAGCCAACGCCTGCGGCGGCATATCGAAGGCATAGCTGGGGTAATGCTTTTTCGGGATCACCACGGTAAAACCGTCGGTGTTCGGGAAAATCGACAGAAAAGCCAGATGGTGCTCGTCTTCCCAGACCTTATGGCAGGGTGCTTTACCTTCAACAATTTGACAGAAAATACAGGTCATTCCTTTTCTCCGCAGGTAAGGTGATTCGTCAGGGCGCAGTTAGTTTAGTACAGACCCAACACCTTCCACCACATCAGACCTACGGTGATAAACACCGCCTGGTTAAACAAGCTAATGATAAATCCTGTGCGCCACCAGACGCCCGTTGGAACGTACCCGGCACCAAACAGGATTGGACCGCGAGCGTGGGTGTACTGGGTGAGCGAGCAGTACAAACTGCTGGTGAAGGCCAGCATTAACGCCGTGGGGGCTGCGGGGATATTCAGATGCAGTCCGACGCCGAGGAAAACGGCGTACAGCGCGGCAATCTGTGCATTACCGCTGGCAAAAAAGTAGTGGGTATAGAAGTAGGCGGCATTCAGCAGCAACAGGACGATCACCCAACTGGTACCGTGCATAGTACTGCTCAGGCTATCGCCGATCAGATTGCCAAACCAGGTAGTGAAACCTAGTTTTTTCAGCTGGTTCGCCATCATCAGCAGTGCGGCAAACCAAATCAGCGTGTCCCATGCGCCTTTCTCGCTTTTCACATCTTCCCAGCTCAGAACGCCGCTTAGCAATAAAATGGACAGTCCCACGAACGAGGCTGTAGTGGCGTCGACGCCTAACGTATCGCCAAAAATCCACAGCACCAGCAGTACGCCGACGGTAACCAGCATCAGCCATTCGCCGCGAGACATACTGCCCATTTCAGCCAGCTCTTTGCGCGCCAGGTTCGGGGCATCTGGCGTGTGCTTTATTTCCGGGCGCACGATCCAGTAGACCAGCAGTGGAACCAGCAGTAAGGACACAAGGCATGGCAGCAGCGCCGCCATAAACCAGCTGCCCCAGGTCAGCGTGACGCCCGCATTGGCCGCCAACTTCACCGCCAACAGGTTGCCGGTATAACCGGTCATAAAGAGCGCGGCGGTGACGTCGTTGACGTTGCCAATGCAGGTGATAAGAAAGGTACCGATTTTACTGCGGGACTCATCTTCCGGGTTCGAATGGAAACTGCGTGCCAGAGAGTCGGCAATCGGATAGATGACGCCGCCGCAGCGTGCTGTATTACTCGGCATTGCCGGGGAGAGGATCAGATCGGCAAAAGCCAGACCATAGGCGAGTCCCAGCGTGCGCTTGCCGAGCAGACGGATCATCTGCAGCGCAATGCGTCGTCCGAGGCCAGTTTTGATAAAACCGCGGGCAATCATAAAAGCCACGACGATAAGCCAGATAAGTGAACTGTTCAGTTCGCTTAGCGCTGTGGTGATAGCGCCGCTGGCGGTTTTATCCCCGGCCGCATAGGCGAGTGCAAAAACCGTAATCCCAATAATGCCGACCGCGCCGATGGGTAAAACTTTTGCCACGATAGAAGCAATCGTCGCAACGAAGATAATTGCCGAATGCCAGGCTGGCGCACTTAACCCGGATGGAGGGGTAAGTTGCCACAGCCCGGCAGAAATGAATGTTATAAGAATTAATGGGAGCCATTTGACTCCGCTACCTTTTTTCTCAGTCACGGTTACGCACCCATGGATATGGTGAATACATTCATCAAATAAATATATTTATTTGATAATTAACAGGTTATGTTGCGCAATGCTGCTCCAGTGACTGCAAGAAATACAACAATATATGTGCGTGAATTGTTTCCTGATATTTCAAATCAGTAAAGGCCCGACGAGAGTGTCGGGCTGGAGGGAAGGGGTTAACCGCCGAACTGGTCCGGGTCTGGCCCCAGACGCTTGCCCTGATCGAGTTTCGCGATTTCGCCTAATTCATCTTTATCCAGGCGGAAGTCCCAGACGTTAAAGTTTTCTGCGATACGCGCAGGGGTGACCGATTTCGGAATCACCACCAGGCCGCTATCCAGATGCCAGCGGATGACAATCTGCGCCGGTGATTTGCCATATTTCTCTGCGAGGTCACGGATTATCTTTTGATCGAAGACGTCTTTGCCGCCCTGCGCCAGCGGGCTCCAGGATTCGGTCTGGATTTTATGTGTGGCGTTCCAGGCGTGCAGCTGGCGCTGCTGCATGAGCGGGTGAAGTTCTATCTGATTAATCACCGGAGGTACGCCGGTTTCATCCATCAGCCGCTGGAGATGGTTGATCTGAAAGTTGCACACGCCGATGCTCTTAATCAGCCCTTCTTTTTGCAGGTCGATCATGTTTTCCCACGCTTCAACGTAGTGGTCGATCGCCGGAACTGGCCAGTGCATCAGGTACAGATCGAGGTAATCAAGCTGGAGTTTCTCCATGCTTTCGAGCAAGGCTTCCCGGGGGCGTTTCTGGTCATCATTCCACAGCTTGGTGGTAATGAATAACTCTTCCCGTGGCACGCCTGCGTCACGTATTGCTTTGCCGACACCTTCTTCATTTTTGTACGCTGCCGCGGTATCAATTGAACGATACCCCACTTCCAGCGCTTTATGAATGGCAGTGATGACTTCTTCGTTGCTTGCCTTCCAGACCCCCAGGCCCAGTTGCGGCATGACGTTACCATCCTGTAGTTTGATAATGGTTGGAGTGGTCATAATTCCTCCCCTTAATGACTGTCACCGGAACATACTCCGGTGACATAGGTGTGACTTAAGTCTGGTATAAATACCCAAAAACGAAAGGCGGAGGTTAAAAAACCTTAGCGGGCAGCTTCGTAAATCCGACGGCTGACCTCAAGCGTAATGTCCTGATGTTCGCCCAGTTTCGTACCGCCATGCGCTTGCAGTTTTTCCAGCAGCGCCGGGATGGAGCTACCGTCCAGACCGTAGTCAGACAGGCGAGTCGGTACGCCCATTTGTTCGAAGAAAGCGCGGGTTGCGGCAATGGCGGCGTCGATGCGCTGGTCATCGCTTCCTTCGGTGATATTCCAGATACGCTCTGCGTATTGCAGCAGTTTGGCACGCTTGGTATCACGTTTTTCATTCCACAGCGCTGGCAGAACGATGGCCAGTGTTTGAGCATGATCCAGACCGTGCATTGCAGTCAGTTCATGGCCCAGCATATGCGTTGCCCAGTCCTGCGGTACCCCTGCGCCAATCAGACCGTTCAGCGCCTGGGTTGCCGCCCACATGACGTTCGCACGCACGTTGTAGTTTTCCGGTTCCTGCAAGGCTTTCGGACCTTCTTCTACCAGTGTGAGCAGAATGCCTTCGGCAAAGCGATCCTGAATTTTCCCGTCGACCGGATAAGTCACATACTGCTCAACGGTATGAACGAACGCATCCACGACGCCGTTTGCAACCTGACGTGGCGGCAGGGTGTAGGTGTAAACCGGATCCAGTACGGCAAATACTGGCTGTACAAACGGGGTCATAAAGGCCAGTTTATCGCCGGTGGTTTTACGCGAAATTACCGCGCCGGAGTTAGATTCAGAGCCGGTTGCAGGCAGGGTTAATACGGAGCCCATCGGGATGGCGCTTGTTACGTCGTTGCCGTGGGTTTCCAGAATACGCCATGGATCGATGCCGTCAGCGTACTGTGCAGCAGCCGCGATGAATTTGGTGCCGTCCAGCACGGAACCGCCGCCTACTGCCAGCAGAAACGTCACTTTCTCATCACGCACGATTTTTACCGCGTTCATCAGCGTTTCATAAGACGGGTTTGGCTCGATACCGCCAAACTCCAGCACGTCCAGGCCTTTCAGCGCGTCCTGAACCTGTGCCAGGACACCTGTTTTTTTCACGCTGCCGCCACCGTAAGTAACCAGCACGCGAGCGTCCTGAGGAATTTGATCGCGCAGCTCAGCAATCGCGCCTTTACCAAACAAAATACGTGTTGGGGTATGGAGATTAAAGTTGTTCATTGCTCGTTCCCTTTGGTGGGTAATGAAAGAGGGCAGGAGAGTGTCTGCCGGATGATGAACATTGTGGTCGCCCGCCGCGCTGCTCTCAATGCTCATTTCTGCCGATGTCTTGCCCATTTCTACAGACTGCTGGAGAAAACGGATAAATCTGCGCATTATGTCAGGGTCGAAAAACGATAATGAAATGGTGCCCCATGAACCGTGATGAGATCTGCCTTCTGCTGACAGATAAAATTAAGCATCTGAAAAACAATGAAAATAAACTTAACGAACTGCTGCCAGATGTCCGCCTGCTACACGGTACGGAGCCGGCGGCGCGTACACCAGTCATGTATCAGCCAGGCATCATATTTCTCTTTTCGGGACATAAAATTGGTTACATTAATGAGCGCGTATTTCGCTATGACGCCAACGAATACCTGCTGCTAACCGTACCTTTACCCTTCGAATGTGAAACGTATGCGACGCCGGAGGTTCCTCTGGCCGGTATTTACCTGAATGTCGATATCCTGCAATTGCAGGAGCTGTTGATGGACATTGGGGAAGACGAGCTGTTCCAGCCCGCTATGGCTGCCAGTGGGATTAACTCCGCGACGCTCTCAGACGAAATTCTCTGTGCTGCTGAGCGCCTGCTGGATGTGATGGAGCGACCGCTGGATGCGCGCATTCTGGGGAAACAGATCATTCGCGAAATCCTCTACCATGTGCTGACCGGGCCGCGCGGTGGCGCGTTACTTGCGCTGGTAAGTCGCCAGACGCATTTCAGTTTGATAAGCCGGGTACTCAAGCGGATTGAAACCAAATACACCGAAAACCTCAATGTAGAACAGCTGGCGGCAGAGGCGAACATGAGCGTATCGGCGTTTCATCATAATTTTAAAGCGGTGACAAGTACCTCGCCGCTGCAATATCTGAAGAGCTATCGCCTGCATAAAGCACGGATGATGATGATCCACGATGGAATGAAGGCCAGTGCGGCTGCAATGCGCGTCGGCTATGAGAGCGCATCGCAATTCAGTCGGGAGTTCAAACGTTTCTTTGGCGTAACGCCGGGGGAAGATGCGGCAAGAATTCGTATGATGCAGGGGAGTTGATTTCCTGTCGGCTTTAAAGCTAGCTGTGCGCCATCAATGAAATGCCGGAGTGACTCCGGCATACGGATAATACTCAGGCGCTACAGTATTTTTTTTTAATTACCACGAACAGCGTTCCCAACAGACCTGCGGTTAACAGGGCAATCGGCAGGATCATTAAAAAGGTCATCACCTGATCTTCATGACGTTTGACGAATGGGATCATACTCAGCGCATAGCCGAAACTGGTAACGACGGTGACCCACAGCAGTCCGCTCAGCCAGTTAAAAAACTGGAACCGACGGTTAGGAAGCCCTGAAATGCCCGCCATCGTTGGCAGCAAGGTACGGACGAACGCCAGGAAACGCCCGGCAAGCAGCGCCATCAACCCGTGTTGGTCAAACATGCAGGTAGCGCGTTGATGGTATTTTTCAGGTAATTGCGCCAGCCAGCCTTTCACCGTGCGCGTGTTGCCCAGCCAGCGTCCCTGAATGTAGCTCAGCCAGCAGCCCAGACTGGCTGCGGCAGTCAGAATAGCTATGGTAGGTAAAAAACTCATCACGTCCTGAGCGATCAGCGCTCCTGCCAGTAATAACAGGCTGTCTCCGGGTAAAAAGGAGGCGGGCAGAAGGCCATTTTCTAAAAACAGTGTGGCGAACATGACGAAGTACACCACGCTCACAACGTGCGGATCCGCCAGTGCGGCAAAATCGTGTTGCCAGAGCGCGGAGACAATATCTTGAATGACTACCATGGACTTTCCTGTGGAACAGCGTTTATATGTGGATTGTACTCCTGAATTGCCCGGGATGCCTTGATCCCGGACGCAACAATTGCAGACTTTTCCACCAGAAGTGTCTGCATATATGTCCATCTGTGGCAATTTTACTCGATTCGGGCAAATCCTGCGGCCAAATCGGCAATCAGATCGTCAACATTCTCTAAACCAATATGTAAACGGATGAGCGTTCCGCTGAAGTCAACCTCGCCTTGCGGACGGATTGCCGCAATGTGTTCTGGCTGGTTGGCGAGAATCAGCGACTCAAAACCGCCCCAGGAGTAGGCCATGCTGAACAGGCTGAAGTGATCCAGATACGCGGCCAGCTCCTCATTATTGAGTTTCTTATTCAATACAAAGGAGAACAGGCCGCTGCTGCCGGTGAAATCACGCTTCCAGAATTCATGCCCTTTACTGCCGGGCAGTGCCGGGTGGTTCACGCGGGCGACCTGCGGATGGCTGGCCAGCCACTCGGCGACCTTTAAGCTGCTTTCATGGTGCTGACGCAGGCGTACACTCAGCGTACGCAGCCCACGGCTGGTCATATAGGCGGTATCGGCGTCCAGCATTTGCCCCATCAGATACGCATTTTCGCGAAGTTGATCCCAGCAGCGGGCGTTAGAGACCGCCGTGCCGACCATGCCGTCGGAATGGCCAATCAGATATTTGGTGCCTGCCTGAATAGAAATATCGATACCAAAATCCAGCGCTTTGAACAGCACCCCGGCAGCCCAGGTGTTATCAATCATGATGATTGCGTCAGGTGCTACGCTTCTGACGGCGGCAACAATAGCCGGAACATCATGCACTTCCATGGTGACAGAACCGGGCGACTCCAGAAATACGACTTTGGTGTTCGGCTGCATGTGCTTCACAATATCGGCGCCAATCAGCGGATCGAACCAGCCGGTGGACACGCCAAGCTTGCCGAGAATTTTGGTGCAGAAATCCTGACTGGGTTCATAGGCGGTATTGGTCATCAGCACATGATCGCCTTGCTCCACAAAAGCGAGGATGGTGTTGGCAACGGCAGCCGCACCGCAAGGGAACAAGGCGCAACCCGCGCCGCCTTCCAATTCGCACATCGCTTCCTGCAGAGAGAAATGCGTCAGGGTTCCGCGACGTCCATAGAAAAGCGCACCGTTGGCACGGTTGTGTGTGGCCTGCTTTTTGGCCTCCACGGTGTCAAACACCAGCGAAGAAGCGCGCTGGATCACGCTATTTACCGAGCCCAGCGTGTATTTTTTACTGCGTCCTGCGTGAACGAGCTTGGTTTCAAGTTGCTTATCTGCCATGTTGTCTTACCTGTTTTTATACGTCTGGATGTCTAAACTACCATGAATCAAAGATGACGCATCCTGCAGAACGGTCATACAGTAGAAAATAATCTCAAAATGCTTCTGGTGACTTTTTTACTGCGTAAGCGCAAGGAAAAGAAACCAAAGGTGCGGCAATATGTAAATAGTAATGAGAACGACTATCAATTCGACGTCTTTTTGATATCATTACGCTCAGATTTTGTGATTTGCGTCCTGGAGATACAGAGTGGGTAATAATTTGATGCAGACGGATCTTTCCGTCTGGGGTATGTATCAGCACGCCGATATCGTGGTTAAGTGCGTGATGATTGGGCTGATTTTGGCGTCAGTGGTCACCTGGGCTATCTTCTTTAGTAAGAGCCTTGAGTTCTTTACTCAGAAACGCCGCCTTAAGCGTGAACAGCAACTGCTGGCGGAAGCCCGCTCTTTAGATCAGGCAAGTGAGATTGCCGCAGGATTCGATGGCAAAAGCCTGGGCGCACAGTTGATTAACGAAGCGCAAAACGAGCTGGAACTGTCAGAAGGCAGTGACGATAACGAAGGCATTAAAGAGCGTACCGGCTTCCGTCTGGAGCGTCGTGTGGCGGCGGTAGGTCGTCATATGGGACGTGGTAACGGATACCTGGCCACCATCGGGGCTATCTCTCCATTCGTCGGTCTGTTCGGTACCGTATGGGGCATCATGAATAGCTTCATCGGGATTGCACAAACTCAAACGACCAACCTGGCCGTTGTTGCGCCGGGTATCGCAGAAGCGCTGTTAGCGACCGCAATTGGTCTGGTCGCAGCAATTCCAGCGGTTGTTATCTACAACATTTTCGCACGTCAGATTGGCAGCTATAAAGCGATGCTGGGTGACGTCGCGGCACAGGTGCTGTTACTGCAAAGTCGCGATCTGGACCTGAACGCAAGCGCATCCGCGCATCCGGTACGTGCAGCGCAGAAATTACGTGTAGGATAATGTTCCATGGCAATGAGCTTTAATGAAAACCTGGACGATAACGGTGAAATGCATGAAATCAACGTGACGCCGTTTATCGACGTTATGTTGGTTTTATTGATCATTTTTATGGTGGCCGCACCGTTAGCAACGGTGGATGTGAAAGTGAATCTTCCTGCCTCCACCAGCACGCCGCAGCCGCGTCCGGAAAAACCGGTTTACCTGTCTGTTAAAGCCGATAAAAGTATGTTTATTGGCAACAATCAGGTGACGGATGACACCATGATTAGCGAGTTAAATGCACTGACAGATGGGAAGAAAGACACCACCATTTTCTTCCGGGCAGATAAAACCGTTGATTATGAAACCATGATGAAGGTTATGGATACGCTGCATCAGGCGGGCTTCCTGAAGATTGGTCTGGTTGGCGAAGAGACTGTGAAAGCGAAGTAATCCTCCTCATTGCCGGGTAATGGTTGCCGCCTTACCCGGCGTGCATCTCCTGATTCAACTCTCTCGCATACCTGTTCTTATCTGTTCTCGTCTAACGCGACCGTGGTTATCCTGGTGGGTTCGTAGTTCCCTTCAGACAGCTTTCGTGTCAGGCGTAAGGTGGCCGTTTCCCGCGCGAGTATATGCTGGTAGGTGCTTTCCAGTCGGGCCATGATTTTGTCCCGCAGTTCTGGTTGCTGCTCCATAATGGCTTCGATCGCGGCACCGTAGATCTCTTCTTTAGCCTGTAGCGTGTAAATTTCACGCCGATTTTGCCATTTCATCCGCACCAGTGCAGCGGGAATAGAGACTATCTCCTGAGCAACGCTTTCCAGCGTCGCGTTTTTATTGGCAATTAACACGGCTAGATTTTGCTTTAAGACAAACTCATCGCTTTTATGGTTGTCTAAAGCCAAATAAACATTGTTATCCTCAACATCTTTCATTTTATTTCTCTTCCAGAGAATAAAAAATAGGGTCGCTGGTTTCACGCGTAATTAAATTAAGCCAAATTTTGTTGCCCTGTTCATTTATGATGGCTGTTTTTTGAGTCAAAATTTTACTTAATTCTTGGGCGTTAATATCGCCTTCTGCTTGTAGTGAATTGAGAAGGCGAGAGAATGACTCAATTTTTGCTGCACGAAACAGACGCTCTTTTAAATGACGGTCGCACTCTTCAAATAGCATATTTCGTGATTGACCGGTAGCCGTTGAGCTAATCAAAATATCAGATTCGTAATCGCTTAATGTTCTCTTTCCCTGAGTCAAATTTTCACTATTATCTACGGGATTGGTATTGGTAGCGGGGCTGGATAAGTGAAAGTGCGAGGGAACAAGATGCTCGGGAAGCATGTTGAAATATCCTTTGATGCCAATGATATGTTGTTTTAAATAAACCAGGCCGCGTTGACAATAGCATGGCGTAATTTTAAAATCAAAAAAAATGGAGCCAGTATATGAACAGTATATTTTATTCTGTTATTACCCTGCTATTGCTGACCTGCGGGGTACTTTTGTTAATGCGCAGTGCAAATAAAAACCGACATGCCGAAAATGGGCACTCTGAAAACCAGCCGGAAATGCTGAGTAAAGAAGAAGGCGAGGACCATTTCTCGGTATTGATGAATTCGATTACGCCGGTCTGGTATTGGCGCGTTAATCACGAATATATCGATTTTATCCACTCCACGATCAAGCGGATGACAATGGTGGAGTTGAATGAGACACCTGGATTATTTGATGCGCAGCGGCGTTGTAGCGATCTCAACTCTGCGGTGTATAAATATTACGACAATATTAAAAAGCGCTGTTTGAGCGGTGAGAAGGTCCCGCATGCCGACCTGGACGTGCTCAACCTGCGTCAGTGTTTCAGGGAGTTCAGTCTGGAGGCTTATCCCGCGCTTGTCGCGCTGGTGTGGCCGGAGTATCAACGCCCGGAGATCAAAGCGGAAGAGGTGTGAAGGGGACTGTTTGGCCCGTATTACGTGCCGGGGAGGCTAACGCTGTCACCCGGCACGATGTTACATACGGCTATTTGTCAGATGAGGCCTGCCACAGGTTCAGCTTACCGTCCGCGACGTGCTTATCGATCTGCGCCAGTTCTTCGGTGCTGAACGTCAGGTTCGCCAACGCCTGAACGTTTTCCTCCAGTTGCTCCGGTCGACTGGCGCCAATTAATACCGAAGTCACCCGGTTGTCTTTTAGCAGCCAGCTTAAGGCCATTTGTGCCATCGACTGTCCACGCTGTTGCGCCATCTCATTGAGCAACCGCAGGCTGTTAAGATTTTCTTCCGTCAGCATATTTTCCGTCAGCCCACGAACTTTTTTCCCTTCACGCTGCATGCGTGAACCTTCCGGAATGCCGTTGAGGTATTTCCCCGTCAGCAGTCCCTGAGCCAGTGGCGTAAAGGCGATGCAGCCCATGCCATTGGATTCCAGCGTATCCAGCAGGCCGCTGCTGTCTACCCAGCGGTTAAGCAGGTTGTAAGACGGTTGGTGGATCAGCAGGGGAATTTTCCATTCCCGCATCAGCTCGGCCATTTTCTGCGTACGCTCTGGCGAATAGGATGAGATGCCGACATACAGCGCTTTGCCGCTCTGTACGGCGTGGGCCAGGGCTGAGGCGGTCTCTTCCATTGGCGTATTTTCGTCGACGCGGTGCGAGTAGAAGATATCGACATAGTCGAGGCCCATGCGTTTCAGGCTCTGATCGAGGCTGGCGAGCAGGTATTTGCGCGAACCGCCAGAACCGTATGGCCCTGGCCACATGTCATAGCCTGCCTTGGTGGAGATAATCAGTTCATCGCGATAGTGTGCAAAATCCTCGCGCAGTAATCGGCCAAAATTCTCTTCTGCGCTGCCTGGTGGCGGCCCATAGTTATTGGCTAAATCAAAATGCGTGATGCCTAAATCAAATGCTTTACGCAACAGGGCTCGCTGTGAATCCAGCGCCTGAACGTGCCCAAAACTGTGCCATAAACCCAGCGATAGAGCGGGTAAGCGCAAACCGCTGCGCCCACAGTAGCGATAGAGCATCTGTTCGTAACGTTCAGGATTGGCAAACCAGGCCATGAGATCTCCTTAGTGCAGGTGAATTTCGAAACAACGTTTCTATTCTAGCGGATTCACGGTGAATATCCCGTTCACCAGGTCACACTGAGATGAAAAACTGGGCAAAAACAGGTCACTGTGCTTTGCTTAAAAAAACATCAATCAGGAGTGCGACGATGCCGCGTTTGACTGCCAAAGATTTTCCGCAAGAACTGCTCGACTACTATGACTATTACGCTCATGGCAAAATAACGAAACGCGAGTTTCTCAATATGGCAGCGAAATATGCAGTGGGTGGCATGACGGCATTGGCCTTATTCAATTTATTGAAACCCAACTACGCTCTCGCAATGCAGGTAGAATTTACCGATCCCGATATTCTGGCGGAATATATTACCTATCCCTCGCCTGAAGGTCATGGTGATGTGCGGGGGTATTTGGTTAAACCAACGAAGGTGACGCGGAAAGTTCCGGCGGTGGTGGTAGTGCATGAGAATCGTGGGCTGAATCCGTATATTGAAGATGTGGCGCGACGGGTGGCGAAGGCGGGCTTTATGGCACTCGCGCCTGATGGGTTAAGTTCGGTAGGGGGATACCCAGGCAATGATGATAAAGGTCGGGAATTGCAGCAGCAGGTTGACCCCGTAAAGTTAATGAACGACTTTTTTGCCGCCATTGAATTTATGCAGCATTATTCAGGGTCGACGGGAAAGGTAGGTATCACCGGATTTTGCTATGGTGGTGGTGTGTCGAATGCCGCAGCTGTGGCTTTCCCTGAACTGGCCTGCGCGGTGCCTTTTTATGGGCGTCAGGTTCCTGCATCAGATGTCCCTAAAATAAGCGCGCCTTTATTACTGCACTATGCGCAATTAGATACCCGAATTAATGAGGGATGGCCTGCATATGAAGCGGCGCTAAAGGCGAATAAGAAAGTCTATGAAGCATATATCTACCCCGGTGTTAATCATGGCTTTCACAATGATTCTACCCCTCGTTATGATAAAGCTACCGCTGAATTAGCCTGGGAACGTACCCTTGCGTGGTTTGATAAATATTTGCGATAGAAAACAATAGATTATTTAATGCTTTTAATTAATTACCTGAATAATAATGCTACCTAATTTCATTAGCATTCATATTGATATAGGGTGGAGAGATAGTGGATGTACTTAAGAAAGTAAAAAAATAAAGAACGCATTATATCTTCTCTACTGCCTGCCGATAACAAGGATAAGTATCGCCTGATGGCGAATTCCTCATCAACGGCAAGGAAATTATTATGCGTTTGCTGAAAAACTTCACTATTCGTATTGTCATGTTGGCAATACTGGGACTTTTCTGCCTGCTCTGGTCGGGCGTGGGTTTATTCAGTCTTCATTCGTTATCAAAAATATCTGAAGGCAATGATATTGACCGTCATCTCGTCCATCAGATGACGGTTCTCAGCCAGGGTAACGATCAGTATTTTCGTTTTGTGACGCGGTTAAGTCGCGCAATGGATGTCAAAATGAGCGGCGGAACACCGGATTTTGCGCCAGCGCAACAGTCCCTGGAGAATATGAGTAAAAAACTCCAGGAGATGAAAACATTGTCTCCAGGCCCCATGGATCCGGAAGTTGCCTCGGCGGTACTGACGAAGTGGCAGGCGCTGCTGGACAATGGCGTGATCCCGCAAATGCAGTTGGCAAAGCAGGGCACGCTCACGGCCTTTGCGGAACATGCCAGTACCGTTACGCCAGCGTTGAGCCGTGAATTTGGCGCCAGTGCCGAGCGTTTTAACGCCACGGCAGGAGAGCGGCTTGATACCACCCGCGTGATGGTCGATGGCAAAACGTCTATCATCCGAACGTTAATTATTACTGCTGTTATCCTCGGTATTGCCCTACTGTTCTTTACCGACCGTTACCTCGTCGCCATGATGGTGAAACCTCTGGGACGCATCCGTCAGCAGTTCCAGCAGATTGCGCAGGGCGATCTCAGCCATCCCATTGAAGATTTTGGTCGTAACTGTGTGGGTCAACTGGTGCCGTTACTGTGCGCGATGCAGGACAGCCTGCGCGAAGCCGTCAGTACCATCCGTTCAGGTAGTGACAACATCTGGCGAGGGGCGACGGAAATTTCCACCGGTAATAACGATCTCTCCTCACGTACTGAAGAGCAGGCCGCGGCGCTGGAAGAGACCGCTGCCAGCATGGAGCAACTGACCGCAACGGTAAAACTGAACGCTGAAAATGCGCGTGAAGCCAGCCAGCTTGCCGATACGGCCACAGAAACGGCAGGTAAAGGGAGCACGCTGGTTTCAGAAGTGGTTGAGACGATGGATGGTATTGCCGCCAGCTCTAAACAGATCGCGGAAATCACGTCAGTTATTAATAGTATTGCTTTCCAGACCAATATTCTGGCGCTGAACGCCGCAGTTGAAGCTGCCAGGGCAGGCGAGCAGGGGCGCGGTTTTGCCGTCGTTGCCGGTGAAGTACGCAACCTTGCCAGTCGCAGCGCCGGAGCGGCGAAAGAGATTGAGACGCTAATTGGCGAGTCATCGCGTCGTGTCGACCAGGGGGCTCGTCTGGTTAAAGAAACGGGATTAACCATGGAGGCAATTCTGCGCGGTGCCACCGAAGTGACGGTCATCATGAAGCAAATTGCCTCAGCCTCGGAAGAACAGAATAAGGGCATCTCGCAGGTGAGCGTGGCGATCACGCAGATGGACAGCGTAACGCAACAGAACGCTGCATTGGTAGAGCAAGTCTCCGCCGCTGCCGTGGCGTTGGAAAGACAAACAGAGGAACTGCAACGCTCGGTGCAACAGTTCCGCCTCTCAGCGAATGATGTGCAATACGCCGCTGCTAATACTGCTTCCCCTTCAGCAGACAACAAAACGTCTGCGGCAGCTAAAACGGATGAATGGGTGTCCTTTTAAGCTGGCATAAAAAGTTCGTGATACCTCTGGTCTTTGCTCAAAAAATCGCTATATAATTTATTATATAGCGATTGGAGGTTATGCATGGACAACCATTTTGGAAAAGGCCTGATGGCCGGATTAAACGCCTCAAGTGCGGACAGCGCACGCTCAGTGGCGAATTTTTGTGCGGATTATAAGCGTGGTTTTGTGTTGGGATTTTCACATCGCATGTTTGAAAAAACGGGCGATCGACAGCTTAGCGCGTGGGAAGCGGGCATCCTCACGCGTCGCTATGGACTGGATAAAGAGATGGTTATGGATTTCTTTAGAGAGAATCAATCCAGTACAACAATTCGTTTTTTCATGGCTGGCTATCGACTCGAAGCTTGATCCGAAAGGGGTATTATCTTGCTTTAATTAATTACACTATTGACCTACGCCTTCGTTTTGTTGCTCCGTCGAAGTATTATAATGCACATAACCATATAAAAAGTGTGGTAATGGCGCGCCGATCGCAATATGCAACATGCGAATGGTGCAAAATAAAAGCCAGGTCTTCGCAACGGAATAACTATAAAATGACTGGAGATAACTCTCTCATCAATTCGAGCGGCATTAATCGCCGTGATTTCATGAAGCTTTGTGCAGCACTGGCCGCTACCATGGGGCTCAGTAGCAAAGCCGCCGCAGAAATGGCCGAATCAGTTTCTCGTCCTCAGCGCCCACCGGTTATCTGGATTGGTGCCCAGGAGTGTACGGGTTGTACTGAATCGCTGCTTCGCGCGACACACCCTACAGTGGAAAACCTCGTTCTGGAGACAATCTCTCTGGAATACCATGAGGTGCTCTCTGCCGCCTTCGGCCATCAGGTTGAAGAGAACAAACATAACGCTCTGGAGAAGTACAAAGGGCAATATGTTCTGGTAGTAGATGGTTCTATCCCACTGAAAGATAATGGTATTTACTGCATGGTTGCCGGTGAGCCGATCGTGGATCACATCCGCCGGGCCGCAGAGGGCGCAGCCGCTATCATTGCCATCGGCTCTTGTGCTGCGTGGGGTGGTGTTGCTGCCGCTGGCGTTAACCCAACGGGTGCCGTCGGCCTGCAAGAAGTTCTGCCAGGCAAAACCATCATCAACATCCCCGGCTGTCCGCCGAACCCGCATAACTTCCTCGCAACGGTCGCCCATATCATCACTTACGGTAAGCCGCCGAAGCTGGATACCAAAAACCGTCCGACATTCGCCTATGGCCGTTTGATTCACGAGCACTGCGAACGTCGCCCGCACTTCGATGCAGGCCGTTTTGCGAAAGAGTTTGGCGATGAAGGCCACCGTGAAGGTTGGTGCCTCTACCATCTGGGCTGTAAAGGGCCAGAAACCTACGGCAACTGTTCAACGCTGCAATTCTGCGACGTTGGCGGCGTGTGGCCGGTGGCTATTGGTCACCCTTGCTACGGCTGCAACGAAGAAGGCGTCGGTTTCCATAAAGGTATTCACCAGCTTGCTCATGTGGAAAACCAAACGCCGCGTTCCGAGAAGCCTGACGTCAATATGAAAGAAGGCGGTAATGTATCTGCCGGAGCGATTGGACTGCTGGGTGGCGTAGTAGGACTGGTTGCCGGCGTCAGCGTGATGGCGGTACGTGAACTGGGGCGTCAGCAAAAGAAAGATAACGCTGACTCACGGGGAGAATAACCGTGAACAGACGTAACTTTATTAAAGCAGCCTCCAGCGGGGCATTGCTGTTGGGCGCAGCGCCGTCCATCAGTCATGCGGCTGCAGAAAACCGTCCGCCGATCCCGGGTTCTCTTGGGATGCTCTATGACTCGACGCTGTGCGTAGGCTGCCAGGCCTGTGTCACCAAGTGTCAGGATATCAACTTCCCGGCCCGTAACCCGGAAGGCGAGCAAACCTGGTCGAACAACGACAAACTGTCTCCGTATACCAATAACATCATCCAGGTGTGGCGTAGCGGAACAGGCGTGAACAAAGACCAGGAAGAAAATGGCTACGCATACATCAAGAAACAGTGCATGCACTGTGTTGATCCGAACTGCGTTTCCGTTTGCCCGGTCTCCGCGCTGAAGAAAGATCCGAAAACCGGCATCGTCCATTATGACAAAGACGTCTGCACGGGCTGTCGTTACTGCATGGTCGCCTGCCCGTACAACGTGCCTAAGTACGACTACAACAACCCGTTTGGTGCGCTTCACAAATGTGAACTGTGTAACCAGAAAGGCGTTGAGCGTCTGGACAAAGGCGGTTTGCCGGGTTGTGTTGAAGTGTGCCCAGCCGGTGCGGTGATTTTTGGTACCCGTGAAGAGTTGATGGCTGAGGCGAAAAAACGTCTCGCGCTGAAGCCTGGCAGCGAATACCACTATCCGCGTCAAACGGTGAAAGCAGGCGATACCTATCTGCATACGGTACCGAAGTACTACCCACACCTGTACGGTGAGAAAGAAGGTGGTGGTACGCAGGTTATGGTGCTGACGGGTGTTCCTTACGAGGATTTGGATCTGCCGAAGCTGGATGATCTTTCAACTGGTGCGCGTTCCGAACATGTTCAACATTCCCTGTACAAGGGCATGATATTACCCCTGGCTGCGCTGGCGGGCTTAACCGTGCTGGTTCGTCGTAACACGAAAAACGACCATCACGATGGAGGAGACGATCATGAGTCATGATCCTAAACCGCTGGGCGGAAAAATAATCAGCAAACCGGTCATTATTTTTGGGCCGCTTATCGTCCTGTGTATGCTCCTGATCGTGAAACGTCTGGTCTTCGGATTGGGCTCAGTCTCCGATCTGAACGGCGGTTTCCCATGGGGTGTATGGATCGCGTTTGACCTGTTGATTGGTACTGGCTTTGCGTGCGGCGGTTGGGCGCTGGCGTGGGCGGTGTATGTTTTCAACAGAGGACAATACCATCCGCTGGTACGTCCGGCGCTGTTGGCGAGCCTGTTTGGCTACTCGCTGGGTGGTCTGTCAATCACCATCGACGTCGGTCGTTACTGGAACCTGCCGTATTTCTACATTCCGGGTCACTTCAACGTGAATTCGGTACTGTTCGAAACGGCGGTCTGTATGACCATCTATATCGGCATCATGGCGCTGGAATTTGCTCCGGCTCTGTTTGAACGTCTGGGGTGGAAAGTTTCTCTCAAGCGTTTGAATAAAGTGATGTTCTTTGTTATTGCCCTCGGCGCGCTGCTGCCAACCATGCACCAGTCTTCAATGGGTTCATTGATGATTTCTGCGGGTTATAAGGTGCATCCGCTTTGGCAAGCTTATGAAATGTTGCCGCTTTTCTCGGTATTAACCGCCTTTATTATGGGCTTCTCGATCGTCATCTTTGAAGGCTCACTGGTACAAGCGGGTCTGAAAGGTAACGGTCCGGACGAGAAAAGTTTGTTCATCAAGCTGACGAACACCATCAGCGTGCTGCTGGCGATTTTCGTGGTTCTGCGCTTTGGCGAACTGATCTATCGCGACAAGCTGTCGTATGCGTTTGCAGGCGATTTCTACTCAGCCATGTTCTGGCTTGAGGTCGTGCTGATGGTCTTCCCGCTGGTGGTGCTGCGCGTCACTAAGCTGCGTAATGACTCGCGCATGCTGTATCTGTCTGCGCTGAGCGCATTGCTGGGTTGTGCAACATGGCGTCTGTCCTATTCGCTGGTGGCGTTCAATCCTGGTGGTGGCTACCACTACTTCCCGACCTGGGAAGAACTGTTGATTTCTATTGGTTTTGTGGCTATTGAGATTTGTGCATACATCGTACTCATTCGTCTACTGCCGATACTTCCTCCTTTAAAACAAAACGATCAAAATCGTCATGAGGCGAGCAAAGCATGAGCCAGAGAATTACTATTGATCCGGTAACCCGTATTGAGGGTCATTTACGCATCGACTGCGAAATCGAAAATGGCGTGGTATCTAAAGCATGGGCTTCCGGTACCATGTGGCGCGGCATGGAAGAGATCGTGAAAAACCGCGATCCGCGCGATGCCTGGATGATTGTGCAGCGTATCTGTGGCGTTTGTACGACCACTCACGCTATCTCTTCCGTTCGTGCAGCAGAAAGTGCGCTGAATATTGATGTTCCGGTGAACGCACAGTATATCCGTAACATCATTCTGGCCGCGCACACCACGCATGACCATATTGTTCACTTCTATCAGCTGTCTGCGCTGGACTGGGTGGATATCACCTCTGCCCTGAAAGCTGACCCAGCGAAAGCATCTGCCATGCTGAACGGCGTGTCCTCCTGGCACCTGAACAGCGCAGAAGAGTTCACCAAGGTTCAGAACAAGATCAAAGATCTTGTTGCCAGCGGTCAGTTAGGCATTTTTGCTAACGGTTGCTGGGGGCACCCGGCAATGCAGCTGCCGCCGGAAGTGAACCTGATTGCGGTCGCTCACTATCTGCAGGCGCTGGAATGCCAGCGTGATGCCAACCGCGTTGTGGCGCTGTTGGGCGGTAAAACGCCGCACATCCAGAACCTGGCGGTAGGTGGGGTTGCTAACCCGATTAACCTCGACGGTCTTGGCGTGCTGAACCTTGAACGGCTGATGTACATCAAGTCATTCATTGATAAGCTGAGCGACTTCGTTGAGCAGGTTTACAAGGTTGATACCGCGGTCATTGCTGCGTTCTACCCTGAATGGCTGGAACGTGGTCAGGGCGCGGTTAACTACCTGAGCGCGCCGGAATTCCCGACTGACGGTAAAAACGGCAGCTTCCTGTTCCCGGGTGGTTACATTACTAATGAAGATCTGTCGACCTATCGTCCGATCACCTCTCACTCCGATGAGTACCTGATCAAAGGGATTCAGGAGAGCGCGAAACACGCGTGGTACAAAGACGAAGCGCCGCAGGCTCCGTGGGAAGGTACAACGGTTCCTGATTACACCGGTTGGTCAGATGACGGCAAGTACTCCTGGGTTAAAGCACCGACCTTCTACGGTAAAACGGTTGAAGTGGGTCCGCTGGCCAACATGCTGTGTAAACTGGCGGCCAAACGCGAGTCTACTCATGCCAAGCTGAATGAAATCATCGCGATTTACACCAAGCTGACCGGTAAAACTATCGAAGTGTCTCAGCTGCACTCTACGCTGGGTCGTATTATTGGCCGTACCGTTCACTGCTGTGAACTGCAGAATGTTCTGCAGGATCAGTACAACGCGCTGATCGTGAACATCGGTAAAGGCGACCATACCACCTTCGTGAAACCGGATATTCCGGCAACGGGCGAATTCAAAGGTGTTGGTTTCCTCGAAGCGCCGCGCGGTATGCTGTCTCACTGGATGGTGATTAAAGATGGCATTATCAGCAACTACCAGGCGGTTGTACCGTCAACCTGGAACTCTGGCCCACGTAACTTTAATGATGAAGTGGGACCGTATGAGCGCTCGCTGGTAGGTACGCCGATTGCCGATCCAAACAAACCGCTGGAAGTGGTTCGTACCATTCACTCCTTCGATCCTTGTATGTCATGTGCGGTGCATGTGGTGGACGTTGACGGGAACGAAGTGGTCTCAGTTAAGGTTCTGTAATGCGGATATTAGTCTTAGGGGTCGGCAATATTTTGCTGACCGACGAAGCCATCGGAGTACGTATCGTTGAGGCATTAGAGCAACGGTACATCCTGCCAGACTTTGTTGATGTTCTGGACGGTGGTACGGCTGGGATGGAGCTTCTCGGCGATATGGCGAACAGAGATCATCTGATCATTGCTGACGCCATTGTGTCGAAGAAAAACACGCCAGGAACGATGATGGTCCTGCGGGATGAAGAGATCCCGGCGCTGTTTACCAACAAAATCTCACCGCACCAGCTTGGCCTGGCCGACGTTTTGTCGGCTCTGCGTTTCACCGGCGAGTTTCCGAAAAAGCTGACGTTAGTCGGCATTATTCCGGAATCACTGGAGCCGCATATCGGGCTAACGCCAACGGTCGAAGCGATGATTGAACCTGCACTTGAGCAGGTTCTTGCTGCGCTTCGCGAATCAGGTGTTGAAGCGATCCCTCGGGAGGCGGCTCATGTCTGAGGAGTTTGTCGGTTTTCAGACGGCCCCGAAGATGCAGATTCAGGCAGCGTTTGAAGAGGTTGCCCGGCGTTCGATGCACGATCTCTCTTTCTTGCATCCGAATATGCCGGTATATGTCTCTGATTTTACGCTGTTTGAAGGGCAGTGGACGGGGTGTGTTATCACACCCTGGATGCTCAGCGCACTGATTTTCCCTGGACCAGACCAGGTCTGGCCGGTACGTAAAGTCAGCGAAAAAATCGGGCTGCGTCTGCCGTATGGCGAGATGACCTTTACCGTTGGTGAACTGGAGGGCGTATCACAATACCTTTCCTGTTCACTGATGTCGCCGCTTTCGCACAGCATGTCTGCGCAAGAAGGTGTGCGCCTGACTGACGATTGTGCGCGAATGCTGTTATCGCTGCCGGTGAGCGATCCTAATGCGCCGCAGCTCAATCGCCGCGCGCTGCTGCTGGGTCGTCGGAACTGCGAAAATGCATGAGCTGTCCCTTTGTCAGAGCGCGGTTGAGATTGTTCAACAGCAGGCAGAGCAGCACGGTGTCAAACGTGTAACCGGCGTTTGGCTGGAAATTGGGGCGCTCTCCTGTGTTGAAGAGAGCGCCGTGCGTTTCAGTTTCGACATCGTCTGTCAGGGGACGCTGGCGCAAGGGTGTGAGCTGCATATTGATTACAAGCCAGCCCAGGCATGGTGCTGGGATTGCAGTCAGGTTGTGGAAATCACCCAGCATGATGCGCAGTGTCCACATTGTCAGGGGGATCGTCTGCGAGTTGATGCGGGCGATTCACTGAAAGTGAAAAGTATTGAAGTCGAATAACCCATAGGTTGCTATGGGGCGGAGTCAGATATGTGTATTGGAGTCCCTGGTCAGGTTCTGGCCGTTGGTGAAGATATTCACCAGCTTGCGCAGGTTGAAGTGTGCGGCATCAAACGTGATGTCAATATTGCCCTGATTTGTGAAGGTGATACGGCTGAGCTGGTCGGGCAATGGGTGCTGGTGCACGTAGGGTTCGCCATGAGCATCATTGATGAAGATGAAGCTAAAGCCACGTTAGACGCACTTCGCCGTATGGAGTACGACGTCACCAGCGCGTGATTTTGTGCCGGATGGCGGCGCAAACGCCTTATCCGACCTACGGCATGACATCTTTGTAGGCCTGATAAGACGCCCCGGCGTCGCCATCAGGCATTTTAAGCCTGGCGCTTATCTTCGGTATTGGTATCGAAGTCGCTGGCGTCATGGCGTTCATGAAGCTGCTCGTTCAGCGGTCCGTTGGTACGGTTCACAATACGACCACGCTTAACCGCCGGACGCGCCGCAATCTCTTTTGCCCAGCGCTGCACGTGCTTGTAGCTTCCTGCATCAAGGAACTCTGCCGCGTCGTACACGTTACCCAGAACCACATTGCCAAACCACGGCCAGACTGCCATATCGGCAATGGTGTATTCATCTCCGGCGACAAACTGATGCTGCGCTAACTGTTTATCCAACACGTCAAGTAAGCGCTTGGCTTCCATGGTGAAGCGATTAATCGCGTATTCAATTTTAACCGGCGCATAATTATAGAAGTGACCAAAGCCACCGCCAAGGAACGGAGCAGCACCCTGTAACCAGAACAACCAGTTTAGCGTTTCAGTACGTTTTGCCAAATCCTGCGGCAAGAAATAACCATATTTTTCCGCCAGATAGAGTAGGATTGCGCCAGATTCAAATACGCGAACCGGTGGGTTTTGCGAGTGGTCACGCAGTGCCGGGATCTTCGAGTTCGGATTCACCTCAACAAAGCCGCTGGAAAACTGATCTCCATCGCCGATGCGGATAATCCAGGCATCGTATTCCGCGCCCTTCACGCCCTGCGCCAGCAACTCCTCCAGCATAATCGTCACTTTCTGCCCGTTTGGCGTACCCAGCGAATAGAGCTGCAGGGGATGCTTGCCAACCGGCAGCGTTTTCTCGTGTGTAGCGCCGGAAACAGGGCGGTTGATATTGGCGAATGCGCCGCCGTTCGATTTTTCCCACGTCCAGACTTTCGCGGGCTGATAGGTATTGTCTGACATAGTGACCTGCCTTCTGAGTGGTTGTTTGATGCAGTGTAGCAGCCAGGTAGAACTGAATTTAACAGATTGGGACTTTATGCCGTTTTGTGCTGAAAGGGGAAGATAAATCTAACCCGTTCATTGTACCTGGCCCGTACTCCATGAAGAGGAAATCATTGTTGCACGGAAATTGCTACCGTATTCACCATCAAAAATTGGCGGTGAATAAGCAGTAATAATGAAAAAGGGTGTTCCAGGAGTAAGCGGTTATCAGGGCCCGGCGGGTGGGTGGGGCGCGGTAAAAGCCGTCACTGCTTCGCTGTTTTCGCAAAAGGCTGTCGCCCGCGACATTATCGCGATGTTTAAAATGAACCAGGTGAAAGGGTTCGACTGTCCGGGCTGTGCATGGCCGGACCCTGGCCATCGGGCACCGATGGAGCTGTGCGAAAATGGCGTTAAGGCGGTTTCCTGGGAGACAACCAACAAGAAAGCGTCACCGGAATTTTTCAGCCGTCATCCGGTTTCTACACTCTGGCATTACAGCGATTATGAGCTGGAAAACATCGGTCGTTTGACGCATCCAATGAAATACGATGCCGCATCAGATACCTGGCAGGCGGTGGATTGGGATATCGCCTTCCAGGAAATCGGGGAGCGTCTGCGCAGTTATGATTCAGCCCAGCAGGTTGAGTTTTACACCTCCGGCAGAACGTCAAATGAGGCAGCGTTCCTGTATCAGCTGTTTGCCCGCGAATATGGCAGCAGCAACTTCCCTGATTGCTCAAACATGTGCCACGGACCGACCAGCGCAGGGCTAACGCCGGCCATTGGCCTTGGAAAAGGAACCGTTGAACTTGAGGACTTTGACCACTGCGATCTGGTGATTTGTATCGGGCATAACCCTGGCACTAACCATCCGCGCATGCTGACCACCTTACGCGACGTTGCCAAACGCGGGGCTAAAATTATCTCCATTAATCCGCTGAACGAAAGGGGGCTTGAGCGCTTTAGCTTCCCGCAAAGCGCGAAAGAGATGTTCACCGGTCAGGCGACGGCGCTGAGCAACGACTACTACCAGGTAAAAATGGGCGGTGACGCTTCGCTGCTCAAAGGCATCATGAAAGCGCTAATCGAAATGGACGAAGCGCGGATCTTATTGGATCAGCAGCCGACGCTCGATCATGCGTTTATCGAAGAGCATACCGCTGGATATGCTGCGTTGTATGATGACTTACGCCAGCGTAGCTGGGCGGAGCTGGAACAGGACTCGGGTCTGACGCGCAGTCAGATGGAAGATCTGGCGCACAGCTACAGTAAATCCCGCGCCACGATTGTTTGTTACGGCCTGGGCATCACCCAGCATAAAAACGGCACTGAGAACGTCCAGCAACTGGTAAACCTGCTGCTGCTGAAAGGCAATATAGGTAAGCCTGGGGCGGGGATCTGCCCGTTGCGCGGTCATTCTAATGTGCAGGGCGATCGTTCTGTGGGGATCAACGAAGCGGCGTCCGAAGATTTCCTGCAACGCCTTGAGACGTATTTTTCTATCCGTGTTCCGCGCAAACATGGTCGTTCCAGCGTGGAGAGTATTCGGGCCATCGAGCGGGGCGATGCAAAAGCACTCATCTGCATGGGTGGCAATCTGGCGGTGGCGATGCCCCAGCCGCAGCGTACCTTTGCGGCGATGAAAAATCTGGATCTGCAGGTCCATGTGGCGACCAAACTGAACAGATCGCACCTGCTGCTGGCAAAACACAACTATTTGCTCCCCGCGTTGGGTAGAACCGAGCGCGATCTGCAAGCTACGGGCATTCAGTCTGTGACCGTCGAAGACTCAATGTCGATGGTCCACGCGTCCTGTGGCGCGCTGAAGCCGGCTTCCCGCTGGCTAAAATCAGAGCCCGCGATTGTGGCGGGCATGGCGCGCGCCACGCTGCCGCTTTCGCCGGTAAACTGGGAAGCGTTGACCGGGGACTACGCGCTGATCCGTAATGCCATTGAAGCCGTGATCCCGGCGTTCCACGACTACAACGCCCGTATTGCCGAGCCGGGCGGATTTCGTATGGATATGCCTGCTTCGCGCCGTGAATGGCGAACGGAGAATGGCAAAGCCAATTTTATCGTCAGCCATCAGCGGGCGGTAGAGCGGGAAAATCAGCCTGCCGATACGCTGATACTGGCGACGCTACGCAGCCACGATCAGTACAACACCACGATTTATGGTATGAACGATCGCTATCGTGGCATTACCGGTCGTCGGGATGTGGTGTTTTTAAGCGCCGAAGAAGCGATGAGCCGCGGTCTGAGCCAGGGTGATGTGGTCAACGTTCAGGCGCTGGACGACAACGGTCAGCCCTGCGCGGATCGCATCATGTACGGTTTAACGGTGGTGATTTACAACATGGCGGCGGGCTCAATTGGCGCGTATCTGCCTGAAGCGAATGTCCTGCTCTCGTTGGACGCGGTGGATACACAAAGTTTGACTCCGGCCTATAAAAGCGTACCGGTAATCCTTACTCAGGTGTAGTTCCTGTTGTGAATTTTTCGCCTCTGAGCGCCAGCCGCTGCGTTGAGGTGTATGATGATGTCGACCTCTGTCCGGTTAGTGTCGCAGAGCAGGCAATCAGAGCGAAAAATTCACGCCAACCTGCTCAGGCTGTATTGTTTTGAGGTAAGGTGCATGAGCAAAGGAACGACCAGTCAGGATGCCCCATTCGGGACATTATTGGGCTACGCCCCAGGTGGCGTAGCAATCTACTCTTCAGATTACAGCTCCCTCGACCCGCGGGACTACGACGATGATGCGGCATTTCGCAGCTATATCGACGACGAATACATGGGCCACAAATGGCAGTGCGTAGAATTCGCACGCCGCTTTCTGTTCCTTAACTATGGTGTGGTCTTCACCGATGTAGGCATGGCCTGGGAGATCTTCTCCTTACGCTTCCTGCGTGAAGTGGTGAATGACAATATCCTGCCGTTACAGGCATTTCCCAATGGTTCACCCCGCGCACCGGTAGCAGGCGCGTTGCTTATCTGGCAAAAAGGCGGCGAATTTAAAGATACCGGGCATGTGGCGGTCGTTACCCAGTTGCTGGAAAACAAAATCCGTATTGCCGAACAGAACGTGCTCCATACGCCGCTGCCTCCCGGACAGCAGTGGACCCGCGAGCTGGAGATGGTGGTTGAAAACGGTTGCTACACCCTGCGGGATACCTTTGACGACACCACCATCCTTGGCTGGATGATCCAGACCGAGGATACTCGTTACAGCCTGCCGCAGCCGGAGATCGCCAGTGACTCGCTGAAAATTGGCGGCGCGCGACTGGAAGATAACGGGCAGTTTGACGGTAAATGGCTGGATGAACAGGATCCGCTGCAAAAAGCCTACGTGCTGGCGAATGGGCATGTGATTAATCAGGATCCGCATCAGTACTTCACTATTACCGAGAGTGCCGAGCAGGAGCTGATCAAAGCCACCAACGAGCTGCACCTGATGTACTTGCACGCGACCGACAAGGTGCTGAAAGACGATAACTTGCTGGCGCTTTTCGATATTCCGAAAATCCTCTGGCCGCGCCTGCGCCTTTCCTGGCAGCGTCGTCGGCATCATATGATTACGGGTCGTATGGATTTCTGTATGGATGAACGTGGACTGAAGGTGTATGAGTACAACGCCGATTCCGCCTCGTGCCATACCGAAGCTGGCTTGATTCTCGAAAGATGGGCCGAGCGTGGCTACACAGGGCAGGGACACAACCCGGCTGAAGGGTTGATCAACGAACTGGCGGGTGCCTGGAAGCACAGCCGCGCACGTCCGTTTGTCCACATCATGCAGGATAAGGATATCGAAGAAAACTATCACGCGCAGTTTATGCAGCAGGCGCTGCGTCAGGCCGGGTTTGACAGCAAAATTCTGCGTGGCCTCGATGAGCTACGTTGGGATGATGCCGGTCAACTGATTGACGGTGACGGCCGCCTGGTGAACTGTGTCTGGAAAACCTGGGCGTGGGAAACCGCGATTGAGCAGGTGCGAGAGGTCAGCGAAACGGAGTACGCCGCGGTACCAATTCGTACCGGGCATACGAATCAGGAAGTGCGTTTAATCGACGTGTTGCTGCGCCCGGAAGTGCTGGTCTTCGAACCTCTGTGGACGGTGATCCCAGGCAACAAAGCGATATTGCCAATCCTCTGGCAGCTTTTCCCGCACCACCGCTATCTGCTTGATACCGATTTCACTGTTAATGAAGAGCTGGCACAAACCGGTTATGCGGTGAAACCCATTGCAGGACGTTGTGGCAGCAACATCGATCTGGTGAGTCATCAGGAAGAGCTACTGGATAAAACCAGCGGTAAGTTTGCCGAGCAGAAGAACATTTATCAGCAGCTTTGGTGTCTGCCAAACATTGCCGGTAAATATATTCAGGTTTGTACCTTCACCGTAGGCGGTAACTACGGCGGTACCTGCCTGCGCGGCGATGAATCACTGGTGATTAAAAAAGAGAGCGATATCGAACCGCTGATTGTGGTGAAAGAATAATCGCAACCCCCTGTGGTGGTGACGTTGCTATCACGGGGTTATTTGATGGGAATAATTTTAGAAATACTCCAAAGCAAAAACCCGCCTTGTGGGCGGGTTCTTTAGAATAGTGGTGCCCGGACTCGGAATCGAACCAAGGATTCGTTTCTATAGCAACGAAATCACCGAATAACAGTGAGTTACCTTTACGCTTCGATTCCGAATGTACCACTATTTTGTACCACCCTCAATGCCTTCTGCTCCTTCTTGATACTTTTAACGCGGTATGGCCCACACATGATCAGGCTCCTTGTTTACCAGAGGGGCGACGGGGTATTCTTGCCAGTAATTTTACACTTTCGGTATCAGCCTAATGACCACTAATATTTCTTCTTTAGCCAGCCTTATCTGGTCCGTTGCCGACCTACTGCGTGGTGATTTCAAGCAATCCCAGTATGGTCGCATCATCCTGCCATTTACTGTACTGCGTCGTCTTGAGTGTGTACTCGCTCCTACTAAGGCACAGATACTGGCAACAGTAGAAAACACAAAGGCGCTGCCAGATCTCGCGAGAGATAAATTACTGCTCAATGCGTCAGGTCAGGCGTTCTATAACACCTCGCCGCTGGAACTGAGCAAACTGGGCGAAAATCATGTGGGTGATAACCTGGACGCCTACGTGCGGGCTTTCTCAAAAGACGCCCGTGAGGTCTTCGAGCATTTCAGCTTCGAGGCCAGCATTACCCTGCTTGAAGATGCGGACCTGCTGTATAAAGTTTCCCGTTCCTTTGCGACGGTAGACCTGTCACCTGAGGCGGTCGACAACTACCACATGGGCCTGGTGTTTGAAGAGCTGATCCGTCGCTTTGCGGAAAGTTCGAATGAGACCGCCGGGGAGCACTTTACCCCACGTGATATTGTGCGTCTGACGACCTCTCTGGTGTTCTCTGGTGATGATGATGTCCTGGCAAAACCCGGTGTTGTTCGCTCCATCTATGACCCAACGGCGGGTACTGGCGGCTTCCTGTCCTGTGGGATGGAATACCTGCATGAACTGAACCCGGCAGCTCGTCTTGCCACCTTCGGTCAGGAGCTGAACCCGGAGTCCTATGCTATCTGTAAAGCCGATATGCTGATAAAGGGGCAGGACATCAGCAACATCAAGCTCGGTAACACGCTCTCCGATGACCAGCTTCGCTTTAACCGTTTCGACTACTGCCTGTCGAACCCACCATTCGGCGTGGACTGGAAGAAAGTAGAGAAGCAGGTGCGTGATGAAGCTGATAAACAGGGCTTTAATGGGCGCTTCGGTCCAGGTCTGCCACGTGTATCTGATGGCTCTCTGCTGTTCCTGATGCACCTCATCTCGAAAATGCAGCCTGGTACTGACAGTACTGGTTCCCGTATCGGTATCATCCTGAATGGCTCCCCGCTGTTTACCGGTGGTGCAGGGAGTGGCGAGAGTGAAATTCGTCGCTATATTCTGGAAAACGATTTGCTGGATGCCCTGGTCGCACTACCAACCGATATGTTCTACAACACGGGCATTGCGACCTATGTCTGGGTACTGTCGAACCACAAACCCGCAGAACGTAAAGGCAAAGTCCTGCTGATTAACGCCAGTGATATGCATTCACCGATGCGTAAGTCTTTAGGCAGTAAGCGTAAGTTTCTGAGCGATGAAGTACTGAAAGAGATTGTCAGTCTGTACAGCCGCTACGAAGAAAGCTCCATCGCCAAAATATTCCCGAGTACTGCTTTTGGTTATCGGCGTATTACAGTAGAACGACCGCTGAAACTGGCGTTCTATCCACATGACACGGAACGACTGGCGAACCTGCAAGCCGATAAGGCCTGGACGAAACTTGATGGCTCTTTACAGGTGGCTATCCTGGCAGCACTGGCGAGCTTCACTGATGACAAATTGCTCTCACGTGACAAGTTCAAGAAGCAATTCACCAAAGCGTTAGGTGATGTGAAGCTACCTGCTCCGGTATTCAAGCTACTGGTGAATCATCTGGCTGAACAGGATGATGCAGCCGAGGTGTGCAGGACTAAGGGTGAAGCGGAACCGAACCCGGAGCTGCGGGATAACGAGAACGTGCCGTTAGGGGAAGATATTCACGAGTACTTCAAACGTGAAGTACTGCCCCATGTACCGGACGCGTGGATTGATACCGGTAAGACGGACCCGCTGGATGGTCAGGTGGGGATTGTCGGCTATGAAATTCCCTTTAACCGCCACTTTTATCAGTACCAGCCACCGCGTGACTTGGCGGCTATCGATGCTGACCTCGATGCCGTTGCCCGTGAGATTATGCAACTGCTGGCGGAGGTGCATTCGTGAGTACTATGGAACAGGTGGAAGTAGGGAAATACCAGCCGTATCCTGAGTATAAGGATTCTGGGGTGGAGTGGCTGGGGTTAATACCGAAGCATTGGGCTTTGAGGCGAGCTAAATTCATTTTTCAGCGAATACAACGTCCAGTAAGAGACATAGATGGGATTGTTACAGCATTTCGTGATGGGCAAGTTACGCTTAGATCGAATAGGAGAATTGACGGGTTTACTAACGCATTGCAGGAGATTGGATACCAAGGGGTCAGAAAAGGTGATTTACTCATCCATGCAATGGATGGATTTGCTGGAGCTATTGGCATCAGCGATTCTGATGGTAAATGTTCACCAGTCTGTTCAGTTTGCACCCCAATTTCAAAGACATTGGCATATCCAGCGTATTATGGCTATTTAATTAGGCAACTGGCAGTGACAGGCTTCATTACATCTCTATCTAAAGGTATCCGAGAGCGTTCTACCGAATTTAGATTTAGTGAGTTCAGTCCGTTAGGGCTCGCATTACCTCCTCATTCTGAGCAACGCACCATCGCCGCCTTCCTCGACTATGAAACCGCCCGTATCGACAAGCTGATTGCTCAGCAGCAGCGACTGATCGATCTGCTCAAAGAGAAGAGGCAGGCTGTGATTTCCCACGCTGTCACGAAAGGTCTGAACCCTGATGCTCCGATGAAAGACTCCGGCGTAGAGTGGCTGGGTGAGGTGCCGGAGCATTGGCTGGTATCGTCTTTGAAGTTCATTTATAAGAATCTTGATTACAAGCGAATACCACTTAGTGCTGAAGAACGGGGGTCAAAGCAAGGTGATTACCCCTACTATGGTGCGTCAGGAATTATTGACTCGATCGATGATTATTTGTTCTCTACTGATCATGTGTTAGTTGGGGAAGATGGTGCAAATCTTGTAATGCGTTCAACGCCCATAGCTTTTGTCGCTACAGGTCAGTACTGGGTGAATAATCATGCACATATACTGCGTATGAATGATGGTCTCAATAGCTACTGGGCTGCGGTTATTGAAAATTTGGACATATCCCCCTTTGTTACTGGTTCTGCTCAACCAAAACTCACAGCAGAAGCTCTTGGTAACTTAATCGTGGCATATCCGAAGACATTGCAAGAACGCATTGAGATACAAGAGTTTATTAATAGAGAAAAACCTAAATTTACTACTTTGATAGATAGAGCTGAACATCAGGTTCACCTCCTCAAAGAACGCCGCACCGCTCTAATTTCCGCTGCTGTTACAGGCAAGATTGACCTGCGTGGCTGGACTGCATCGACTCAGGAGGCAGCCGCATGAGCTGGATAAATTGCCATGCCAGGTTAGCAGCAGCCAGTACTGTCATTTTGTTGCAGCTATGGTTGGGATAATTAATGGATAGCAAAGCCCGTGAACGAGCCTTTCAGGACCATATTATTGCTGAGCTTGCCAGTACTGGATGGTTAATCGGTGATTCGGCCCATTACGATAAAGAACGAGCTCTTTACCCGGAAGACCTGATTGGTTTTGTCCAGGAGAGCCAGCCCGAGGGGTGGCAGAAGTTCTGTAAAACGTACAGTGAAAATCCTGAACGTCACCTGTTAGATGCTGCAGTACGCCAGCTTGTACGCTCCGAAGGCGGTACGCTCTGGCTGCTGCGTAACCAAATCGAGGACCGTGGGCATCGCCTGAAAGTAGCGAGCTTTAAACCAGACAATGACCTAAATCCAGAGCTACTGACGCGTTATCAGACCAACCGCCTGCGAGTGGTGCCTGAGCTAGTATACAGCCCTCATGGTTATGACGGGCGTATCGACCTGACGCTGTTCCTTAACGGTATCCCCGTCGCTACGCTGGAGCTGAAATCCTGCTTTAAGCAGTCTCTGGAAAATGCCAAGAAACAGTACCGGTTCGATCGCCAGCTTAAGACACTGGGTAAAATCGAACCCCTACTCAGTTTCCGCCGGGGAGCTCTGGTTCATTTCGCAGTGAATCAGTTCGAAGTGGCAATGACCACTAAACTCGCAGGTGAATCAACCTTCTTCCTCCCCTTCAATAAAGGAACCTCAGAAGGTGGGGCAGGTAATGATCAGCCGGAAGTGGGTTATGGCAGTGAGTACCTGTGGAAAGAGATCCTGCAACCGGATAACTTCCTGCGAGTCCTGGCCCGTTATCTGCACCTTGAAGTCAAAATCGAAGAAGACCCACTCGGTAAGCAGAAAAAGAAAGAGACGATGATATTCCCTCGCTACCATCAGTGGGCAGTGGTGCAGAAACTTCTCAGTACTGTCCAGATGGAAGGTCCGGGGCAGAAGTACCTTATCCAGCATTCCGCAGGTTCTGGTAAGTCAAATTCCATTGCCTGGCTGACCCATCAGCTCGCCTCGCTTAGTCAGGGCGGGGATAAACTGTTTGATTCGGTTATTGTGGTTACTGACCGTACCGTGCTGGACAGCCAGCTACAGGAGACGATTGGTCAGTTCGACCATGCATCCGGTGTCGTGAGCCGTATTAACCGTGATGAAGGGGACAGCAAGTCAGCACAACTGGCCGAAGCCCTGGCAAACGGTACGCCCATCATCATTGTGACCATCCAGACCTTCCCGTATGTCCTGAAAGCCATTCAGGAATCCACCACCCTCAAAAGCTCACGCTTTGCGGTCGTTGCCGATGAAGCTCACTCCAGTCAGAGTGGCAGCACGGCCAGACAGCTACGTGAAGTGCTGATGGCGGAGCAGATCGAAGAGGAAATGTCAGCAGAAGACATGATGAACCTGACGCTGGCGGCCCGTGGTGGCAGTAAGAACATCAGCTATTTTGCCTTCACGGCAACCCCAAAGGCTAAGACGCTGGAGCTGTTTGGTCGTCCTGATAAGCTGGATATGCCACTGAGTCAGGAGAACAAGCCGAAACCTTTCCATGTGTATTCCATGCGGCAGGCCATCGAAGAAGGCTTCATTCTCGATGTACTGAAGAACTACACTAATTATTCACTGGCCTATAAGCTCGCCATGCAGACCGAAACTGACAGCGAGGTGGATTCCAAAAAAGCCCGTACCCGTTTGTCTAAGTGGGTACGCCTGCATCCGCACAATATTGGGCAAAAAGTCGCGATCATCGTTGAGCATTTCCGTTCTAATGTGATGAGTCTACTGGCCGGTCAGGCCAAAGCGATGGTTGTCACCAGCAGCCGCCTTGAGGCCGTTCGTTACAAACTGGCCTTCGACAAGTACGTCAAAGAACAAGGTTACGGGGCCATACAGGCTATGGTGGCCTTCTCCGGTGAGATTGAAGAGGAGGGGCAGACCTTTAACGAGCGAAACATGAACCCTGATCTCAATGGTCGGGACATGCGGAAAGCATTCGATACCCAGGACTATCAGGTCATGCTGGTGGCGAACAAGTTTCAGACGGGATTTGACCAGCCGAAACTCTGTGCCATGTATGTCGATAAGAAGCTGACTGGCGTTGACTGTATTCAGACGCTTTCCCGACTGAACCGCACTTCTCCGGGTAAGGACAGTACTTTTGTCCTGGATTTTGTGAATGACCCTCAGGATGTACTGGAAGAGTTTCAGAAGTACTACGAGACGGCGAAACTTGAAACCGTGTCAGACCCCAATCTGGTATATGACCTGTTCCATAAACTCAAAGGGACGGGCATTTTTACCTGGAGTGAGGTCGAGTCATTCACTGATGCCTATTTCGATCATAAGCGTGGACCAGAGTCCTTAACCGGCTATATCAAACCCGCCGTAGACCGGTTCAGTAAACGCTACAAGATCGTCAGTGAAGCGATACGCGAATCCCGCAAGATACTCAAAGTCATTGAGCTGGAAGGTGGCTCAAAGACCGATAAGGTGAATGCTGAACGACGCGTAACCGAAGCCGCAGAAGCCAGAGCGGAACTCGATTTGTTCAAGAAGGACCTGAACAGCTACATCCGCTTCTACGAGTTCGTGTCGCAGATAACGCTATTTGATGATCAGGAGCTGGAACGCCTCTGTGTCTTCGCCCGTCACCTGCTACCGATGCTTCGTCAGGAAGTACTGGAAGAAGACGAAATAGACCTTTCAGCTGTGATCCTGAGTCATTACAGCCTCAGGGCTAAACGCACCCAGGACCTGAAACTGAAAGAAGATGCTCAGGGTTATGGTCTGGAAGGTGTATCGGCAGTGGGTAGTGCTAAAGCCCGTGAGGAAAAGAAAGACTTCCTCTCGCATATTCTGGAACAGCTTAACGATTTGTTCGGTACAGAAGTGACCGATGGTGACAAACTCGACTGGTTGCAGGGTATGGCGAGTAAAATTGCTGAGAACCAGCCGTTAATGGAGCAGGTACGCAACAATTCCCGTGATGCCATTATGTTAGGTGATTTCCCGAAAGCGGTCGATGCTGCTGTGATTGAGCGGATGGATACGCAGAACGGCATGTCGCTGGATTACCTTTCCCGACCGGACGCGGCTAACCGTATCCAGAGCCTGTTGCTAGACATACTGCTCAAGGGGCTGGGTGGACAATTATAGTGTGCCAGGGGGGCCGTAGGTTCCCCTTAACACGAAAGGTTGCTTTGACAAACTGAAATGCACTGAAACGAGCACGTCACGGAGGAGGAATACGGAAATTTTAGCCAAAGGTTACAGGAAAAGTTACAACGAAACCCTTACGTGGTGAGGCTTCCAGGTCATTCAAACGTTGTAACCTTTCAAACGCCATCCTAAGACATCTATAGAGGTAGTCTTACCATATATATTACGAATGGCTTTTTTAAATAAATATTATATAGGGAGGCTATAGATTTCTACAGGCATGTCACTTGGGACGTTTGTACGGTTACAACGTTTATCCCTGACTGGCAGATTGGCACTACAGTGGGAAAGCGGCTGGCAAAAAAGGAGAATGACTCTCCTTTTGGGCTTTCAACTGGCTGCAATCCGATGAACACTCGACACGCTAATCCCTAGCCGCTTCGCGACAGTCGCTTTGGCAATGCCTTGCGAGAGAAGGTGCAGCACCTCGTCTCGTTTTTCCATGGCGGTTGGCTTGCGGCCTTTGTAGACACCTTTAGCCTTCGCCAGGGCAATTCCCTCGGCCTGACGCTCAAGCATGATCTCCCGCTCGAACGTGGCGATGGCCCCTATCATGGTCAGCATCAGCTTGCCAGTCGGGGTGGCCGTGTCGATGCCAAGGTTCTGTATCTGTAACGTTACCCCTTTTGAATGAAGCAGATCTGTGATTTCCAGCAAGTGCCGGGTATTCCGGGCAAGTCGATCCAGCTTAGTCACTTTTAGCACGTCCCCGGAGCGGGCGAACTCAAGCATTGCCTGTAGTTGTGGTCTGTCCGTCTTGCTGCCGCTGATTTTTTCCTGAAAAACCTTTTCGCACTCTGTCAGTGCCGTCAGTTGCTGCTCTAGCGACTGTCCCGTAGTCGAAACACGGGCGTATCCTATAATTGCCATGATGGCCTCCTGATAGGCTCAAAGACCCTGTAAGAGAAACGTATCAAATCCCGAAAACAAACCCGTGTGACAAGCATTGCCGGGGGTTCTCCGTTTGTCGCACGGGCATGGGCTATTTGTGTGAATTAACAGTAGATATCTTCATCGGAGGCATAGCGGGCTGCCATCCCCCGGAAGAACACGGTGGCGAAGGTCGTTAACGCTATAATTAGAGCTTCAACAAGTAACGCTTTCCAGTTCATAATTTGACCTCGTAGACGCCTGCCCGATAGTAAGCTGTGAAGTTTCGCTGCCAGAGCTTGAAGAGTTCCCCGTAGTGTCGAATATCAGTGCACCCGGTGAAGGGTTGAAACCCGATGCCCTGCCCGAAATCGAACTCCAGTGACTTCTCCAGTTCAGGCCACACACCGAAGTAGGCGAACTCGGTGACGTAGTCCAGCTTTTCACCGACCAGGCGGATTTCAACCGGGCGGTAGCCACCTTCTGGCGAATAATCCGATGAGCGGAAGTTAAGGATGCACTCCCCTGGCTTACGGTGCTGCTCCAGTATCGTGATGAAACCACGCTGTAACGGCAGTATGCAGTTCATAGCCACCCCCTTTCTGCGAACGATACGGTCCGACCGCCGCCAACGACGATGTGATCCAGTACCCGGACCTCAATCAATTCCATCGCGTCCTTTATACGCCCGGTGATGGCCCTGTCAGCCTCTGACGGCTCGGGGTAGCCTGATGGATGGTTATGCGAGCAGATGACCGCAGCGGCATTCAGACGAAGTGCTAAGCGGGCTATTTCACGTGGGTAGACGCTGGTGGAAGCGATACTTCCGTAGAACATTTCCTTGTACTGAAGAACCTGATTACGGTTATCCAGAAAGATGACCGCGAAGACTTCCTGCTCACAGTCACCAAGCTGAAGGGCGAGATAACTTTCGGTTTCTTTGGGGGACCCAAGCGATTCGTTACGGTACAGCTGTTGAGTTAACAGCTCCCGGGCCTGATTGATGATGTCGTGCATAAATATCTCCTGTGGTTGTATGCACGTTTCTTGTACCGGGGAGATTGTTCAATATTGAATTACAGCGAGGGTATAAGGGATATAAAAGCTTACCAATAGTGTTACTTTTGTTACCGAGGGGATTTTGAAACGTAACGGGAAAAACCTTGATATGACGGCGTGTTACCGTTGTTACGACTGTTACGGTGAAAAAACATCAATATGGGAAGAGCAGGCCCTCTTCATTTCAGAATGATGCCAGGGGGATATACTGATAATTCGCCGACTTATTGCGAGCATCTTAAACTTCAGCGTTAACAACTTTAATTACAAATACCGGCCCGCTCATTAGCAATCGCCTCATTGGTAATGCTGCCAACTTACTGATTTAGTGTATGATGGTGATTTTAAGGTGCTTGCGTGGCTTCCATTTCCATCAGATGTCCTTCCTGCTCCGCTACTGAAGGCGTGGTGCGAAACGGCAAAAGCACTGCCGGACATCAGCGCTATCTCTGCTCTCATTGCCGTAAAACATGGCAACTACAGTTCACTTACACCGCCTCTCAGCCCGGTACGCACCAGAAAATCATTGATATGGCCATGAATGGCGTCGGATGTCGCGCCAGTGCACGCATTATGGGCGTTGGCCTCAACACGGTTTTACGTCACTTAAAAAACTCAGGCCGCAGTCGGTAACCTCGCGTATACAACCGGGCAGTGATGTGATTGTCTGCGCTGAAATGGACGAACAGTGGGGCTACGTCGGTGCTAAATCAATTCGGCTCAGCGTCCGGCTGCTGACGCGCAGTTGTCTCTACGCATCACAGCGCTGGCACTTGAGCGCCGCCGCTTTGGTTACCGGCGCATCTGGCAGCTACTGCGTCGGGAGGGCCTTCACGTCAACCACAAGCGGGTATACCGCATCTATCATCTCAACGGCCTGAGTGTAAAACGCAGGCGACGCCGCAAGGGGCTGGCGACTGAGCGGCTTCCGCTTCTTCGCCCGGATGCGCCGAACCTGACATGGTCAATGGATTTTGTCATGGATGCACTTGCCAGCGGCCGCAGGATTAAGTGCCTGACCTGCGTGGATGATTTCACGAAGGAGTGTCTGACGATCACCACGGCATTCGGGATTACAGGCGTTCAGGTGACACGCATTCTGGACAGTATTGCGCTGTTTCGTGGCTATCCTGCAACGATAAGAACCGATCAGGGCCCGGAATTTACCTGCCGCGCGCTCGATCAATGGGCCTTTGAACATGGTGTTGAGTTGCGCTTAATCCAGCCGGGCAAGCCAACGCAAAACGGATTTATTGAGAGTTTCAACGGTCGCTTTCGGGATGAATGCCTGAATGAGCACTGGTTCAGCGATATTCTACATGCCCGGGAAATCATTAATAACTGGCGGCAGGATTATAACGAGTGTCGACCACATTCATCGCTGAATTATCTGACGCCGGCTGAATTTGCAGCGGGCTGGCGAAACGGGAAATATGAAGAAAAACCAACCGACATTACTAACTGAAGGTTGTATCTAATCCTGGGGGCAGGTCAATCTCAATGGACACACTCTGGTTATCTAGCGTGCTTAGCAATAAGCAACGTGTTGATGGCAACTACGCATGGCAACAGCGCATTATCAAACTGGCTCGGCGCATTATTGATATCGAAATTCGAGCACGAAAATCAGCTAAAGCAAAGGGTAAAGAAGCAGAAGTTGAACAAGCGGTGCCTTCAACCGATGACGAAATCACTGAAGAGGAAACAGATACCCCCGCCAACTAGCCAACTGGGCTCCCCTCAACTAGCCCCTCTCTAAGGGGCTCTTCAAAATTTGGTGTTGTGGATTTTGTAACACAGTTTTGGGACAAAAACGTGTCAGCGCCTTTACTAAATTAGAAAGTCCTGAATAACTACAGGTATTGCAAAGTCACGTAATTAAAAGTCCAGTATTGCTTAAGGTTTAGTCTATGAATAAACATTAAATAATGTCTACTTCCACCAGAACCCCAAAGTGATCCGATACAACCGGATAAAAATCGTTATTAAAAATCACCTGATGCTGCTTTACCACCATCGGTTGATTACTAAGAACCAAATCAATGCGTAGCGCTTGGCTATTTTGTTCCCAACCGTCAATATTTTTAATTACAGTAGTTCCGGAGTCTTTTATTTCTGCTATTTCATAACAATCTATCAAACCGCACTGTAATACATAATCATAACCTTCATTGCGTATATGGCTTGGGTTGTTGAAATCGCCTAATAGAAAGCTCAACTCTGTTGATAATGTTGCCTTTATTCTGTTGAACTGGTCCTCAAATGAGCTCTCTGAGTCACTCCACCAGCCGCAATGACAATTATAAAGATTGAAATCACCTCGTTGAGAAGTGACCTTAATACGCACTGCTCGCCTATGTTTCCAAAAGTTCACATCATAGTTATCACTTAGGTCAATGACCTCATGCTCGACAATCGGCAGTCGCGTCAAGAATGCCAGTCCCTCTTGATATACGTCATAACTTTGATGAACGAAATCCCATGTAAGTTGGTAGTGATAGCCGTATTCCATGAGTTTTTTCTGTAATAAATATCCATAGTTATCAGCGAGCACGGTGTGATTAGTTAATATATTGGCATCAACAGCCGGGCTATTTTGATGTTGATTCACTTCCTGTAATGCAACGACATCGCACCCTTGCTCGATAATGGCTTGCGCTACCACATCCAACTTTTCTAGTTGTTTCTCTTCTTGCCAACTATGGGTATTTAGCGTCATTAACTTCATTTATTATTCACTTATTCATTGTAGCGAGTTAAACGCAGCTCAAGGCTGCGTTTCTCGAGGTTATTTTATCTAGGGTAGAGAATGAATTACTCAGGTTGTGCTGAAAACTTCTCAACTAATCTAGATTTAATGACATCCACTCCTGGACCATAAATAACTTGTACTCCCTGTTCTTTAATTACAGCACCAAGTGCTCCTGTCGGCTTCCATAATGCATATTCAGCAACCAACTGCGGGTCATTAACTGTAATGCGCAAGCGAGTCATACAAGCATCAATCTCAGCAATATTGGCACGGCCACCTAAATTCTGAATAATAATGTCCATCTTCTCATCTTCTGACATGGATTCTGAACTTTCATCGAGGTAGTTACCCATACGGCCCGGTGTTGGCAATTTAAATTTGACAATGAGCACACGGAATAATCCATAGTTAACACCAAAGAAAACAATAGAAACCAATGCGAAGCGAACCAAATCACCACCGATTCCCGCTGAAACCATCATAGGTATACGAGTGAGTAACTCAATCAAACCAAAGGCATGTATACGTAGGTCCATCACATCGACCAACGCAAATGCAATCCCTGTTAATACCGCATGCGCAACATACAAAACAGGAGCAATAAACATAAACATGAATTCAATAGGCTCTGTCACACCGGTTAATAACACAGCAAGACACGCAGATAAAAACATTGGCTTGTATTGTGCGCGCTTATCACTATCAACACAGTGATACATCGCAAGTCCAATACCAATCAATGAAGACGCTGCGATAATAACTTGGCCCGCTTTAAAACGTGCTGGATGCACCGTATCTAATAGATGTTGGTAAGTTGTCGGATCGCTTAATTTAAGATTATTTAAATCGCTAACCCAAGCTAGCCATAGTGGATCTTGACCATAAACACTTGCCCCCGCATTCACCCCTGTTAAAAGCTCATAAGTACCACCCAACTCGGTGTAATTCATTGGAATAGTTAAAGTGTGGTGTAAACCAAATGGCAGTAATAAGCGCTCTAACGTACCATACAAGAAAGGAGCAGTGATCGGCGCAGTGTCTTTAGAGGTTGCAATCCATTGACCAAAATCATTAAGCGCACCTTGAATTAAAGGCCATACGATTGATAAAGCAAACGCAATAATCATCGAATAGAAAATAACAACAAAAGGTACAAAACGCTTACCGTTGAAAAATGCTAATGCCTGAGGTAAGCGAGCGAAGTCATGATAACGGTTAAATAAGTTGGCACCTAAATAGCCAGACATAATACCGATAAACACACCCATATTTAGAGCAGGAGCACCCAAAATATTAGTGAAGAATTGAGAGACAGGTAGCTCAGAACCAAATAGGCTCATCACAACCGCCTCGGGATCACTGAGCATAGCGTTATCCACGCCTAATATAACCCCAGTGATACGGTTAATTAAGATGAAGGCGATCAGCGCGGCAAATGCTCCTCCTGCACGTTCTTTAGCCCATGATCCACCAATAGCGACAGCAAATAATAGGTGAAGATTAACTATGATCCCCCAGCCTATGTTTTCCATAATAGCGCCTAGTGTTTCAATGGCACCAATACCACCGGCATACATTGCGACAACTTTACCGAGTGATATCATGATACCAGCGGCTGGCATCACCGCGATAACAACGATAAGGGATTTCCCAAATCGTTGCCAAAAATCAAAAGATAGTAACTGACTCATAAATGATTCCTTGGTTTAAATGCAGGGTAGCCTTATCAAGGCCCTGCGATAAATATAATTTAGTGCTTTCTTGCAAATATATACGCAGCATAAGGTGGGGCAATTTGCGTCGCTATAAAATCTGAGCGAACGTGTTCATTGTTGATATTCTGATTATCAAGCATTAACTCGCCTAATTGCATGCGGTCGATATCAACGATGCTCTCTTGTGGACTTAAATTGGTAATAATGGTCCATGTCATATCTTGTGCAACACGTTGATAAGCATAGATATTAGGGTCGTTAGGTAGCAGCAATTGATAGCGGCCAACCACTAAACTTACATTTGACTTACGCAGAGCAATCAGCTGCTTATAGAAACTCAAAATCGAATTTGGATCATTCTGTTGTTGCTCAACATTGATATCTGCGTACTGTTGATTGACGGAGAACCAAGGTTGCACCTCAGAAAAACCGGCAAAATCCTGCGCATTCCATTGCATTGGCAAGCGACTGTGGTCGCGAGATACTTGATTTAACAAGGCTAAGATGTCTGCATCGCTTTGACCTTGTTGAGATAGCTTTTGAATTAAATTTCTAGCAGACACATCATTAAATTCATCAAGAGAAGTAAACTGATGATTTACCATACCAATCTCTTGGCCCTGATAAATAAACGGAGTTCCTTTCATCAAGAAATAACAACTCGCTAACGCGGTAGCACTGGCATACCTAGAGGTAGGGTCGGCAAAAGTATCAATGCTACGAGCTTGATCGTGGTTTTCTAAATAAAGCGCATTCCAGCCTTTACCTTCTAATGCATCTTGCCAACGCGATAAAATGCGTTTGAACTCCACTAGATCTAAAGGCACGTTGCTTTGTTCTTCCGACCATAGCTTCATGTGTTCAAACTGAAAAATCATGTTGAAAACACCGCCTTGATCGTGTTCGGTCGCTTCGGCAACCCAAAGTAATGCATTGTCGGCAGTCACCCCATTAGCCTCACCAACTGTCACTATGTTAAAGGGATCAAACGCCTGCTCTTTTAACTCATGCAGATGTTTTTCAATCCCTGCCACATTCATATGATAATCAAACGAAGAGACATACTTTTCACCCTTTGGATTGGGTAAAGAAGGTAAACCTGGTTGTTTCTGAATATGGCTAATTGCATCCACACGGAAGCCATCAATACCACGCTCCAACCACCAATAAATCATTTTAAATAGTGTTTGTTTAACTTCAGGATTTTCCCAATTCAGATCAGGTTGTTTTTTTGAAAATAGGTGCAAGTAGTACTGTGCAGTTTTTTTATCATATTCCCATGCACTGCCATGAAAAATACTTTCCCAGTTGTTTGGGTCGCAAGTCGGTTTTTCAGCGGTAGGCTCACAACCATCACGCCAAATATACCAATCGCGCTTAGGGCTATTTTTGTTATCTCGAGATTCAATGAACCATGGGTGCTCGTCGCTAGTGTGGTTGATCACTAAATCCATAATAATGCGAATGCCACGTTTATGAGCAGCACTGATTAGTTCATCCACATCCTCAAGGGTTCCAAAGTCAGGATGAATCGCTTGATAGTCACTAATATCGTACCCGTTATCATCATTAGGTGATGCATAGAATGGGCAAATCCATATTAAATCAATGCCCAAATCAGCAAGATAATCGAGCTTAGCAATGATGCCATTGATGTCACCAATACCGTCCTGGTTTGTATCATAAAAACTACGGGGATAAATTTGGTAGGCGGTTGCTTTCTTCCACCACGCGAGTGGTTTTGAGTGCATATTAGGAGCGAGTGTCATCGGTTATACTATATGCGTTATCGTTAACACATATAGTTAAGTAGAACCGATTTGGACTCAACACAATTTCAGAGGAATTGTGAGCTTTCTCTCATCTTTATGTCGAATGTGCCTTCAACAGAACTGAAATCGCGCTTGAGCAATTTTTTGACAGCTTGGTAGCCCACTTGATAGTAGTTAAAAGCGACAGTCGTCAGGCTCGGGACTAACAAATCGCTGTAGTCATAGTCACCCATGCCTACAATCCATACGTTATGACCGATCTTGAGTTGCTGTTCTTTGGCGCGACGATATAAACGAATGGCAATATTATCGGTGGCACAAAAATAGACATGATTAGGCTGTAATTGAACGGCCTGATAGCCAGCTTTGTCCTCCGAGTTGGCTAGGGCTTGTAGTGATAAATTCAACTCAGGGACGGTGTCGGTAATAGTGGCTTGCATCAACTTAGTGCGGCTAGAAAGCATACGCTCATCATAAATATAATGTACGGCAGCCAGCGGTGCCTGCTGCTGTTTTAACTGAGTGATGGTGTGGGAGACGAGGGCTTTAATCGCTGCATGATCGGGGTAATATAAACAGCAATGGTGGGGGGTATTTTTGCCAATAAATACCACATTGTCTAAGGTTCGATAAAAAGTCTCTTCGACACTGTGCTTTGACGCAATAATAATCGTGCCCAATGCATTTAAGCCGTTAAACTCTCTCACAGCTTGGCATTCTGACTCATGGTTAAACCCTGTGGCATGAAACAGCATTCGTACTTGTGATTCATTGGCAGCAGCCAGCGCCCCTTTAATCACTAAACTGGTCGTATATGAATCAATACGAGGCGCGATGAAACCAATAATATTGGATTGGCTACGAATGGAGCGAGCAAATATATTAGGCGTGTAATGGCTCTCTTTGACGATGGCATCAATTTTAAGGCGGTTCTCTTCCGAGACATAACCGCCATTAAAGTAACGCGACACAGTCATTGTTGAAATTCCAAGCTGCCTTGAAATCTCAGCCATGGTCATTTTTTTACTCATTACCTATTTCCTTCAATAATGCACTATTGCCATATCTCCAAGTGACTTCAAGATACAGAATTCAGAGTTGAGTCACTTGGGCATAGTATCCAATATATTGGCTAACAACACAGTAAATAAAACTGGGTGGACGTATGAGTGTTTAATTTTCACTCACAAGATTTAGACCTGAACTCAAGACCAGGGAGCGAGCATACCTTGGGAAGGTGCGAACAAGTTCCTGATATGAGATCATCATATTCATCCGGAGCGCATCCCAGAGGGACATCATGAGCCATCAACTCACCTTCGCCGATAGTGAATTCAGCACTAAGCGCCGTCAGACCCGAAAAGAGATTTTCCTCTCCCGCATGGAGCAGATTCTGCCATGGCAGAATATGACCGCTGTCATCGAGCCGTTTTATCCCAAGGCGGGCAATGGCCGACGGCCCTATCCGCTGGAGACCATGCTGCGTATTCACTGCATGCAGCATTGGTACAACCTGAGCGACGGTGCCATGGAAGATGCCCTGTACGAAATCGCCTCCATGCGCCTGTTTGCCCGATTATCCCTGGATAGCGCCC